>WNGB01006314.1_pt1 | contig 18796 bp, 16 predicted proteins | sample 5400681 | NCBI WGS metagenome assembly WNGB01 (sample SAMN13153367, study PRJNA577476) | soil metagenome | isolation source: 115 cm soil or saprolite under grassland replicate 2 | place: USA:California | collected 2016-06-15
GGCTGCGCGGCGGCCGAGCCGCCGGTCGCGCAGCATGACGACGGCGACCCCGACCAGGATCGCCAGCCAGACGGTCCGGCGGTTGAGCACCAGCACGAACAGCAGCAGCAGGACGCTGATCCACCGAAGCCAGCGCGCCTGCTCGCCACGCAGCCAGGCGGGAATGGTCAGGACGAAGGCGTGCGCGAGGAAGAACACATAGGGTCCGTCGATCACCCGGATGGCGGCGTCCGCGCCGTAGATCTCGGCCGGCACCCCCAGGTTGATCCCGGCGAAGATTGCCAGCCAGCGCAGGCAGACGAGGACCATCATCGGGATGGTCATGGCCAGCCAGATCCGACCGATCCGGTCGTTGAGCCTGATGGACAGCGGGAAGGTCGCGAAGTAGAGGGCAGCCCCGGCGAAGAACAGGTACTGGCGGAAATCGGCGACACTCGCCTGCATGCCGAAGGCTGCCACTCCGCGGACGAGCGACACGAGCAGCACAATGCCGAGGAGCGTCAGCCAGCGCTGGAACCGGTCGAACCGGCGCAGCCGCAGGAGCCGGGCCAGAGCAGCCCCAAGGACGAGCCCGGACACCAGGTCGGTGATGTAGACCCGGGTCCCCCCCGGCAGCACCAGTGACGGCATGCTCTCCCCCACGAAGACCGCCTCCACCACCACCGAGCCGAGCACCAGTGCAGCTGCGACGTCCGGCCGCGTGATCAGCAACTCAAGCAGGGCGACGCCCAGACAGCCGGCGACCAGGAGGCCCAGTCCGAGCAGGAGCGTGGTGGTCACGAGCCCGCCTCCGGCACCATCGCCGGGTCCGGCGGCCCGAGGACGAGCGACGCCAGCCGCCACCGCGGACCACCGGCCGCGCCGAGCACGCCGGCCGCGGTCAGGCGCATCCAGAGCTCGTCGCGGATCGCCGCCAGTGGGCAGAACCGGATGCAGAGCGCCAGCGCGAGTGCCCCGGCGCCGGCCTCCGCCCCGAACACCACCAGGGTCGGGGCGTGGCCGGCCGCAGCCCACCTGGTGGCGGCGATGGCCAGCGCCACGCCAGCGCTGGCGAACGCCGCCGGAGCGTGCGCCTGCCATATCCGGCTCGAAGGCATCCCCAGCACGCGCCGGGCGAGCGCCAGGTAGCCGACGTACCGCAGCACCTCCGCGGCGGCGACCGCCGCAGCGATCACCCACACCCCCTGTGACCGGAACGGCAGCGCGATCAGGATGAGCAGGGCCAGCCCCACGATGTAGGCCGTCTGGACGGCCAGCGACCGGTTCAGCTCGGCGCGCGCGTCCGCCAGCAACTGCGTGAGCTGGGAGGCGACGTTACAGCCGCCCGCGAGAGCGAACCATGGGACCAGCCCGACCGCCAGGTTCCATTTGGGGCCGAGCACGACCAGGACCAGCTCCTGCGCCGCCACCGCGATGCCGGCGCAAGTCGAGAACAGCACGTTCGTCAGCGCCTGGGCCAGGTAGTTGCCGAGCGGCTGGAAGACCAGGTAGTACGCACGGGTGTACTGGCCGAGCACCGCGGCGCTGGCGACACGGGCGACCGTGAAGGTGTCGAGGTTGCCGCCGACGTAGTTCATCAGGTAGGCGCCCGACAGGCGCGCCCCGTAGCTGCACACCTCCCGGTAGGGCTCCCAGCGGAGCACGGGCCGGAGCGGATGCCGGACGATGGCGTACTGCCAGACCGCCTGGGTCGCCGTGGACGCCACCGACGCCGCCACCAGGCTCCACACGCCGGCCCCGAGCAGGGCCAGGCCGACGCCCACGACGAGGTAGCCGAATACGTAGGTGCCCATCGAGATCACCGACATCGTGCGGAAGCGGAGCTGGCGGCGCAGCAGGCCCAGTCCTGTCATGGACCAGCCCATGAACACGAACGACACGCCCAGCGCGCGCAGGATCGGCGGGAGCGCCGGTGCCCGGAACAGGGCGGCGACGGCCGGGGCCAGGATCCACACCACCCCAAGGCAGGCCAGGCCGATGGCGATGCCGGCGGTGGAGGAGGCCCGGATCTCGTCCTCGGACAGGTCCGGCTTCTGTACCAGCGCCGACGCCAGCCCCATGCGGGCGAAGAACTGGGTGAACAGGACGACCAGGTTGGCCATGGCCATGAGCCCGAAGGCGGCCGGGCTCAGCAGCCGCGAGACGGTCGCGGTATAGGCGAGGTTGGCGACCATGAGCGTCACCGTGGACAGGTAGAACCACCGCAGCCCGAATGCGGTCTGAGCGGTCAGGTTCGTCTGCTTCCGACTCGACCCGGCCGGGTCGGCGCCCTCGTGCTCTGGCCTGTCCATCTCGTGGAACCCTTACGCCCTACCCGCGGCGACCCGCGTGGCGCTGCCCCCTGCCTCGCTCAAGCTCGTTCCTCCCGCTGGGCGACGGCCTGCTGGACGCCTGTTCTGCTCCTCCGGCGTCGCGTGACTCGTCCCCAGAGCGCGCGGACGCCGAGGCGGCGCTGCCGGACGTAGACGTAGCCGATCAGCGGTGTCTTGACGAAGGCGAGGCGCTCGCGGACGTCGCGCAGGTGGCTGAGCGAGACCCTATGGGAGACGACCAGCACGACACCGTCGGCCTGCCCGGCGACCCCGAGGGCGTTAGGGGACGCCAGCAGCGCCGGCGTGTCGATCAGCACGAGATCGAACATCTCCCCGATGGACAGCAACGCTTGGCGCACGTCCACAGCACGGTACGAGCCCGCCGGATGCAACGGATCGGCGCGGTTGGACACGACCGGCAGCACCATGCCGCTGTCGGTCGACACCAGCCGGCTGATGTACTCCTTGGCGCCGACCAGCTCACCGCGCGGCACGGGCAGGCCCTTCCCGTTGCGCTGGGGAGCGACCCCGGCGTGGCCGGAGAACTCGGAGAGGCGCCGTATGCGCACGTCCGCGTCGATCAGCAGGATCTTTCGATTCTCTTGAGAGGCGGCGTTCGCGATCTGCAGCGCGGTCGAGGTCTTGCTGTCGCCCGGCCCGACGCTCGTCACCGCGATCGACTTTCCGCCGACCCCAGCCAGCTCGTGCTCCATTGAGGCGACGACGAGGTGATAGGCGTCTGCCACGGCCGGGTCGAGCACCGGCGGCGAGACCGGCTTGCCCGCCGCCACCTGCGGGGCATGCAGCCGCGGCACCTCGCCGAGCAGCGGCGCCCCGAGGATCCGAGCGGGGTCGCCCCGGCCCTCGGCGCGCTGGTCGCGTGCCGCCGCCCACCACGCCCAGGCCCCCGCCGCGAGCAGGCCGAGCAACGCGCCCAGCGCCGCGGTCAGCTTCGGCTTGGGCTGCGACGGGGAATCGGGCGGCTCGGCCCGCTCGAACAGCTCCACCCCTGAGGCGTACACCTCCACCTGGGTGGTGATGTCCTGCTCGCGCTGCAGGAGGTCGGTGATCCGGCCGGCCAGCTGCTGCTGCCGGGAGGTCAGCCGGCCGTCCGGCGACTTCGGGCTGGCGTCGAGCTCGGCCTGGAGGCGGTTCCTGATCTTCTCGAGGCTCGCGATCGCCCGTTTCCCGCCCTGGGCCGCGCGTTCTGCCGTGACCTGCTCGTAGGCGGTGCCGACCGCGGTCGCCAGCGCGGCCGCCGACCGTGGATCAGCCGCGGTCGCGACGATCGAGATGTTCGCCATATCCTCGGAGGGCTGCACCTGCAGCTCGTCCCTGACGTCGCGGAGCGACTGCTTGCTCCGGAGGAGCTGGACGGCACGCCCGAGCACGACGCTGGAGGTCATGATGTCCACCTGCTTGGCCAGGTAGACCTGACGGTCGCTGCTCGGCAGGGAGGCGCCGCCGCCGATGACGCTCGGGCCGCCAGGGTCCGACAGGATCAGCGCGGCCTCGGCCTGGTAGCGGACGGGCAGCAGTTGCGCGATGCCGTAGCCGGCCACCGCGCCAAGCAGCGTCGCCGCCACCACGATCATGCGGTAGCGCAGCAGGGACGCCACGATCCCGGGGCGGTCGCCCCACAGCTCGTCCGCCTCCGCCTGCCACCCATTGTTGGGTGCCGCCGCGGCTGGTGGATCGGTCACCGAGTTCCCCCCTGTCGCACGGACAGTGCCAACCGGCGACAAGACTCCCGCATTGTCGCACTACGCCGGGGTTCCCAGCATGACGGACATCGTAAGCTTGCGCCAGGGCCGATCGTCGACGGGGGCGTGAGAGCGAGTGCTGTCGGACGCGCAGGAGCTTGCGAGCGACCAGCAGATCCAGGCCGATGTCTGCATCGTCGGGGCGGGACCGGCAGGGATCAGCGTCGCCCGCGAGCTGATTGGCAACGGCGCCCGCGTCTGGCTGCTGGAGAGCGGCGGCCGGGACATGGAACGCCGCGCGCAGCGGCTGAATCGGGGCCAGAGCGTCGGCTACCCGATCCACCTGCCGCATCAGTCGCGGGTGCGGGCGTTTGGCGGGACGACCCGGCACTGGGTGGCGCCGGGCGACGAGACCTGGGCGGCCCGCCCGCTGGACCCGGTCGACTTCGAGGCCCGTCCCGGTATCCGCCACTCCGGCTGGCCATTCGACCGTGCCCACCTGGATCCCTACTACGCCCAGGCCCAGGCGCTGTCCCAGCTCGGGCCGTTCGACTACCACCCCGGCCGCTGGGCAGACCAGGCACGGACGCCACCCTTGCCGCTGCCGCCTGGGGCAGTCGAGACCACGCTGTTCCAGCACAGTACCGCCAGCTTCGAGGGCTACTGGCAGGAGCTCGTCCGCGCGCCGAACGTGACGCTGCTGCTGCACGCCTCGGTGGTTGACCTGGTGACCGGGGAGGATCCCGGCCGGGTGGACCGTGTCGAGGTGCGGCGCGAGGACGGCTCGCGGTGCTTCGTGCAGGCACGGCTGGTGGTGCTGGCCGCCGGCGGGATCGAGAACCCGCGCCTGCTGCTGCTCAGCCGCCAGGTGCACCGCCGCGGGCTCGGCAACGACCGGGACCTGGTCGGACGGTTCTTCGCCGAGCGGCTGTCGGCCCGCACCGGGTACATCGTCCCGGCAACCCCGGACCTGCTCGGCCGGACCGGCTTCTACCACGTCCACGCGGCCGCGCCCGGGGTCCGGGTGCAGGGGGCGCTGCGGGTCGGCGACGCGGCGCAGCGGGAGCGGCAGCTCCTCAACTGCGCGTTCTTCCTGCCGACCCGGAACCTGTCCATGACCGCCGAGGCGGTCCGGTCGGTCGCGACCCTGGTCAAGGCCCGCCGGCGCCGGCCGCTGCCGGCCGGGATATTCGGGCACCTGCGCAACGTCGCCACCGGCCTCGGCGACCTCGGCGCCTTCGCCCGTGATCGCGTGCGCGGGCCCGACGAGGCCCGCAGCGTCCTGGTCCTGCGTGCACAGGCAGAGCAGGCTCCCAACCCGGACTCCCGGGTGACGCTCGGCACGCGGCGCGACCGGTTCGGCCTGCCCGTCGCCCGGCTCGACTGGCGCCCCACCGCCTCGGATCGTGGCTCGATCCGGGCGTCGCAGGAGGCGGTCGACGCGGCGCTGCGCGCGGCCGGGCTCGGCCACGTCGAGCTCATGCTGGGCGACGAGCACCCGCCGGCGCTCCTGGAGGGCAACTTCCACCATCTCGGCGCGACCCGGATGCACGCCGACCCGGCCAAGGGGGTGGTCGATGCCGACTGCCGGGTGCACGGCGTCCGTAACCTCTACGTCGCGGGCAGCTCGGTGTTCCCGACCTACGGCTGCTCCAACCCGACGCTGACGGTGGTGGCGCTGGCGGTGCGGCTCGCCGACCACCTGAAGAAGGAGCTTGGGCGCACCCGGACGCCGTAGGTGATGCCTCTTGCCGCCAGGGGTCACCGAGGTCGTGCGCTGGTACGAGCAGGGCCTCGTCGCGCTAGGCACCGACGGTCGAGGTCAGCCCCGGAACGCCTGCTGGATGGTGGCGGTGTCGGCCAGCTCGTAGGCCTCGAGGTAGCGGGTGTCGATGAAGTCGGTGCGCTGCACGGTCGACTTGGCGAACCGCAGGCTGACCACCGTCGCCGGCTCGGTGCTGCCAGGCAGCCGGAAGCGCCCGAGCAGGCGGACGTCGCGGTAGTCGTCGCCCATGCCGGCCTCGACCTGCTTGACGGCCGACATGATGCGCAGCACGCCCAGCCGGGCGTTGTTCTTGGTGAGCCCGGAGGTCGCCGCCTCGGTGATCTCCCAGCTGACGGTCACCCGGTCGCCGGGCTCCGCCTGGACGGCGGTGACCTCCCCGAGGGCGGCCAGCTCGTCCTGGGCAGCCGCTCGGATGCGGTCGGCGACGCTCGCCGGCACCGTGGTGGCGCTGGTGGGTGGCGGTCCGGTGGCGCCCGGCTCGGCGGCGGTCACCGGCGCGGGAGCCGGTGCGCCGGCGCCGCCGAAGGCGTCGACCAGCAGCAGGAGCAGGCCCAGCGCGGCGGTGACGATCAGCATGATCCCGATCGGGTGGCGGTACCAGGGCGGCGCCGGTTTGGGAGGCGTCGGCGGCCGGTAGCCCCACGGCTGCTGCGGCGGCTGCTGCATCGGGCGATTGTCTCAGGTGCTGGAGGTCGGTTCCGAGCTGCTGGTGGTCGAGGAGCTGGAGGAGGTCGTCGAGTCGCCGGTCGAGGTGGTGGTCCCCTCGGCCGTGGAGGGTGGCAGGGTGCTGCTGGTGGTGGGCCGGGAGGTGGTCGGCGGCGGAGGTGTCGAGGTGGAGGCCGGCGAAGGTGCCAGCCGCGGTCTGGCGGTCGAGGAGACACCGGCGAAGCGGCGCTTCGGCGGCATGGTGGTCGGTACCTCGGCCACGGCGGGTGGCGCCAGGGTTGGGGGATGGTCCGGTGGGGAGGGGCCTGTCAGGGCTCCGAGCAGGCTGCCGCCGCACGCCCCGACCACAACCGCGACGGCCAGCGTCGCCCATCGTCGATCCAGGCTGCCTCGCACCAGCGCCCCCGCGTGCTCCTCACCACCCGATGGCGCATCGGGAGATTGCGCCCCAGCTTGAGGTCTGATCGGCTCGTCCGGTTTTGCGGGCTCGGTGCACCTCCTCCGCTGCGGGTGAGATCATCGTGGGTGCAACGAGCGCGACGAGCGGGACCCGAGGGAGGGAGCGACGCTGACCGGGACGGTTCTGGTGGCCGACGACGACCCCGACATCGTCCGCTTCGTCGAGGTCAACCTCCACCTCGAGGGCTTCCAGGTGGTGACGGCACGCGACGGCGCCGAGGCGCTGGCCAAGGCCCTCGACCTGCGGCCCGACCTGGTCCTGCTGGACGTGTTCATGCCAGGCATCGACGGCTACACCGTGGTGGCCAGGCTGCGTGCCGACCCCAGGGGGGCCGGCATCCCGGTGATCCTGCTCACGGCCAACTTCATCTCGGCCGACGAGCTGCGCGCCCGCGCGGCCGGCGCCGACGACTTCTTCGTCAAGCCCTTCGACCCGGGCGAGCTGATGGCGAGGGCGAAGGCCCTGGTCCGGGCCGGACGCTGAGCGGGGCCCGCGCTGGCCTAGGTGGCGACCGCCTGGGTCGCAGGGGCGGGCGCCACCAGCAGGAAGCCGTCTTCCCTTGCGGTCTGCTCGAGCAGGGCTCGCAGCGCCTGCGGGGCGAGCGGCCTCGAGAAGTGATAGCCCTGGCCGTCGTCGCAGCCGAGGGCGACCAGCTTGGCGGCCTGCTCGGGCCGCTCGATGCCCTCGGCGATGGTGTGCAGCTGCAGCGTGTGGCTCAGGTTGATGATGGCGTTGGCGAGCGCGGATTCCTCGCGCCCCTCGCCGATCCCGTCGATGAACCCCTTGTCGATCTTGAGCATGTCGATCGGGAAGCGCCGCAGGTAGCTGAGCGACGAGTAGCCGGTGCCGAAGTCGTCGATGGCCAGGCCCACCCCGAGGCCCTTCAGCTCCCGCAGCCGCCGGCTCATCGTCTCGGTGTCGGCCATCAGGACGGTCTCGGTGATCTCGAGGGTGAGCAGGCCCGGTTCGAGCCCTGAGCCCTTCAGCGCCTTGGCGACCTCGGCGACCAGACCTTCCTGCTGGAGCTGCTTGCCCGACAGGTTGACGTGCACGCCGAGCGCCGGCGCGTCGGGGAACCGCTCCCGCCAGTCCCGCGCCTCACGGCAGGCCTCCTGCAGGACCCAGCGCCCGATCGGGCCGATCATGCCCTGCTCTTCGGCCAAGGGGACGAACGCCGCCGGCGTGAGCAGGCCCCTGGTGGGATGGGCCCAGCGGACCAGGGCCTCGACCCGGGTGATCCGGCCCGACGCCAGCTCGACGATCGGCTGGTAGTGCAGGACCAGCTCGTCGCGGTCGACCGCGTGGCGCAGCTCGGCCTCCAGCTCCAGCCGTTGCAGCATGTCGGCGTGCATGTCCGGCCGGAACAGCTCGTAGCGGTCCTTGCCGCCGGTCTTGGCCTCGTACATGGCCACGTCGGCGTTGCGGAGCAGCTCCTCGGCGTCCTCGACGCCGGGCCGGCCGACGGCCACGCCGACGCTCGCCTTGATCGGGATGGTCCTGCCCTGCAGGCCGAACGGCTGGTGCAGCATGTCGAGCACGCGGGCGGCGACCGCGGCCGCGTTCTCCACCTGCGCCAAGTCCTCCAGCAGGATCGCGAACTCGTCGCCGCCGAACCGGGCGGCGGTGTCGCTCGGCCGCAGGCAGGTCCGCAGCCGCTTGGCCGCCGCGATCAGCAGCTGGTCGCCGGCCGCGTGGCCGAGGCTGTCGTTGACGTTCTTGAAGTCGTCCAGGTCGATGAACAGCACCGCGACGTCGGTGCCGCCGCCGCGCGCCAGGGCGGTCTCGACCCGGTGGGTGAAGCGCGTCCGGTTGGCCAGGCCGGTCAGCCCGTCGTGGTAGGCCTGGTGGGTGAGCTGGTCCTCGAGCTGCTTGCGTTCGGAGACGTCCCTGGTGTTGAGCACCAGGCCGTGGACGTCGGGGTCCTCCAGCAGGTTCCCGGCGACCGTCTCACAGTGCAGCCAGGTGCCGTCGCGGTGGAGGATCCGCCAGCTGGCCGGCGCCGTCACCCCTGGCCGCCTGGCGGCCTCGCTGACGAAGCGGGCGACGCGCTCCTGGTCGTCGGGGTGGACCAGCATCAGCAGGTCGCTGGTGGCCAGCTCGGCCGGCTCGTAGCCGAGCACGCGCCTGACCGACTCGCTCTGGTAGCGGATGAGCCGTTCGGCGTCGAGGATGGTGATCACGTCGGAGGAGTTCTGCACCAGCGACCGGAACCGCTCCTCGCTGGCCCGCAAGGCCGCCTCGGCCGCCTTGCGCTCCTCGACCTCGGCCGTCAGCGTCCTCCAGGCGCGCGCGAAGTCCGAACGCACCCGCTGGCGCAGCGACCAGGCCAGTGCCACCGCGACCAGCAGCACCAGCCCGCTGAAGCCGACCAGCAGCCGCTCGGAGCTGCCCCTGGCGTCGAGCGCTCCGCTGAGCGCCCCGAAGAACCGCTGCTCCTCCTTGTCGTAGAGCTCCTTGACATGGAGGTTCAGCCGGCGCAGGGCGGGCCGCATCCTGGTCACCTCGGCGCGGTAGGCCGCCCTCGAGGGGGTCGCCTTTGCCCTGGCGATGGCGTGGTCGACCGGCCGGAGGTCGTCGTCGACCGCCTGCAGCGTCGTGGCGACCAGGGGATCGTCGTTGCCGAGGCCCTGGAGCAGGAACAGCTGGTTGCCGAGCAGGGCCCTGCGGACCTGCACCCCCTTCAGGTCGCCGCTGGCCGGCAGTTCCTCCACCTTGACGTTGAGCAGCAGCACCTCGCGCTGGACGTTGACGAGGTTGCCGGTCAGGAAGGTCACCTGGCCGAAGATGGCGGTGGTGCGGGACACGTTGACGTAGGCCCGCAGGATCAGCAGCTCGACCACGATGATCAGCGCGATCAGGACGCCGACGAGGGCCAGTTGCAGCGGGCCCCGGCGGCGGCGCAGGACACGTCCGGGATCGGCCGCCGGGCGTCCCGGCGGCCGCAGTCGGCCCAGACGGTCCAGGATCGGCATCCGGTCAGCTGAGCTGCATGGTCGACACGCTCCAGATCCACAGGTCCGGGTTGCGCCCGAGGTTGGAGCCGTCCGGGAACACCACCCGGATGGGGCCGGCCCGGTCGATCGGCATGCGCTTGCCGTCGGCCTTGGTGGCCAGCAGCATCTGCGAGCTGCGGACGTCGTCGAGGGTGAAGTCGACCTTGTAGTCGTCGAGGGCGGTGACGTGCAGCTTGCTGGCCGAGGAGGGCACCCCCGCGACCGCCAGCAGGTCCGCCAGCATCACTCCGTCGAACCTCACCCGCCGCTTCAGGAACGGCTCGGTGGTCTCCAGCCGCACGGTGCGCATGCGCTCCAGGCTGCCGAGGTCGAGGACGAGCTTCCTGCCCTGGTTGTGGGTGGCGATCTGTCCCGACATCGTCAGGACGACCTCGCCGCGCGGCCGTGCCACCGGTTGCCCCGCCGCCAGGCTGCCAGCGCTGACCACCTGCGGCGACGTGGTCGCCGACGGCTGCGGTCGCGGTTCGTCGCCCGCTTCGTCCTGGCAGGCCGACAGCGCCACGACCGCCAACAGCATCACGGCCAGAGGTCGGATCACGCGTCTCACGGCTACCTCCCTGAGGTGCAGGTCTCCTGGCTGTTGTTTCGGCAGATCGTCGGCGCGGATGAGCACCAGCGCCGCTGCCGCGCCTGGACTACCGTGAGGCCGGCGGGTGAGCAGGAGGGTGATGGTGGGGCCGGAGCGGGTGCGGCGGGCCGAGTTGCGGATCGTCGGCATCGAGGCGTGGACCAGCAACCGGCGCGAGGCCGAGGAGGCCACCGCCGCCATCCCGGCGCTGTGGCGGCGGTTCCTCGGGGAGGGCCTGGAGCGGCGCATCCCCGACCGCACCGCGACCGGCAGGATCTGCGCCGTCTACACCGACTACGAGCGCGACCACCGGGGCGGCTACCGCTTGGTGGTCGGCGCGGAGGTCGCGGGCGTGGACGAGCTGCCCGCCGGGATGGTGGCGGTGACCGTGCCGGCCGGCGACTACCTGGTGTTCGCGGCCCGCGGCCCGATGCCGGACGCGCTGGTCGCCACCTGGCGGCGGGTCTGGGAGTACTTCGAGCACGCCCCGGCCCGGCGGGCCTACACCGCCGACCTCGAGGTGCACTACCCGGCCGGGTCGGCGGTCGACGTCTGCGTCGCGCTGCACCGCGACGACGGGTGAGCTGCTACGGCTGGGAGTCCGAGCCGGGCACCTCGCGCACGTTGATGAGCCGGACCCCGGCGTGGGCGACCAGCCGGTCCCGCTCGTCGCTGATCGTCACCTGCCAGAGCTGGGTGGTCCGCCCCCTGGACAGCGGGGTCGCCACCGCCCGCAGCTCGCCGTCGCGTACCGCGCGCAGGAAGTCGGTCTGGTTGGAGATCCCGACGGTCCGGCCGCGGTCCCCGAGCCAGACCGCCCCGCCGACGCTGGCCGCCGTCTCCGCAAGGGCCGCGTAGACGCCGCCATGCACCAGCCCGTACGGCTGGTGCAGATCGGGCGTGACCGGGCAGACCACCACCACCCGGTCGCCGGAGGCCTCCTCGAACCGGAAACCGAGCAGCTTGGTGAGCCCACCGTGGAACCGGCCGTGCTCCTGGTCCTCCATCCGGCCTCCATTCCTCGAGAGCGCCGCTCAAGCACGCGCGGCGCGCGCCGTCGCCGTACTCCTGTCACCGCAGGTGAACGAGGCGCGGCACCGATACTTGACCGCCGCTCTCGCCAGCGTACAGGCGGCCGTGGGCGTCAGACCGGATCCGGGTCCGGCGGACGGTGGCGGAGGGCGTCGGCCAGGTCGCGCTGGATCACGGTGAGGGTGAGGTCGCTGCGGGTCCGCTCGATGATCGACCGGGCGACGTCGGTGGAGCGGCGCAGGTTGCCGGTGATCGCGTCCGGATAGTCGAGGTCGGCCAGCAGGGCGTGGATCTCCTCCATCGCCGCGAACAGCGCGGCGGCCCGCGCCAGGTCCCCGGCGCGCAGCACGTCCAGCAGGTGCCGGCGCAGCTCCCCCACCGTCTCGGCCAGCCCGTTGAGGTAGGGGGCGTCGCCGACCCCGACGTCCTCCGGCGCCGGCACCGGGTCGCCGGCGACCAGCGCCCGGGTGCTGCGCGCCTCCGCGTACTCCTTCTGGGCGTCCTGCAGGAAGCCGGCGTAGTAGACGTCTGGGTGGGCGGCCAACACCGACTCGGCCACCCCCAGCAGCTCCCGCGCCTCGGCCAGCAGCCGGTCGGCCGACTCGAGGTCGCCACGGTGGGCGGCCCGGATGGCGTTGGCCGAGGTGCGCACCGCCTGGCGGGCATTGCGGAGGCCGATCTCGCGGGCCCGGTGCTTGGCGTCGAGGCGGGCGCGGAGCCGCTCGGCGGCGGCGGCCAGGCTCATTCGGTGGAGGGCGCCACCGGCCCGCCCCACCCGGCGCCTGGCGAGCCGAGCCCGGGCGCCTCCGCCCGGCCGGCTGGTGGATGCCCTTGCCAGAACCGGCGGCGACGCCGGCGCCGCCGGGCGGCTCCGACCAGGGCAACCATGTAGCCGGCGAGCAGCCCGCCGGCGACCGCCGTGGCGATCCACCAGCGCCCGCCGAGCGCCGCCCACGCGCGCACCCCGGCGACCACGCCGGCGGCGAAGACCAGCAGCATCCGGCGCCGGCGGCTCGCCGCCCGGCGTCGCGCGGCAGCTCGCCACGCCGCCGCCGCCAGCGCGGCCGCGGCCTCAGGGTCCTCGGCGTCCTCCGGCTCGGCCGCCTGCGGGGACCCCTTCCAGGGGCGAGCGCCTCTGCCCCTCGACAACCTGGCCGCATCCGGCCGCGGCGTCGGGGTGCGGGCGTCCCGTTCCGCGAGCCCGCGGCGCAGCAGGGGGATGAGCAGGAGGAGCCAGATCGCCGCCACGATGGAGAACAGGGCGAGGCTCACGGTGCACCCTCCGGATGGTGGTGGCTGCGGTCGGGGACGGGGCCGGCGGCGGTGGCGGCGGCGTGGCCGAGGACCGGGGCGAGCACCTCCCACTCCTCCCGGACCGCCTTCGGGTTGCCGGGCAGGTTGACGATCAGGGTGCTGCCGACCAGGCCGGCCGTGGCCCTCGACAGCATGGCGAAGGGGGTGACGGCCAGGCTGGCATGGCGGAGCGCCTCGGCGATCCCTGGGGCTTCGCGATCCAGCACCGCCCTGGTCGCCTCCGGGGTGACGTCGCGGGGACCAAGGCCGGTGCCGCCGGTGGTGAGCACCACCTCGGCGTCGGCGGTCATGGCGCGCAGCGCGGCGGTGATCGCATCCTGCTCGTCCGGCACCACGCCGCGGGCGGCGAGGGTGCCGCCCGCCGCCTCGACCAGCTCGCTCAGCGCGGCGCCGCCGGCGTCCTCGCGGCTGCCGGCGGCGACCCGGTCGCTGACGGTCAGCACCGCCACCCGCAGCCCGGACAGGTTCATCGCTACCCCGGTCCCGATTGGGTTTCGGGGGGGTTGCGGGGGGCGGAGCCCCCCGCAGCTGTGTATTCCCCGGAGCGGCCGCCGCGCTTGGCCAGCAGGCGCAGCCCGTCGACGCGGGCGTCCCGCTGGACGCCCTTGACCATGTCGTAGAGGGCGAGGGCGGCGGTGGCGGCGGCGGTCAGGGCCTCCATCTCGACCCCGGTGCGGGCGGTGGTGCGCACGGTGGCCGTGATCTGGACGGCGTCGGCATCGACGGCCAGGTCGACCTCGACGCCGGTGAGCGGCAGGGGGTGGCAGAGAGGGACCAGGTCCGGGGTGCGCTTGGCGCCCATGATGCCCGCCACCCGGGCGACCGCCAGCGCGTCGCCCTTGGGAAGGCCGCCGGCGGCCAGCAGCTGGAGGGTCTCGGGAGCCAGCACGACCCGGCAGCCGGCCACGGCGACCCGCTCGGTCTCCGGCTTGGCCGAGACGTCGACCATCCTGGCCGCGCCGTGCTCGTCGAGGTGGCTCAGCTCACCCATGCGAGGTCCTCGTGGAGCAGCACGATCGGGACGGCGGCACCGCCTGGCAGTTCGGTGGTCTCGGCGGGGATCACCGCCAGCCCGTCGGCGGCGACGCAGGAGGAGAGCACACCGGAGCCCTGGTTGCCGGTGAGGGTGGCCACCAGGCCGTCGTCGCCGACGTCCAGGCGGACCCGGAGGAAGGACGTCTTGCCGCGCGGGCTGCGGACCGGCTGGCCCAGGCGGGCGACCACGCGGTGGCGGTCGAGGCGGTCGTCGGGGTGGCCGGCAAGCCGGCGCAGCGCGGGGCGTACCAGCACCTCGAACACCACGAAGCAGGAGACCGGGTTGCCCGGCAGCCCGTACAGGGGCGCGCCGGCGGCCATCCCGAAGGCCTGTGGCATGCCCGGCTGCATGGCGACCCGGAAGCTGCGCACGTCGCCCAGCTCGGCGAGGACCCGCTTGGTGTAGTCGCGTTCCCCGACCGACACGCCACCGGAGGTCAGGACCAGGTCGCCTTCGGCGGCGGCCAGCGCGAAGCCGCGGCGCAGCGCGTCCGGGTCGTCCCGCAGCCGGCCGCAGCGGAAGGCGTCGGCGCCGGCCGCGTGAGCCTGGGCGACCAGCAGCCAGGAGTTGGAGTCGCGGATCTGGCCGGGCCCAAGGGGGTCGCCGGGGTCGACCAGCTCGTCGCCGGTGGAGACGACCGCCACCCGCGGCCGCGGGTGGACGGCGACGCTGCGGCGGCCGACCGAGGCGAGCATGCCGATCGCGGCCGGCCGGAGCGTCTGACCCCGCTGCAGCACCACGGTGCCGGCGCGGACGTCCTCGCCGGCCTCGCGGACGAACTGGCGCCGGCCAGGCGCCAGGCGGACCTGCACGGTGCGCTCATCGGCGCTGGTCTCCTCGACCGGGACGACCGCGTCCGCGCCCGGCGGCAGGGCCCCGCCGGTCATGATCCGCGCCGCCCCGCCGGGGCCGACGGTGGGCAGCCGCCCGGTCCCGGCGAACACCTCGCCGAGGATCTGGAGGTCGACCGGGTCGGCCGCGCTGGCGCCGGCGAGGTCGGCGGCGCGCACGGCGAAGCCGTCCATGGCCGAGTTGGCGAACGGCGGCAGGTCCTCGGCGGCGGTGACATCCTCGGCGAGGACACAGCCGAGGGCGTCGCCGAGCGGCACCTCGCGGGCCGGCAGGGGGCCGAGCCGCTCGAGGACGGCGGCGCGGGCCTGCTCGAAGGGGACGAGGTCGGGCGGGTTGGGCCGGTCGGCGGGGAACGGGCTGCCCATGGCGCCTCGCTAGCGGCGGGGTGGGCCGGCGTCGAGGTCGGCCAGGAAGCGGCGGAGGAAGGCGACGAAGGCGGGGCCGATGTCGTCGCGGCGGGCGGCGAGCTCCACCGTCGCGCGCAGGTAGTCGTTCTTGTCCCCGGCGTCGTAGCGGATGCCGCTGAAGGTGTAGGCGAGCACGCCGCGCTCGGAGTTGTGGACCAGGTGCTTGAGGGCGTCGGAGAGCTGGATCTCGCCGCCGGCGCCCGGCTCGGTGACCCGGAGGGCGTCGAACACCTCGGGGTGGAGCACGTAGCGGCCGATGACGGCCAGGTTGGACGGCGCCTCCCCCGGGGCGGGCTTCTCGACGATGTCGGCCATGCGGTGCAGCCCTGGCTGGACCTCCTCGGCGGGGGTGACGGCGCCGTAGGCCTTGATCAAGGCGGGTTCGACCTCCATCGCGGCCACCACGCTGGCGCCGTGGCGCTCGTAGGTGGCGACCAGCTCGGCCAGCAGCTTCTCGCCCTCGTCGATCACGTCGTCGCCGAGCAGCACCGCGAACGGCTCGTCGCCGACGTGCTGCTCGGCGACGCCGATGGCGTGGCCGAGGCCGAGCGGCGCCTTCTGGCGGATGTAGTGGACGTGGGCCATGTCGGAGATGGCCCGGACCAGCTCGAGCTTGTCGTCGTCGCCCTTCTCGATCAGCAGGTTCTCGAGCTCGAGGGCACGGTCGAAGTGGTCCTCGATGGCCTGCTTGCCCCGTCCGGTGACGATCAGGATGTCGTCCAGCCCGGCCCGGACGGCCTCCTCGATGACGTACTGGATGGCGGGTTTGTCGACCAGGGGCAGCATCTCCTTCGGCTGCGCCTTGGTCGCCGGGAGGAACCGGGTTCCGAGCCCGGCCGCGGGGATGACGGCCTTGCGTACCTTCACGATCAGCAACTCCCCCACAAGCCACGAACTACCTCGTCGAGACGCCGATCTTACTCGACCCGTGCCGTCCGGCCCTTGACCGGGCCGGGGCGGGCGGCCAGCGGCAGCAGCCGGGGTGTGGCGGTGACCACCCGGTCGCGGCCCTGCAGCTTGGCCTCGTAGAGGGCCTCGTCGGCGGCCCTGAGCAGCTCCTCCGGTGCGGAGGCGTGCTCGGGGAAGCAGGCCACCCCGATCGAGATCGTCAGCCGCACGCCGTCGCTGCCGCGGTCGCAGAACACGGTCCCGTGGGTGGCGAGGCGCAGCTTCTCGGCCACGGCAAGGCCGCCGCCCAGGTTGGTCTCCGGGAGGATGAGGACGAACTCCTCGCCGCCGTAGCGGGCGAAGGTGTCGATGTCGCGGACGCTGCCGGTGACGCGACGGGCGAACTCCACCAGGACCTCGTCGCCACGCTGGTGGCCATGGCGGTCGTTGACCGACTTGAAGTGGTCCAGGTCGATCATGAGCAGGGCGAGCACCCGGCCGAAACGCCGCGAGCGTTCGATCTCCTGCTCGAAGCGGCGGCCGAAGTAACGGTAGTTCCAGGTCCCGGTGAGCGGGTCGGTGACCGACAGCCGCTCGGCCTCGGCGTGCAGCTGCACGTTCTCGATGGCGACGGCGGCCTGGACGGCGAAGGCGGTCAGGGCGTCGGCGTCCGCCAGGGTGAACGGCTCGCCGTCCTCGCGGTCGTAGAGGCTGAGCACGCCGAGGACGCGACCCTGGGAGAGCAGGGGAACGCTGACCTGGGTGGTCGCGGTCGGCTCGCCCTCGGCCGGCTGGCGGGCCTCCGCCGGGCTGGCCAGCACCATCGGGCGGCCGGTGGCGGCGACCGTCCCGGCGACGCCCTGGCCGACAGGGACCCGCTCGGCGGGGTCGCGGTCGCGCAGGCCGTGGGTGGCCTGACGGACCAGGGCGGTGCGGTCGGGGGTGAGCAGCAGCAGACTGCCAGCCCTGGCCCGGCGGGTCTGGACCGCCGCCTCCAGCACCACCGCCAGCAGCCTGGGCAGGTCGTGGGTTGACGAGAGCGTCTGGCCGAGGCGGCTCATCGAGCGGGCCAGCTCGTCGCGGCTGGCCCGCAGCGCGGTCAGGTACTCGCCCAGCTCGACCCGCATCCGGTCGAAGGCCCTGGCAAGCTCCCCGACCTCGCCGCCGGAGCGGACCGCCGATGGGGGCTTGGTGAAGTCGCCCCTGGCGATCGCGCGGGCCTGCTCGGCCAGCTCGCCGAGGGGCCGGCTGACCAGCCTGGCGAGCACCGCGCCGAGCAGCGTGCCGACCAGGGAGACCACCATGAGCAGCAGCAGGACCAGCGCGACCAGCCGGGAGTCGATCCCGCCGGTGGTGGCGCCGCCGGGGACGCTCACCAGCAGCCGGACCCGCTCGCCCGGGGTCTGTGACAGCCAGTCGGCCGACTCGACCACCGGCCGACCGGCCAGCCGGCGGTGCCGGAAGCCGTTGCCGGCGGGGACCGGGTCGGCGGCGGTCAGGCGGCCGATGGTGCTGGCGACCGGCTGCTCGCCGATGGCGAGGGTGAGGTCGGCGTCAAGGGTGCCGACGACCAGCCGCTGCAGCTCGGCGTTGTCCATCCAGATGCCGGCCGTCACCGTGCCGAGCGTGCACGCCCTGGTCGCGCGCCTGGCGCAGCCACGCCGGTCGACGGTGACGCTGCGGCGCTGCAGCATGGTCCAGTGCCGGTCGACCGGGGGGGCCGAAAGCGCCCCCCCGGACCCCCCCGGTCCCTGCCGCGCCCCCCCGGACCCCCCCGGGCCCTGCCGCGCCCCCCCGGACCCCCCCGGGCCGGGGCGCGGGGCGAGCAGCGCCCTCGGCGCCGGCGGCACCACCCCGGCGAGGAAGCTCGGCTCGGTCCGGCCCGCGCGCGCCAGCACCCGCCCGTCTGGCCCTGTCACCGCGACCAGCAGCTCGGTCGCGTCCCAGCGCTCGAGGACGGCTTGCAGCCTGGCCCGGTCGCGGGCCGCCATGGCGCGCTGCAGCGCCGGGTCGCCTGCGAGCGCACGGACCACGTCGGCCGCCTGCTCGACCTGGCCGGCGAAGACGAGCATGGCCGAGCGGCGGCTGTGCTCCAGCTCGGAGCGGACCTGGCGATCGCTGGAGCGGGCGACGGCGCGCCAGCCGAGGATGGTGACCGCCGTCACCGGCAGCACCACGATGGCGACGAAGAACAGCGTGAGGCGGGTCCGCAGCGACACGGTCATCTCCAGACGAGCCAGTCGATTCGTTCATTGTCCTCGAACCGTCGTGAGCGTACCGCGTTCGGCGTCCAAATCCACAATCGCGGCACAGGGGTCGCGAGCCAGGCGCGCCTGCTTCATCATGCTGTGGGTAACTCCGTCGCCGGCGGGTAGCTTTGTCCGGATAGCTGGCGCCCGAGGCGCCGACCGAGCACACGAGGACGCGCCATCGTGCCTGCTGACAGAAGACCGCCAAAGCGGAAGTCGCGCGCCGAGCGCGAGCGGATCGAGTACGCGCCCAGAGCGCTGGACTGGCTCAGGGAGCAGTTGGAGCCCCCTGCCGAACCGCCGCCCGCCAACCCACCGCAGGCCGCGGCCGCCGGCCCACCCGGCCCAACGGCCAGCTCACCGCCCAACCCCCCGCCTCCGCCGGAGCCCACCCGCCGGCCGCCGGAGCCAACCCGCCGGCCGCCGGAGCCGGCGCGGCCGGCGCAGGCGACCCCGAAGCCGGACCCCGCTCCACCAGGCGCGCAGCCGCCGCCTCGCGCGACCCCGTC
>WNGB01005866.1_pt1 | contig 18786 bp, 19 predicted proteins | sample 5400681 | NCBI WGS metagenome assembly WNGB01 (sample SAMN13153367, study PRJNA577476) | soil metagenome | isolation source: 115 cm soil or saprolite under grassland replicate 2 | place: USA:California | collected 2016-06-15
CCACTTCTTCGCGACGAGACGGCCGTGCCAGCGCAGGACCGTGCCCGGGGTGACGAGCCGGTGGTGCTTTAGCGGCTTCGGCAGCAGCCGGATCAACGCAGCCAGGATCGCCCGGTCGGCCCAGTCCAGCCGCGGCCTCGGGTTCGCGCGTCGTAGGACGGCGACCTCGTGGCGCAGCACGAGCAGTTCGGCGTCCTTGGCCGCGGTGGAGCGGGCGAGGAGCACCAGCCAGCCAGCGAGTCGGGTGAAGATCAGATAGAGCAGCCGCATGGACACGGTTCACGATCATCCCGGAGGCGCAGGGGCGGCCATCGGCGCAGGCCACAGGCCCGCACCGACTTCTGGCACCTCACAACCCCCCACACGCCGCCGCGAACCGGCGCACCACCCGCTCCCGGCCCTCCACCAGCCCCGCCGAGAGCCGACGCGCCTGCTGCTGCCGCCGCCACCCGGCCAACATCTCCTCAAACAACGCCGGCTCCGCCGGCGGCGCCGGCACCGCCCCCCCGCACCACCGCCAACCCGGCCCGCCCCGGCCGTCCCCCCATACCCCAACCCCCTATGTACTCAACGCAACAGACCCGTCACTCAGTGCAACCGAACTGGATGACGCATCCTGGCATCCACCGCAACCGCGGGCCACAACCCCCTACCCCACGGCGTGTCCAGCCCACCAACCGCCGACAGCCACCGGATGCCCGAATCCTCAAACCCATACGGTTTCATTCTCATTGCGCAGGTGTGCCGCAGGGTGTGCGGCGTGATGATCCTTCCGGTCAGGGTCGGGCAGGCCTGCCCGGCTCGAGCGGCGTGGAGGGCCAGGCGTTGGGCGACGGCGTCGCTGGTCATCTTCCGGCTGGCGCCTTGTGGGGCGAACACCGGCGCGGTCGATGGGGCGGCGTTGTCTGCGAGCCATTCCCGCAGTGCCGCAGCGGTTTGGGTGTCGAGCGGGGTGATCCGGTCCTTGCGGCCCTTGCCGTGGCAGGCCAGGTGCGCCCCGGGTGGTGTGGGCCGGATGTCGGCGCGGGTCAGGCCGGTCAGTTCGGAGACCCGCAGCCCGGTCGTGACCATCGTCAGGATGATCAGGTGGTCGCGGCGGCCGGTCCAGGTGGCGCGGTTCGGGGCGGCCAGGAGCGCGTCGGTCTCGGGGTCGGACAGGTAGGTCACGACCGCGCGGCGGGTGTTCTTCGACCTGATCGCCAGGACCCTGGCGATCAGGTCGGCGTGCTCGGGATGACGCAGCGCTGCGTGCTGGAACAGGGAGTGGATCGCTGCGAGCCGGGCATTGCGGGTCCGGGCGCTGTTGCCTCGGTCGTTCTCCAGATGGGTCAGGAACCCGGCGACGAGCTCAGCATCCATCAGCGAGAAGTCCAGGTCGCTGGGCCGGATGCCGGTGCGCCGGTGGGTGTAGTCCAGCAGCAGCCGGAACGTATCGCGGTAGGCGGTGATGGTGTGGGGGCTGGCGTCGCGTTGACCGGTCAGGTAGGCGGTGAAGAACGACTGCAGGGTCGGCGCGAGGGCGGTCACGGTCGTGGCCGACGGTAGGCGGCGATCCGGTCGCTGACCAGGGCCATCAGTTCAGCGCTGGCGGTCAGGTACCAGTAGGTGTTCAGCGGGTTGACGTGCCCGAGGTAGGTCGCCAGGAGCGCGATCCGGGCGTCCACGTCGACACCGTCACGGTGGGCGTCGATCAGGGAGTTCACCGCGAACGTATGTCGAAGATCATGAATTCTCGGTCGCCTAGCGCCCGGGGAGGTGGGCAGGTCGCCGGCGTCGGCGACCAACCGGAACGCGGCGTCGGCGCTGGCGTGGCGCAGGCGTTTGCCGGTGGCGCCGAGGAAGAACGGGCCGTCCACCGGCGTGGGGTCATCGCGGCGCGGGCCTGCCGGTAGGCGGTCAGCGCCGCGACGGTGGAGGGATGCAGCGGCAGGACACGTTGCCGGCCGTATTTGCCGGTCACGGTCAACAACCCCTGGTCGGCGTCGAAGTCGTCGCTGTCCAGGGCGATCGCTTCCCCCGCCCGCATGCCGGTCGCAGCGATCAGCCCGAGGAAGGCGGTCATGGTGAGGTTCAGCGGGAGCGGCAGCAGCACCGTCGAGGTGGTCAGCAGGTCGCGGATCTGGGCGGCGGAGTACAGGTAGGGGATCCGCCGGGTATACATCGCGGGGAGCAACCGGCCCGGGATCACCTCCGCCGCTTCGGGGTCCAGGCCGTGGACGTAGGCAGCGAACCCTCGGATGGTCGACAGCCGGAACGCCTGCCAGGCCCGTCCGGTCCCGGCCGGGGCGGTGGCGAAGGCCACCACGTTCTCGCGGGTGATGGTGGTCGCGTTCTGGGCCAGCCCGTCCAGGAACGAGGAGATCAACTGGCCATGCGTGGCAAGTCGGTGTCCCCGGGCCCGGCGGGCCTGCAGATATCCGGGGACACCACCTGCATGCTGGGCGCCAGCAGCCAACTGTTCGGCGCGCGGTTGAAGTCGCCCAGCCCCAGGCCCTCCTCACCGAACGGGTTGTTAGCGTCGCGGTAGTTGATAAACGCGGCGATGCCGCCGTACGCCCACTGGGTGTGGCGCACCGTCCGGGCCTGCGGGTAGGGCGGCAGGTCGTAATCCATGTCCGGCGGCAGCGCGGCCAGTTGACCGTCGGACAGGAACTGATCCGCGGTTCCCTGCGCAGACGGCGGCGGGCCGGCTCCGACTTCCTGCAGTGCGACCACCGGCAGGTTCGGCGAGTTCACCATGGGCCCGACGACGGAATACCACTTGCTCTGCCCGTCACTCGCCGCGCCCTGCATATTGAAGGTGTACGCCGGCCTATCCTCGATCGCCGCGTCCGCCGGCGTGGCACCGACCAACGCCAGCAAACTCGCGACCACCGCCACCACGAGCGAGAGGACAACCGGCCCCTCTCCTCATCCGCCTGCGCGCCCGAAACATAACTGTTTCAGCTCCCTTGCTGCCTTCGCTAGACACATTACACTGGGACCCCGCAGCCCGGGTGAGCGAGTTCCTTCGTTAGATCCGGGACGTCCGGGCCGCCTGGTTGAGATCGCGTAGCTGGAAAGCGCCGATGATCTCGGTGATCCCGCGCATCAGTGCCGCGGCTCCGATCCAGGCGACGAGCACCACCACGGACAGGTTCCACGAGCCGGCCGCCCAGAACCCGATGAGCAACTCGGCGATGCCGGTGATGACCAGCAACCACCAGCCGGGCATGTCGCGGCTCAGCGAGAGCGCCATGATCAGGTCGAACGATCCACGGAATACGAGGAAGAAGCTAACCAGGGCGGCCAGCGCCACGAACGTGTCACCGGGATGGGCGAAGGACACGATGCCGGTGACGAAGAACAGGGCGGCCAGGATGTAATGCACGATCCGCCAGCCGCCGGCCGAGACCATCGCGACTAGCACCTCGTTGGCCGCCGATGCCAGGGTGATGATGCCGAACAGCACGCCGACGGCGGTCACCGTCGAGTAGTCGAAGCGGAAGATCACGATCGAGACGATCGTCCAGGCGATGCCGGTGATCAGCAGCACCCACCAGTTGTCGGTGGCGGACACGGTGAGCCGGCCGAGCGGGCCGCGGGCGGACTCCTCCGAGCCGGCAAGCGCTGAGCGTGTCATGGGTCATCTCCGTTCCCGGCGGACGTGGACGAGCGTCCAGGTGGTACGCCGACGTAGTGGTTGCGGATCTCGACGGTCAGCTCGTGAATCAACCGAGTGATCTCGGTGTTGTCGTGCAGTTCCTTCTCGGCGATGTTGAAGTCGTGGTTCGCCTTCGCCTGGGTGAATGCCGCCTGCCGGTTCTGCCCGATCATGACGAACGTGGACAGGAAGATCGCCTCGAGCGAGACGAACAACGTCAACGTCGGCCAGGGACTCTTCTCCAGCCAGATCATCCAGGCGGCGAACAGAATGGCGTGCAGGTAGACGAAGTTCATCGAGCCGGCGAAGGCCGTGATCCCGTCCGCGACGCGCAGCTGGATGTCATCGCGGCGGCGGCGCAACTCCGATACGACGACGGGATGTCGCTGTGCGCTGTTGTCGGTCATCACGGCCTTCGCCCGGCGGGTCAGCTCACTGGCTTCATGGCCAGGTCGTCGGCGTCAGCACGGGCTATCACCGCGTCCGCGATCGCGTACTCGGCCTGGTCGAGCATCGAGATCGCGAACTCGACGGCGTACACGGCGTCCTGCTCGGCATCGTCGGCGCGGCGCTCGGCCTTGTTCAGGTCACGCTCGGCGCGATGCTCGTCGCGCTCGGCCCGCACGGATGCAAAGCGGTCCTCGACGGCCGAGCGTGTCTCGCCCCACCATGAATCGGCCTTGTCCTGCGCGGCAGCGGCCCCGGCCGCGACCCGGGCCAAGCTGTCGTCGATCGACGACTTGAGCGTCTCGCGGTGGCTGTCGAGGAACGCCCGGTTCTTCGAGCGGGCCGCGTCGACGAAGTCCTCGGCCTGCTTGGCGCGCGCGGCGAGTTCGGTGAGCTGTTCGGAGAGTGCCTTCATGACTTTCCTTTCGTTTCGTAGGTGGCGCGGAACTGATTGGCGAAGTCGAGGTACCAGTCGAGGACATCGGGGTTGGCCACGGTGGCCCGGTTGACCGCCTGCTCGGCCGGCATGCCCTGCAGCAGCCGCTTGATCGGCACCTCGAGCTTCTTGCCGGTGAGCGTGGTGGGTATAGCGACCGCCTGGACGATGTCGTCCGGTACGTGCCGGGGCGACACCTGCTGGCGGATCGCTGCCCGGAGCCGGGTGATCAGCTCGTCGGTCAGCTCTGCCCCGTGGGCGAGCACGACGAACAGCGGCATGTAGTAGTCGCCGTCGGGCAGCTCGGCGCCGATGACCAGGCTGCCGGCGATCTCGGGCAACGCGTCGACCGCGGCGTAGATGTCCGCGGAGCCCATGCGCACGCCGCCCCGGTTGATCGTGGAGTCCGAGCGTCCGTGGACGATGTAGGTGCCGTTGTCGGTGACCGTCATCCAGTCGCCGTGCCGCCACGCTCCGGGGAACGTGTCGAAGTACGCCGTGCGCAGTCGGGATCCGTCCGGGTCGTTCCACAACGCAACCGGCATGGACGGCATCGGCGCGGCGATCACCATCTCGCCGACCTCGCCCACCACCGGCTTGCCCTCCGGCGACCAGGCCTCGATCCGTACCCCCAGGTACGGTGCCTGCATCTCGCCGGCGTACACCGGCAACATCGGGTTGGTGCCGATGAACGCGCTGCACACGTCGGTGCCGCCGCAGTCCGAGCCGAGCAGCAGGTCACGTTTGACCCTGTCGTACACCCAGGACCAGGTGGACTCGGGCAGTGGCGATCCGGTGCTCGTGATCGCGCGCAGGGCGAACAGATTGTGCCGATCGCCCGGCCGGGTGCCGGCTCTCTCGCACAGGGTGAGGTAGGCGGCGCCGGTGCCGAACCGGGTCGCCTGTTGGTCGGCACAGACGGCGAACATCGCATCGGGGGCCGGATAGGCCGGGCTGCCGTCGTAGGTGATGATCGTGGCACCTACGGCGAGTCCGGAGACGAGGACGTTCCAGACCATCCAGGCCGTGCTGGCGAAGACGAACAGGCGGTCCGACTGGCCCAGATCGAAGTGCAGGGCGTGCATCTTGAGGTGCTCGAGCAGGATCCCGCCGTGCGAGTGGACGATCCCCTTGGGCAAACCGGTGGTGCCCGAGCTGTAGAGGATCCACAGTGGATGGTCGAAAGGCACCTGCTCGTACCGCGGCTCGGCGTGCCGGTCGGTCAACGTCTCGAACGGGACCGCTCCCTCGGGGACGGCCCGGTCCGGCTCGAGATTGCGAACCACGACGACGTGCCGGACGGAGGGCAGCTGGTCGCGCAGCTGGGCGACGACGTCGAGCCGGTCGGCCGGCTTCCCGCCGAAGCGGTATCCGTCCACAGCGATCAACACGACTGGCTCGATCTGCCGGAACCGGTCGATCACCCCCCTGGTCCCGAAGTCGGGAGCGCAGCACGACCAGATCGCGCCGATGCTCGCCGTCGCGAGCAGGGCGATCACCGCCTCGGGGATGTTCGGCAGGTAGGCCGCGACCCGATCGCCCCGCCCGACGCCGAGGGCCCGCAGCTCGGTGGCCAGCGATGCCACCTGGGCGACCAGTTCTGCCCATGAGAGCTCGGTCGCGACGGCATCCTCGCGCAGGCTGACGATCGCCGGCCGGTCGCCGGACCCCTGAGCCAGGACGTTCTCGGCCCAGTTGAGTTCGGCACCGGGGAACCATCGCGCGCGAGGCATCCGGGCGTCGGCCAGGGCCGCGCGGGGCGGGGCCGACGCGACGATGTCGAAGTAGTCCCAGATCGACTGCCAGAATCCGTCGAGGTCGTCCACCGACCAGCGCCACAACTCGTTGTAGGTCATCAGCCGACCCGGCCGTCGCGCATTGACCCAGTCCAGGTAGTGCGCCATCCGGGACGCGGCGACCCGATCGGCAGACGGCGCCCAGAGCAGGTGGCGCTCGCCTTCGGCCCGACCGGGCGGGGTGGTCGTCACCACGGTCACCTCCCTCGTCTCGACGACGACGCTATGAGTGCGACCGACCGCCGGCACCGTGCGCGACACACAACGTTGCCCGCGACCTTCGTGTGCTTGCACCGCTGCCCGATCCGCGTTTGGGCGTGAGTACCAAGCGGCGCAGCAATCCTTGTGCCGCGACCACGGTGGCGCCCTGCCCGCGCGCATCTACGGTTCGGACACCGCGATGGGCTTCGAGGACGGAGCGTCATGACGAGGCTGATCAACATTGACAACGGTGGCACGCTCACGGACATCTGCGTCGTCGACGGAGACGACGTGCGGTACACGAAAACCCTGACGACACCGTTCGATCTGAGTCGCTGCCTGTTCGACGGGCTGACCAAGGCGTCCGCGCTCCTCTACGGCGAGGAACGCCTGCCGGCGTTGCTGCAGTCCACCGACTACATCCGCTACTCCACCACTCAGGGCACCAACGCGCTCGTGCAGCGCAAGGGACCGCGGTTGGGGCTGCTGACCACGGATCCGACGCTGGTCGAGGCCCTCGCGGCCACCAGGGAGGAAGAGGACCTGCTCGCGTCACTGGTCGGCGATCGCCACGCAGTCATCGACGTGACCGCGGCCGACGACGAGCTGGCCGCCCAGCTGGTCGAGCGGGTCAATCAGCTCGCCGCTCGCGGCGCCGGCCGGTTGGTCGTGGCGATCGGCGGCCCGGACGGCACCGGGCAGGAGCGCCGGGTGAAGCGCCAGCTGCTGCAGCTCTACCCGCGCCATCTGCTCGGTGCCATCCCGCTGCTGTTCTCGTGGGAGCTGGTCGCCGACCGCGACGACGCCCGGCGCACCTGGTCGGCCCTGCTCAACGCGTTCCTGCACCCTGCGATGGAACGGTTCCTGTTCAACGCCGAGAGAAGGCTGCGCGAGAACAAGACCCGCCGCCCGCTGCTGATCTTCCGCAACGACGGCGGATCGTCGCGCGTGGCGAAGTCGTCCGCGCTGAAGACGTACAGCTCCGGGCCGCGCGGTGGGCTGGAGGGCACCCGGGCGCTGGCCGACGGCTACGGCTTCCGGCACCTGCTGATGGTCGATGTCGGTGGCACCACAACCGACCTGGGCGTGGTCGCCGAGGGCGCCGTCCAGGTCGACCGCCGCGGCCGGGTGGCGATGGTGCCGACGTCGTTCGAGCTGGCGGCGATCACCAGCCACGGCGTGGGTGGCAGCTCGGTGATCCGCGTGGTGGACGGGGGGTTGACGGTCGGGCCGGACAGTGTTGGCGCCGCGCCCGGCCCGGCCTGCTTCGGCCTGGGCGGCGCGGACGCCACGATCACCGACGTCTACCTGCTGATGGGCGTGCTCGACCCGAACACCTACCTCGACGGCGCGATGACGCTCGACGCCGAACGCAGCCGCAAGGTCGTCCAGACCACCGTCGCCGAACCGCTCGGTCTGTCGCTGGATGGGGTGCTGGCCCGGATGGAGGCCGCGTATCTGGATCGGGTGGCCGACGCCCTGCGCACCGAGCCGCTCTCCGCCGACACCGTCGTCGCCGCGTTCGGCGGCGCCGGCCCGATGACCATCTGCGGAGCGGCCGAGCGGGCCGGCGTCCGGCGGGTGATCATCCCCCGCACGGCGGCCGTCTTCAGCGCGTTCGGCATCGGGTTCTCCGACATCTCGCAGAGCTACGAGGCACCGTTGTCCACTGTGGACGCTGCGCCGGAGGTCGCGGCCCAGCTTCGGCAGCGGGCCCGGCGCGATCTGTTCGCCGAGGGCGTCGACCTCGACGCGTGCGTGGAGACCGTGCGGTTGTTGGCGACGCGCGGCGAGCAGGACGTCGTGCTCGGCTCCGACGACGAGCCGCAGCCCGGCGATCTCGCGTCGCTGGAGCTGTCGCTGGTGTCGCCGCTGCCGCACGTCACCATCGGCGGCGCCGGCGACGTGGGCGCGTCGGACGCCGTGACCGGCGCGATGCGCACCGTACTGGACGGTACGAGCGGGTCGTCAGCGTTGCCGGTGTATGACCTGCTCGACCAGCCGCCCGGGGCCCGGGCCGCCGGGCCGGCGGTGATCGAGGGACCGTTCTTCACGATGCGGCTGCCGGCCGGCTGGCGCTTCGACACCACCGCGGCAGGCGACCTGCTGCTGACCGACGAGCGGAGCCGGTGATGCGCGTACCCATGACGGAGTACCTGGAGATCGATCTCGACACCGAGCGGTGGATGTGCCGGCGCTGCGGGCAGGATCTCGCGTCGGCGCGCGGTAACTACAAGGAAGGCACGCTGGTCTACGACCGTGACCCGCGGGAGATCCACCGCCCGCTGATCGACCCGGAGCGCTACGAGTTCACGTTCGCGCCCGATCCGACGTGGTGCCGCATCCTCGAGTACTACTGCCCCGGGTGCGGCACCCAGATCGAGACCGAGTACCTGCCGCCCGGGCATCCGCCTGTGTTCGACATGGAGATGGACGTCGACGCGCTCAAGACCCAGTGGGCCGCCCGTCCGGCGCACACGGTGATCCCGCTCGGCCGAGACGTCCACACCGATGTGCGCTGAGGAGGGCTTGGCATGAAACGGATCTCGGTCGACATCGGCGGCACGTTCACCGACTGCTTCTTCGCGTGGGACGGCCAGTACATCCAGGCCAAGGCGCTCACCACCCACCACAACCTGGCCCAAGGGTTCAACGAGGCCCTCGACCACGCCTGCGGCCAGCTGGGCCTGAGTCGCGAGGCGGTGCTGGCCGGTGTGGACTCCGTGCGCTACGCCACGACACTCGGCACCAACGCGCTGATCGAGCGCAAGGGGCCGCAGGTGGGCGCCATCGTCACAGCCGGCTTCGAGGCGACCATCCCGCTCGCGCGCGGGCGCGGCTACGGCGAGGGGCTGGACGAGCTGGCCCGCAACGACCTGTCCAGCGGCACCCGCCCCGATCCACTCGTGCCGCAGCGGCTCATCCGCTCGGTACGCGAGCGGGTCGACTATGCCGGCCGCGTGCTGCTCGGTATCGACGAGGACGACGTCCGCCACCGGCTGCGCGAGCTGGTCGACGCGGGCGCCCAGGCCCTGGTCGTCTGCCTGACCAACGCGGTGGAGAACCCGGCGCACGAGCTGCGCATCCAGGAGATCTTCCTCGAGGAGTACCCGGCTCATCAGCTCGGGGCGTTGCCGATGTTGCTGTCGCACCAGCTGTCCGGGCGCAAGGGCGAGTACGTGCGGGCGACGTCGTGCATCGTCGACGGGTTCCTGCACTCGACGATGTATCACGCGCTGTCCGAGCTCGAGCAGAACCTGCGCGATCACGGTTACCGGCAGCCGATGCTGGTGAACCACAACTCGGGCGGCATGGCGCAGCTGAACTCCACGGACGCGCTGCAGACGATCCACTCCGGGCCGGTGTCGGGCGTCTCGGCCAGCGAGCACCTGGCCCAGCAGGCCGGACTGGGCAACGTCGTCGCCACCGACATGGGCGGCACCAGCTTCGACATCGGGTTGGTGCCGGCCGACGGCGTCAAGCACTACGACTTCATGCCGGTGATCGACCGGTGGCTGGTCAGCGTCCCCATGATCCACCTGGTCACGCTCGGGGCCGGTGGCGGGTCGATCGCCAGCTACAACCGGCTGTACCAGTCGATCGCGGTGGGGCCGCTGAGCGCGGGCTCGGATCCCGGACCGGCCTGCTACGACCGGGGCGGCATGCGGCCGACGGTCACCGATGCCGACGTGCTGCTGGGCTACCTCGACCCGGCGCATTACGCCGGCGGGCGTATCCCGCTCAACGTCAAACGCGCGAGCTTCGCGATCGAGGAGGAGTTCGGCGACCACCTGGACCTGGACCTGGTCGATGTGGCGAAGCTGATCAAGGCCGAGGTGGACGAGCAGATGGCCAACGGCATGGCCAAGGAGCTGCGCGTCCGGGGCTACCTGCCGCAGGAGTTCACCATGCTCGCCTACGGCGGCAACGGGCCGCTGCACTGCTGCGGCATCGCGGACCACCTCGGGATCGACCGGGTGCTGGCGCCGCCGTACAGCGCGGTGTTCTCCGCCCTCGGCGCCGGCAACACCCCGCAGCTGCACATCCACGAGCGCACCACGCCGGTGCTGCTGTTCGACGCGACCAGCCGCCGGCTGTTCGACGACTTCGACTCGTTCAACGCGATCGTGGCCGACCTGGAGGCGAAGGGGCGCGCCGACCTGCTGCGCCAGGGGCTGCCCGGCGATGCGGTGCGGCACCGCCTGGAACTCGACATGCGCTACGGCAACCAACTCGTGACGATGGCCGTCGTGGCCGACCGGACCCGGCTGGGCGGCGTGCGCGACGTGATCGCGCTCATCGACCTGTTCGGCGAGGACTACGGGCACCGCTTCGGCCACGGCAGCCAGTCGCCCGAGGCCGGCATCCGAATAGCCACGATCCGCGTCGCGTCCTATGTGGACGGTGCGACCGTGGAGTTCGACGCCACGTTGCCGGCCGGCGCGGCCGAGGCCGCGATCGCGACCGGGCAGCGCCGCTGCCACTTCGTCGGCGTCGATGGCGGCGTCGACACCCCGGTGTACGACGAGAAGGCGCTGCGGCCCGGCACCGTCGTCACCGGCCCGGCCGTGGTCACCACGCCAACCACCACCTACCTCGTCGAGCCGCGGTGGCGCCTGGAGACCGGCGCCCACGGCGCGATCTGGTTCCTCAAGAACGGGGAGTCGCCGCGATGACCGACCTCACCAAGCAGGAGTTCTCCGCCGAGGATCAGGCCTGGGTGGACCGTTTCCTCGCCCAGACGACGCTGTTCCTCGGACCGGATCCCGAGATCATGACCGACCATCGCATGGCGCCGCGCACAGCCGAGGAGGAGCGCCTGCTCGCCGGGCCGATCGACGCCAACGCACTGGACCGGGTGCGCAAGCGCATCATTGCCGGCCTGGACGAGGCGTTCGAGATGATGGAGCAGACCGGTGCCGCACCCGGCGCCAAGTGGGGGGATCTCACCAGCGCGGTGTATTCGGCGTCCGGCGACCTGATCCACATCAGCACCGGGGGAGTGCTGGCGTTCGCGTCGGTGCTGCACTACCCGGTGCGGTTCATCAACAAGTACTGGATCAACGACCCCACCGTCGGGGTGCGCGACGGCGACGCGTTCATCCACAACGACGCCCGCTACGGCAACATCCACAACACCGACCAGAGCATGATCTTGCCGGTCTTCCACGACGGACAGCTCATCGCCTGGGTGGCGACGATCATCCACGAGGGGGAGAACGGCGCCAAGGAACCCGGCGGCATGCCGTCCAGCTCCGAGTCGGCGTATGACGACGGCATCCGGATGAGCCCGTTCAAGATCGTCGAGAACGGCGAGATCCGCCGTGACCTGCTCACCTTCCTGCAGAACTCGGTGCGCGAACCGAAGCTGCAGTACCAGGACCTCAAGGTCAAGCTCTACTCCGCGCTGCGGATCAAGGAGCGGCTGCTGGCACTGGTCGAGGAGGTGGGGCGCGACGCGTTCATCGTCTCGCTGCGCAAATCGCTGGAGGACGTCGAGACCGATGCCCGGCGCCGCATCCGCGAACTGCCCGACGGAACCTATCGGGTCAACTTCTTCTCCGACTCGACGCTGCGCGAGAACGTCCTGCTCAAGTACCCGTGCGCGATCACGGTCAAGGGCGACGAGCTGACCGTCGACTGGCGGGGCGCCGCGCCGCAGATCATGAACCGCGCGTTCAACGCCACCCTCGGCTCGGCCAAGTGTGGGATGAACCAGGCCTTCCTGGGATTCTTCTGGCCCGACCTGCCGCGCGGCATCAGCATGATGAACCCGATCGAGGTGCTGACCGACGAGGGCAGCTGCATCGACCCTGGGCTGGACGCGCCGCTCGGGCAGAGCCTGCAGGGCATCTTCAAGACCTTCGGGGTCGTTCAGGCGCTGTTCGCGAAGATGCAGTACTCCTGCCCGGAGAAGTACGGCTCGGTGATCGCGCCGTGGTTCAACCAGATCAACACGTTCCTGTTCGGCGGCATCACCCAGCACGGCGAGTTCGTCGGCAACGTGTGCGCCGACCTGAACGGGATGGGCGGCGGCGCGCGGGCGCACCGCGACGGCGAGCACTCAATGGCGCCCTTCTTCGCCGCGATGGCCGACATCGGCGAGCAGGAGATCATCGAGGAGGACGTGCCGTTCCTGCAGCTCACCTCGAAGAAGATCAAGCGCGACAACCAGGGATTCGGCAAGCACCGCGGCGGCATGGGCTACGAGATTGCCGTTGCCGCCAAGGGCACCCAGCTGTGGGGCTTCGCCACCGTGTCGAGCGGCTCGAAGTTCCCGGCGGTGCCCGGCCTGTTCGGCGGCTACGGCTGCGGCACCTATCCGCTGGCGAAGATCAGGGGCGTCAACGTCCTCGAGTACCTGCGAGACGACCCGGGCAGGTGGTCGTTCGACTACGCGACCTTGATGAACGACCGGCCGTTCCCGGGCGCCCGCTATTCCACCCACCACATGGGCATGGGCTTCGAGCTCGTCGACGAGGGCGAGGTCTACATGATCTGCCAGGGGTCGGGCGGCGGCTACGGCGACGTACTCGAGCGCGACCCCGAAGCCGTGGTCGCCGACGTGGAGGCCGGCTACCTCTCCGGCGAGGCCGCCCACGAGATCTACTTCGTCGCCTACGACGAGGAGAACCTGGCCGTCGACGTCGCGGCGACCGAGCAGGCCCGCGCCGCCGAGCGGGCGGCGCGCAAGGCCCGCGGGGTCCCGTACGCCGAGTTCGTGGAGAACTGGGTGACTGCCGAGCCACCGGCGCACGTGCCGTACTACGGGTCGTGGGGCCCGGATAACAGCGTCATCCACGCCACGGCATGGACGACGCACGGCCCGGTCAAGGTAGCCGCGCCGATGAGCCAGATGCCGCAGATCTTCCTGCCCGACCCCCACGTGCTGACCATCCTCAGCCTGCAGGCCCGGATCGCAGAACTGGAGGCGGCGGCCGATGGCTGATCTGCTGGCCAGCCTGACCGCGCCGCCCTCCGGCCGCAGCCGCCCGGCGTGGTTCGGCTCGCTCGCGTACTGCCGGGCCAGGCTGCTGGGCGGTGCGCCGGTGCCGTGGACCTCACCTGGGGACCTGGTGGCGTTCACCGGCAAGGCCCAGGGCATGTTCCGATCGGACGCGCTGCTCGTCGACGTCGCCGACCTGTGCGCCGAGCGGGTGACGGCCGATTCGGAGCTGCGCGCCGCCATGGGTTCTCGCAGCCGGGCTGGATATTCGCTGCGCACGATGCTGGCCGACGACACGGTGCGCACGGCCGCCGTCGACGCCGTCGGAGCAGTCAGCGGCGGCGGGGACGGCACGCCGCTCGTGCTGTCGATCCCCTCGCCGGCCCAGTGGCTGACGATCAGCGCCGAGCAGGCCGGGCAGCCGGCCGAACCCCCGGACGCCGACCGGGCCGACACGGCTGCCATGTACATCGCCGACTTCCTCCGCGTCTTCGGCACGGCGGGCGTCGACGGCCTGCTGCTGGACGAAGGCACGGCGAACGCCGCCGAGCTCGTGCCCGCGGACGCGTACCGCCCCGTGCTCAACGTGGCCGAGAACTACGGATGGCCCACCCTGATATGCACGCCTGCCGCCGCGGCCTGGCCGAACGGAGCGGTCGCCGGGATCGCCGGGTGGATCGGGACGGCGCCGCCGCAGCACCCGGGCGCCACGTGGGGATGGTGCGCGAGCGACGACTTCTGGGCCGGCGCCGGCCCGGAGGGCGAGCCCGACCTCATGTTCGCCATCGTGCCGGGTCAGGCCGACCCGGACTCGGTGATGGCCCGCGTCCGGGCGCTGGCATGACCGCCGGCAGCAAGCTGGCCGGCCGCGTCGCGCTGGTCACCGGTGGGACGCGCGGCATCGGCGCGGCCATCGGCACGAGCCTCGCCGAGCAGGGCGCGGCGATCGCCGCCGGCTACAGCGGCAACGCACAGCGGGCCGCGGGCTTCGTCGCCGACATGGACAAGCGCTTCGACGGCGCCGCGCCGGTCACGATCCACCGGGGCAACATCGCCAACCGCGAAGACTGCCAGCGGGTCATCGGCGAAGTCATCGCGCACCACGGGCGGCTGGACATCCTGGTCAACAACGCCGGTATCGCCATCGACAAGTTGGCCCTCGACATCACCGGCGAGGACTGGTCGAGGGTGCTCGCGGTCAACCTGTCCGGCGCGTTCCACATGTCGCAGGCGGCGCTGGCCCACATGCTCGACCGGGGCACGGGGCGGATCATCAACGTCTCGTCGATCGTGGGCGAGACCGGCAACATCGGCCAGGCGAACTACGCGGCTGCCAAGTCCGGGCTGCTCGGACTGACCAAGGCACTGGCGAAGGAGGCCGCCTTTCTGCTGGCCAGAACCGGCAGGTTGTCCGACGACACGGTCGGCCTGACGGTCAACGCCGTCACCCCGGGCCTCATCGCCACCGAGATGATCGACCATGTGCCGCGCAAGGTTCTGGACGGGATTGTCGCGCAGATCCCGTTCCGCCGGCTCGGTCGCCCGGAGGAGGTGGCCCGGGTGGTGCACTTCCTCGCCGCCGACGCGTCGTCGTACATCACCGGCCAGATCTGGGCCGTCAACGGCGGCATGGACATGTGACGTACGCCCTACGATTACCTGATGGTGAACGGTCTCGACGCCGTCAACCGTGAGCTGTCGGCCGTGGGGGCGGCCGCCGGGGCGCGGCTGCTCGAACTCACGCAGGAGATCTGGGGGCTGCTCACAGCCGACGTCCCCGAACTGCGCGGCGACGAGCTCGTCGAGAAGCTGCTCGACGCGAGCATCGAGGAGAACGTCTCGACCCTGTTACACGTGTTCGAGCACGGGACCGCGGCCGATCAGGTCGACGCTCCGGCCGCCGCGATCGAGTACGCCCGGCGGCTGGCCCAGCGCGGGGTGCCGATCACGGCGCTGATCCGTGCCTACCGTGTCGGGCATGGTCGGTTCCTCGCCCGATGTGTGGAAGAGATCGCTGTGCGGTCGATGGACATCGACCTTGCGGCCGCGGTCACCGCTCGGCTGGTCGAGGTCAGCTTCCGCTACATCGACCGCGTCTCCGAACAGGTCATCGTCACCTACCAACGCGAGCGCGACCGGTGGCTGCTGACCCAGACCGCGGTGCGCGCGGCCCGAGTGCGCGCCGTTCTCGGCAACGAGTCCGTCGACGTGGACGCCACCGAGTCGGCCCTCGGCTACCGCCTCCGGCAACACCATCTCGGCACCATCGCCTGGGTCACCGGCCAGACCCATGGCAGCGAGGGGCTGACCCGGCTCGAGCACCTCGCGTCAGCCGCGGCGCGCACGCTCGGAAATCAGGGTCGCCCGCTGTTCGTGCCGCGTGATGAGTCCCTGGCGTGGATCTGGCTGCCGCTCGGCAGTGACGCGACGGTCGGTCTCGATCTCCTCGCGACCGCATTCGAGAACGGAGACCCCTCGGCCCGCATCGCGGTGGGCGAGCCGGCCTACGGCCTGGACGGGTTCCGGCAGACCCACCACCAGGCCACGCGCACCCAGGGCCTCGCCCTCGCGGCTCGTCCCGGCACGCGACTGACGACGTTCGCCGAGGTCGGCACCGTTGCGCTGATCTGCGCCGACGTCCCGGCCGCGCGCAGATGGGTGCGGACGACGCTGGGGGACCTGGCGATCGACGACGAGCAGCACGCGCGGCTGCGGGAGACGCTGCAGGTCTTCTTGTCGACCCGGAGCTACACCGCGACGGCAGAGCGGATGGTGCTGCACAAGAACAGCGTCATGTACCGCATCCGTAAGGCGGAGGAGTCGTTGGCCGCGCCCATCGAGGACCGCCGCGCGGACCTCGAGCTCGCGCTGCGTGCCTGCCACTACCTCGGCCGGACCGTCCTGCGTCCACCCGCTCACGAGTAGCGGTCGAGCAGTTGCGCGGGCCCGCGAACCGCGACGTCATGACGCGACCGCGCTGGCGAGGGCCAGCATCGCCTTGGTGATCTCCTCCGGCCGTCCGGTCGCGTCCACCACATGGGCCAAGCCCTGCTCGCGGTAGTACGTGAGCAGCGGCGCCGTGGCGGTCGCGAACACCCGCAGCCGGTGCCGGATCACGTCCTTGGTGTCGTCGGCGCGTCCTTGCCTACGAGCTCGCGCGAGCAGGCGATCGACGAGCACATGTTCCGGCGCGTCGAGGTAGACGACGAGATCGGGTCGCGCTCGCGCGGGCTCGGCGAGCTTGCGCGCCTCGTCGGCCTGCGCCACGGAGCGCGGGAACCCGTCGAGCAGGTATCCGTTGCGGGCCGATGCGGCGAGCGCCCGAGGCACGACGAGCTGCATGACCAGCGCGTCGGGAGCCAGGTCGCCCCGGTCCAGGTGCCGCTCGAGCAACTCGCTGAGCGGGGTGCCGCTGGCCACCTCCGCCCGCAATACGTCCCCGACGGAGATGTGCTCGAGCCCGAGGGCATCGGCGACCCGGGCGCCCTGCGTGCCCTTCCCGGATCCGGGCGGGCCGACCAGCAAGATGTTCATCGCGTCCCCTGCGCGGCGCGCCGTACCGACGCCTCGATCTCCCGCTCGGCGTCCGCCCGGCCGGCCCAGCAGTCGGCGGCGACCCGCTTGCCCGGCTCGAGCGCCTTGTACACCTCGAAGAAGTGCTGGATCGCCAGCCGGTCGAACTCGGGCAGGTCGTGGATGTCGCGCACGTGCTCGAGGCGGGGATCGGTGGCGGGAACGGTGAGCACCTTGTCGTCGCGGCCCTTCTCGTCGGTCATCCGGAACATGCCGATCGCCCTGGCTCGTACCACCACGCCGGGAACAGCGGCTCGCCCTGTAACAGCACGAGCGCGTCGAGCGGATCACCGTCCTGGCCGAGTGTGCCCTCGACATAGCCGTAGTCGGCCGGGTACTGCGTCGATGTGAACAACGTACGGTCCAGCCGGATCCGGCCGGAGTCATGGTCGACTTCGTACTTGTTGCGGCTGCCCTTTGGGACCTCGATCAGCACGTCGAACTTGGTGACCACAGGGTGTCCTAGCTGTTCGCGACGACGCCGGGGATCGACGCCGGCACATCCTCAGGGTCGACGATGATCAAGACAAGGCTGATCTTGCGTACCACGGCGCACCTCGCTCGGATGGCGGAGCTGGTCGCCCGCCAGTGCACCGCCCACCCGTGGATTGGGCATCGTGCGTGGGATACGGACTTCGCGGCCAGCGTTGTGCGCGACATCCAGAGCAATGCCACGAGCGTTGACAGCCCAACCGGCCGGGCGCCCGATCGGGGCCATGCTGCGGGCACGCACGACCGCGGTGTGCTCGAGGTTGCCGTACTGCTCCCTGACGCCGACCCGGCCGACGTACGCCGGGCTGCACCAACTGTGCGCGCCCTTCCTCGACCGGTGCTGGCCGCGCGGGTGGCCGGTGCCGGTCGCCGGCTGGAGGGGCGCGCCGCTGCTACCCGGCCGGACCCCCATCGACGCGCCGGTGACCGTAGCCTTCGGCTCCCGTCCGCCCACGCGGAATGCCTGCTGCGCGAACTCGTCGACCCGTGGGAGCAACGCTCGGCCGAGGTGGCGCACTACTGGATCGACCACCGGCGGCGCCGTCATGGACGACGAGCATGGGCCGGCGCCACTGTGCGCGCGCACTAGAAGCGGGCGGAGGTGTTGGTGCCTGCGCCCGTCGTGGTCAAGCCCGGCGCAGCCGGACGATTGTCGGGTCAGTTCCAGTCCGCTCCGCGCTGGCCCGGGGGCGCACGGCATGTGCGGCGCCAACGCGGCCCGGGCGGCGCTGCGTCACCTGCACCGGCACACCTGACCCGGTCAGCACGGGTTCATCTGTCCGCCATCCGGCCGCATCGCCAGCCGGCCGGGTGGGTCGTGGAAGACCAAGCCTCGGGGAGTCACGATGGACCTCGATACCCGCATCGGCGAGTCGCTGCGGACCGACTACTTCCTGCTGCGCGAGGAGTTCACTCCCGCGCAGTTGGACTACCTGCGGCGGACGCGGGCGTTCGTCGAGCAGGACGTGTTGCCGGTGATCAACGGCTACTGGGAGCGTGCGGAGTTTCCCTGGCCGTTGGTGGAGAAGATGGGGGCGGCGGGCCTCGTCGGTGACGGGATCGAGGGTTACGGCTGCCCGCCGATGGATCCGCTGTCGGCCGGCCTGATCCACATGGAGCTCAACCGGGGTGACGGCAGCATGGGCACGTTCCTGGGCGTGCAGGCCGGGCTGGCGATGAAGTCGATCGCGATGCTCGGCTCGGAGGAGCAGAAGCACCGCTGGCTGCCGCCGATGGCCCGGCTGGACAAGCT
>WNGB01008295.1_pt1 | contig 18785 bp, 18 predicted proteins | sample 5400681 | NCBI WGS metagenome assembly WNGB01 (sample SAMN13153367, study PRJNA577476) | soil metagenome | isolation source: 115 cm soil or saprolite under grassland replicate 2 | place: USA:California | collected 2016-06-15
CGCTCGCAGGTAGCTCTGCAAGTAGTCGGGGTAGGTGTCGTCGAAAATCCACAAGGCGGGAAACCGATCGAGCAAATCGCGCGAGGCGTCGAGCAAAGGGTTGGCGATCCATCGCAGCGCGACCGAGTGCGCCGCATCGACGACGGCGCCGAGCCAACGCTGATCGCCGCGGCCCATCACCGCCACGTCGTGCGTCTCGAAGACCGAAACGAGCAGTGCGGTGATGTCGGCCAGCCGCTCGAAATCGTCCTTGCTCGCGCGGCGAACCGCAAGTCGGGTGGCGTGCTCGATGAGGAGGCGCCGAGCGGGAAGAAGATCCTCGAGTAGGTGCAGTTTTTCGCCGCTGTCCACCCCTTCTTCGAGAAAAGCAGCCAAGAGCTCCATCGTTCCCGTGCGGCGAAAGTCCGCCACGGTGACCCCCTGTCCGTGGCGGACCGTGACGAGCCGCGCCTGCTCGAGCTTGCGAATCGCCTCGCGCAGCGTGTTGCGCGTCGTCCGGTACGACTCGGAGAGCTCGCGCTCACCCGGCAGGCGCTCGCCCGGCGTCCACTCGTTGCGCAGAATCCTGCGACGCAGCGTCCGGTAGATCGTTTCCGAGATGTTCGGCTCTTCGCGTGCCCTGGGCTCCGCCTGCTTCGGGCCGCTCATACGGCAACTCCTAGCACTACTCCGACCGTCTTTGGCAGCAGCAGATCACGATCGGCCATTGCGAGTGATTGTCCACATAACGTCTCCGGCGAGGCCGGCAGAAGCGCCCCCCCTGTCGAAACGGCCGCAAGACCGCGCCAGTCTGCCTTCCGAAAGAATTGCTGTGCGGTCAGCTCGAGTGGGCGAAGTGCCACTCCGATGATCGATCTGCTACCGCTCGCCTCGGCCGAGAGGCCCGTTCGAACCCATTTGACCGCCGTCCCCGCTTAGGGTACTGGTTCAACCACTTATACATGGACGCGCGTGCGGTTCAACCAAGTCGCGACAAGCTAGCGCCCCCCTCGATGGGGCGCCATCCAAGCGAAGGGTGGGTTTTGGCGGCGCCTTATCCGATGCGGCCGTTCACTCGCCGGGCGTTCCGCGGTCTCATCCGGGCGATCTGCCCGCCGGACCCGGCTCCTCAACTGGTCGACCTCGAGGATCGAATCGAGGACCATTTGCGCCGCCTGCTGCGTTACATGCTCCCTCACGTGGCTTTCGGTTTCTGCCTCGCGGTTATCGTTCTCGATTGGGCGCCCATTTGGCGTTTCAAGAGTCTTCGGAGGATCCAGCACATGCGCCGCGAAGAGGCGGCGGATCTTCTCTCGGCGCTCGGCGCGAGTCGATCGATGTTCCTCCGGACGCTGCTCCTCGGAGTCCGCGGGAGCATCCTGTCGACCTACTACGACCAAGACGAAGTCCACGCGGCGCTCGCCTACGCGCCCGTCGCCTTCATCGCAGACCGCATCGATCTGCGCCGCCGCGTCCTACGCGAGGAGGCGACCGCGCAAGACAGGAGCTCGTCATGATCTTTCGCCACGCAGATTATCGCTCCGAGCGAGTGTTCGATGCGGATGTCGTCGTCGTCGGAACGGGGGCGGGTGGAGCGGTAGCTGGCGCCGAGCTGGCGGAAGCGGGTCTCGACGTGATCTTCGTCGAAGAGGGGAGCTATCACTCGACGTCCAGCTTCAGCCCCTTCGCGACGGACTCGATCCCGCGTCTCTATCGCGACGGCAGCTCGACGATGATCTTCGGCAAGCCGAACATCCCTTACCTCGAGGGGCGCTGCGTTGGTGGCAGCACCGTGCTGAACGGCGGCATGACCTACCGGGCGCCCGAGCAGGTGCTCGAGCGGTGGGCGCAAACGGCCGGCAGCTCGGACCTCGGCCCGAAAGCCATGGAGCCGCTTTTCGAAAGGGTCGAGTCGCGCATTCACGCGAGCCAGCAGCTTCCGGTGTCGGTCGGCGAAGACAATCGCCTGATGGTCGAAGGAGCGAAGAAGCTCGGCTGGCGTTTCGAAATCAACCGACGCAACCAGAAGAGCTGCGTCGGCTCCAACAACTGCATCTTCGGTTGTCCCACCGGCGCCAAGCAGTCCACCCTGGTGAGCTACATGCCTCGCGCCCTGTCGGCTGGAGCGCGCTGCCTCACCGAGGTGCGTGTGGATAGCCTCCGCATCCAGGGCGGTCGCTGCGCAGGCATCGTCGGGCGCGCCGTGGACCCGGAAACGCGCAAGAGCGATATCGACGTGGTCGTACGAGCCCGCGCCACGGTGGTGGCGGCAGGCGCCGTGCAAACGCCGCTCTTGTTGCTGCGTCACCGCGTGGGACGCCCGTCGAGACGCCTCGGTGCCAACTTCCTCTGCCATCCCAACGCGAAGGTGCTCGCCATCTATCCATTCGACGTCAAAAGTTGGCAGGGCGTGAACCAATGGTCACAAATACGCGAGTTCCAGGATGACGGCATCGTCCTCGCGGAGAACATGATTGCTCCCGGCGCGCTGGCCGCGCACATCAGCAACGTCGGCAAAGAAGCGTGGGATCTGATGCGCCGTTACAACCAGATGGTTCTGACCGGCGCTCTCGTCGAAGACTCGAGCTCGGGCACCGTGTCGCGCTCGTTCGGCGTCCCGGTCCCGCGGTATTCGATCACCGCGCTCGATCACCGCCGGTTCATCAAAGGCGCTCTCGCGCTCGCCGAGCTGCACTTCGCGATGGGCGCCGAGTACTGCGTGATGCCGTTCGTTCATCGCCCGCTCGCGCGTTCCATGGACGATCTTCGGGGGCTCGATCTGCGAAGCGTGCCGATCGATACGCTCGAGCTCTTCAGCGTGCACCTCATGGGAACGGCGGCGATGGGCTCGCAGCCCGACGGCTCGGTGGTCGATCTCACCGGTCAGCTGTGGGATCTCCCCGGTTGCTACGTGGCCGACGCCTCCCTCTTCCCGAGCGCGATCGGCGTGAACCCGCAGGTCAGCGTGATGGCGCTGGCCACCCTGGTTGCCTCGCGCATGCAGGATCACATCCGGCGACAGCGCGTGGCGTAACGCGAACTTCGAACCTGCTGTCTATCTGCCCGAGAAGTGCCTCAATCAAACAACGCGGGGGCGTTCATTGGTCGCCGGCGCCGGCGTCGCAAGAGCCGCCACAGTTGTCGCATTCGTCGAACTGAACGAACTCGGCAATGCATCTGGCTGGGCCTTCGTTGGGCTTGAAAGATCCTTCGCAGTTCAAGTCTCCATCGGATTCGCAGATGCATTGTGACAAGTCGCGTGCCACGCACTCGAGCCACCGGTTCGCGACGTCGAAGCATGCTGTCGCAACCGTGCAGTTGGCGCCCGGATCCCGACAACCAACTCTGGCCGCCAGCGAGCTCCACTTCTCGCAGGGCGTGGCACCCGCGAGCGGGGTCGCGGTGCCGGAGCTGTCGTTCCCGCACGCGAACGCAATCAGTCCTACGATGAGAATCGTACGTCGCATCCCTCCATAAGAACGGCGCAAGGCGGAAGTAGCAAGAGGAACCGCGCTGGTCGACTGTATCGTTTGTATTTACTATTTCATGCAAATAATTCTGATTGTGTGATGAGCCGAGCTCTGCCACGATCGCCGTGGTGCCGGCCACTCGCCGGAACGAGGGAGGTTGACTTATGAGACACATCGCGACTGTTGCCATCTTGGGCGCCTTAGCCAGCTGCGCCGCGCAAACGTCGGACCCCGCGCCGACCCCGCCCGCCAAGGATCCGCCGGTTTCCTCGCCGGGAGGTTCGCAGACCGGATCGACCTCTGTTGTCGCCGGGCCGGCTACGGCGGGGATTGACGAAAACCTCGCGCGCTTGCGGAGCCTGCAGATCTTCGAAGTGGGAGGGTTTCTCCTCAACGCGCCGAACTGCTACGGGATGCCTTGCCCCGGGCACGAGCAGGAGTATGCGGACGCGAAGGAAGCGCAGGCGAAGCGCCTCGCCGACTTTACCAACAGCGCCCTGAGCGCGGCGGCGGCGACGGCTCCGAGCTACACCGGCCCGGCGCCGGTCATCTTGGCCGAGCCGCAGAACAACGCCAATTGTTACAACCTTCCGTGCCCCGAAGACATCGCGGCGGCCCAAGCCATCAACAACGAGCGGGCGTGCCAGCTGGCCAATATCGCCAAAACCTTCTGACGGTGGCCGCGCATCTCCCGCGCCGCCCTGAAGTGCTGGGGCTCGGGGTGGGGCTCGATCTTCGGTGGGGTCGCGACCCGGGAATGCTCTACGACGAGACCCACGGCGACGTTGTGTCACACTCCGTCGTTCGATTCCTGGAGCGACACGTCGGGGAATTCGGGCATCTGTTCGTTTCATGGCAGCCGAAGGACGGCGGCAAGCTCGATGCTCGCCAGTACTTTCCCGCTTACGACGACCTGTTCGCGCGAGTGGGTCATCTCTATACCATTCGCGCGCTGCACCAAACTGCGCTCAACCTTGGCGCGCTCGAGCGCTACGACCGTCGCGAAATCCTGCAGCTCACCAACGCGCTCATACGTCGCTACGATCTCGGCTGGGTCAATGAAGATCTCGGTCTCTGGTCGATCCACGGAAAGCCCCTGCCGTACCCGCTCGCGCCGTACCTGACCGACGACGGGCTCGATGCTGCTATTCGCAATGTGCGGGAAGTTCGGCTGGCGCTCGACGCGCCGCTTCTCGTCGAGTTCCCCGGCTTCTCCGATGGCGTCGCCTTCTTCATCGGGAAGCTACATGCCTACGATTTCTTCCGTGTGGTGGCCGAAGAATCCGAGGTCGGGGTCACCCTCGATACCGGCCACCTGCTTTCTTACCAGTGGCTGGTTGGCAAGCGAGGTGCGGATCTCTGGGGCGAGCTGGAGCGACTGCCGCTCGACCGATGCTTCGAGATCCACCTGTCGGGGTGCGAGATCCGAAACGATCGCTTCTTCGATCTGCACCACGGTGTGCTGCTCGATGCGCAACTCGAGCTCTTGGATAGGCTCGTGGGCTCGTGCCCCAACGTTCGCGCCATTACCTACGAAGACCCGGTGTTCGACGGCGAGGGGCAGCTCACCGACGCTGCGGCGGCGAGCTTCGCGGCACTTCGGCTGAAAATGGCGGGGGTGATGTCACGATGAGCCTCGATGGCGTGCTCTACCGGCTCCTCTTCCAGCGCTCGTACCGCGACGCTTTCTTGCGCGGCGATATCGAGGCGCTGGGCCTTTCACCGAGCGATGTTTCCGCGTTCTCGACCGTCGACCGCGGCGAGCTTGCTCGGGCGGCGCGCCTTGCGTGCGACGGCATCTTGCGGCGGTCCCACCGGGGGACGGGATCGCTGCTCGACGCGTTCGCGCAGACGATCGGAGCTTGGCGTCACGCGCACCCCAACCATTCGCTGGAGGACCTAGCCGACGAGCTCACTCAGTCGTTGCACTTCGAGCGCTATCGAGTGCAGCCTTGCGGCTCGGGCGGCCTCTCGCTTCAGGAGGTTTTCTTTCGCTTTGCCGAAGACGCAGAGATCGGAGATGCACCGACTCGAAAGGCGGAGTGTGCTCGGGCCCTTCTCAAGACACTGGTCGTCACGCCCGCGCCGACGTTCGCTCTTCCCCCTTTCATTTTCCGAGCTCCCAAAGGTCACTTTGCGATCCTGGAGGAAGGGGAGCCCACGCTGATGGCAGCCGTGGAGGGACGTTTCGTCACCGGTCCCATCACGCGCTTCTTGGCAGAGCTACTCATCTCCGGAGAGTCCCCTTCTCACGTCGCCGAGCGCTTCGGCGTCGACGCCGCGGTGCTCGACGCATCTTGCGACGAGCTTCGCCGCCTGGGGCTGTTCGCCTAGCGTCGAGGGAAGCCGCACTCGCTGGCATATCGTTTGCTCGACGGTGTGCCATGGCACGACGAGAAGGCTCCGCCGCATCCGACGAAACCGATCGACAGCGCTACGGAGAGGATCAGAGCCGAGCGCATCGGGTATTTTCAGAATAGATCCCGTGCGACGCGCGCTGCAATGGGCGTTTCCCGCGCACATCTTCACCTGTGCGCACCTGTGCGCTTCGAGGGCAAGGCGTTCCGCTCGGGGATGGAGGGACCTGATCAGCGTGCCTTCAATGGTGATCGTCGTGGCTCATGCTATTGACCTTTTTGTGAGCACACTCTTTGCTCTCGAGGATCCCGGGGTAGGACCATGTTGATGCACCGAATGGGCGCCATCGCGCTTCTGGCTTCTGCGACCGTCATCGCGACCAACTGTGGCGGTTCGGAGTTCGCAGGGAACTTCGACGGCGGTACGGTAGGTTCGGGCGGCTCTTCCACCGGAGGAGCGGGGGGCACCACCGGCAGTGGCGCGGGCTTCTCCGGCAGCGACGCAACCGGTGGCACGATCGGCACGGGAAGCTTCACGACCTCCGGCGGCACGGGAGGCGCCGGTGGATCGGCTGGATCGGGGGGTACAGGAGGTTCGACGGGAGCGTGCACGGCGGGAGGCGTCACGTTCCGATTGATTCCGGGGGGTGTTCCCGGATCGCCTGGTTTCTGTGTCGGTTCTTGCGGGGCAAGCTGGGTGACGATCAAGAGCCCGGACGGCCGCGTTCTCGGCAACATCACGCACGGCTGCTTCGCATCTTGCACCGATTGCACTCCCGTGGCCTGTCCCGCCGCTCCGTGCATCGCTCCGCACCGTCTCGCCTCGAGCGGCGAAGAGACGACGTGGAACGGGACATTATGGGTTCCCAATACGTGCCTCGCGTCCAGCGGGTCCAACATCACGTGCGTGAACCAACTCTGCGTGGCTCCCGGGTCGCCCCTGATTGCAACGATGTGCGGATATCCGAACCTGAATCCGGACAGCGGATCTTATTGCTATGCCCTCGGCACCGCGCCGACGTGCGTGGATGTCCCCTTCACCTATCCGACGATGACCATCGTCACCGGCGTGCTCGATCCCAGTAAGTAAGGTCTCGACGAAAAGACGGCTTCACGTCCGGCGCAAAAGCTCAGCCATGGGTTCGGGCGTCGATCAACGCCGAACGCGCAGGGGAGCTTCGGCTGCGCGTCCGTGCACCGTGATACGCGACTCGGAGCTAGACGACGATCCCTACGCGCGTGGGCGGTGCCATGGTTGCTCCGCGCGGATCGACGTGCCGCCGGTGAGCATGGCGCGCATGGTGGGGGCGAAGAAGAGGTAGGGAAAAATTTCCTCGGGGCGGCTTTCCTCTTCGAGCTTCTCGGACAATGGGGGTGGGATTTCCACTTCGAGGGCGCGGACGTTGGTCTCGAGTTGGTCGAGCTTCGTGGCGCCGATGATCGTCGAGGTCACCGCGGGGCGACGTGTGATCCAGGCGAGGGCGACCTCGGCGGGCGCTTTGCCTATCTCGTGGGCGACGGCGACGAGGGTGTCCACGATGCGCCAGTTCTTCTCGGTGAAGAGCTTGGCGAAGCCGGGATTGCCCGAGTTCTTGATGAGCTCGAGGCGGCCGTCGCCTTTCGTGTGAACGCCATCGCGCCCGTATTTGCCGGTCAAAAGGCCGCTCGCCAGCGGACTCCAAGGGCAGACGCCCACCCCGAGCTCGAGCGCCGCGGGGATGTGCTCTCGCTCGATGTTGCGCTCGACGAGCGAATATTCGAGCTGCAGGGCGGCGATGCGCTCGGTACCGCGGAGCTCGGCGAGGGTCTGCGCGCGGGCGAAGTACCATGCTGGCACGTCCGACAAGCCGAAGTAGCGCACCTTGCCCGATCGCACGAGCGCGTCGATCGTGCTCATTACCTCTTCGACCGGCGTGAGCCCGTCCCAGGCGTGCAGCCAGTACAGATCGACGTAATCGGTCTTGAGACGGCGGAGCGATCCTTCGAGCGCGCGAAGAATGTTCTTGCGACCGTTGCCGCCCGCGTTGGGATCGCCGGGGCGGGAGCTGAACGAGAATTTCGTCGCCAGCACCACGTCGTCTCGCCGTTTCGTCTCGGCGAACCAGTCGCCGAGAATGGTTTCGCTCGTTCCGTTGGTGTAGCCGTCGGCGGTATCCACGAAGTTGCCGCCGGAGTCGAGATAATGGTTCAGGATGGCGTGGGCGGTCTCCTTCGGTGCGCCCCACCCCCAGTCGGTACCGAACGTCATGGTGCCGAGGCAGAGCGGGCTGACACGAAGGCCGCTCTTGCCGAGGAGCGCGTAGTCGGAGAGGCTCGGAATTCGGTTTTTCGTTTGCTCGTCCATGGCCGCAGGATAAGGCGCTATGATTGTTTCGTGAAGACGTCGAACGTGGATACGTCTATTCAGCTCAGCTTAAAAATACGCGGAGGCCCTCTCGCGCAGCTGCCCGTGTTTCTCGAGGTGGCCGAGCGACGGAGCTTCTCCGCGGCAGCTCGGGCGCTCGGCCTGTCGGTGTCGGCCGTCAGCCAGGCGGTTACCAGGCTCGAGAGCGAAGTCGGTACGCCTCTTCTCGTCCGAACGACCCGTAGCGTGAACGTCACCGACGCCGGAGCGCGTCTCGTGAGCGAGGCCGGGCCAGCGGTGACCGCCGCCGGAGCGGCGCTCTCCGCGCTGGCAGCGAACCGAACGGAGGCGGCGGGAACGCTCCGGCTCAACGTCCCGCGGATCGCCAGCGGCGCGCTGCGACCCATCCTCGCCGCTTACGCGCGCGCGCACCCTTCGGTGCGGACCGACGTATTCGTCGACGATCGCAACGTCGACATCGTGGCCGAAGGTTTCGATGCCGGCATTCGGCTGCAAGAAGCGGTGCAAAAGGACATGATCACGGTTCGAGTGTCGGCACCCTTTCGGTTCGTCGTCGTTGCTTCGAGACGCTATCTGGCCAAGCATGGCAGGCCCTCGCATCCGCGCGAGCTCGTGGCCCACGAATGCCTGGGCTGGCGTTCGCCCACGACCGGAGAGCTCTGGCGCTGGGAATTCGAGCAGCGCGGCCGCGCTATCGAGGTGGCCGTCGACGGCCCGATCCGCTCGACCGACGGCGATCTGCTCGCCGCGTGCGCCGAGGATCACCTCGGCTTCGCGTACGTGGCCGAGCACGAGGCAAGAGGGCAGCTCGCGTCCGGCAAGCTCGAAAGCGTGTTGGAGGAGTTCTGCCCCGAGGTGCCGGGCCTTTTTCTCTATTACCCGCGCGCGGCGCGTCGCGTCCCGAAGCTCGCCGCCTTCGTCGCCTGCGCGCGCGACCTACTCGAGCGCAGGTGAAGATCGCAGACGACGCGGCGTGAGTCAGCAGCGGCGCGGCCGACTTGCGGTTCTCGCTCGCGTTGGCATGAGCACTGCATCTCCGGCGAGATCCAAGCAACGCAGATCTTTTGGATTCACTGGAGCTGAGCACATGAAAACCTCCCCTTCTTGCGTGACGGCGAATGCGACGAAGCGATTTCCCATTGGCCTTGCGTTTCCTTTTCGTTTCGCACTCACGGCGCTCGCCCTGGGTATGATGGCGTGCGGAGCCGACGACACACACGTGAAAACCGGCGGGCCGACGACGACCGGAAACGAATCCGGCGGCGCCTCCGGATCGTCGAGCGAAGGCGGCACGTCCGGAGCCCCCGGCATCGGCGGAACTGCGGGAGACTACAGCGGAAACGGTGGCAAAGGCGGCGCCGGAGGCGCGGGTGACAGCGGTGGTGCGCTGGACGGCGGCGGCGATTCCGGACGTTGCGCTTCGCGCGAAGTTCGGATCGTGGCGCATCAGGATGACGAGCTTCTCTTCATGAACCCCGACCTTCTCGAGAGCCTGCGTGCCGGGCACTGCGTGCGGACGGTGTACTTGACTGCAGGTGATGCGGGAAAGGGGATGGCGTACGCGATGACGCGCGACCTCGGCATGCGAGCGGTCTACGCAGAGATGGCGGTAGCCGCCGACGTTTGGACGGAAACCCAAGCTGCTTTCGCAAACAAGAGTGTCCTCATTTCGACATTGCAGGGCACGGATGTCAGCCTCGTTTTCCTGCGCCTACCGGACGGCGGCGACGGCACCGGTTTTCCCGCCACCGGTCAACAGAGCTTGACGAAGTTGGTCGCGGGGAGCATCGCGGCGATCGGAGCGGTCGACAATTCCAACTCCTTTACGCGCGGCGAGCTCGTGATGACGCTCGCGCAGCTCATTGCGGACTATGGCGCCGATCTGGTTGCCATACAGGAATTCGCGGACGAATTCGGGGGCGATCATCCAGACCACATCGCGGGTGGTGTTCTCGCGAACGAAGCACAAACCAAATTCGCGAGCCCGCATCGCGTGCTCGCGTACCGCGGCTACGACACCGTGGCCTTGCCAGCCAATCTTTCAGGAGCTGTCGCCGACGAAAACTGGAAGTTGTTCCTCGATTACGGAAAACACGATGAAAACGTCTGTCCCGGCGGCGTTTGCCCCGCTCTCGGCAGGCGCCCTACGGCACGCGTGCTCGGACTCTACTACGATTGGTGCCGGCAGCAATTTCCTTACTTCAAGGGAAGCATCGTGGGTTTCGGCGGCAAATGCCTTACCGCGCAAGGTGGCTCCAGTACGACCGGAGCAGCCGTCGATCTCGAGACCTGCTCCGCTGTCGACGCACAACGCTGGATCTTCACGACCAGCGATGGGCACCTGATGGCGCTTGGCCTGTGCTTGGAGCCCGCGGTCGATGGCGGCTTGGTAGGGACGCCTCTTCATATGGCAGCCTGTCAGAACGTGCCTTCACAACGGTGGACCTATGGCCAAATCACAATCGGCGATGCGGGATTCACCACGGCGCGGTTCGTGGGAATGGCGGGAAGATGCATGACCGCGCGAGTCTCATCGGGTTCGACCGGCGCCGGAGCCGAGATCGCGGATTGTGTTGCGACGAGCCCGCAACAGGGCTTCTGGTATTACCCCGCGAAGCCATGAATCAGATGCGTGACTGCGATCGCACCGCGGAGCTGCTGGATCTCGAGAGTAGCGCCGCGCGCATCAAGGTGTAGCGCCCGATACATCACCGCAAGGCGTCATGTTCGGCCCGTCGCGTCGTTTGGCTTGACGGCAAAGCGTGCCTGAACAGGCCGCAGCGGCGTTCCACACGAGAGCTGGCCCGCCGCTTGCTGGAGCTTCCGGCGCCGCGTGACAGCGTGGTGTCTCTCTTTCCTTCCAACATCCTCAATAGGAGATTCGACGATGATGACCCGTTCCAAGCTTGTGCTTATTCTTGCCGCCGTATCGATCACCCCAGCCTGCGGAGGGGCAGACGAACCACAAAAGCCCTTTTCCAGCGGACTTCCGCCAGACGCCACGCTCGGAAGCCTCAGTGATTCCGAGGCATCGAAACTGTGTTCGTCATCGGCGCAGTTTCTTCTGGCGAATCCGGTCGTACAGGAAGGCACCTGCCGATTGGCCGGGGGAATCACGGCAGCGTTCGACGTCCTCGGCGGCACGGCGCAGACGGATGCCGACGTGCAGGCGTCCTGCGCAAGAGGTTACGATCAATGCGAGGCGGCCCTGACGGCCGACGCCGGGACGAATTCCACCTGCAAGCGACCGCTTCCGACCTGCACGGCGACCGTCGCGGAGTACGAAGCGTGCACGAGCGATTCGGTGCCCCTCTACGAGAGGCTCGCCACCGAGTTGCCCGTCTGCAAGGACGTGAAGCGGAGCGACATCGGCATCGGCGACGGGGGCACGAAGGCTCCGGCGCTCGAAGCGCCTCCATCGTGCGCAGCCCTCAAATCGAAATGCCCCGAGCTTTTCAGCTCGTCCTCCGGCGCGTGAACGCCGGCTCGGCGGGAAACGTGTTCGTTTCGCTATTGGCAAAGAGAACCACGTCGAGATCGAGCTCCTCCTTGCGTACAACGGGCTCTCGGAGCCGACGGTCGAAGATGTTCCTTCCGTCGATCTGCGTTGGCTCAGTGCCAACGTCGGCGCGACGGTGCATTTCTGACGAACGCTTCCCAAGGGGACAACGAGTCATACGGTTCGTTCCGTAACAGCTATGTTGACTCATCGGTCGGGTCGAGCCCACGGGATTTCAGCGGGACGATCGAGTGCGTGGCCGCGTTGGAGAAGACGCTCGCGGCAGCTGCTACAGAGGTCGTACTCGCGATCGCAGGTGGCCACTTTTCCTTCTGCATCCTCCATCAGGCATCCTCGGGTGGGGCAGTGCTCGAGCCCGAGCGTGTGACCAATCTCGTGGACGGCCACCTTGGCGAAGCGAACCGTGGCCTGCGCAGGGCTCTTCGTATTGCGCTTGCAGCGTGTCGACGAGATCACGCAAGCGCGACCGTCGAGGGTCGCGAGGCCCAAGATGCCCCAATCTTCATAATCGCCTTTGGTCGTCGAAATATCGGAGCTCGTGAGTCCCAAAATCCGAAAACCGTCGCTTGGCAAACGGGGATCCAAAAATTCGAGGAGCTTTTCGGCTCGATACCGGTTGCGGGGAGGATAGTACGATGCTTTCGGCAGAGGAACGCGAGTCAAGAGCGGCACGCGTACGGCGAAGAACGAAACCAGCGCTCTCTGAACCGAGACCACCTCCTCGTCAGAGAGACCATCGCCGAGCGGCTGCAGGTAGACGTTCTTCGTCGAAGCGTCGGATCGTGCCGTCCGGTCTCCGATCAAGGCCGCCGCCGCGGCGCCCCATCGAAGAATCGCGCGACGCGAGAAGGATCGTTTCATGCCACTTCATTGTGGCCCAACTGCGATGCGGGGCCACTCACCCTGGGCACACAGTTGTCGAGCGCAACCTCGTGACGCAAATGGGTTGCGAAAGCAACGCTGGCGTAGTCAGCTGCCACCCTGCGTCCTTTGGGTTCCTCGCTTTTCCAATCGGTTGGCCGGATGCTCCTTTGTGCAACCGCCCTCGCGCTCGCATCCACGGGGGTCGGTGCACAGGCGGCCGGCGAGATCGAGCCACCTCGGGCGCTTGGGCCATTCTCCGTCGAATATCCCGCGGGTGCGACGGGGGAGGCGACCGTGGAGCTCGCCTTGACGATCGATACGGACGGCTCCGTGCGTTCGGCGAGCGTGACCAAAGGAGACGAGCCCTTTGCGACCGCGGCGAGGAGCCGCGCATCCGGGTGGCGATTCTCGCCGGCCCTTCGCGAGGGAAAGCCGATCGCGAGCATCATCCGGGTAGAGGTCGTGTTCCGACCACCGGTACCCGTTCCGGCGGAAATCGAGCCTGCCCCAAAGCAGCCCGAATCTCCTTCGCCACAACGGACCGAACCACCGGCGCCGCCCATCGAAGTCGTCATCCGCGGCGTCAAGCCGAGTCCTCCTTCCGTCTCTTCCCTCGCGCGGACCGAGGTGCGACAGCTTCCCGGAGCCTTCGGGGATCCGTTCCGGGCCATCGAAGTGATGCCCGGCGTCACGCCGATCGTGTCCGGGCTTCCCTATTTCTTCGTGCGCGGGGCGCCGCCCGGCAACGTCGGATATTTCCTCGACGGCGTACGCGTGCCGCTGCTCTACCACTTTGCGCTCGGGCCGTCGGTGGTGCATCCGGCTTTGATCGACCGCGTCGATCTTTATTCGGGTGGCTATCCCGCGCGCTACGGCGGCTTCGCCGGCGCGATCGTCGCGGGCGAGACGACTCGTCCCGCCGATGAAGCACGAGGCGAGGGAAACATTCGACTGTTCGACGCCGGCGCGCTCGTCGAAACGCCCTATGCGCAAGGGCGGGGGACCGTTCTTCTCGGTGGACGCTATTCGTATACGGCTTTTTTGATTACGCAGTTCGCTCCGGAGGCCGTCGTCGACTACTGGGATTACCAGGCGCGCGTCTCCTACGACGTGGGTCCGCGCGATCGGCTCACCGGGTTCGTGTTTGGCTCTTACGACCTGGCCGGCGGCACGGAGAACGGTCAGCTCGAATCGGGAGCGTCGACCGAGTTTCATCGTGTCGACTTGCGCCATGACCACGAGCTCGGTCCGGAACGGACGAACCGGCTCGCGCTCACCGTCGGCTACGATCGAACGCGTAGCTTCGAGCGTTTTCGACCGTCACCTTACGTGCGCGACCGCGTCGTGGCCGCCCGCGACCAAATGAGTTATCGGCTCGACGACAACCTCGTGCTGGGGACCGGAGCCGAGGCGTCGCTCGATTTTTACGACGTGCTTTTCGAAGGGGGCGATTTGCCCGACATCTTTCCTACGCGACGCGATCTGGCGCTCGCCGCATACGGCGAGCTTGCGTGGAAACCCGCGCCGGGCGTCGAGGTCACGCCGGGCCTGCGCGGCGCTTATTTTGCGTCGCAAGGTCACTGGGCAACGGGCCTCGATCCGAGACTCTCCGCCGCGTTCACGGTCACCGACAAGATTCGCATTCTGCACGCGTACGGCATCGCGCATCAGCTGCCGAGTTTCATTGTGCCGATTCCGGGTTTTCAGATCGCCGATCTGGGCAGCGGACTCCAGTGGAGCTTTCAGTCGAGCGCGGGCGTGGAAGTCATCCTTCCGGTGAACTTCACGCTGACGGCGAGCGTCTTCCACAACGCATTTTTCAACATGAACGACGCGCTCGCGAGCCAGCGCTCGGGCGGGAGCGACTCGTCGGACGACGCTTTCCTACGGCGCGTTCGGGGATCGGCCATGGGGCTCGAGCTTTGGGTGCGTCGCCGGCTGACCGAGCGCCTCGGAGGCTTCTTGACCTACACGCTGTCACGATCGGTCCGCACGCTCGAGGGTCAGACCTTTCTCTCGACTTACGATCGCACCCACGTGGTCAACGCTGCTCTTGCCTACGACCTCGGGCGAAACTGGCGCGCCGGGACCCGTTTCGTCTGGTATTCCGGGCGGCCGCACGATCCGATGCTCGACAGCGCCGACGACCCTTCACTCGCCATCACCGGAGCAGGCTCGGGACGGCTCATCGCTCGTCCCGGCCGCCTGCCCAGCTTTTATCGAATCGACCTCCGGCTCGAGAAAAAGTGGCGCATCGGCGAGAAAGGATGGATCTCGTTGGTGGTCGAGGCGCTGAACGCTACGCTACGTAAGGAGATCGTTTTCGAGTTTTGCGACCCGGCCTATGACCCTCCGGCTCCCGGAACGTCGGTTCCCGTTCCCAGAAGGACGTGCCGCTACCAGGAGATCGGCCCCATCACCGTGCCGAGCATCGGCGTGGAGGGTGGGTTCTGAGCATGGCATTCTTCTCGTCCAATGGCGTTAGCTGCACCGCGCAACACCGATCAGTCGTTCTATGCTAGGCGTGACAAGGGAGACTCGTGATGACCGATTCGATCCACCTCACCGCCTCGCTGCGCATCGAGCGTCCTGTCGACCAAGTGCGCGCACAATACCGGGACATCGACCACCACATCCGAAACAACGTCCACCCGAGCATCCACTACCAGTGGGAGCCGGGCCAGCCCGGAGAGCGTAAGATCAAAACCACCTTCCACGTGCTGGGCGTTGCGCAATACGACATTTCGCTGCTCGAAGACGCCGAGGATGGATCGTTCGTGATTCGATACCTCGAGGGGTCGAATGCAGGCATGGTGCTCGTGCACAAGTTCGTGCCTCTCGGACCCAACGCGACGGACGTTCAGCTTTTCGCCGAGGTGCCCGCCACGGTCGGCCGCAAGCTGCTCGGTCCACTCTTCGTCGCCGGAGCGCGGCAGGTCATGAAGAAAGCTTTGATCGAGGACAAGCGGGATCTCGAAGGAGGAGCCTTCAAGCCGGGTACGGCCGCGGGGAACATCGAAGGAGCACTCGAGTTCCTTCGAACGATTGCATCGCGAGAGAGCGCTACCAAGCGAGTCGTGCTGGAAGCCTTGTGCCTCGTTGCGGCGGCCGACGCCGACGTCGATCCGGCCGAGCGCGACGCCATCGCGCGCCTGGCAACGATACTGGACGCCGAGGATGAAGCAGCGTGGCTCGATACACGACTCGATCACTTCGCAAAAATCGCCGATAGCCCCCAGATCGCGGACGAGGCAGATCGAGTGGGTGCAGCGCTCTCTCTGGCCAACGTCGCGTCCGAAGGTGTGGGCGCTGCAGTCGCCGTGGCGTTGATCAGCGAAGGGATGTCGCTTGGAGAGCTCTCCATGCTCCGCCGAATCGCCAACGCAGCCGGTCTTCCCGAAGACTTGCTCGCTGCCATCGTCGACGGAGCCGATGCCGCGCTCACCAAGGCAAAGGAATAGCGAACCTACCGTTCTCATTCACCTCGGTGGCTCGATGACGTTTCGGTTGAGCACGACGGTCGCTCCGGCTGCGTTTGTCCGGCCGCTGGTAACTGATTGGAAGATCGATCGCAGGGTCACAAGGCGCCGCGGGAATGTGGCGCGGATCGTGCTGCGCTCGATGGAGATGGGGGGGAGGAGCGATTCTCATGAGCACGATCCGCGCGCGTTCGACTGCTGACATCCCCGACGCATTCGACCCGGACGAAGCGGTTCACCGCATGGTCAAGGAGCGAACGCTCAAGCGCACGGGGGTATTGGTAGGCTTGGTAGCGATCGTCATTGGACTGTTGATCGCGCTGCAGCTTCAATTCAAAGACGTGCGTACGCCGGGGGAACCCGTCGGAGGCGCGCCCTCCCCGACGGTACCGCGCTGAGCAGCGTACCGTGATCGGCCATCTCGCAGCTCTGGTCGCGCCGTTCGCATTCATTGCGTCTGCAAGCATCGCGCTCGCCGCCGCGGTCGGCGAACTACGCGCGCAGATCAAGGAGTACGATCTCCCGACGCCGAACGCCCGCCCTCATGATCCCGCGCGCGCGCCAGACGGCTCGCTTTGGTACACCGGCCAGTCGGCGAACAAGCTAGGTCGTCTCGATCCGCGCTCGGGCAAGATCCGCGAATATCCGCTGAAGACTCCGAACTCCGGACCCCACGGGCTCACAGCCGATAAGGCCGGCAACATTTGGTTCACAGCCATTTCTGCCGCGTACGTGGGAAGGCTCAATCCGAAAACCGGCGAAGTAACCGAGTACCCCCTCCCCGATCCCGCCGCTCGCGATCCACACACGCCGGTGATCGACCCGAGCGGCATCGTTTGGTTCACCGTCGAGAGCTCGAACTTCGTGGGGCGGCTCGATCCGGCCACCGGCAAGATCGAGCTAAGGAAGCCACCCACCGATCACGCGGTCCCCTATGGGATTGTGATCGCCGGTGGCGGAGTTCCCTACTTTTGCGAGTTCGGGACCAACAAGCTGGCGAGCATCGACCCGAAGACGCTGGCGATTCGTGAGTACGAGCTGTCGGAGGGCGCTCGCCCACGTCGCATCGCAGTCGCGCCTGATGGGAGCATCTACTACTCCGACTTCGCTCGTGGTTACCTCGGGCGCTTCATGCCGACCACCGGCAAGCTCGAAGAATGGCCCTCGCCGAGCGGAGCGGGATCGCGCCCGTACGGGATCGCGGTCACGCCGGACGGCAGGGTATGGTACAGCGAGTCCGGCGTGTCACCGAACACGTTGGTCCGCTTCGACCCCGCGACGAAAAGCTTCGCCACACGTCCTATCCCATCGGGAGGCGGCGTCGTGAGGAACATGGCGGCCACTCCCGACGGTCGGCTCTACCTGGCGTGCAGCGGAGTCAACAAAGTCGCCATCGTTGAACCGGCGCCCTGATCGGGTGCTCTCCGAGATACGGCGACGCGGCCGAGACCCCACGGATAGTTGCGGGGCCGGACACCTACTCCGTTCGACCTCATGAGCCGCTTTCGCTTGGAAATGTCGTACCTTCACGTCGCACTTGGCTGCTCGGTAGTCGCATGTTCGAGCGACGAGATCGGTGCGCGAGGTGCACCCACGACGAGCAGCTCCGCTGGAGCGGCCGCGGGCTGTTCCCATGGCGGCGGGACCAACGGCCGCGATGCAAACGCATCCGAGTCGAGTGGTGGCGGCGGCAGCGCCGCGTTGCCGGACGCGGCCAGCGAAGCGAGCCTTTCCGACGACGTCGCATTGGGTCCGCCGCCAGACTTCGGTCCGAACGTCTTGGTCTTCGATGCCTCGATGCCGATGGCCACGATTCAAAGTCAAATCGACGCGGTACGCGACAAGCAACGAGGTTACCCGGCGCACGAATTCGCCGACACCAGATACGCATACTTTTTCAAGCCGGGGCAATATCGACTCGACGTATGGGTCGAGTATTACATGCAGGTGCTCGGACTCGGGGCGTTGCCCGACGACGTGACCATCACCGGCGCGGTACGCTCGAAGCCCGACAATGGGACGATAGCTTTGGTGAACTTCTGGCGCGCGGTCGAGAACCTGGCGGTCATCCCGACCGAGGACGACAATGTGGAGGTTTGGGCGGTCTCTCAGGGGACTTCGTTGCGCCGCGCGCACGTCAAAGGCGCGATTCACCTCTCCGACCAGAACGGTTGGTCGAGCGGCGGATTCATTGCCGATACGAAGATCGACGACGTGATCGACTCCGGAACGCAACAACAGTTCTTCACACGCAATACCGATTTATCGACTTGGCGAGACGGCAACTTCAACCACTACGCCCTCGCTTTCGTAGGAGACGTCGGCGCACCGGCGATGAACTGGCCGAGAGTCTCCTACTCGGTCGTCGACAAAACGCCGGTCATCCGCGAAAAGCCTTATCTGTATATCGACAAGGACGGCAACTATTTCGTTCGAGTGCCCGTGCTGAAAACCGATAGCCAGGGCCCGAGTTGGAGCGGCAGCACGATTCCCGCCGGGCGGAGCATCACGACCGGACGTTTCCACGTAGCGAAGCCGGGCGTAGATTCAGCCGCGACGCTCAATGCAGCTCTCGCCCAGGGCAAACACTTGCTCTTCACGCCGGGTATCTATCCTCGAGTTTCCCTTTCTGGCGGCGGCGTGAACGCCACCGCCAGAAAGGGAGTTTGGAGTGTGTCGTGACGCGTGCGCTGGCGACAGCAGCCCCCACCCCGTGGAAAAACGCGGCGATGTCGTGATCAGGCCGACGCG
>WNGB01005570.1_pt1 | contig 18777 bp, 16 predicted proteins | sample 5400681 | NCBI WGS metagenome assembly WNGB01 (sample SAMN13153367, study PRJNA577476) | soil metagenome | isolation source: 115 cm soil or saprolite under grassland replicate 2 | place: USA:California | collected 2016-06-15
CGCCGCCGAGACTGCATCTTCTGCGTTCTTTCGGGGTTCTTTCGAGCCACTCAGCTCTGCGTCGCGAAGTCGTCCCCGCCCACCCATGCGACCAGGCACAGCGAAGGCCGCTTGCGGCCAGGGGTGATCAGCTCAGCCTTCCCACCCTCGGCGGCGACGTTGACCCGAACGACGACCGACCCTCATCCCGCAACCGTTGGGCGTGGCTTCTGGCCCACGTTTTCCGCGCCGATCTCGACACGTGCCCTCGTTGCGGCGGGCCTATGCGCTGGGTCGAGGTCGCACTCACCCAGCCCTCTATCGCCAGGCTCTTGGCTGAACACGGCGTGGGGCCAAGGCCCCCTCCCCACGTGCCCCGACCTTCTTCGTGCCAGCTCTCTCTACCGTTCGCGCGCTGACCTTGAGCCCTTCGCGCATGACGGCTCGCTCGACACGCCGAGCGTCCGCCAAACCCCGTTCGCTGCACCCGTTTCAGAGCCCCAATCGGCTGGCCCACAAATTTCGTCGGCCATTTCTTCTCGGCTCGAAACCTCCGCCCTTCCTTCTTGCCAAGCGCCGCCCCCCTCATTCTGTTTCACTAGCTGATTTTTACCACTTCGATTGCCCTTGGCCCACAGCCTTATGTCAGGTTTGATCGATGCGCCGTCAAGCCCGTCTGTTCGCTATCGCCGACCTGCTTCGGGCACGTCGCAGCGGCATCACCGCCGACGAGCTGGCCGATGGTTTCGGCGTGGCCGTGCGAACGATCTACCGAGATCTCGAAACCTTGCGCGACGCGGCGCTGCCGGTCAACGCGGAGCGCGGCCGAGGCGGCGGCTACTCGCTCGATCGCGCGTACACGCTGCCTCCGCTCAACCTCACGCCGCGCGAACGCGCGCTTCTCGTGACGCTCGGGCGGTGGGCGACGGAATTGCGTCTTCTTCCCTTCGTCGAAACGCTCGAACGCGCCCTCGACAAGGTGCAGGGAGCGCTCTCCGCTTCGGCGCAGCGCGAGCTGCTCGATCTGGTGAAGAGCCTCGAGTTCGTGGGCGTGCCCGCGCTGCCAGTCGCCGAAAAGCGGCGCAGCGCGATCGAGCGCGCGTGGTTCGAACGCGCGCCGCTTCGCATCCGCTATCGCTCGAGCGAGGGCGCGGTCTCGACGCGCACGGTTCTCATCGAGTCCATCACTTTCGACGGCCGGATCACGCTCCTTCGCTGCACCGATCTCGAGAAGGAAACCGAGCGCCAATTTCGAATCGACCGGATCGAACAGGCCACGCCGATACCGCACACCGCGCTCGCCATCACGAGCGGCCTCCGGCGTCGTTAAGGCGTCGGTTCGCACTCGCACTCGCGGCGACCCCTTGTTTGACACGTCGAGCGACGCGTTCGCGCCGCGGCCTCGACGAGCTTCGAGACGAGACACGTCATTCGCGGGCCGCGGTTCGCGCGTCCGACCGCTCGGCGTCGTCGTCTGCGACGCCAGCCGACGAATTCGATTCCAGAGGCAGGCGGACTTCGATTTCGGTGCCCTTTCCGGGCTCGCTCTTCAGCGACACGGTGCCCTCGTGGGCGCGCACGATCGATGCGACGATGGCGAGACCGAGCCCGCTCCCGCCCCCGGCGGCGCGCGTCGTGAAGAACGGCTCGAACGCCTGCTCTTTGACGTCGGGCGGCATGCCCTGTCCGTCGTCCGTCACCCTGATCGCGACGTGATCCTCGACGCTGCCGACGTGGATGCGGACGATGCCCTTGCTGCCCACGGCTCGGAGCGCGTTGTCGGTCAGGTTGACGAGTAGCTGCTCGAGCTGTCCGGCGCGCGCAAGGAGCGCGGGGACGGGAGCGAGATCGGATTCGAGGCGAACGCCCGGCGCGATGCTCGGGGCGAGAAGGGCGATGGTGTGACGCACGACGCGGTGCAGATCGACCGATTCGACGGGGCGCTGCGCCACGGAGGTGAGGCTCTGTAGATCCGAAATGATGAGCTGCGCGCGGCGCGCTCCCTCGCCGATGTCGGACGTCAGCCGGGCGAGATCGTCCGCCACGAAGGCGATGTCTTTGCGATCGGTGAGGTGCGTCAGCGCCGCGAGCTCGACGGCGGTCCGAGCACGCCCGTCGGAAAGCTCGAGGGCAATGCGCGTGAGAAATTCGCAGTAGCGCCGCAGCGGTGCAACGTTTCCTGCGATGTAGGTGATCGGGTTGTTGAGCTCGTGGGCAATGCCTTTCACCAGCGCCGCCACCGAGGCCATGCGCTCCGACCGTACCAGGTCGGCCTGTGCGATTCGGAGCGACTCGAGAGCTTCAGCGAGCCGGGTGGAGCGTGAGCGAAGGTCGTCGTTGATCTTTTCCAAAAACTCGGCTTCCCGAAGCAGCGCGACCATCTGGTTGAAACCGCGCGCCACGGCCGCTACTTCGTCCTCGCCTGATTCGTCGAGGCAAACGCCAAGGTAGCCCCGGCGGATCTCGGCGATCGCGCGAACGGATTGCTCGAGCGGACGCGAAAGACCTCTCGACAAGGTGGCGGAGAAGGCGGAGACGGCGATGCCCGCGCACACGAGTTTTCCGACGAGGGTCAACACGAGATTCGGCGTGACGCCACCTTTGCCGGTCACGCTGACGGGGACGTAGACGCCGGCCAGAGCGAACGCGAGGCCGGCGGAGGTGAGCCCCAGCACCAGCATGCGCGTGCGCACCGATTTCGCCCGGCCGAGCGCCCAGGCGAGGCCGTCGGCGGCGCTCATACAAAGGGCGACGAATGCCAGCCCGACGCCCGCCACCACGATCGACGCGAAGAAGTGCAGAAGCGGCAAGAGACTTTCGCGCGACGGCGCGGAAAGCCGATCGGCGAGCAGCACGCCTGGAACGAAGCTCGCGATACCCGCGGCAAACGCGGCGGCGCGAATGCGCCACTTGCCCGCCGCCGGCTTCTCTTCGAGCAAAGAAAGCTCCCGTAGCCACATCTTGGAAACCGCGAGCGCAAACAAGACGAGCTGCCCCGATTTCGCGAGCAGCAAGAAGGGCGGCGTCAAGAACAGCAACAACGCGACCCCAGCGGCCCAGCGGTGCAGCGGCACGCGCGCGACGTCGATGGGCCTGTTCACCGCGCGCGAAAACCAAACCACGGTCGAGGGAACGGCGATCGCGACGCCACCGTCGACCAGCGTGATGTGGTGAACCTTGACGACGCACGACGACGTCTCCCAGTGTGCGCAAAAGAAGCAGAGGGACGGCCAGAGAACCCAACTGGAAAGCGCCATCGCCGTCCCGAAGATCATGGCCAAGCCCCACGGCCACGGCCGGGCCCTCGGCCCTCGACGCTCGACCCGTTGCAACTCCTCCACCGTCGCCCACATGAGCACGAGCGGCCAAGCGATGCCACACGCGAGCGCGACGTACCAGCCGGGATCGGCGGGATGCTGACCCTCGGGAACCGGAAGCTTATCGGGCGCGACCCAAATGGCGCCGCCGAGCCGCGCCACCAAGGAAACCCCGAGCGCCTGAAAAGGAAACAAGTAAGGCGCCGCCCAAGACGCGACGAAGACGACCACCACGAGCGCTCTCCTGAAGGCGAGCTTCATGTGATGTCGAGCCGACGCAGGCGGTCGTTCAGCGTCGTGCGCGGAATGCCGAGAATGCGCGCGGCGCGTGATCTGCTTCCGCCTGCTTGGCGCAAGGCATCCTTGATCCGGTCCACTTGGGCTTGCGCGATCTCTTCGAAGACCGAGCCCCCTTTTGGGGCCGGCCGATCCTCGCGTGTCGGTGTTCGGGGGGCGCGATCCGGCGAGATCACGTTGTCGAAAGTGAAGTCCTCGGGCTCGAGCACGGAGCTGCCGTCGGCGAGCACCGCAGCCCGCTCGATGACGTTGCGCAGCTCGCGCACATTGCCGGGCCAATCGTATCGAGCCAGACATTCGAGCGCCGCGTCTGAAACACTCAGCGGCTTGCCGAGCTGCCGACTGAAATGAAGGAGAAAGTGCCGCGTCAGCGCGGCAAGATCCGATGGTCGCGCGCGAAGGGGAGGAATCTCGACGGGAACGACGTTGAGGCGAAAGAACAGATCCGAGCGAAACTCGCCTTTTTGCACCATCTGCTCGAGGTCGCGATGCGTGGCCGCGACGACTCGAATGTTCACGCGGATGGTGCGGTTGCCGCCGACGCGCTCGAACTCCCGCTCTTGAAGAACACGTAGAAGACGCACCTGGACCGCCGGCGACACGTCGCCGATCTCGTCGAGAAAAAGCGTTCCGCCGTTGGCTTGTTCGAAACGTCCCAATCGTCCCTGTTTCGCTCCCGTGAAGGAACCAGCCTCGTGCCCGAAAAGCTCGCTCTCCAGGACGCCCTCGGAGAAGGCGGCGCAGTTGACTCGAACGAAGGGGCGGCGGGCGCGGTGACTGCGACGATGAAGCTCGCGTGCGACGAGCTCTTTGCCCGTGCCGCTTTCGCCGCGAATCATCACCGTGGAATCGGTCGGTGCCAGGCGCTCGAGTGTCGACGCCACCGAACGGAGCCCTCCGTCGAGACCGACGATCCCCGAGGGCTCGCGCTCGCGAAATTCATCGAGCAAGATGTCTCTTTCCACCTCTGCCCGCGACAAGGCGCTCTGTCGTAGAAAAGCATCGAGTGTCGCCTTCAGCCTCACGCCGAGCTCTTCGATCCGCCAAGGTTTCAGAACGTAGTCGTGGACCTTGCCGAGCTGAATGGCCTGCAGCAGAAGATCGCGATCGGAATAGGCGGTCAGAAGCACGCGCCGGATGTTCGGCCAGCGGGCTGCGGTGAGCGTGAGCAGCTCGATTCCGGTCATCGGGTCCATGCGCTGGTCGGAAATGAGAACGCCGATTTCCTCGCCCGCCTCGAGCAGCTCGAGCGCGGCCGGACCGCTCGCCGCCGTCAATACCGAGAATTCTTCGTCGAACGACCGGCGAAAGACGTCCAAGTTGGCCCGCTCGTCGTCGACGTAAAGAATCGCTGCTCCCATGAACGCGCACACTCTACCAGACTGGGCAAGACGTGTTCCGGCAAGCCGAAGGCGGGCGACGCGGGCGAGAGGCTAGTACCGCCCACCCGAAGTTCATACCGGGTTGAAGGGTGTGGGCGGTACTAGCGCGGCGCGAAGCGACGCACGGGTTCGGGGCGAATGCCCCAACGAAACTGATAGGACCCCGCGGCGAAGCCGCTCCGCGAAGGGGCGTCCGAAATCCCGGTAGGGATTTCGGGCGGGGTGGACTAGGGCCGAGACGTGACGGACGGTAAGCGACGGTTTCTGACGGCGACCGACGGCTTCGTCGGGCGACGTCGGTCCCACGGCGCTCGTCGAAGCCCAAATTCGAATTGGTACCAAACCTGCAATCGCCCCACGCATGCAAACATTTCTAGCCGGCGCCGCGATAGGCGCAGCGTTCTTCGCGATGGCCCAGCGAGCCGAGGCGCTCCCCAACGTGGGCGCGGAGATCGGCGTCAGCCAGCGCGCCGTCGATTGGGTCGAGCCGTTGCTCGCCGGTTTCGCGTTCGGGCTGCACGCCGAGATGGATCTCGGTCCGCTCGTTCGCCTGGGTCCTTACTACCTGCACTACGAGCTTCCTTCAGACGACCGTTATATCTACTTCCCCGAGGAAGGTGCGTGGTTCGCGAGCGGGACGTTCAACACCGTCGGGCTTCGCTCCCGGTTTTTTCTGCCGCTCGCGGGCAGCCTCAAGCCGTACCTCGTCGCGGGATTCGGCTACACGTGGCTCAGGTACCAGCTCGGCAGGGTGCGCAATTACGGAGGCCACTTCGTCGAGCTTCCGATCGGTGCCGGCCTCGCTTACGAGGTCAACGAGAAGTGGTCGATTTCGTTGGACGCGGCGTACCGGCCGGCCGTCCTTTTCGGCGGTCAGACGTTCGAAGGCGATGGTCACAACGCGTCGACCGGAACGTCGTTCCTCCTCGGAGTCTCGTTCAGCCCGTGACAGCGTCGCAGGCAAGCGCGCGTAGCCCATGTGGCGCGAGCAGGCGCACTCTTGCACGCTTTGTCTCTTGATACTGAAACATCGGATGATCTACGACGTCCACCACCTCCAATCGCTCCATCGGGTATTCGACATGCGTCATCTTCTTCTTCTCGTTCTCTCGTTCGGTGCGGCACTCGGATCAGTCGTCGGATGCGGATCGTCGGGATCCTCGGTGCAAGCCGCGTCACGGCGCCTTTCCGCTTCCAAATCGGTCCAAGATTTCGGGAGCGTCTTTCAAGGCACCACGCAAACCGCTGCCATCACGGTGACCAACACGTCGTCGGCCGCCACGGCGCAAGTGCCGCTGGTGCTCCTCGAAGGGGCGGGTGACGACTTGGCGGTTCACTCGCTCTGCGCGCATCCCCTCGAGCCGTCGGAGTCGTGCGAGATCGAGATCACGTATTCGCCGAAGGCGCTCGAGGCGCGCACAGCGACGCTCGTCATCTTCGACGATGGCGTCGACGGCGTGTCGCTCGATACGTGGACGCGGCTTGGACAGCCCTCGCGGGCGGCGCGTCCGCTGGACCTCGTCATTCCGGTGCAAGGGGAAGGGGCGCGGCGCGACAAGCTGTCGGTTCGGGAAAGCAAGCTCGACTGGGGCATCCTCGGTGCGGCGCTCGAGGCAAAACCCATCCACCTCGCGAGCGTCGGCGTCGATCCGGTGAAGACAGTCTTCACACTGAGCGGGGCGAGCGACCAATACACCTTCGGATCGTGTCCAGAGGTGCTTGCCCCCGGCGAAAACTGCGATCTTACCGTGCGGCCCGTGCCCAGGCGGGGAGGGACCCTCGAGGCGCGTGTCGATTGGGAGAGCGGACTCTCCTGCGAGCTCCGGTCGATCGGCACCTACGAGAGCCTCATGGCTCCTCAGCTCATCGAGTCTCCCACGACGGAGTCGCTGCGCGCCGTGGCGTCCTCGAGCCACGCACAGGTCGTGACGGCGGGCACCGGCGGCGTCGTCTTGAAGCTGGGACAAGACAACCGCTGGTCGAAGACGGTCGTGCCCACCATGGAAGATTTGAACGCCGTCGCCACCTACGGCGGAGACGATTCGACGAGGAACGGCATGACGTTTCGCTTCCTCGACGACGAGCGTGACCTCGTCTTCGCTGGAGGCGCGGGCGGGGCGATCTTGCTGTCGCGTAACGGCGGTGCCTTTGCTCCGCTTTCCCCGTCGCAGGGAAGCGCCATCATCCGCTTCGACGTCGGTTTCAACTATCCCGCCCCGCCGGCCCTCGACAATCTCTATCGGCCGGAAGTGTTCGCCACGCATGCCGACGGGCGCGAAGAAAGGTCGCTCGCGCTCGCGCCGCCGGTCACACGCGGTCCCGCGCAACCGGCGCCTGTGACGTTGGTCGCATTTGCGCCCTGCTCGTTGAGCGGCCGTGCTGCGGGCGCGTACGTCGGTGCCGACGGAAATGCCTACTCCGACGCGTCGGTCCCTCTCCGGAAGATCGACGTCCCCGACGCGCAGAGCCTTCACGGCGTAGATTGCGCCAGCTCGGTTCGGGGCACGAGCCTGGTCCTCGTCGGCGCCAACGGCATCGTAGTTTCGTCCGTGGATGGGATCACTTGGAATCGCGAGCCGTCGGATACGATGGCGACGCTTCGCGCCGTGGCGAGCGACGCCAATGGTGATCGCGTCGCTGTCGGGGAATCGGGAACAATCGTCTACTCGCTCGATGGAGGGCCGTGGCACGCGCAAGCGTCGCCGACCAAGAAAACGCTCAACGCCGTCTTCATCTACGGCGTTACATGGTTCGCGGTGGGGGACGAAGGGACTGTGGTGCGACTGAGCCGCCCGAACAACTGAATGACGCCCGAAGGCGATGCCAGCCATACACATTGCTCCGATTGATTGGCACGCCTTGACGCCACGGCGGCGGTCGCGCATCGATCGCGGATGGCTGCGCGATCGTCCAAAGCCGTTGCGGGGCTCGCGATCGCGGCGGCGATGTCCTGCGGCGGGCGCACGGTCGTCGAGCAGCTAGGCGGCGCGCACGCGGGCGGCCCGGGTTCTCCCGCCGGCGCGGATGGATCGCCGATGGGGTCGAGCGCGGGGGGCGCATCGGGATCACCATGACCGGCTCGATCGCGCTTCCCGACGCGTCGAGCGCGGGGGGCGCTTGGCCGGGCGACGCGACCTGTATCCAACAAGGCCACGACATTGGGCGCATTCCGGTCGATCTCATGTTGCTGCTCGACAAGTCGGCATCGATGAATTGTCCAGCGTCGGACAACGGCTGCGACGCACGGCCTCTGGTCCCCGTGCCGGTGACGCGCTGGGCCGCCGCTTCGGATGCGATCGGCGCGTTTCTTCGAACACAAGTGCTTGCGACGATCGGCGTCGGCGTGGAGTTCTTCCCGCATTTCGGCGCGCCGGCAACGGTCGTTTGCGATCCCGGATCGTATGCCACAGCGACCGCCGGCATCGCGCCTTTGCCGAGCATCGGGCTCGCCATCACGAACGCCATTGCGTCGGTTCGCCCGGAGGTCGACGCCGCACCGATGGGGGGTCGCCCTCGAAGGCGCCGTCACCTATGCGAAGAGCTACGCGAAAAAGGCGCTCTCCCGGAATGCGGCCGTGGTGTGTCCAGCGTGTTCGTTTACCGCTGGATCTCTTGGAGCACCAAGGGCAATCGAAGCCGGAAACCAGCCTCTCATGAAGGAGAGTGGGGGGGTGGCGAGCGGAGGAACTGGAGGCCGTGGAGGGCGACACGCGGGGAAGAAGAGGGTGTGGCGCGCGCGCGCCGCGTCCCGCGCGGGCGATGGGCTGACTCGGCGACGCTGACCCCGTCACGGAAACGGCGACTCGTAAACGCCGAGCTCGGTGATGGCTGGCGCCGCGCGCGCTTGCGTGATCACCAGCGCGACGTTCGTCGCCGTGAGAGCGCCGACACGATGGAGCTTGCGGTGGCCGACGGCCGTTCCGCTCGCGATCGTCGTCCACACGCCGTTCGACTTCGCTTCCACCCGATGTTGCGTGATCCTTTCGCCGAGCGCGATCGGCTCTTCGAGGCTCACGACGTTGAAGGATCGCGCCGAACCGAGATCGATCTCGAGGCGCGCGCTCATCGTGCCCTCGCCCGCCGCCCAGAAGGTGTCGCGTTTGCCGTCGACCGCCATCGCGGGACCGTAGCTCGGCATGTCATTGAAGACCGAGTCTGCGACTGCGGGTCGCGCCGCCGCGACGTTGCTCTGGTAGATGGCGCGGATCGCGGCGCCGAATTGGTCGATTTCGGTCACGTCGGGGCTCGCGAGGAGGCCTTCTGTGTTGGGCGGTACGTTCAGACGAAGAATGCTATTTCTCCCGACGGAGTCGTAGTAGATGTCGACGAGCTGGTTCAGCGTCTTCTGCCGCATGTCGTCAGCGGCGTGCCAGAACCACGATGGGCGAATCGAGTAGACGGCTTCGGCCGGATACCACACGGGCGAGGGGATCGCGGCGTCCGGGCTCGGCTCTACGCTCGACTGATCGGCGACGGGGCGAGGCGCGAGAGCATCCCCCACGCTTCGAACGTCGGCGCCTTCGCTCGCGACCGCGTTGCCGACTTCGACGAGCGCATGCGGTTGGAGCCGGTGCACGAGGTCGTGGATGGTTTTCCAATCGAGCGCAGACGTGAGAGGCGAGTCCGCCCAGAACCAAACCTCGTCGACGGCACCGTAGTTCGTGAGAAGCTCGGTCAGCTGGCACTCGAAGACCGACACGTACGCCGGAGTGCCGTACGTCGGCTCGTGTCGGTCCAAAGGCGAAAGGGCGAGGCCGACGCGGATGTTGGCTTGGTGAGCGGCGTCGACGAACTCACGAACGACATCGCCCCGCCCCATGAGCCACGGGCTCGCGGTGACCGAATACGCGGTGCACTTGCTCGGCCAGAGGCAAAAACCATCGTGATGCTTCACCGTCAACATCGCCTGGCGAAAGCCCGCGCCGCGGAGCGTCGCCATCCAAGCGCTGGCATCGAGCGCGGTGGGATTGAAGATTGTCGGACTGTCGGTTCCGTATCCTTGTTCGTTGTCCGAGAAGGTGTTGATGCCGAAATGAAAGAGAGCGGACAGTTCTTGCATCTGCCACGCGAGCTGATCGGCCGTCGGCAAGGGCAGAACCGGGTCGGGAGCCGGCACCCTCGGCGTGTCGCTCAGCACGGGGCCGGCCTCGACGCACGCCCAGGCCGCCAGCGCCGCCGCCGACAACGCCATGCATCGCAAACCATTCCCTCGTTGCTTGCCCATGACGACCCCGCTACCGAAGCGCCGCTCCCACGCTGAAGCTGCTCCAGATGCTCGTAACCATGACGTCGCGTCCCTTGTTGACCGTTCCTCGGACGCCGACGACGTGCGCACCCAACGACAGGGATACGAGCGGGTGAATGCGCGCGCGCGGCCACGGCGCGCACTCGAGCGAGAGTTCCGGGCCGGCCCACACGCCATTTTGCCGAGAGCCGCTCGTCGTCTCGCCCGAAGCGACACCGCTCATCCACACGTAGCCTGCCCGGGCGCCCACGCTGACGTCTGTGCGCACGGAGGCCTTCCCGAACGACGCTCCCAATGCGGCCGATAAGCTGGACATCGTGACCGCGATGGTGCCGGTCGCGCGGGAGACCTCCGCATAATGAGCGAGGCCGTCGAAGCGCAAGAAAAAAGGCGGCGACACCCAAACCTCGGCGCGCGCGCCTCCGCCGAACAGAAGATCGCGGCTCGCGAGCAGGCGCGCGTCGGCCACGGCGGCAAGCTCGATCGGGAGCGGAGCGATGACGCCTCGCGCCGCCTCGCGCGCGTCGGCCGGAGCGAGCGGCGCCGAAGGGGGCGCCCTCGGCTCGGGGTTATTTTCGAGCTCGGACCAGCTCGCTGCGACGAGCTCGGCGATCGCCAGTGCGAGCAGGCGCGCACGCGCCGTCGGTGCCGCTTGCGAGAGAGCCACCGAGCGCTCGACGGACTTGCCCGTCGTCGGATCGAGGACCCGGAGATCGGCCGCCTCCGCGGTGCAGGTCGCCGTGACCTCGGTCGTCGCTTCGTCGGGCGATGCTTCGACCAAAGCGGCGCGAAGCTCGACCGCCGCGATCCGCTGCGCTTCGCGAGCCAGGGCGTCGTCGCAGCCCAGCACGGCGATCGACAGGCGCGGCTTGTCTTCACGCACTTCGCCGCTTGCGCTCGTCGCGACGGTCATGAGCGCCGCGAGAGCCGTCGCGGGAAACCTCGCCGTCAGTCGAGCCCGCCGAATCTCGACACCGCCTTCGCACGCCGTCCGTTGGGGTAGAGCGATCGGTACTCGCGGGCGAGATCGCGGCTCTTCGTGGTCTCGCCGACGCGCGACGCCGCCTCGACTTCGCGCGCGAGCGCGTCTTCGGCGAGGGGACCGCCCGCCGCGCGCGCGCGCGCGAATGCATCGGCCGCTTCGCGCGGGCGCCCGAGCTCGTCGAGCAAGACGCGCCCGAGCGTGAACGATGCGAGACTCGATCGAGGATCACTCGAGTGAGCGCGCACGACGCGCTCGAGGTAGGGCACGGCTTCGGCGGGATAGCCACCGAGACGTGCCGCGTCGGCGGCAAGCATCAAATCGGCCGTCTCGTCACGCACCGCGTTCGGGCCCGCCTTTTTCAGCGCGCTGCGCGCCTCGTCGTAGCGCCCACTCTCCGCGAGTGGACGCCATGACGGCCCCACCGCGGGGCTCGGCTTGTCGAGCGAGGACGGCGGGGGCGGCGGCGCGAACCGTCGCGTCTCGCCAGCCCGAACGTCGACGTCGTTGCCTCGGAACCGCACGTTGACGCGCCCCTCCTCCACCGTCACCTCCAAGGTGTCGCCCTCGACGTATTGGGCGACGAAGGTGGTCCCCCGATCTTCGATGATGACGTCGCCGGCGATGACCACGAACGGATGATCGTCGTCGTGCGGCACGACGAACCGTGCACCGCCGGAACGAAGCATGAAACCTCGCCCCGCGCGATCGGGCATCGGCTCGAGCACCGTTTCCGGCGAAAGGTTCGTCACCTTGACCGTCGCCGGGACCGACGGCGCCGCGGTCGCGATGACCGACGTCGCGCTCGGCGCGCGGTTTCGCAGACCGACGAATGAGCCGACACCGGCCGCGACGAGGCCGAGCGCGAGGACCGCCGCCCCCCTGCGGATGCCAGCGCGTCGCCCGGCTGCCCGTGCCTCGATCGCGACGCGAGCCTTGCGGTCGCGGTCGGGTCCCCAAGCGGGCTCGATCTTCTTGCCAATGGCATCCCACCGCCGTTCACTCATCACGGAACACCTCGTCGATCACTTCTTTCGCGGCGCCAACGCGGCGCTTGGCCGTAGAGAGACTGCATCCACACGCGGCGGCGATCGCGTCGAGCGACTCGCCCTCCAGATAGCGCAGCGACCAGGCGATCCGCTGGTCGATGGGCAAACTCTCGAGGACTTCGTAGAGCCGGCTGATGAGCGCGTACTCTTCGGCCGTCGCTCCGCGCGTCGGGGCGTCGACCTTGCGCGGAGCGGCGTGGAACAATGAGGCGCGAAAACGCCGCCGCACCAGCTTTCGCCGGACGACCCGTGTCGTGACGGTCGCGAGCCATCCGCGGGCCTGAATGAGATCGGGAATCTTCGCGATACGACGTGACGCGAGCCAAAAGACTTCCTGCACGACGTCGTCCAAATCCGAATCTTCCGAACCGAGCAAGCGAGCCGCCACCGCGGCGACGTACCCGGAATACCTTTCGAACAGCGCCTCGAACCGCACGGGCACGCGATCGACGACGTCGGTCACGGGCGGGGCCAAACGAAGATGCGGTTTGGAGATCATTCTCCCTGAAAATGACCGCACCTGGCGGATTCGGTCCACGTCGGCTCCATGGACCCAGAATCCGGGACGAGCGCCAAATCAGCTCGGTTGGTGCGGTCGCATGACAACTCAGGGGAAGTGGAAGAACCGCTCGGTTTCGATCACTTTTTCTTCCAATCTCGTCGATTGTTGTCAAGAGAACGGCAGCGTGAACCACTTCGCGGACAGAGGGTCATTTTATCTGCATGACGCGTACAACTGCGGCAGCTATGTGCCTTGCGCTGACGCTGGCCTGCACCGGACAGATCGGCGACCCTCCGCCCGCGCCCGGCAGCCCCGGGATCGGTTCGGGACCCGGCAGCACCGGGACCGGGGTCGTCCCGCCGCCCATGAGCTGCACCGACCCCGTGACCGACGTCGACACCACGGCTCTGCGGCGACTCACGAACGCGGAGTACTTGAATACGGTTTCGGATCTGCTGGGCGACGTGTCGGCCCTCAATCTCGACTTCGCAGCCGAGCTAACGACCGCCGACTACCCGTTTCGAAACAAGGCGGCCGAGCAGCAGACGCCGCCCGTTCTCGCCTACCAGTACCTGACCGCTGCCGAAAAGATCGCGGCGGACACGGTGAAGAGCCGCCTGTCGCGCGTCCTTTCGTGCGATCCCGCCGCGGCCGCCGGCGAGCTCGCGTGTGCCAAGACCTTCATCTCGGCGTTCGCGAGCAAGGCCTTCCGGCGCCCCATCGACGCCACTCAGTCGCAGGCACTGCTGTCGGTCTGGCAGGTGGGCCGCGATACCGGCGACTTCAAGACCGGCGTCGAATCGGTGATTGCGGCGATCCTGCAAATGCCGGAGTTCTTGTACCGCTTCGAGATGAGCCCGCCGGTCGGCGCCCAAAAGCTGATTGCGCTGGACGGTTGGGACATGGCCACGCGCCTCTCCTACCTCTTGTGGAACAGCAGCCCCGATGAAGCGCTCTTCGCCGCCGCAGAAGCAGGCCAGCTGCAGACGCCTGCCCAGATCTCCGCGCAAGTCGCGCGAATGATGAGCCAACCACGGGCGAAAGAGGTGATCGCGCGGTTTCACGAGCAGTGGCTTCAGGTGACCAACATCCCCACGCTGGAAAAGGACCCGGCGGTGTTTCCCCGCTTTACGCCGGCCGTCGCGGCCGCCATGCAGCAAGAGGTCAAATCGTTCGTCGACGCCGTCGTCTGGCAGGGCGATGGCAAGGTCGCCTCGCTCTTCACCGCGCCCTATACGTTCATGAACGACGTTCTGGGCAGGTTCTACGGCGTGCCGGGCCAGGGCGTGACATTCGCGCGCGTCGATCGGGCCGCGTTGGGAATGGGGCCCGCATCCGGCATCCTGACCATGGGAGGCCTCCTCGCCGAACATGCCGATCGCAACAACACGTCGCCCACCCGTCGGGGCGTCTTCGTACGGAAGGCGCTCCTCTGTGAGGACCTCCCGCCGCCGCCAGCGAACGTCAACATCGTTCCGCCGGTTCAGCAACCCAATCAGACTCGACGGCAAGCGATGACCGCGCACGTAGAGGACCCTTTCTGCGCGAGTTGTCATACGATGATGGATCCCATCGGGTTCGGCTTCGAAGGTTTCGACGCATCGGGCGCCTGGCGGACCACCGACTCGGGCCAACCCGTCGACATGTCCGGGTCGATCATGGGGTCTGACGTGGCCGGCACCTTCAACGGGTCAACCGAGCTCGGTGCGAAGCTCGCCTCGAGCGATGAGGCGCTCGGTTGTGCCGCCGCCCAATGGTTCCGCTTCGCCTTCGGCCGCGACCCCGCACTGATGACCGACGGCGATCGGTGCGCGGTGAAGGCGCTGCAGACTGCCCTGAAAGAGGGAGGCGCGCTGGCGCTGGTACGCTCCATTCCGCAGACCGCGCCGTTCCTGTATCGCAAGGTTCCTCAAGGAGGCCTGTGATGAAGCCGCTATCCAGACGCACACTCCTCCGAGGCGTGGGCGGCGTGGCGATCGCCCTGCCGTTTCTCGAAGCGATGCAGCTGCGTGTCGCCTGGGCGCAAGCGGCAGCCCCGAAGCGGCTCGTCATGTGGTTCACCGGAAACGGCCAGATGCCAGCGTATTGGTACCCCACGGGGACCGGAACGAACTTCACCCTCAACAAGGTTCACGCCCCGCTGGAACCCTACAAGAGCAAGCTCATCCTCTTCGACGGGATCAACAACGACGCGTCCAAGGTTCCGGCGTACGGGGGTCACCAGGGTTCGCATGCTGCGATGATCAGCGGCATGCCGCACACGGCCGCGGGCTTCGATGCGATGCGCCCGACCGGGCCTTCGATCGATCAGCGAGTTGCCGACAAGATCGGCGGCGCCACCAGGATCAAACACCTGCCGACCGGTACAGTCCCCGCGGGTAGCGGCAACGGGAATCCCTTCCAGGCGATCGGTTCTTGGCGTGGCGCAACGGAGCTGATACCGCCGATCGTGCAACCATCTCGGCTGTTCGACTATCTGTTCAGCGACGGTGTCCCAGGCGCGACGGGCGCCGCGGCTGCCGAGGCCCTACGCAAACGCCGAAAGAGCATTCTGGATACGGTCATGAGTCGCTTTGCCGAGTTGCGCTCGCGTGTCGGAATCGAGGACAAGGCGCGCCTCGACAATCACGTGTCGTCGATCCGCGAGATCGAGACCCAAGTGTTGACCATGCCGCCACAGATAACATGCATGCTCCCCTCCCGGCCCCCGGACAACTTCAGCATGGCGGGGTCGAACATTCCGGCGTGGAGCAGGCTGAACCTGGACCTGATGATTCTGGCACTGGCGTGTGACGTCACGCGTGTAGCCAACTACTTCTGGTTCGCCATGGGATCTGGAGGCGTGACCTTCAGCTGGCTCGGCCATACCAACACCCACCACAATCTCGCGCACGCCAATGCGCTGAAAGAGATGACAGAAATCAACACGTGGTTCAGCCAGCAGCTCCTCTACCTCATGCAGCAGCTCGACAAGTACACCGACGTCGGTGGAGGGTCCTTGCTCGACAACACGCTCATCATGTGGTGGAACGAGCTCGGCGACGGGGCCGCTCACCTCTCCGACCGCGCCCCCTTCGTTCTCGCCGGCGGCGCCGGGGGTGCTCTGACGATGGGCCGCTTTCTCAACTATGCACCTCGAATCCAAAGCAACCAAGTGCTGCTCACGGCTTACAACGTTTTGACCGGTAGCCAAGACACGACCTTCGGCGACCCGAAATACTGCCCGGGACCAGCACCGGGGCTCTAATCCTCCATCGCGCCAGGAGCACCGATGTTCAGCGCGTGGCCGAACATGCGAACAGGCAAGGGCTCACGCACGCTATTCGAACGGGCGCGGCAAGCCGAGCACAAGGGGAACCGGGAGACCCGCGATTTCTGGGAGCGCTTCGCGGGCCATCGGCAGCGCGTGACCGGCGAGATCCTCGCGCTCGCTCCCGCGGGAAATGCGCACGGGGGCCGGCTCTGTTTGCTCGGCGCGGGGAACGCCAACGATCTGGATCTGGAGGCGCTCGCAGCGCGCTTCGACGAGGTTCATCTGGTGGACATCGATCCCGGCGCCCTCTCGCGTGCCATGGCTCGCCAGAACGCGACCGTGCGAGCCAAGCTGCGCAGCCACGCCCCCGTGGATCTATCGGGGCTCTTCCACCAGCTCGACCGTGCGAATCGGCTACCGCCCCTCGACACCATGGTGAGCTCAGGGACGGCCGACGTGATACGGCATCTCCCGTCGGAGTTCGACGTGGTGGCGTCCTGCTGCGTCGTGAGCCAGATGTCTTGGGCGCTCGGCCATCTGGCCTCGCCGGATCCCACGCTGGTCCCGATGCTCGAGCAGGCGCTGCTCCGTATCCATCTGCGGACGGTCCTGCGCCTCATTCGGCCGACGGGCGCGGCACTCCTGGTGTCGGATCTCACTTCATCGCGCTTCTACCCGATGCTCGACGACCTGGCACCGGGCGCGGACCTGCGCGGCTTGACCCAAGAGCTGGCTGCCGCGCACATCGCCTACACGGTCTGCAACCCTTTGCTGGTGCGGCAGATCCTTTGTAGCGACGTCGAGCTGGCCGCGACGTGCGAGCGGCCGATGCTCGGCGAACCGTGGTTGTGGGCGGCTCCGAGGTCGCTGACGTACCTCGTTTACCCGTTCGTGCTGCGCCGCAAGGGTTGAAATCTGGATGATTCGAGGATCTCTCGAGAGCGCCAAGGGCAATTTCTTTGGCGTCTTTCACCTGATCGAGGCGGTGAAGTAACGTGTCCAACACCGCGCCAGGGTTATTGCCGGTGTGGATCGTGCGGCGAGAGCCGGCTGGTCGCGTTTAGCTGTAAAGGCAGAGGATTTTGCCCGTCGTGCCTCGGTCGGCACATGTGCGCGACTGCGGCCAATCTCATCGAGCACGTGCTGCTCGAGGTGGCGCTGCGGCAGTGGGGTGCTGACGTTCCCGTTTGCGTGGCGCCGCAGGCTTTCACACGACGGCGCGCTGCTTCGGGTGCTGACGCGCATCTTCGTCGCGACGGTGCACGGATTTTACGCGAAGCAGTCTGGCGAGCACGGCGAGCCCGCCATGAAAGGCGGAGCGATCACCGTGGTGCAGCGAACTGTCGTTCGACCTTCCCTCGCGCGTTTGATTTACCTACGCTCCCGAGGACGATCCAATCACGAATCTTCTCGCCTTCGCGTTCGGTCCATACACGTCCGCACCATCCTTTTTCTTCGTGTAGCGCAGTGACCCGATTCGCTTGCGTGACATAGGAAATCCGTTACCTCGTGTGCGCCGCGCGCGCGGCCGAAGAATATCCACGTCCCTTATGCGCCACGTGCTTCGCGGCCTTTGCAACGACTTTAGTAGGCTTCTTCGCCGCCGAGGCGCCTCGCTTCGGGACCAAATCAATTTTCAAATCGAGTGCCAACGCTGCTTTGGCTAAGGTGTCCAGCGTCAAGGAAGTGTTCTTGGGATCAACCAACCTCTGAACCTGCGTGCGGGTCGCGTGCATCGCTTTTGCGAGCGCGGCATTGTTGTATCCCTTCGCTTCCATTTTCCTTCGCACGCGCTCGGCGATGATCTTTTTAATGGTCAGTGCCTCAAACTCCACGCGCTCGCCGAGCTCGTCAAAGAGTGACTCGAGAGTTGAACCGATGTGCTTGTTCATGACTGCGTTTCCTTTTGCCGTTCCCTGGCCAATTCCAGATCACGCTGCGGCGTTTTCTGGCTCTTCTTCTGAAATCCATGCAGAAGCACCATCACGCCACCTTCAATGCAGAAGAGGACCCGATACTCGTTCCGGTCAAACGAGGTGACGACCTCGTAGAGTCCCTTGCCGAGAGAACCGACGAGGGGCCGAGAGACCGGCCATTCCCGTTGGACCTTGGCGACGTCGGTGCCGATTTCATGCCTGACCCTCTTGGGCAGCGTTTTGACCCATTCGCGAACAGGTTCGGTACCGGATTCATTGGCGTAGAAACGACACGCGAGCTTGAGTTTCACCGTGTCACCCTCGGTATATGTACCATTTTTGGTACATCCGCAACCGCACGATGTTGGATCACCTGGGCGGCCCAACGTCCTACAGTTGCTCAAACTCGGCGAAATGGCTGGGTTAGGCGTTCGAATCGGCCGACCGAGTTCGACCGCGGTATCTCCACCTCACAGCTCTCGCTGGCCGGGGCACAGACGGCGAGACGCGGTTCCGACGTCGGCTCATTGGGCGGTCGAAGCGTCGGCAAGCTCTCGCGTTGGGCTGGGCAAGCTCCCGTCACGAACCTTCGAACGGCTAGTCGACGAACCAAGATCTTGGTCAAAGGCGACTTGAGCGAGAAGCTTGATCCTGTACAGCTGGCAGACTTTCTGCAACACCGCTGCCGCGCATCGCTGACCGTTACGGAAGCGAAGGGACGACATCGACGCTTCGACCCTTCTCCATGCATCGTTCGTCTGCCGGTCGCACCGCCGCCGACGGGGCAACCGGGCGTCACGTCGACCTGCCCTGTCGTCGCGGGGGCCTTTGTTTCACGTACGCGCCATCGACGAG
>WNGB01005571.1_pt1 | contig 18776 bp, 16 predicted proteins | sample 5400681 | NCBI WGS metagenome assembly WNGB01 (sample SAMN13153367, study PRJNA577476) | soil metagenome | isolation source: 115 cm soil or saprolite under grassland replicate 2 | place: USA:California | collected 2016-06-15
TCGAAAAGCGTCTATCGAGAGCGCAAATAGCTCCAGCGTTGCTCGCCTCGGGGACAGCGACGAGGTCGATGGCTCCGCGGGCGTGAATGCGGTCCACCTCACGATAGAACGCCGTCGCCTGAATGAGCGAAGTGCGTCGCGGGTGATCCTGGAGTGCCGGCACGAGACGCTCCGACAAAACCAGGCGATGGGCCCAAATGCCATCCTCAAAGTCCACATGGTTCGTGTCGCCGCAGACCGCGATGGTGTGGACTTCGTGCCCGGCCGCTGCCAGTTCTGTCGCAGCCTGGGCGAGGCTGTCCTTGACCGACCACCCTTCCGGCAGCAGGACACAGATGGTTCGCCGCGCCTGCTCGGGGCGTATCACCGGATAGGGCAGAAATCGCTCCTTGTCGGCCGGTGGGATCACGCGCCACTGTCGCCCGCCGTGCAGGCCGCGCTCGATGCCGTCGTCCAGGCCCCTGTCAACCTGCTGGAGGAAAAAGCGCCTTTGGGCCGCAGTCAGGCGACCGGCGGCAAAATGGGTTTCGCAGTCGGTGCGGAGGCCGTCGGCGAACCGCAGGAGGATGCGCCTGATTTTCCGCGGCGACCGATCGCGCTGGCCGTTCTGCAGGGCGAAATAGCAACGGTTCTTGACCAGCGGGTACGGGTTGAGGATGACCTTCTTCGGACTGCGCAGGTGGCTGGCGAGATACTTGTGGTACACGGCGGCGTTGGCGAGCGGCACGATCTGGAAGCCAAGGTCGAGGACGCGCATGCACACCTCGACCTCATCGAGATAGTATTCGATTTCCTCATCGAAGCCGCCAATCTGGACGAGACACTGACGGCGAAAACTGGCGTTGGTCCCTTGCAGGTAGACGAACGGGTCGGCGTCGGGCCGGTTGAAGGCATCGAAGGGCGGCAGCGCATCGAAGTTGGGGGTGCCAACACGGTCGCAGGTGGCGTAACGATACTGGAGGCGGAAGCCGGTGTGATCGTAGACGACGCCGCCAGCGCCGCCAACGCTGCCCGTCTTGTAGGCGGCGAGCAATTCGGCTGCCCAGGTCGGTTCGGGGATGGCGTCATCGTCGAGGAACGCGACCACGTCGCCGCTCGCCAGACTGATACCGACGTTGCGCGACTTCGACAGGTGGACCTCGGGGCAGTGCCCCACACGAACGGCGCCGGCGGACTCGCGGAGGACCGCGGCGGTGTCGTCGGTGGAGGGACCGTTGACGATGACGACCTCGAAGTCCGGGGAGGTCTGATGATGCAGGGCGCGGAGCGTCCGGCGCAGGCTCGGGCCGCGGTTCAACGTGTTGATGACGACGCTGAGGCGCATGGGACGGTCCCGCCGCGAAGGGAGTTCCGGGCCGCTCATGGTCGCTGTGATAACAGGGGGAGCGGAGCGGTGTCAAGCCGGGCCTGCCAATGGACACCAGGAGCGCACCGCGAACGCAGGGAGGAGGGAAGGGGGCGTAGAGGTGAGATGCAATGCAATGAATCTGAATCGCATTTCCGTCCCCACCTTTATTATCGCACAGCAGAGCAGCCTCCACAACCCCGCCATCCAAACTGTCGCTTCGCTGCTCCTGACCGCGGAGGAAGAGAGGCCAGTTAAGAGCGAGCGGAAAACCCCTCCCCCCAACCCCCTCCCCGAAGCGGGGAGGGGGAGCAGAAGAGACGCGGTGTTGCTTGCTCCCCCTCTCCGTTTCGGGGAGGGGGTTGGGGGGAGGGGTTCTTCGCTTGCTCCCCCTCTCCGCTGCGGGGAGGGGGTTGGGGGGAGGGGTTTTCCGCTCGCTCTAACCCTTCGCCCGTTCCAGCGCCAGCTCCTTGACGCGCTTCAGGTCCACCTTGCCGCTGCCCAGCACCGGCAACTCCGCGATCAGATAAAAGTCGCGTTCGCGCGGCACCCACAGGTTCGGCAGGCCCTTGCCGCTTAACTCCTGCCACACCTGCCGCACCTCCACCCCGTTCAGCGCTAAGTGCAGCACCACCAGCCGCTCGCCCTTCCCCTCGTCCGGCACCGCCGTCACCACAAAAGTCCGCTCCGTCGTCTTGGCGATCTCGTGCAGATGATCCTCGATCTTCTGGTGCGGCACCATCTCGCCACCGATCTTGCTAAACCGTGACAAACGATCCGTCAAGGTGATAAAACCGTCCTCGTCGAGCTTGGCGATGTCGCCGGTGATGTACCAGCCATCGCGAATCACGTCCTTCGTCAGTTCCGGCTTGCCGAGGTAGCCCGCCATCACGTTCGCCCCGTACATCAGCAGCAGGCCCTCCTCGCCCGGCGGCAGCGGCTCGAACGTCTCCGGATGCACGATCCGCGCCGCCACCCCGGGAAGCGGCTGACCGACCGTCCCGGGCTTGTTGCCGACCTGGCGCATCCCGCGGTGCTCAATGTCCGGCACGTTCGTCGAGGCCACCGGCGACAGTTCCGTGCAGCCGTAGCCCTCCAGCGGCAGCACCCCGAACTTCTCCTGGAACTCCTGAGTCAGCGACGGCGACAGTTTCTCCGCCCCGCAGATGAGCAGCCGCAACGTCCGGAAATCGTCCGCTTGGCAGCGCCGCAGGCAGAACCGCAGGAACGTCGGCGTCGTCAGGTAGATCGTGCAGCGGTGAACGCGGCACAACTCGCCGATCTCCTTCGCCTGCCGCGGATCGACATGGTAGACCATCGACGCCCCGACCTGCAGCGGCACCCAGAGCGTCACCGTGTAGCCGAAACTGTGAAAGAACGGCAAAACACCCAGGGCGCGGTCGCGCGGCCCCAGGTTGATCGCCTGAATCATCGACTCGGCGTTGGCGGCGATGTTTTCGTGCGTCAGCATCACCCCCTTCGGCTCGCCGGTGCTGCCGCTGCTAAAAATCACCGTCGCCAGATCGGTGCCCTTGTGCGTGCCCAGGCCGAGCACCCAGCGCTCCTGAACCCAGCCCGGCAGCAGCAGTACGTTCAGCATCCCGCGAATCCGTTGCCACGTCGTCACCTGCTTGCGGAAGTCATCGAGGTAGATCAACTCGACACCCGGCCCCGGATCGAGCTTCATCTTCGCGCAGAAAAGCCGCGAGGTCAGCACGTGGCGGATGCCGCACTGCCGGATCGCAGATTGAATACTCTCCGGAGAGGAAGTGTAGTTGAGATTGACCGACACCTTGCCCATGAGCGCCAGGGCGATGTTCGTGACGCCGCCGCCGGCGCTGGGCGGCAGCCAGACGCCGACCATCTTCTCGTCGCCCAGGATCGGCCGCAGCAGCCGCATCATGATCTTCGCGCCGACCAGCACCTCACCGTAGCGGAATTGCTTCTTCGTGGGACTGTTGGGGTCGATGAAGCAGACGCGGAAGGGGTGGCGCACCGCCATGCGCACGAACTGCCGATGGACCAGGCGGCGCTCGGCGGTGCGGCGGATCGAGCAATCGGCGGAGAGCTTCTGGATGGCCTGGCGCACCTCGGCGGCGGTGGCCGCCGGCGGCAGCGGTGTGCCATACGCGATGTTGATGCGGGCCGGCAGCCGCTGCGGCCATTTCCAGAAAAAACGACCGCCGGAGTAGCTGAAAATACTGCCCCAGACATTGTCCAGGTAGACCGGGATGATCGGCGCCGGGCAGCGCTTGACGATCTGCTCCAGGCCGCGGTGGAACGGCAGCAGGAAGCCGGTGCGCGTGATGCCGCCCTCCGCGAAGATGCACACGAGATCGCCCTGCGCGAGCGCTTCGCTCGCCGCCCGGAGCGAGTGAATGATCGCCCGCGGCCCGCTCGCGTCGATCGGGATGACCTTCGACATGCGCATGATGGCGCGCATGATCGGCACGCGCAGATACGGCGCCCAAACGACAAAACGGATCCGCCGTTTCTGGGAAGCCAGCAGCAGCACCGCGTCGATGTGGCTGACGTGGTTGCAGACGAGCAGGGCAGGCCCCGTCGCCGGCACGTTTTCCTTGCCGTGAATGCGCAGCCGATAGATAGTGTGCTTGAGGATCCGGATCGGCAGCCACACGCAGAGGTAGTAGCGGAGTACGTAGGCGACGACGAGGAGCAGCACGACGGCAGTCAGGATCGCCCAGAGAGGGATATCCTCGAGGAAGTCGCCAAACCACGCCAAACAGGCGGTTACTCGCAAGGGCTGCACGGCAAGGCTCCCGGGGGCGTCGCCCGACGCGGATAGTCGCGGCTAACGGCCCGTTGCAAAACCCCTCCCCCAGCCCCTCCCCGCAACGGAGAGGGGAGAGTTTTCTGGCTTTCCCCCCTCTCCTCTCAGGGGAGGGGCTGGGGGAGGGGTTTTGCAACGGGCGGCTAACTCTCCGCACATTACCGGGCTTCGCGCACGCCGTCAAGGCACCCGGACGCCGCGCGGACTCGTCCTGGCTTTCACCCTGGCAATATCCTGGTTGACAGGATCGGCCGATTCTCCTACGATGCTGCCGACCCGTGAGCGTCTGGTCCCAGACGCACCGCCTTCCAAACATTCCGGATGTTGACCGCCCCCTCCGGTCCTTGACCCCTATCGGTGAGAGAAAGGAGTCCCCCGCATGAAGCCTCGCGCTGCGCGCGCCTGCCTGGCTGTGTTCGCTCTGTGCCTGTTCGACGCCACACAGGCGCGAGCCGACTTCGTTGATTGGAACTACAGCTGGTCTCCGAGCGCCCCGGTCATCTCCGCGGACAACCCGAGCATGGGCCAGATCAAGGTTCTCCCCGAGACTGCCGGGTCCGCCAACGGGTATTCGTCCATCGTCGCGGCGAACCTGCAGACGATCAGCAACGCCGACCCCAAGAACCCCGCCGTCTTCACGAATACCCCGTACGGCCTCACGCTCAGCATTGCCGACGGTCCCTCCGGGAAGACCGGCACCCTGACCTTCGGCGGCGAGATGAGCGGCGTGCTCTCGTCCGCCAACGCTCTGGTCAGCAACAAATTCACGGGCGCCGTTCTGCAATCGATGCAGATCGGCGACAACGTCTACACCGTGAACCTGTCGGCCTTCGCTCCTCCGGGGCCGCCTACGTCGAACGTCCTCGGTAGCATCGGTGCCCTGGTCGGCGTCACGCCGGCCGAAGCGCCCGAGCCGTCCACGCTGGCGCTCGCTGGCCTGGGACTATCACTCCTTGGCATGCGGTGGTGGCGCCGAAAGGTGACAAGGTGATACGGTTCCCTGCGCAATCTTGATGAGCGGCCGGCGCAGGCCGGCCGCTCACCAGTTCCCAGGCGTGTTGTCCCGCAGCGCTTCGCGGGGGAGGGATCAGGGAGGGAGTTCCGCAAGCGGGAAGGCTCACTGCGCCTGGAACGGAACCACCACTTCTTCGATCGTCCCCCCGGCGGTCGTGCCGCGCACCACCAGAGCCAGAGGCACCCCGACCGGCAGTGGGTCGGTGAATTCGTACGTCCAGGTGAAGGGTGGGTCCGGCTGGGCCAGGAGGTTGCCGGTCAGGTTGCCCGTCGGTGTGACAACTGTGGCGGCTGGGTCCATCACAGTTGTGGAGGTGTTGGTGCCCGAAGCGTGGAAGGGGGATGGGCACACGACCGTACTCGGCGTCGGAAAGCCGACGAAGATCGTCCGGACCCCTTTCGCCACTGCCTGCACAGCCAATGGGACCGCCAACTCCACATGCGAGTTACCCACGGATTTCTTCATCCGGTTCTTGATAGTCGTCTGTTCGGTTGCATCGCTCATAAGAAGTCTCCCCAAAGTAGTGATTACCCTCAGTCGAGGGGTTCAACTTTCACGTTACGGAACGATGCCTTCCCTCGGTTCACGAAAACTCCCAGTGGCCCCCGCGGGTTGAACTGAAAGTTGGCAACCGGATCGCCTTTCGTATACGGGCGGTTCGCCAGCTTGTTCAGTTCGACAGTTGCGTATTCCCGCGGTTCGATGGGGCCATCCTCCCAGAACGCCTGGATCCGTTCCGGCGTCACGACAACCGCCAGCCGCCGCCACGGCGTCACGCCGCCTTTCTCCGGTGGGTAGTGCTCGAATACAGGGGTCATCGTGGGCCGATGATTGCCGCCCGGTTCCAACTGCCTGCGAAGCACCAGCGTCACCCTGCTCCGGGGCGGCCCACCCGGGAGGACCGGCATCCTGGCGTTCGTCCCCCGGTCGGCAAAGGAGAGTTCACACCAGTAGTGAACAATCCCCGTGGCGATCGGGTAGCTCGTGAAGCCGAAGTACAGCCCGATGTCGCCCGTATCAGCGACGTCGTCATGCCGCACCTCCGCGGAGAAGCGATAGCGCTCTTTCTGCGGGTCGGCGACCAACTTGAGCATGCCGAGCGCAAAGGTGCGGAACGCGAACGGCTCGTCCTTGTTGGCGAAAACCTGGCAGGCGTCCTCGCCGCGGCTCCAGCGCGACCAGGTTGGACCGCTCGTCGGGCCGATCAAGGTCACCGCCTTGCCCTCGCCCAGACGAGTCTGAATCTCCACGAGCGTTCTATTCGGATCGGAATAATAAGCAATGAGCAGGGCGAGGACCACCGCCGCGGCGCCCACGGCCGTCGTCGTGCCGACGAGCACATGCCAGCGCACCGCCCGCCAGACGCGGAGCCGCAGCGGCAAGGGCCAGGCCAGCGGCGGCTCGCCGCGCAGCCAGCGCGCCAGATCGTCGGCGAGCGCCTCCGCCGAGGGATAGCGGGCGGCGGGATCCTTCGCCAGGCACTTCATGCACACGGCTTCCAACCGCGGGTCGATGCGGCGGTTGAGCATACGCGGCGGCCGCGGAGTACACTCGGTGACTTGCCGCAAGGTGCTCTCCAGGCCGCCGCCGTCGAAGGGGGGCTTGCCCGTGAGGAGTTTGTAGAGCAGGGCACCGAGGCCGAAGACGTCGGTGGCCGTCGTCAGCGTGTCGCCCCGACAGGCTTGCTCCGGGGCCATGTAGTTCGGCGTCCCCACAACGACGCCCGCCTCGGTCAGACTCGTGCTCTCCTCCCCCGACGGCGGCCATGTCCTGCCGTTGCGGAAGGCGCGCGGCAGCGGCGTGGGTTCGTTCGGGCCGGCCGGGGCATCGGGGGCATGGATTCGCTTGACGAGGCCAAAATCGCTGACAAAGGGGATCGCCTCGGCGAGCGGGGGGCGTAAGCCCCCTGATCGCTGCGTGTTATCAGGGGGCTTACGCCCCCCGCTCGCCAGCAGGATGTTGCCCGGCTTCAGGTCGCGATGCAGCACGCCGCGCTGATGGGCGTGATGCACTGCCCGGGCCACGGTCGCCAACAGTTGCGCCGCGGCTTTCTGGTCGTGGGTGAAATCGTCCAGGTGATCCGCCAGGCTCCCGCCGTCGATCAGCTTCATGCTGAAGTAGCCGACGCCGTCCTGCTCGCCGACCTCGTAAATGGGCACGATGTGCGGATGGTCGAGGTTGGCGGCGGCCTCCGCCTCGCGCCGAAAGCGCTGCAGGTCGGCGGAGCCTGTCCCCGGACGGGTGAGCATCACCTTCAGGGCGACGATGCGGTTGAGGCTGACTTGCCGGGCCCGATAGACCACGCCCATACCGCCGCGTTTGATCTCTTCCAGGAGTTCGTAATCCCCCAGGCGGCGCGGCAGCGCAAGGAGGCGCGCCGCAGCCGGCGACAGGAGCGCCGTGGGCGGTTCGAGACTGGAGGTATCGAGCTTGCGTCCCGTCTCCTCGGCGGGCAGGGCGAACGGCAGGGGTGCCGGATGGCTGGGGTCGGCGAGGCGGGCGATCTCGTCGTGGCTGGCGAAAAAGGCGAGCAGTTCGGTAGACAATTCCGGGTAACGGGCCACAACTTGATCGCGTGCCGGTGCCCAGCCGGCATCGACCGCTTCGAGGTAAGCGGCGATCACTTCGCTCAGGCGTTGGTCCCCGTTGGGGGAGCTGTTGGTGCCGTTGTCCATGCGCTCACTCCGGGTCGCGTAAGAGAGCGTGCAGCCGGCTCAAGCCGCGGTGCAGCAAGCCGGCGACGGCGGCCTGGGTTCGGCCCAGGTGCCGGCTGACGTCGGCCAGCGACCAGCCGTGGAAGTGGCGCAGCACCACGACCTCGCGCTGGGTCTCAGGCAGGGCGTCCAGTGCCTCCTCCAGGCGCAGCACTTCCTCGTTGCGGACTGCCCGATCGCTCGGCGAGGACTGCTCGGCCGCCAGCAGGGCCTCCAGGCGCGCCGAGGAGCTTTCCAGGGCGGCCTCCAGCGAGCGTTCGCGGCTGACGTCGCGCTTGGCGCGGGCGAAGTCGCGCACCGCGTTGGCGAGGTTGCGCAGCAGGATACGCCGCAGCCACGCCTTATTTTCGGCCTCACTGCGACCACGAAAGCCATCGAGCGCCTCGCAGGCTTCCAGCAGCGTTTGCTGGACCATGTCGGCCGGATCCAGTTTGCTCTGCAACCGCGGGTCAAGACGGAGACGGGCCAGGTTGCACAGGTACGCGCGGAAGTCCTCGGGGGTGCGCTCGTTGCCCGACACCACTCGGTCCATGACAGCCCCTGAAGACAAGAGCACCAAACGGCGACAGAATGTGCGCGCCGTATTCGGAAAACTTCTTTACGGCATCCCCCTCGGAACAAGGATACCCGTCTTTGCCGACGATTGCATGAGTTTTCCGGGAGGGACAGTGAAGGGGGGTGTGGCAAATCTTTCGGGAGCGCGTAGGTTGAGAGAAACGCTCGGCAGAGTAGGCCGGGCACAATCCCCGTTGTTCTCACCACCACCGGAGCGGCCATGTCCCCCGAACCGACCTTGTCCGCCAACATCCTTCTGGAACAACTGCGCGGCCGCTTCGTGCAACTTTGTCAGGAGGTGGCCGTTGCCGTCAACGCTGCCCCTGCCGGAGCCGTCATCCATGCCAGCGAGGAAAAAGTTCGCGACCTCCTCGCGGACTTCCGTACCGCCACGTTTCAGGCCGCCCTCCAGCTCCGCGCCGACGCCGCGCAAGCGGCTTGTCCCCCCTCCGCTGCACCCCCAGACCCAAAAGCCTTTGCAGAACAAGGGCCCCGCTGAGCACACCTTCCTGACCGTCAACGGCCGCATCCCCCTTTCCCGCCGGCGCTACGCCGCACCCGCAGCCGGCAGTTGCCACCCCCTGGATGCCTGGCTGGATCGCGCCGAAGACAGCCTCAGCCTGGGCGTACGTGAGTTGGCCTGTCGGCGCAACGGTGCCTCACGGAACTTTGACAAGGCCGCCGAGAACCTGGGACGCGCCGCCCAACTCTTCCTCTCCGGGGAGTTTCTGCGTCAGGTGGTCGAGTCCGAGGGCAAGGCCATCCAGGCTGCCGCCCAGGCCGGGGAACTGTCCATCGATTGGACCGCACAGGACTGCCCCGCTTGCGATCAAGACGGGGAGCCGACGGAGCGTTCGCGCATCTACCTGGGCAGCGATGGCGTCATGGTGCCGCACGTCCAAGAGCAGGAGCAGCAGCTGCGCCGCGCGCGGCTCAAGGCGAAGCGGCGCCGCCAGGGCAAGAAGTGCAAGCCGTTGCCCAAAGCCAAGCAGGGGGCCGACGGGCCATTCAAGGAGTTCAAGAGCGTCACGCTCTAGAGCGGTTCGCAGACGGGCGGCAGACGCAGTAGGCCCCGCGAGCCGAGCGGGGCGGCGCCCGGTGCTGCTCGGCTCGCGGCACCTACCGGGAGCGTGCGCCACCCGTCTGCGAACCGCTCTAGGACGACGCGGCGAAGCACCGCTTGGTGTCGGTGACACGTGAGGACTGGGAAGCGGCGGGCCGGCTGATGCGGCGGGACGCGGGGCGCGTGGGGTTGGACAAGGCGGACGACAAGGTGGCGGTGGTCGATGGCTCGGAGTGGCTCAAGAACCAGCTCCAGAGGCAGAGCCTGCCGCTGGACGAGGTGGGGTTGGACTTCTACCACCTGGCGGAGAACGTCCCCAAGGCGCGGCGGGCGGTGTACGGGGAGGAAGACCCCAAGGACGAGAAGGCACCCGGGAACGCCTGGGCGAGTGACCTGCTGCACACGGCGAAGCACGCGGGCTACGAGCAGTTACGGGACAAGATCGGGCAGTGGAAGCAGGGCCTACGTGGGCCTGGGCAGAGCAAGGCCGGAGAGCTGTTGTTGAACTAGGTGACGGACCGCCGGGAGATGATCAAGTACCCGGAGTTCGCTGCGCAGGGCCGGCAGATAGGCAGCGGGCCGACGGAGTCGATGTGCAAGGCGACGACGCACAGGATCAAGGGCCGCGGGAGGCGCTGGGACGGCGACAACGCGGAGAGCAGCATGGCTCTGGAAGCGCTGGAGCAAAGCGACGGTTGGCAGGCTTACTGGGAAGCTCAACTCTTTCTCCCCGCCTGAGCCTCCCGAAAGATTTGCCACACCCTTGCCGGGGGTGCGCGAATAGATTCTGGGAGTTTCGCAAGAAGTCCTGGTGATCGCACGAACAGCCCTTGCGACTTTTCCAGGGATTCCTGCCGACTCCCAGAATCCGCGCACGCACCCCTTGCCGGACACCTGACCATTTTTCGGTTGCGAGAGCGCTGGCCGCCGTGTAAGGTATCTACAACATTTGAGTGTTTGTAGGGCCTGATTCGCCCTCCCGTCCCCCCCGTCAGAACAGGGTTGCGTCAACGGCGAACGCTGTCCGCGCGACGAGGGTTGCCCATGCTGCCGGAGCACCAACGTCTCGGCGACTTTGAGATCCTTCGCCTCCTCGGCAAGGGGGGCATGGGGGAGGTGTACGAGGCGCGCCAGTTCAACCCGGAACGCCTGGTCGCTCTCAAGGTGCTCGCCCCCTGGTTGGCCAGCGACGAGGACGCTTTGCAGCGCTTCTGGCGGGAGGCGGCGGTCCCCGCCCAACTCGACCATCCCGGCATCGTCCGCACCATCTCCACCGGCAAGAGCGCCGACGGCATTGCCTACTACACGATGCATCTGGTGCGAGGCGTCTCGCTGGCAGTCATGATCCGCAGCGCCGCTGCGCCGGAGCCGGCGACTGTGCCGCAGCCAACCGCCGCCGAGGATACGCCATCCCAGGCCAACCCGCTCGCAGGGCCCCCACTTGCCTTCGCTACACCGCCGGAGACATCGCCCCCGGCAATCCTCGACGATTACCGCCGTGACCGTTTCCGGACGGTGGCCCGCATTGGCGCCCAGGCGGCGCGGGCGCTGGCATACGCTCACCGCCAGGGCCATCTGCACCGCGACATCAAGCCCGCCAACTTAATGGTCGATCACCATAACCAGGTCTACCTGCTGGATTTTGGCTTGACGCGCGCCCTCGACGCGGACGGGAACGGCACCCAGCCAGGGATGATCACCGGCACCCCCTGGTACATGAGCCCGGAGCAGGCCGCAGGCGACGCCCTGGAACCGCGCTCCGATCTCTACTCGCTCGGGGTCACGTTGTACGAACTGGCCGCGCAAGGGCTTGGCCCCTACACCGTCGGCCGTCAAAACAAGAAGGAGGTGCTGGCCCAGGTACGGAAGGGGCAGTGCTTGCCGCTGCGGGTCGTCGCCCCGCAGGTGCCCCCAGAACTCGAGCGGATCATCAGCCGTGCGATGCAGTTCAAGGTCTCCCGCCGTTATGCCGACGCGGCAGAATTCGCTGCGGATCTGGAGCAGTTCGCCTCGACCGGCAATGCCGCCCTTCGCCACGGCCCCGACACGCCGCGGCCGGCAAAGCAGCGGAGGCTCATCTGGGCGGTCTGTGCCCTCGCCGCAGCCGCGGCACTCGTCGGGCTCGGGGCGTTGTTCTTCGCCCAACCGCCAGTGGGTGAACAGCCGACGCTTGACGAGTCTCCCACGAGCCAGAAGGGGCCTCCACCATTGCCCACACAACTGAAGAACCGCACGCCGCGACTTCCCATTGAATTGTTCAAGCGTGACCCGGTCGAGCCGATCTGGGATTGGAAAGTGGCAGGCAAAGGAGCGTATTATCGGTTGCCCCATCAACTGGAGTTGAGAGCACACGCCGATGACGTCAGTACGATGCTGGCCCTGGATAACGACCCGCACCGCGGCTGGTTTGAGTTCAACATTGAGGTGAATCAGGTTCCCGGGCGCGGTCCGTCCGATAATCAACTTGGCATCTTCTTCGGCTGGCGGCCACCCGAGGAGACAGGCCGACGGGGACGGTTCTGGGTAATCCGGGTGGACGACCTGGCCGAGGTAGCTGGAGGCCGGGGCGCGGTGTTGGTCGGCACCGCGTACCTTGATCCGGGGGGTGGCAATGCCGGGTCAGTCTCCGACTGGTTCCGCCCCCTAGCAGCCAATCAGGGCATCTTGCCTCTGCGGCAGACCAAGATCTGGCACACACTCTGCGTTCGCGCCGTGGGCCAGCGCATCGAGGTGATCGTCGATCAAACGCAGCGACTGACTCTGGACCGCGAGCAACTCCGGCAGACGGACCCCGTGGCCGCCGCTGTTGACCCGCGCGGCGCGCTCGGCATCTGGGCACGCTACGGCGTCGGCTGGTTTCGCCGGGCTGCCGTCACACCGTTGCTGCCTTGAGCGCCTGTTGAAATGGCTTGGTGGGCCTGAAATTCGTCCCTGGCGCCGGTACGGGAACCCCGGCGCCAGGGCGGTTGGCTGGTCAGGTTCCCCCCTTCGGGGAGGAGATCCATGTCGGACGAAGCGCAGGGAACGAGTGGGGAATCAAAGCCCGGGAAAAAGAACCAGAAAGCCGCGCCGGTTGATAAATGTCGGGCACCGACAGTCACGATTGATGACCCCAAAGAGGGAGTCAAGGTGAAGATGCCTTACACGGCGAAGGGGAAGATCACCTGCCCCAACGGCGACCCTCTCCAGGAACCCGTGACCTACCAGATCGATGGTGGGGCGGCACAGTCGGCCACTCTCGGCGACGGTGCCGTCGGCGGCAGCGAGACAACTTACCCCTGGAGCGCCGACCTGACTGCCGCTGATTGCCCTCCCCGCACGGCCCCCTACGCCCTCACGATAATCGCTCGAAACGGCGCCGGCGTGGGCGTCAATGACCCGGATCGCCACTTCGTTTCCGTTGCCTGACGACCAGAAGGAGCCTAACGATGAAGCCACTCGGTGAAGGCCGATTCCGCCTCCTCTCCATCGCGTGCTCGCGCGGCCAGGAAATCCCCCTCGATTACACCGTTGCCCGTCTGAGGGGGAGCCTGTTTGTGGTCGTGCAAAGTTGGTACACTGCGCTCGACGGTAACCCGGCCGTTCAGAGAGAGCCGTTGCGCTACAGCGGGTCTTTCCGCGGTAGACCGCGCTGTTTCGTTCCCAATGTTCCGGGGAAGCACTGGGTCACCATGATCGTCCACGCCGACACGAACCGCGTCTTGACGTACCGAACGGAGACGTTCACGGTGAGGTGAGCGAGTAGTCCGCACTCGCGCGGACGTGACCGGGGCCGCAACCGAGCACAGCCGATCGGCCCCGGCCACCGCACACCTTGCCAGGGCTTCGCGGAAAGACGCGGCGCGAGGAAAAGAAATAGTGGCGATAGGTCTGGAGCACTCCTAGACTATACCCTCGTCCAAGGCAGCACCACGGTAAACCGGCGTGCGGGTGGCGGGGGCTCCGCAGACTCGGGGATGGGGCCGACGCTCCGCGCGCGCCTTTTCTCTCCCCTAACTGCAGGAGCGCTCCATGAGTCGAACCAACCGTCGAGACTTCCTCAAAACGACCGCCGCGGCGGGCGCCGGCTTCTGGCTGCTGAGCGGCTACGAGGCGGAGGCAGCCCAGGAGCGGCGGCCCGGCCCCAACGACCGCCTGAACCTCGGCATCATCGGCGCTGGCGGACAGGGCGGCGGCAATCTCGGCAACGTCGCGCGCACCGAGAACATCGTCGCCCTGTGCGACGTCGATGACCGCCGCGCGGCAGGCTCCTACACGAAGTTCCCCAAGGCCGCGCGCTACGCCGACTTCCGCGTCATGCTCGACAAGCAGCGCAACATCGACGCCGTCGTCGTCAGCACCCCCGACCACCAGCACGCCATCGCGAGCATCACGGCGATGCGGATGGGCAAGCACTGCTTCTGCGAAAAGCCGCTGACCCACGACGTCTACGAAGCCCGCCTGATGCGTGAGACGGCCCGCAAGCACAAGGTCGCAACGCAAATGGGCAACATGGGCACCGCCGGCAGCGGTTTCCGCACCGGCGTCGAGGTCATCCGCAGCGGCGCCATTGGCGACGTGCGCGAGGTTCACGTTTGGACCAACCGCCCCGGCATGTACTGGCGGCAGAACATCGCACAGCGACCCAAGGGGCAGCCCATCCCGCAGGGCCTGAACTGGGATTTGTGGTTGGGGACGGCCCCCGACCGGCCTTACAACCAGGCGTACGTGCCGTTCGCCTGGCGCGGCTGGTGGGACTTCGGTACCGGCGCCCTCGGCGACATGGCCTGTCACACGATGAACCTCCCATACATGGGTCTGCGCCTAGGGTACCCGACCTCGGTCTTGGCCGAAGTGGACACGCCGGTCAACAACGAGACGGCCCCACAGGGCTGCAGGGTCACCTACGAGTTCCCTGCCCGCGGCAAGCTGCCCGCGGTGCGGCTGTATTGGTATGAGGTTCGCCGCCCGCCGATGGAACTGTTCCAGGGCCAGAAGCCGACGAGTAGCGGCTGCCTCATCATCGGCGCCAAGGGGACGATGTACTCGCCGGACGACTATGGCACCGTGCAGCGCCTGCTGCCTCTGGAGAACTTCAAGGGCTATCAGCCGCCCAAGCCGACCCTGCCGCGCTCCCCCGGGCATCATGCGGAGTGGCTCCGCGCTTGCAAGGGCGGCGCGCCGGCGATGAGCAACTTCGTCGATTACGCCGCTCAACTCACCGAGGTGGTGCTGTTGGGCAACGTCGCCATGCGCGTCGGCAAGCGGATGGTCTACGACGGCGAGCATGGCCGCGCCGTCGATCTGGCCGCGGCCGATCCGTACCTGCGCCGCGAATACCGCAAGGGCTGGACGTTGTAGTCGCGCGCGACACAAGCCCGGAGCGCCAGCGACGGGACGGTAGCCTGCTACCGTCCCGTCGCTGGCGCTCCGGGCTTGTGTCCCGGCGCTGGCGCTCCGGGCTTGTGTGGTGTTGGTCCCGTCGCTGGCGCTCCGGGCTTGTGTCAGCGCTCTGGGCGCGTCACCTCGAAGATGTGATATCCCCACTCTGGCATGTCCAGATAGAGGCCGCGCTCCGCCAGGCCATTGCCGTCGCGCTGATACTGTGCTGATGCCATCAGGTCGCGCAACAGGAACTGCTTGCCGCGGAGCTCCGGCCACGTCAGCTTGACGTAGCACTGACCCCGCATCGGCCCATAATTGACCGCGACCAGCAGCCGCTTCCCGTTGCGCTCCTCCCAGGTAAATACCACGTAGCGCTCCCAGGTGCGGTTGCCGTTCCACGCTGGGCGACACTCCAGCAACTGCCACGTACCGTCGCGCACCTCGGAGCGCTGCAGGCACGGCAAAAAGCGCTTATAAAACTCCTCAATCTCTGGGTAGAGCGGCTCGCGCGGCCTGCGGCACAGGTGCAGGTTCGCCTTCGCGCGGCGCCCTTCGAGTTGCCCTTCCTGGACGAAACGCAGCCCCGGCACCAGGTATGTCAGCACCGCCGCGGCGGGGTAGACCTTCGGCGGGAAGACCGCGGCCGCGCGGTGCTCGTCCTGGTTCTCCAAGAAGCGCACGCATTTCTGCTGGAAGTCGAGCGTTGCGGCGAAGTGGCGGCGGATCGCAGTGGCATCCTCGGCGCGCAGCCGGTCATACAGGCCCTTGTCGTAGGTGTAATCGAAGCCCTGCTGCTGCAGCGCCCATTCGAGATCCCAATAGACCTCGGCCATGAACAGGAAGTCGGGATGATGACGACGGACGCGCGTGACCGCCTCGGGCCAGAACGGGGCATCGGCGGGCGGCTGGCCATCGCGCGGCAGGGCGCGGTCGCCCCAGGTGGCGGCGATGACGCTCGGCAGCAGCAGCATCGCCATGTCGCAGCGGACGCCGTCGCACAGATCCGCGATCCGCGTCAGTTCCTCGATCATCGCCTCGCGCAGCACCGGATGGCGGTAGTTGAGCTGGAACGTGTCCGGCCAGGCCGGGAAGTACGGATCGCGGCCGTGAGCGAGCACCCTCGGGCCGCGCGTCGTCGTCACGAGTTGGTAATTATGCGGATCGCGGGCCAGATCTTGCTGCTCCCCCTGGATGTAGAACTGCGGCCATTCGCTGACCCAGCGGTGGTCCAGCGCGGTGTGATTGGCGACGAAGTCGAGCATCAGACGGATGCCGCGCTGACGCAGTCGCTCACGGAATTGCAGCAGCGAGTCGCCGCAGCCGAAGTCGGCGTGGACGGTGTAGCTCTGCACGGCGAACGGCGAACCGCAGACGTCGTCCTCGGTGAAATCGTTCAGGCTCGCCAGGTAGTCGCGCCGCCAGGCGGCATGGTTGAGCGACACCCGGCGGCCGGCAGGACCGGTCTGCCAGACACCCAGCAGCCAGACCCAATCGAAACCCTGTTCGGCGATGCGGTCGAGGGCCGCGTCGGGCACGTCGCCGAGGGTGGCGCCGCGGCCGAGTTCCCGCGACCGTTCGGTCAGCCAGATGCGGGTTGAGATCTCATACAGGGACGGATAACGGACTTGAGCCATCGTCGGTGTCTCCGCAAGGTCCGAAGCCCACGGGCCGCGGCCCGTGGGCTTGCGTGCCCTGAGCCTATCGCCCGCCCAGCAGTTCCGCCAGCACATTGTTCTGCGGATAACTGTGGCCGAGGTGCTGCCGGAAACCCTCGGCGTAGGCGACGCCGCACGACCGGCCACGCTGCGCTCCCCAGTCGCGCATCGCTTGCAAATACTGGTCCATGCCGTGATGCTTCAGGAGCCACTCGCGTTGACTGGTGTGGCAGGCCAGCATCTCTGCCTTCGTCTCGATGACGTCGCTGACATCGACACAGAACCCAGGCGCGACCGGGTTGCCCAGCGGATCCTTGCCCTCAATCGGATCGCAATAGTAGAGATGAGGGATGTGCTCCAGCACCGGGCCGAGCGAGCGCTCGCTCAGGAAGTTGGGGATCGGCGCTGCGAAGGCGGCGGCGCGGACAATCGTGCTGGTCACCTCGTGGTCGAGCATGTAGTCGGCCGGGCTGTGGGTCAGCAGCACGCGCGGCCGCACCTGACGCAACAATCGCGTGACGCGCTCCAGCGCCCGCTCGTTGTAGAAGATCAGCAGATCGCGCTCCTCGACGCAGTGATAGCGTGCGCCGATCACGGCGGCGGCGCGGGCACCCTCGGCGCGACGGAGCCGGCTGATCTCGTCGGGCGGCAACTCCGCCGAGCCGCAATCGCCGGGCGTCATCGAGGCGATATGCACCTCCCAGCCGTGCGCGCGGGCCAGGCGGACCAGCGTGCCGGCGCACAGGAACTCGGCATCGTCGGGATGAGCCAGAAGCGACAGGATCACGTGGTTCATGAGATCTGCAGGTTCGGTTTGCACCGCAGCCGCTCAGCACGACCTTGCAGCCGCTGCAGTTCGGTGAACAATTTCGCGAGCGAATCCGCGCGCGCCATCTCGATGTAGCGCGCGGCATCCAGGGGTTGGCCGACGGACACCGCGATCGTGCCCTTCCCCGCCGGCAGGAACAGCGGCGACGGCCGCGGCAGCTTGTGCCTCCTCGGCCAGGCGTCGAAGGCGCCCGCAATGCCGATCGGCACAATCGGCGCCTTCGTCCGCTTGATGAGCAGGTGGACGCCCGGCCGCAGCGGTTGCATGCGTCCGTCCCTGGTGCGCTCGCCCTCGGGGAAAACGACGACCGCCTCGCCCCGCTGCAACTGTTCCAGGATGGTCTTGATCCCTTCCTTGCCGACGCCTTGCTGGTCGATCGGCACGGCACCGAGCACGCGGATCAGCCAGGCGAAGAAGGGATTGCGAAAGAGGCTCTTGCGTGCCAGGTAGCACAAGGCGCGCGGCGTACACAGGCCGAGCAGGATCGGATCGAGGAAGCTCTGATGGTTGGCGACCAGCAGTGCGGGACCGGTCCGCGGGATGTGAGCGCCGCCCTCGATGCGCAGGCGGAAGAATACAGGCATGGCGGTGGCAGAGAGCATGTAAGCCAGCTTGTGGACGGCGTAGGACGTCACCTTCGACATTGACGCACTTCCTGCTCCATCCAGTCCACGACCTGATCGACGCTCAGGTGGCTGGTGTCCAGTCGGATGGCGTCGGCCGCGGGGACCATCGGGGCAATGTCGCGGGCAGCGTCACGGGCGTCGCGGGCTTGCTGGGCCGCCAGCACGTCCTCCAGGGCGACGACCTCGCCGCGCGCGAGCATCTGCCGATGGCGTCGGCGGGCGCGCTCGACGGGGTCGGCCACGAGGAAGAATTTACAGGCGGCGTCGGGAAAAACAATTGTCCCCTGATCGCGTCCCTCGCAGACGATGTCGCGCCCGACCGCCAGGGTGCGCTGCATCTGCGCGAGATGGCGGCGCACGACGGGACTGCTGGCCACCGGCCCGGTCGCCGCGTCCACCTCGGCGCTGCGGATCGCCGCGGTCACGTCCTCGCCGTTGACGACGACGCGACCGGGCGGCATTTCGAGAGAGAAATTCTCCAGAAGAGTTGCCAGGGCCTTTTCGTCGGTCAGATCGCAGCGGGCGCGCAGGCCGGTCAGGGCGATGGCGCGGTACATCGCGCCGGTGTCGAGGTACTGGAACCCCAGGCGCTGCGCCAGGCCCTTGGCCACAGTGCTCTTGCCGGCGCCAGCGGGGCCGTCGATGGTAATGATCATAGGGCAGGGGTCAGGCGTCAGGGGCCTGGAGGGCGAGGCTCCTGACGCCTGACCCCTGCCCTATGATCATTACCATCGACGGCCCCGCTGGCGCCGGCAAGAGCACTGTGGCCAAGGGCCTGGCGCAGCGCCTGGGGTTCCAGTACCTCGACACCGGCGCGAT
>WNGB01015845.1_pt1 | contig 18772 bp, 13 predicted proteins | sample 5400681 | NCBI WGS metagenome assembly WNGB01 (sample SAMN13153367, study PRJNA577476) | soil metagenome | isolation source: 115 cm soil or saprolite under grassland replicate 2 | place: USA:California | collected 2016-06-15
ATACCCCCACCCCCTGAATTATTGGCGAGTTGTCATAATGCGGTAGACCCACAGGCTCAGCGCCGAGGCGAACGTAAAGAGGTACACGCCGGCGACGACCAGCCGCGCCGGCACGCTGCGCGCCCACAGCTTGCCGAGCAGCTGCCCGGACAGCAGCGCCAGCGCCGGCACGAGGTAGAAGATCTGCTTGTCCACCATCGAGATCCGGCTGCCGGCCACGACGAACAGCGCCGCCACCGCCGCCCAGCAGAGCATCAGCGCCAGCGCCCGCCGGCTCTTCAGCCCCGCCAGCGCCACCGCCGCGAGCAGCAGCAGGAGCTGCAGGCCATATGTTACCGGGCGCTGGTCGTACCCGAAGCGCGGCCAGTAGTCGGCCAGGTAGGCCAGGAACGGCTGGTGCTCCTGCTTGCCGACCTGCTGGCCCGGCGCGCTGGAGCCGAGGAAGTACGGCACGGTGCGCTCGACGATCAGCGGGATGTACTGGCCGTAGTAGATCAGCGTCGACAGGCCCAGCGCGGCCAGCGCGGCCAGCGCGATCGCCAGAATGGGGCGAATCTCCGTTCGAACGTTCGAACGTTCGAACGTTTGAACGTTCGAACGTTCGGCGAGCCAGAGCGCCGGGATGAGCAGCGCCAGGAACAGCATCATGAACGCGGCCATGACCGTGTAGAACAGCATCGTCGCGGTCAGCAGCAGCGTCAGCGTGACGAACGGCCAGCGCCGGTCGAGCCGCGGATAGGCTGCCACGATGAACACAGTGCTGACGAGCGTCCACCAGATGCCCAGCGTGGTCGGCAGGTTGCCCCACGAGTGCAGCAGGAAGGTGACGGGCGTCACGGCCAGCATCAGCGCGCCGAACAGCGACTCGCGCTCGGAGAAGCCGACCTTGCGGCCAAGCAGCGCGATCAGGAGCACGCGGCTGGTGTCGACCAGCGCGCTGACCATGTGGCCGGTCAGCGCCATGGGCAGCGGCAGCAGCATAAACGAGCCGGCGAAGATGTGGAACCACGGCGAGTAGGGGATGATCGGTCGATTGGCGCCCCATTCGGCGGTCGGCATGGTCCGCTCGTTCATCGGGTTGCTGGTGCCGTAGAAGCGCCAGAACTCGCCGCTGAAGATCTGCCGCGCCCAGGCCATCTGCAGCTGCATGTCGATGCCGACGAAGTAGGGGTAGAGCATGCCGCCGGCCTTGATCCAGTAGCCCACGAAGAATGTCAGCAGCAGCGCTCGCAGCAGCCCTGGGCTGAGCGGCGCGCCGGCCGTGCGGAAGACCCACGCCACCAGCCACTCCAGCAGCAGCAGCAGCGCGACGCTCCAGAGCGCCAGCACAGCCAGCCGCGGCAGCATGAATGTGGTCGGGAAGCGCGCCGCCGCGAGCGCCCAGGCGCCGCCGAGCACCACCAGCAGCGCCAGCGCCGCCGCTATCGGCGGCCGCCCGATCATCCGCAGCAGGCAGAAGTAGAGGCACAGCGCGATCACCAGCGCGTACAGCAGGTACTTCAGCGGCGGCAGGACGACCAGCGAGCCGGCCGGGGCGACGCTGATCTCGTACAGCAGCACGCCGAGCTCGCGCGGGTCTTTGTAGGTGTTCGAGCTGAGGCTGAGCGTCAGGTCGCCGTCGGGCACCAGCGCGGCCGGCACGAAGACCCACAGCCGGCGCAGTCCGTCGTCGGGCAGGCGAGCGATCGGCACGCCGTTGGCCGCGATCATGGCGTCGAGCGGCTGGCCGTCGGGGTGCTGCAGGATCGCCGTGAGCGCCACCCGCCAGTCGCCGCGGCCTAGCCCGGGCAGGCTGATCGTGCTGTGGCCGCTGGTCCAGCGGTAGGTGCGCGCGGGCGCGAGCCGGATCTCGCCGGCCAGCCCGGCCGGCGGCGGCGGGTCGCCGACCAGCCCCGGCTCGATCTGGAGCTTCAGCTCGGCGGCGGCGGCGATCTCGGCCGGGATGATCCCGACCAGCTCGCGCGGGCCGCTGCGCGGGATCCACAGGCGCACGCCGTTGGCCGACACGGTCAGGCCTTCGAGCGCGTCGTCGGGCTGGCCTGTGGCGGCGCGAACGATCACCTGCCAGATGCCCTCGCGCCGGCCCGGCACCAGCAGCGCCGCCTGCTCGGCCGGCCAGGGGAACGCCTGCTCGGGGCCGAACGGGCCGACCTCGCGGGCGTAGAAGTCGCCGCCCGACGGGCCACGATCGGCGGTGTCCGGCAGGTAGGGTGTGTCGTAGTAATCGCCGACGTCGATGGTGACGAATGGCCGCACGCTGTAGGCCGCAACCACCGCCAGCACCGTCGCCAGCGCCAGCAGGACCGGCAGCCAGCCGGCCGCGCCGATCCAGGGGAATGCGAGCGCGCCCGCCCGGCCGCGCCGCAGGTTGACGTTATCGATCGTTCGCTCTGGAGCGGCCCCGGCCAAGTCGATCTACTCCTGACGTGTTAGAAGGTTAGAAGGTTAGAAGGTTGAAACGTTCTAACTTTCTAACCTTTTAACCTTCTAACCAGAGTCTTTGACGAGCAAGAGCTCGTAGGTGCCCTGGAACAGCGCGCGGTACACGACGTATGCGACGTGCGCCAGGCCGAGCCGGCGCAGCACGTCGCGCGCGCGGCCCTTGGCGCCGCCGGCCGTGCCCTCGCCGCGGCGCACGCGGTCCTCGCGGATATCGCCAGCGCGGAAGCCGTAGCGCGCCGCCAGGCGCCGGAAGCCGCCGATCGTGTAGTAGTGCATCTCGAAGAGCCGCTGCCTGTCGCTGAAGTCCGAGTCGCGCTTACTGCGCCCGCGCCGCTCGATGATCACCTCGGCCAGCGGGCGCGGCAGCCAGTTGAGCAGCGGCAGGTGGTAGTGCGGGTCGCGGTAGGCAAAGCGGTTGATCACCGTCAGCAGCACGCGCCCGCCTGGGCGCAGCACCCGCGCCAGCTCGGCCAGCAGCCGCTCGGGGTCCTGCACGTGCTCGACCACATCCCAGGCGATCGCCAGGTCGAAGCTGGCGTCGGCGAAGGGCAGCCGCTCGCCCGCCCCGTTGATCACCGGCAGCCCCAGGTCGTAGCGCCCGGCCCGCAGCCGGATGATGTCGCAGTAGGCGCGGTTGTACTCGAACGCCAGCGGCGCCGCGCCGGAGAGCGCCAGCGCCACGCTGGTGCCGCCCATGCCGCTGCCCAGGTCGAGAATGCGCCGGCCGTCCAGCGGCCCGCCGTAGCGCGCGATCAGCCGCAGCCGATCGTCCTGCTGGCGCTCCTGCCAGATCCGGCCCTCGCGCCAGCGCGCGAAGTCCGGCCGCCAGGTCATGTGCGCCAGCCAGCGGTCGATCCGGCTGGTCAGCTCGGCCTCGCGCTCGGGGTCGAGCGCCGGCGGTGGCAAAATCTGGTCCGTCATTTCCATATATCACACGTCGCAGGTCGCAGGTTGCAAGTCGCAGGCTGCATACGGCACAGGTCAGGAGACAGTTTCTCTGGCAGTCGCGCCCGCATTGTAGCAGAAAAGGCCGTTCGCGCAAATAAAGTTCCGTTTGTAATCAAGTAATCCGATCGAGTATAATCGTGGAGGTTGGCAGATACTCCAAGCTACCCGGTCGCTGATCAAGGAGGTTCGGAGGGGCAAAGCTCCACCGAACCTCCCTATCAAAAAAACGGCCCACTGGCATGTGGTAGCGTGGCCCTGTGTGGAGGATATCACGTGAATACCGGCGAACTTCAGAACTGGCTCCGCGAGCACCTGCCCGCAAATCTGCTCGTCGGGCCGCCCGAGATGACGATCTACGACGACGAGGCCGTGATCGTGCTGCCGCTTGCGACCGCGGAGCTGGATGCCGGGCTGGGCGGCGAGGAGCGCCGGCGGGCCGAGGAGCGGCAGATCGCCCAGCGGCGCGAGGAGACGCGACCGCTGCGCATGAAGCTGGCGCGCGAGCTACAGAGCCAGCTGGGGCGGCCGGTCGCCTGGGGCATGCGCGCCGGCGGGAGCGAGGCGCTGTTCACCACCCGCTCCACCCCGGTGATGACGCGGCTCGGCCGGGCCGAGCGCGAGGTGCTCGACACGCTGATGGCTGCCGGCGTGGCCGACACACGCAGCTCGGCGCTGGCCTACGCGGTGCGCGCCTTCGCCGCCGAGCACGCCGACTGGCTGGCCGAGGTCCGCGAGGCAATCGCCCAGGTCGAGCAGGTGCGCGCGCGGCTCAAGCTGACCCGCCGCCACGGCGCCCCGTCCGTGCCGGGCGAATCCATAGAGGAGGAGCGCTGAGGTTGTGATCCGCTAATCTCCGCGAATATGTGCAAACAAGGACTGTAGCACTCAGCCCCCATCCCACAGGAAGCGATTCAGGTCGACATAACCTCGCCCGTCGAACTCGACCCCCTCGGCCTCGAGCAGCTCGCGCTGGAGCGCGGCGTGAAACTCGTTGCTGATCCGGCCGGCCGCGTTGATCACCCGCCACCACGGCACCGTGCGCGCGTTCACCGGCCCGAGGCCGGCCAGCGCCCAGCCGACGCCGCGCGCGCCGCGCGGCACCGGTGTCAGCTGCGCGATCCGCCCGTAGGTCGAGACCTTGCCGGGCGGGATGCGCTGCACGATCTCGTAGACGTCGTCGTAATAGCCAGCCATATCTGGAGTTATGAGTTATGAGTTATGAGTTATGAGTTATGAGTTATTCGGTGATTGCGATGAGTTCTACTTCGATCCCAATGTAGTTCGATGATCTCAACTCAAAACTCAACTCTCATAACTCATAACTGTTATTGGTTCGGGTCGTCGAAGCGCTGGAACGTGCCGTCGTCGTACAGAACATAGATCGTCTTGCCGCGGCCCAGCCCCTTCTGGCTGTAGAGCATCGCGCCGCCGTCGAACTGCTGGAACGCGCCCTCGAACAGGTCGAGCTCGGGCGCGGTGGCGCAGCCGAGCTCGCCGCGCACGGCATCCTGGCTGCTCCAGACCAGCAGAAAGCCGCCTTGCATGGGCGCCCGGCAGGGCTGCGGGTCGGCCGGCGTGGGGGTCGGGATCGGCTCGAGCACGCTCCGCTCGAACAGCCGCCAGGTGCCCTTAGACTTGCCGGCCAGCACGTAGATGCGGTCGCGCGGCTGGAAGTAGAACATGCTGCCCTGCTCGTAGGGCTGCTCGGTGATCGCCTTGGGGCCGCCCTCTTCCTGTTTCGCCGGCTGGCCGAGCTTCTCACGCACCAGCTGATTCTGCTCGTAGAGCATGTCGAACCCGCCCTTCAGCGGGATGCTCGCCGTCGGAGTGAGCGTCGGCGTGGCGCTGGGCGCGGCGGTCGGCGCCTGGGTTGGGCTGAGCGTCGGCGTGGCGCTGGGCGCGGCGGTCGGCTCCGCGGTGCTGGTCGGCGTGGCGCTGGGCGCGGCGGTCGGCGGGGTCTCGGCCGCCCCGCTGGTCGGCGCGGCGGTCGGCGGGGCCGCGGCGGTCGCCGCGGGCGCGGCAGTCGGGGTGGGCGGCTCGGTCGCGCCCACGGTCGGCGGCGCGGTTGGCGGCTCGGCCGCGGTTGGGCTGGAAGTGGCAATGACCCCGGCGCCGCCATCGCCGCGGCCGCCGCTCAGGATGCCGGATGCGAACAGCAGCCCGCCGCCGATGACCAGCGCCAGCACGAGCCCGACGATCGCCCACGCCGCGCCGCGGCCGCTCTGCTCCGGGCGGGCAACCTGTGGCGGCGCGGGTCGCGCGGCCGCGGCGCGCGCCTGCGGGGCGGGCGGATGTGCGGCCGCGGGGCGGACGTAGGGCGGCGCACCGTCGCCTTTGCGGGTCGCCTGCGCGGTTGCCTCCACCGTCGGGATGGACAGGTCGTCCACGGCCACGCGCGGCACGACCGCGCGCCCGTCGCTCTCGCGGCGCAGGGCCGGCGGCGGGGTCGGCAGATCCAGGCCGGTGGCGGATCGCAGCGCGCGCGCCAGCTCACCGGCGCTGCGGTAGCGCTGCTCCGGCTCGCGCGCCAGCGCCTTGCGGATGACCTGGTCGATCGCCGGCGGCAGCGCCGGGTCGAGCGCCGACGGGTCGGTGATCGTCCCCTGCAGGTGCCCCATCAGCACCTCCTGGGTGCCGCCCTCGAACGGCCGCCGGCCGGTCAGCGCGCGGTAGACCAGCACCCCCAGCGCGTAGACGTCGGCGCGGGCGTCGATCGTGCGGCTGCCGCGGATCTGCTCCGGCGCCATGTACTCGGGCGTGCCGATCAGCACGCCGGTCACCGTCAGCCCGGTCGCCGCCGCGTCGAGCGACTTGGCGATTCCGAAGTCGGTCAGAATCGCGCGGGTGTCAGGGGTCAGGGATCGGGGGTCGGAAGCCGCGCTCCCTGGCCCCTGGCCCCTGGCCCCCAGCCCCTCGATCATGATGTTGGCCGGCTTGATGTCGCGGTGGACGATCTGGCGGGCGTGGGCGTAGTCGAGCGCCGCGGCGATCTGGTCGACGATCGGCGCCAGCTCGGTCGGCGGCAGCGACCCGCGCAGCCGCAGCACGTCGGCGAACGATCCTCCGCTGAGCAGCGGCATGGCGATGTAGATCAGCCCATCCGCCTCGCCGACGTCGTAGATCGGCAGGATGTTCGGGTGGTCGAGGCCGGCGGCCAGCACCGCCTCGCGCTGGAACCGCTCGACCAGCGCGGTGTCGCCGGCGTACTGCGGGTACAGGATCTTCAGCGCGACGTCGCGGCGCAGCACGCTGTCGTGCGCGCGGTAGACCGCGGCCATCCCGCCGCGGCCGAGCAGGTTGACGATCTCGTAGCGGCCGAGTCGGCGGCCGATCAGGTCTTCGAGGCGCATAGCACCGTAATTATAGCATATGGGCCGATCTCAGCCGCCTATCAGCCGCACGATCGTTGCATCTTCGCGTCAGCATGGTAGAATGCCGCCACAGGTCGCAGGTCGTAAGTCGCAGATGACAGGGTGACAGGGTAACAGGGTGACAGGGTGACAGGGCGACTGACCCCTGACCCCTGATCCCTGACCCCTGGCCCCTGGCCCCTGACTACTGACGGATAAACGATGTCACAAGTTCCCTACGATCCCCGCGGACGGCGCCGGGCGCTCACGCACCGCCGCCTGCCGCCCGCGGTCATCCGGCCGGCGGCGCCGCGCGCACGCGCGGGCGCCTGGCTCACGCGCGCGCTGCTGATCGGCGCGCTGCTGGTCGGCCTGCTGCTGATCGGCGGGGCCGGCGCGGCCTACGGCGCCTACGCCCAGCTCGCCGACTCGCTGCAGGGGCGGCTCGACACCCTGCAGCAGCACGACAGCTTCCAGACGACGCGGATCTACGATCGGCACGGCACCCTGCTGTACGAGTTCTTCGGCGCCGGCAAGCGCACCCGCGTGCCGGTCAAGGAGATCTCGAAAAACCTGATCGACGCGACGGTCGCGATCGAGGATAAGACCTTCTTCAAGAACAGCGGCGTGGACTACGAGGGGATACTCAAGGCCGCCTACCGCGCGATCAGCGCCGGCGAGGAGCAGGGCGGCGCGTCGACGATCACCCAGCAGCTGATCAGAGGTGTGGTGCTGACCGAGGAGGAAAAGGCCCCCGAGAATCGCTACAAGCGCAAGATCACCGAGATCGTGCTGGCGCAGGAGCTCTCGCGGCAGTACGATAAGCAGCAGATCCTTGATCTGTACCTCAACGAGATCTACTACGGCAACCTGGCCTACGGGATCGAGGCAGCCTCGAACGTTTACTTCAATACCCACGCCAAAGACCTGACGCTGGCGCAGGCCTCGCTGCTGGCCGGCCTGCCGCAGCTGCCGAATGTCTACGATCCGATCAACTACCTGGAGGGCGGCGCTCTCAAGGGCATCCAACTGCGCGACGACTGGCTGTCGGCCGACTATAAGTTTCCCGCCGGAACGCCGCCGCCGAAGATCCGCCAGGCCGCCGTGCTGACGCAGATGGTCGACGAGGGCTATGTCTCCGAAGCCCAGGCGCGCGCGGCCGCCGCGCAAGATCTGCGCTTCTCCAGCCAGGTGGTGCCGCTCAACGCGCCGCACTTCGTCTTCTACGTGCGCCGGCTGCTCGAGCAGAGCGAAGACTACGGCCCGCAGTTCGCGAACATGGGCCTGTCGATCTACACCACGCTCGACCTCGACATTCAAAAGATGGTGCAGCAGAAGGCGGCCGAGCGCATCAAGGAGCTGGAGGAGCGCAACATTCACAACGCCGCCGTGGTGGTGATGCAGCCGAACACCGGCCAGATCCTGGCAATGGCCGGCAGCATCGACTACAACGCGAGCGTGCCGACCAGAACCCCCGGTGAGAAGGGCAATGTGCTCGACGGGCAGGTGAACGTGGCGACCCGCGAGCGCCAGCCCGGCTCGGCGCTCAAGCCGTTCACCTACCTCTCGGCGATGGAGCAGGGCATGACGCCGGAGTCGGTGCTGTGGGACGTGCCGACCGAGTTTCCGCCGTTTGGGCCGAACTCGTACAAGCCGGTGAACTACAACGGCCGCTGGAACGGCCCGGTGCGCATCCGCACCGCCCTGGCCAACTCGCTCAACATGCCGGCGGTCAAGGCGCTCAAGTTTGCGGGCGTCAAGAACACGATCGACCTGCTGCACCGCGCCGGCATCACCGGCCTGCAGAATGGCGAGGGCTACTACGGCCTGGCGCTGACGCTCGGCGGCGGCGAGGTTACCCCGCTCGATCTGACGACCGCCTACAACACGCTGGCCAGCGGCGGCGCCTACTACCCGCCCATGGCGATCCTGAAGATTGTCGACGGCCGCGGTGTGACCAGGCAGTTCACGCCCGACCCGCACGGCCGCGCGCTCGACCCCGACGACGTCGCGATCGTCACCAACATGCTCAGCGACGACAGCGCGCGCGAGCCGATCTGGGGCCTGAACAGCAAGCTCAAGCTCTCGCGGCCGGCCGCCGTCAAGACCGGCACCTCGAACGACTGGCGCGACGCCTGGACCGTCGGCTACACGCCGTACGTGACGGTCGGCGTGTGGAGCGGCAACAACAACAACGAGCCGACCGCCAAGGTCGAGAGCCTGACCGGCGGTGGTGTGATCTGGCACAACGTCATGGAGGCGCTGTTCGCGAACCCGAAGTTCGAGCAGCAGCTGGCCGAGCCGTACGGCGGCCAGCTGCTGCTCGACTTCACGCTGCCGGCCGATCTGGTCCGCAAGCCGCTCTGCCCGCTGCCGGGTCCGTTCAACAAGTACAAGGAGGATCTGTTCTCGCCGGCCATGCTCGCTCGCGACCAGGGCACCGCCACCGTGATCGCGCTGCCCACCGCCGACGTCTTCCCGCCCACCACCCCGACCCCCGCCGACCAGGGCGGATCGTCCGGCTCGGCTAGCGGATGCAAGCTGTACCGGAACCTGACCGTCGCACAGCTCGGCGATGTGCTGGTGGCAGCCGCGCCCGAAGGCGACCAGGCGGACCAGCCTGCCGCGAGCAGGGCGAGCTACTGCAAGCCGGTGGACGGCATGGATCTGCCGCAGGGCATCCTGACGACAATCAAGGTCTGGAACCTGCCGCCGCCCGACCCCGACATGAGGGTCGAGTACCGCTGGCAGGGCGGTGGGGCGAGCTCGGCCAGCCAGATCCCCGACTGCAGCGAATCGATGATCGCCGCGGTCGCGCCGCCCGGCTCGGTCAAGATGCCGGATCTTCGGCGCTACGGCGAGAACCAGGCCAAGGAGATCCTGTCCGGGATGGGCGTGGACAACCCGATCTACGTCGACTACCAGGACCGCGGGCGCATCCCGGATGTCTATGACCAGTACGCGCCCTACGCGGTGGTGAGCACGCTGCCGCGCGCCGGCGAGTGGATCAGGCCGGGCGAGACGATCGTCCTGGGCGTGCGCGCTCCCGACGAAGGCGCCCCCGCGCCCGAGGCGTCGCAGCCCGCGCCCGGCGCGCCCGAGCCGACCGAGCCGCCCGATCCGCCCGGCGTGCCGTACGTGCCGACGCCGCCGCTGCCGCGCTAGCGGGCACCGTCAGCGCTAAGATGCGCTTCGACCGCAAGCCGCGCCTGACCATCATCGTGGGGATTGTTCTGTCCAACCTCGGTAACAGCGGCCCGTTACGAGATCGCAAGGCATGTAATCGTCCGCTTGATCCCAGCGATGCCATGAATCTCATCCATCACCAGCCGCCCGATGAGGCGCTGCTCCGGCAGCTCGATCGTGGCGACGATGTCGTATGGACCGGTGATTGCGTCTGCCGCACGGACACCCTGCAGATCGCGCAGCGCCACGATGACCGATCCCACCTCACCTGCCTCCACCTCGATCAGCACGTAAGCCCTGGCTTGCATGGTGGTACCTCTCTATACAGTTCACCGCAGCAACATCAATTTTAACAATCAGCCTCTCGGATACTACCCTATTGGACATTTACCCCCTCCACAGGCTGCTATACTCCTGCAAACAAGAAGAACAGCCATCTGCGGGGGCTAGCGCAAACGAGCGTACTTGCGCTCGATACGCACTGCCCACCGCTCCGCTTCTGCCTTCGCCTGGCCTACGGTGTCAAAGTGGCTGTGGCTGACAATATCACCCTGTCGACTAGCAAAGTGCGGACTGGTAAACTCCAGTTCTACTCGTGCGCTGTAGCCTTGCGGGTCGTCTGCGGGTTCGTAATGCCCATGCTCCTTCAGGTAGCGCTGTGACACGACCTTTGCGACGATGATGCCGACCGGGATCGGCTGCTCGGCGCGCCAGTAGTCCTCTTTAGGGTGCGTCCAGTCCATACGGTCCTCGTTTGCATGGGCCAGCTTTGCGTCCAATCTGACCGCCGGATTTGTCATCAGGCGTCACAGAGACGCCGCTGGGCCGAAAGGCGCCGCGTATGCGAACCAGTCATCGAAGCTTAACCGTATGGGGCGCGGGCTTGTGCTTGACGCGCAAGCCCGTGCCGTAAATGTCCGCGCAATCACGCGTGGCTGGCCTGCGCGAACGACGGCAGCTTCCACGCGTCGTAGCCACTGACCAGGACGGCGACCACGCCGGTCACGATTGCGTCCCAGCGCGCGATGCCATCAACGTTCAGGACGAACGGCGAGACGATCGCCCAGAGGCCAAGGATCGCCGCGAGCACCCCGAACACACGCATCGCCCGCACGGGTAAATACCCGATACCAAAGGCATCAAGCGCACCGCAGATCGCGATCAACAGGCCGACGATGATCGCATTGAGGCCGGCTGTGTTCGTGGCTCCGAAGCCAAGGACCCAGGGCGAGATCAGGAACCACAGGCCGGCGATCATAGTCAGCAATCCAAACCACCCGCCCCACGACCGCGTAAACGGTTTTTGCGTCGCCATGACTCTTCACCCCCTCTCTGCTGGCGGTTGGACGCTGTAGCAGGCATGCACGAGCCGTGCAACACGGCCGGGTCTTCACGTCACAGGACCGGACTGCCTGACGTCAGTACTTGCGCTGTTGCCCGCGCACCGGCTGGGCCAGCCCCTCGGGGGATGCAGCCCGCACTGCACGGCCCGTGCATGCCCGTCGCCTACCGTAGATCAAACCTTCCGGCGTGTACCTCCTTTACGTCTCACGGTTCGCTCATTTTAAAAACGGTTCGTAAGATTCGTCCCACCGCCACGCTAATACATGCAAGGCTGTGGGCGGTATACCCCACTTTGGTGGTCGTTTTGAGGAAACGCTTTACACTCACCCAAAACGACACCGGAGATGATCACCCGGATGCACCTGCACCAGCAGCACGATCGTGGCCCCGCGGTGTCAGTCAGCATCAGCAGCCAGCGGTGCGGGCGCAGGTGTTCTACGTTGGTCACCTGGTAGCCGGCTTGGCACGTCACTTGGACTATTCCCCGTGAGGTGAGCGTTGCTATGGCATGGCGCTCCTCGCAATAAGGTTTCCCTACTCCGGTTCGACAGACCTCACGGGTGATTGGTGTGGAGTGCCATGTCAAGCGGGGGCACTGGCAGGGGTCTGGAGCATCTTGGTAGATTAACATAAATTATATCATCTTTCTTGTCCCATGACAAGGGAGAGCAAGCGCATTCACGGCTATTGCAAGGTGGATGGAAGCGGGGCTTGCCATGCCAGATCAACATAAGCGATAACTTTATCTCCCACACGGGAGGTGCTCATTGGAGTACGTCTTCAGTGATCTGCCGGTCGGCTCCTTATACACCCCTTCTATCCGCCTTCGTTGTGTATACTGGGCGAGTCTGCTTTTGGGGGGCTTCTCCGTTTTGCTCGGGCAGCGCCCGAGCTTGTCGGGCAGCCGCCCGCATTTGTCGGGCGAGCGCTTGAGTATGTTGGGATAGCCATCCGGGTTTGTTGGATAGCCATCCGAGTTTGTCGGGTAGGTGCCCATGGAGATCGGGCGAGTGCCCGAGCTTGCCCGGCAGCCGCCCGGGTTTGTTGGATACCGGGCCGCCCTTGCCGGACGGCAGGCCGCATTGGTTGTGCCGCGCCTGCCTGCGCCTGGGCGCGGGCAAGGCGGATTGAGCATGTAAAGCGGCGGTTGCTCAATGCTCAATTTCGAGATGGTATAATGGTCATCCATGTCGGTCAGTCGCCGCACACATGCTGAGGAGAAAAACGCTATGACGCTGCCCCTCGACGGTCTGCGGGTGCTGGAGTGCTGAAGGTCGAGCAGCCCGGCGTCGGCGACAACTCGCGCGCCTGGGGGCCGCCGTTCCAGGGCGGCGAGAGCAGCTACTTCCTGAGCGTCAACCGCAACAAGCGCAGCCTGGCGCTGAACCTGCGCGACCCGCGCGGCGCCGAGGTGCTGCGCAAGCTGATCGCGCGCAGCGACATGCTGCTGGAGAACTTCGTCCCCGGCACGCTCGACCGGCTGGGCTTCAGCTACGAGGCGTGCCGGGCGATCCGGCCCGACATCGTCTACTGCTCGATCTCGGGCTTCGGACAGGTTGGCCCCGAGCGCGAGCGCGCGGCCTACGACCAGATCCTGCAGGGGCTCGGCGGGATCATGAGCCTCACCGGCGAGGTCGGCGGGCCGCCGATGCGCGTGGGGATCGCGATCGCCGACATCATTGCCGGCATGTTCGCGGCCTACGCCGTGCAGGTGGCGCTGTATCACCGCGCGCGCACCGGCGAGGGCCAGCTGGTCGACACCTCGCTGCTCGACGGGCAGCTGGCGATGCTGACCTACCAGGCCGGGCGCTACTTCGCCACCGGCGAGGCGCCGCCGAGCAGCGGCAACCACCACCCCACGATCTCGCCCTACGGGGTCTACCGCGCCGCCGACGCCTACTTCAACCTGGCCGTCGGCACCGAGGATCTGTGGCGGCGCTTCTGCGCGGCCATGGGCCTGGGGGACCTGCGCGCCGACCCGCGCTTCGCGACCAACCGCGACCGGCTGGCGCACCGCGACGAGCTGAACGCGCTGCTGGAGCCGGTCTTCGCCGGCCGCGCGTTCGCCGAGATCCAGTCGGTGATGGACGCCGCCGGCGTGCCGTGCGGGGCCGTGCGCGATCTGCGCGAGGCCTTCGGCGACCCGCAGGTGGCCGCGCTGGGGCTCGTCGCGACGCTCGACCACCCGGCCGCCGGGCAGATCAAGGTGGTCGGCCCGCCCTACCGCCTGTCGGCCACGCCGCCGGCGGTGCGGCTGCCGCCGCCGCTGCTCGGCCAGCACACCCACGACGTGCTGCGCGAGCTGGGCTACGACGAGGCCGCCATCGCGGCGCTGCGCGAGGCGCAGGTGGTCGAGTAGCGCCGCGAGCGAAGCGTCCACAGCAAACAAAAAGGGCCTGGCTTTGGCAGAGCCGGCCCCTTTTTCGTACGCGATTGAAGTGGAGCGTCCTCCGTCGTATCAGTCAGTTATGCATCAGAGTATAGAGCTATGCATACACGTACTCGTAGCAGATGAGCCTGAGGTTCTCACGCGCAATGCCGTTGCCGACCTTTTTCTCGAGAACATCGCTAGAAGACCACGCTCCTTGATGTTGATGGATTTCGCGGATCGTCTCGATCAGAATAGCGACATCGTTCGAATTGCTGTAGCTCTGCAAGGCTTTGCGTAACTGCTGGACTGCGGCGCCGACCAGTGGCTGTTTGAGAAACTTTCGCAGGTCGCGTAGCTCCCGACGATCGAAATCGGGATTGCTAAGATGACTTTGCAGAATCTGCGACGTCAGGATTTGTTCCTCTGCGACCGGCTTATTAACGATCGCAGCGACTTCTTGCTGCTCGATATTGCCCAGGATGCTCGCAATCACTTTGTCCTGAATCTCAAATACGTCGACTTCATGGTATGGCGGGGGGAACCGCGACGTGTCGGGACCGCACGCAATAATCTGCATAATCTGATAGCGATTGTCGATGATTTTACGTGTCTCCAGGTCGTAATAGCGCCAGAAATGTGCGTGCCCACTTTCACGAGGCGTGGTGAAATAGAAAAACACCCCTTTGGTCTGTTGGCGTTCCAGTCCTGAATGAATGCCGTCATCGAGATTGGTCAGCCAGCGCTGGGCATCGGTGCTCAGTACCTTCTGTAGCTCCGCCATTAACGCTTCGCTACTCGCCAGTTCGAGGAACGATTCCTGTTCCTCGATCACGGTATTATCTTCTTCCGCGATCCGTCTCAGCGTATTAAAGTCGCGCGGCGTCACGACCTCGCCCAGGATACTCGCATCCAGAAAACCAGTCTGGTTGATCACGTCAATCTTGGCGGTCAAGCTGCGAACCAGACCGAGCAACTCTTCCAAGGCGCGTTCGGGGAACATATTGTAGATCGTGAGCAGATCGAACGTCGCCCCCAGGCGATCGATACGTCCGGCGCGTTGCACCATGCGCGTCGGGTTCCAATGCAGGTCATAGTTGATCAGGTAGCCGCAGTCTTGCAGATTTTGACCTTCCGAAAGTACGTCGGTCGATATCAGCAGATCGACCTCCTGATCCATCCCGACAATATCGGGGTAGCCGCTCGCGACAGGCGCAAACTGTTCAACGATGCGGGCGCGATCCGCGGTCTTCACGCTGCTGTCGATCCGCCGAATGTTCGGGTTCCCCATACGCGCGCGCCAGTCGGCATTGTCTTCGCTGATCAGCGCCTGATACAGGTAGCGAGCGGTGTCTTTGTAATAGGTAAAGACGATCGCTTTTTGACCGCGCAGGTCGGTTTCGAGCAGGTGCTTCAGCTGCTGCAGCTTGGCGTCGTGCTGGGTGCTGATGTCTTTGATGTCGTGCCAGATGTCGGTTAGCGCGTCGATGTCATCCTGGAGCGCGCGATACAGGCCGGGCTTATCGTATTTTTCGACGTCCAGGCGTGGGAGCTCGCCGATAATCCGGCGTGCCAGCGCGTTGTCGTCGATGGCGGTGGCGCGTGAGGCGGGCGTGGCGTCTTCCGCATCCTCGTCGTCATTTTCCAGCAAACGCATGGCGATCTGAAACGACGCGGAGTCGAGCAGCACGCCCTCCTGCACATACTCGGCAAAAGTCTTCACGAATTCCAACGCGCGGCGGATGGAGATGCAGAAGGCATCGATGCTCGACTCCAGCCGCTTCAAAAAGCGACTCTTGAAAATGCCAACCAGTGCGACCTGCCGGCCGAGCTCGAAGTCATCCGGTTTCTGGTCGGCGCGCTTGTAGCTTTCCAGGGTGTAGTGCGCCAGGTGGAGCGCCTCAATCCGACGGACAATCTGCTTATAGAAGCCTTCGTAGGTAGCCTGGAGATCATATTCGATCGTCTGGAGCTGGCGGGTTGGCCAGGCGATCTTTTTACCGCGAATCACGGCGTCGGGGTAGGCGCGCCGCACAAATTGTCGCGTGCGACGGATCACCACTTCTTCCAGCAGGTTGAAAATGCGAATGCTCCCGGCCTCGATTGACTCGCGGCGAGCGGCGAGGAAATAGCTATACAGATCGCCGATGCCGGCCGATGCGAAGTAGGTTCGGTCGTTGCCGGTGAACAGATTGATCTGGTTGTAGAGGTCGAAGATGTTGTTGTTGATCGGCGTCGCGGTCAGCAAGATCAGTTTTTTGCGCCCGCCGCTGCGCCCACGCCGGCCGTGCGCGGCGAGGATGTTCTCAAGCTGAAGGTAGCGCCCGGCGCGCTTGTTGCGGAAGTTATGTGCTTCATCGACCAGGATGACATCCGCGTCGGCGACATCGCGCATGTCGAAGTCTTCGGCGCCGAGGCGCTCCTGCGTGATGACGTATGCGGAGATCGAGGCGCTCCGAAGTTCATTCTCCCACATCGGCTTCAACGAGGCTGGACAGATGACCAGCGCTTTCTGACGTTGGTGATAGGCGTAATCTTCCAGCAGCTTCTTGCCGATCCACGTTTTGCCCAGGCCGACCGAATCCGCGGCGATCACGCCGTCGTACTGGGCTAAGATGCGGCGGGCCTTGCGCACCGCATCTTCCTGGAATTCGGCCAGCTCGACCGCCGAGCGCGTGGCCGGCTGCGCAAAGTTGCCGTCGAGATCATCTTTCAGATACTCGTACAATGCTTTCATGTAGATTTCGTAGGGGCTGTACTCGCGCCCGCCAAACTTGGAGTTTTCCAACAGCTCGATCAGCTGTTCTTTGTAATCGATCGCGCGCTGCCACTGATCGTCGTACCAGCGTGACAGATCCATAATCGCGCGCGCGCCGACCTCGCTCTTGAGCAAGCGCTGATTCTCGGGCGCGATATCGGCATTTAGCCCTGCGAGCGCCTGGTGGCCGACCGCGCCACGCGCTTCGGGATCGTCGATCTCGCTTTCCTCCAGCACCGTTTTGTGGACGAGGTTCAGCTCGCGGTTGCTGACCAGGCCCGGCCCGGTGAAGTTGCTGCTGCCGACAATGCCGACGATCGGGTTGAGGTGATCAAACAGCGCCTTCGGATCACTACTTCCGCCATAGAACAGGTAGCACTTTGCGTGCAGAAATGCGCGGCGGCCTTTTTCATCGGCGGTGTGCCCGACGTACAAGCGCACCGCGACATCATCGCGGCGCAGAAAGCGCACCAGCTCCTCGACCAGCTGAAGTGTCGCGGCGTTGAACGGCTCGGCATTCAGCTCATGGCGCAGAAATGCCGCCGAGTCGGGGCGCAGACCGATATCTTCGCCGTCGAGGGGCTTATCGCCCAGGAGCAGGCGCAGGCGATGCACGCTGGGGAGCGTGGTTCGCAGCTGCTGGAAGCCGCGAATGCTGAAATACGCCGTGGCGATATCGACCTGCTGGCCGGATTGGCGCCCGAGCAGATCATTCAGCACATCCGCCAGCCGGGTTTCGATGTTGTCGATGACGTAGGGAATTCGGATCTTGTTGTCAGGCATAGGGCTTCACAGCAAGGTTGCCGATCATCGGCGCCATATCCTTTATATTGTGTGTGTATAGCGGCGCTGTTCAGCACGTAGATGCTTCACCCACTCAACCGGGTCTTCGATTTCCGGATAGAGCATCTCAATCGGCCCGATCTCATCTTTCGGCGACGGTCATGGCGGTTCTCCCCGCTGATTTGCTCCATTATACGTTATACCTGGCCCAATATCCCAAGCGCCCAGGCGCGGATCGCTTGCGCTTCGGCGCGGGTCAGCACTTCGTCGTGCGCGGCTTTGTTGCGGATATGCACCATCTGATCGTCGTTCAACAGTGCGACGGCGCCGTTCGTGCCAAAGACGCGATTGGCCGCGTCGTGTATCTGCCGGTCGATGAACGTCCGCAGAGCGGTTTCCTTGCTGCTGCTCAGGATGATCATAAAGCTGCCGAGGGTCAGATGCTTCTTGCCGGCCATGAAATCTTTCAAGAAGTTGTTCTTGCAGTCCGACTCAGTGTAGCCCGACGCGGCGCGGAATGGCGCGAAGATCCGTTCGTCGAGCACCACCTCGACCGCCTTGGTATACGGAATAATGCTGGTCGAGAAATCCATCTGCTCCGGGAGGGTGCGCAGGTTGTAGTCGCCGGTGAGCAGGAAGGTTGGCGCTGCCGGCGGCAGCGTGCGCCAGCTCGGCAGATCGTGGTCGAGCGTGTCTTCGTCGGGCTTTGGCTCGACGCGCTCGAAGAAGCGCTCGGCGGCCGGCAGGATGTTCTCGGCGATCTTGTCGATCTTGACTTCGTCGTCGGTGATCTGCTCGTCGGCCACGACCTGCGCTTTGGCGTCGGTCAATGCCTGCTCGTACTGCGGGCGCTCGATCAGCTCGACCTCTGCGTCGGTCAGGCCGTAGAGCCGGTAGACGATCTTGTCGATCAGCGTGTCGGTGCGGGCCAGCTCGCGCTTGATTGGCAGTAGCGCTGCCAGCGAGCGTTCGTACTCGTGTTCGATTTCACCCTCCGCGTCGCCGAGCGAAATGGCGAAGCGGTTGCGGTTCTGGTGCAGTCGATAGAAGAATTCACGCCAGGGCTGTTCGTTTTCGCCCTTCTGGTAATCGCCCAGGTAGTTTTGCAGGATGCTCTTGCCGGTCAGGCTGTCGATCCCCGCCGCGCCATCTTTGTTCGGGCGGATTTTCAGGCGCGCCTCCAGCCAGCCCAGGAAGCGCCTGACCTCGGCCTGCTTCTGCTTGTTGAGGTCGATCATGCGCTGCGCCAGGTGCGCCAGTAGATCGTGGACCACGTCGGTCTTAATGGCGGCGATCGCCGCCTGCGCCGCCGCCAGCAGTGCGGCATTGTCGTGAGCATTATAGCGGGCGATGGCGTGCTGTGTGAGTTGCGCGCGCTCGTCGGCGGGGGTGGTGAAGTTGATACGGCGAATTGGAAGTTTCTTGGCATCATCTGGCCCAATGTTCAAATCACTAGTATTACAACGCGAAGTTGTGAGCCGAGCTGAACCTTAACAGAAAGGGTATGGTATCCTCTCTCGGACGCCCGCAAAGCGATCCGTGAAAGGAACCCCATACCCATGGATATTGTACTCGACACTTGCCCTGTGCCCG
>WNGB01006353.1_pt1 | contig 18768 bp, 17 predicted proteins | sample 5400681 | NCBI WGS metagenome assembly WNGB01 (sample SAMN13153367, study PRJNA577476) | soil metagenome | isolation source: 115 cm soil or saprolite under grassland replicate 2 | place: USA:California | collected 2016-06-15
GACCGGATTGGGAGAAGCCGCCGACGACGGCGGCGACCTGGAGGTCCAGCAGGCTGGCGCAGGAGGCGATGGCGACGCCGACGGCCCGGCCGGCCCGTGCCAGGTGGTGGGTGGCGACCGGGTCGCCGGCGGTGGCGGCGGCGGCGAGGGCGACGCCGTCGGCGGTGACGCCGGGCGCTGGACGCCAGCCGGCGGCCAGGGCGTGGCGGACGGTGTTGGGGCCAGAGGCGATCGCCTCGACGCAGCCTCTGCCGCCGCACGCGCACGGCGGCCCGTCGGTCTCGACGACGATGTGGCCGAAGTGGCCGGCGTTGCCGCTGGTGCCGTGGTAGAGGTGGCCGTCGAGGATCAGGCCGCCGCCGACGCCGGTGGAGACGGTGATGCCGAGCAGGTTGCGGGTGCCGGCGCCGGCGCCTTTCCAGTGCTCGCCGACGGTCAGGCCGACGGCGTCGTTGTGGATCAGCACCCGTTGGGTGGCGAACTCCTCGGCCAGCCGTTTGCGCAGTGGGAAGTCGCGCCACGCCGGGATGTTCAGGGGGGAGACGTCGCCGGCCGGCCAGATCATGGGGCCGCCGGCGGCGACGCCGACGCCGTCCAGGTCGCCGGGGACGGTGTCGGCCCCGCGCAGGGCGGCGGCCGCGCAGGCGATCAGGGCCTCGTAGAGCGCCTCGGCGTCGGTGGTGGTGGGTGAGGGGACGCGGCCGCGTCCGAGGACCCGGCCGGCGTCGTCGACCACGGCGGCGGTGAGCTTGGTGCCGCCGACGTCCAGCGCCAGGACGGTCGCCACCGTGGAGGACCGCCGTCCGCTACTTGATCTCCAGCAGCTTCTCGCGCACCGCGTAGACGACCGCTTCCATCCGCGAGTGCAGGTGCAGCTTCTCGAGGATGTTGCGGATGTGGTTCTTGACGGTGTTCTCGGAGATGTAGAGCTCCTTGGCGATGTCGCGGTTGTTGTGGCCCTTGGCGACGAGCTTGAGGACCTCCATCTCGCGGTCGGTGAGCCGCGGGGTGGGGAGCTGCTGCTTCTCGTCGGCTCGTTTGACCATGGTGGCGAACTCGTTGAGGAGCTTGGAGGCCATCGACGGGGAGATCAGCGACTGGCCCTGGGCGACCGAGCGGATGGCGTTGGCGACCTCCTCGATGGAGATCTCCTTGAGCAGGTAGCCGTTGGCGCCGGCCTTGATGGCGTCGTAGAGGTCGGCCTCCTCGTCGGAGATCGTCAGCATGAGGATCTTGGCGTGGGGGATGAGGTCCTTGATGGTCTGGGTCGCCTCGATGCCGCTGCGCCGCGGCATGCGGACGTCCATCAGCACCACGTCGGGCATCAGCTCCTGGGCCTTGTCGATGGCCTCGGCGCCGTCGCCGGCCTCTCCGACGACCTCGACGTCGTCCTCCTGCTCGAGCACCATCTCGAGGCCACGGCGGAACAACGCGTGGTCGTCCACGATCAGCACGCGGATGGCCTCCCCTGCGCCCCGCGGTCGCGCCTGCCGGTCGTCGGCCACGCTCTCCCCTCTCACTCCCCTCTCAACTTGCTGGCCTCCTGCGGGCTCATCACGGTTTCGGGTCGTCGGCCACGGCGCCGTCGTCACCGCGACGGTACACGACCTTGGCCTGGTCGGTCTCCTCCTGGTCCGCCTGGGCATCCTTCTGGGGTTCTCCGGGCCCCTCCTCAGGCTCCTCCCGGTCCACCGGGGCACCCCCCTGGGGTTCCCCGGACCCCTCCGGCGGCGGCAGGGGTGGTATGGCCTTGACGCCGTCGGCGTGCTGGGTGCGGTCCACCCGCCGGCCCTTGAGCTTCTTGACCTGGCGTTCCAGGCGGTCGACGACCTGGTCGACGGCGGCGGACGGGTCGGTGGCGTTGGCGTGGGCGCGGACCAGCCCGGACTTGGTGGTCAGGGTGACCTCGACCCGGTGCGGGTCGGCGACCCGCGGGTTGCGTTCCTCCGAGAACTCGATGTCCATCGCCAGGATCCGGTCGTCGAACCGCTGGAGCTTGGTCAGCTTGCGTTCCGCCCGGGCGCGCAGCTTCTCGGGCACGGCGGTGTTCTTGCCCTTCACCGTCACCTGCATGGGCAGCTCCCAGTCCGGTCGCCGGGTGTGGTCGATCGCGCCCGGCCGTCCCCCCGCGAGCCTTGGAACCCGGCTCGGGCCGTCGGCTCTGCCTGTCGGATGACCTCGGCACGCGGGTCGTCCTCCTCCACGACCCGCGGGTCATATTGGCCGGATTCTACACAGGGAAACAGGTCACAACCACACAATGCGGCCTCCGTAAGCTGGCAGAACTCCGGTCAAAACCGCACCTCGGGACGGCTCGGCCGGCTCGATCGACCAGGTCGGGCCACCAGCGGACCGGGGGAGGCCACGGCTGGCCTGGTGCGGCGGGTCGCGGGCGCCAGGGGGGCCGAGGGCGGTGGGCGCGGCGCCGAGGACGGCGGCCTCGACCCGGCGGGCGCCGGCGGCGCGGAGGGTGGCGGCCGCGCCGGCGAGGGTGCCGCCGGTGGTGGCGAGGTCGTCGACGACCAGGACGCGGCCGCCGGCGAGCCGGCGCCGGGCCCGGGGTGGCGGCCGGGTGGGGGCCGTCCGTCGCTGCTGGCGGGCGCGGCCGAGGTCGGGGCCGCCGGCGGGGGCGAGCAGCCCGGCGAGGGGCAGGTCGAGCGCGGCGGCGACGCCGACGGCGACCCGTTCGGCGTGGTCGCGGGGCGGCCCGGCCGCGCGGCCGGCGGCGACGAAGGTGACCAGGTCGGCGCCGGCACCGGCGGCGGCCATGGCGGCGCCGAGGCGGTGGCCGAGCTCGGTCAGGGCGGCCGGCTGGCCGCGGAGCTTGCCGGTCAGGACCGCGGTCCGCAGGGCGTCGCGGTAGGGCCCGAGCGCCCACAGGGTCACGCCGGGGTCGGCGGCCAGCCGCCACGGGCCGGCGCCGGCCGGTTCGGGCGGCAGGCAGCGGGCGCAGCATGGCCAGGCGGCCGGGGCGCGGCAGGCAAGGCAGGCGGCGGGTCGCAGCAGGCCGCCGAGCAGCTCGACGAGGGACATGCCCGCGACCATAGCCGCCCCGGGCCCCGCCCGCACCGGGTCGTCCACAGCCCCGGCCCGCCGCCCGGGCGGGACCCCGGCCAGGCTGCGGGTGCGGCCCGGAGTGCCCGGGTGGGACCCGGCCACGCAGGTGGGGCCCGAGGCGGGAGGGTGGACCCGGGCGGGCCGCCGGCGAACCCGCCGCCCGGGTGGGACCCGGCCGCCGTGAGCCCGGGGTGCTCGGGCGGGGATGGTCAGAGGTCGCGGCGGGCGAACGTGCGCAGCGCCAGCAGCAAGGCGGCGACCGGGTAGGCGAGCGCCCACAGCAGCAGCGCGGTGGTCGGCGGGGTGAGCGCCGCGAACGGGATGCCGCCGCGGGTGACGGCCTCCCCGAGGAACGCCGGCGGCTGCAGGTAGTAGGAGGCCGCGCGCCAGACGGCGTCGCTGGGGAACACCAGGCTGACGGCGATGCCGAGGTTGGTGAGGGTCTGGTTGGCGACCGTCTGGCCGATGAACTCCACGATGCCGGCGAGCCAGGCGAGCCCGAACAGCGAGAACAGCACCACCGCGTTGGCCAGCGTCGGCAGGAAGGTGCTGCCCAGCAGCCCGGCGGTCAGCAGCAGGACCGTCTCCAGCACCAGCAGCGCCACCGCCCGCACCGGGTCGACCGGCTGGTAGCCGGCGACCAGCCTGGCCACCAGCAGCAACGACCCGGCCATCGCCACCACGTAGACGCTCAGCAGCGCGACCGAGGCGATCCAGCGGCCCAGCAGGTACTGGCCGCGGCCGAGCGGGCGGGCCAGGACGGCGTGCAGGGTGCCGGACTCGACCTCGCCGGAGATCGCGCCGGTCGACAGCAGCAGGGCAAGGAAGGCGGCCAGGAACTGCACCGCGTACAGGCCAAGGACGGTGAGGAGGGTGGCGGCGAAGACCGCGAACAGCCCGTCGCCGCCCGTGTCGGCCTCGGCCCGGTCGTACAGGATCGAGAAGGCGAGCGCGAACAGGCCGACGAAGGCGGCGCTGAGCAGGATCGCGGCCAGGACCAGCCGGCGGCTGACCGCCTCGGCGACCGTCCAGCGCGCCACCACCAGCGTGGTCACCGGTCGCCTCCGTGCACCAGCCCGAGGAAGACCTCCTCGAGGGAGCGCTGCACGGGGACGAGCTCGAACAGCCGGTAGCCGGCGCGCACGACGCAGTCGGCGACCGCCGGTGCCACGCCGACGTCGTCGACGACCAGGACGACGGTGCCGCCGTCGACGGACTGCACCCGGCCGTAGCGGCCGAGCGCGTCCAGCAGCGGCTGGTCGACGCGGTCCAGCGCGACCCGCATGGCGGTGGCCGACCCGACCAGGTCGGCCAGCCGCCCGCCCCGGACGATGCGGCCGCGGTCGATGATCGCCACCCGGTCGCACACCAACTCGACCTCGCTCAGCAGGTGCGAGTTGAGGAACACGGTGACGCCCTGCTCGCGCAGCCAGCCGATCAGGTCCCTGACCTCGCGCCGCCCGACCGGGTCCAGCGCGGAGGTCGGCTCGTCCAGCAGCACCAGCTCGGGCCGGCCGAGCAGCGCCTGGGCCAGGCCGATGCGCTGCGCCATGCCCTTGGAGTAGGTGCGGATGCGCTGGCGGCCGCGGCCGGCGAGGCCGACCAGCTCGAGCACCTCGGCGATGCGGGCGGGGCGCTGGCCTGCGGGCAGGCCGGCGAGGCGGGCGTGGAAGTCCAGCAGCGCCGTGCCGGTCGCCCAGTCCTGGAAGCGGAAGTGCTCCGGGAGGTAGCCGATCCGCCGCCGGGCGGCCGGTTCCCCCACCGGGCGGCCGAGCACGCGCGCCTCGCCGGCGCCGGCGTGGACCAGGCCGGTCAGGATCTTCACCGCCGTGGTCTTGCCGGCGCCGTTGGGGCCGAGGAAGCCGAACACCTCGCCCGGCTCGACCCGCAGCGTGACGTCGTCGAGGGCGACCTGGCGGCCGTAGGCCTTGCGCACGCCGGTCAGCTCCAGCGCCGGCGCCGCTGGCGGGCCGGCCCGGGGCGCCACGCGCCCGACGACCGCCTCGACCTCGCTAATCCAGGCTCTCCGCGACCCGGAGGACGGGCGCCCGCCGGAGCAGGCCGGCGACCCCGTAGATGCGGCCGTCCCGCTGCCAGATCACGGCGCTGCCGAGGCCGTTGCGCTCGCCGAGCAGCAGCCCCTGCACGCCGTGGATGGTGGTCGAGCGCCAGTCGATCCGGTCGGCGGGGACGGGCAGCGGCAGGGTGTCACGCCAGTCGCCGATCGCCCGGAGCTGCCGCACCGTCTGCGGCGGCAGGCCGGGAAGGTCCAGCAGGAACTCGCGGAGGGCCTCCAGGGTCACGGCGCCCTGGACGCTGGCGGTGAGCTCGCGGGACTGGCCCACCATCAGCCGCGGGCTCCCGTCGGCGGCCACGTACTCCAGCAGCGCCGCCGCCGGCACGTTGGCGACCAGGGTGGCGCCGTCCAGTCCCGCTGGGACGCTGGCGCCCGAGCGGCCGTGGGCCTCCAGGTAGCGGCCCACCTTGGCCGCGTCCAGGGTGAAGCGGAGCTGCCGGGCGGGGCTGACCACGATGCGCGGCCGGGGGTCGACCCCGCTGGGGAGGGCGGCGGCGTCGGGGAGCGCGACCGGGAAGCCCACCAGCCGGCTCGCCGCGGCGGGGGTCGCCACCGGCGCCGGCTCCACGCCGCCGAGGTCGCCACCGACGACGCCGAGCTGCCGCAGCGTCGCCGCCGGGTCGCCGGCCTGCGAGGGGTCGAAGGTGACCACCGCGAACCGCTGGCTGCGGAACTGGGCGAGGAAGCTGCTCGCCGCGCTGCGTCCCGCCGGGGTCGCGACCAGCACCAGCGCCAGCGCGCCGGTCACGGCGGCGGCCAGCCACCCGCGGGCCAGGCGTGTTCCGGAGCCGGCGGCCGGGAGGCCGCGGCGCCTGGGCCGCGCGGCCGGGCTGCTGTGGGTGGCCGGCCATCGCGCCGCCGCCGTGACGCGCTCGCGGGCGGCCTCCACCTGCGCCGCCTGCAGCGGCCGGGCCGGGGCGAGGACCCCGGTGGCCGCCGCGGCCAGCTCGGCGTTGCCGCGTAGCTCCTCGGCGACCGCCCGGCAGGCCGCGCAGCCGTCGACGTGGGCGCCGACCGCGGCCTGGTCGGCGGCTGCGCCGTCGATCCAGGCGCGCAGCTCGCCCTCTTCAAGGCACCTCATGATCCGCTCCTTGCTGCTGTCGCTGGTAGCTGTCGCGGAACGTGCGCTCGGCGCGGGCCAGCAGCACGCCGACCGACCCGACGGCCAGCTCGCAGGTGTCGGCGATCTCGGCGTAGGTGTAGCCGGCGTGGCGCAGCAGCAGGCAGGTCCGCTGCCGTTCGGGAAGCGTCCACAGCGCCCGGTGCACCATCGCCTGCTGTTCGAGCCGGAGCAGCGACCCGAGCGGGTCGTCGCGCTCGGTGGCGACCGCGCCCGGCGGCAGCTCGGCCGAGGCGCGCTCCAGCCGCTCGCGTCCGCGGCGCTGGCCCCGCAGCCGGTTGTAGCCGAGGTTCACGCAGACGCGGCGGAGCCAGGCCTCGACCTCCTGGTCGGGCCGGTCGATGACGGCAGCGCCGACCAGCCTGAGGAACGCCTCCTGCACCACGTCCTCGGCCTCCCAGCGGTCGACGAGCAGCCGGTGGCAGAGGTCGTACAGCCGCGGGTAGAGGCGGCGGAACAGCTCGTCGAACCGTCCGGTGGGGTCGGCTCGACGCTCCGCCCGTGTGTCCACCCGCACCACCGGCGATCCCTCCGTCGTCGGCGCCGGCCGTTCCGGTGCCATCCCAGCGATGAAACACCGCCGAGGGTCTGTTTCTTACACCCGAGCCGGTCAGCGGCTGGCGAAGCTCGGGTCGGTGTCGAACTCCTTGGCGGTCGGCAGGGTGAGGGGATGCGGGCTGATGCCCTGCCGGTCCACCATCCAGAGGGAGGCGCCGCTCTGGGAGTGGACCGTGAAGATGAAGCTGGACCCGGACGGGTCGACGGTGAGCTGGCGGCCGATGTCACCCACGTTGGTGGCTTCGGGGTCGGCGTTCAGGATGGCGGTCGGGTCCCAGCCGTCGCGTTTCATTACCCACAGCCGGCCGATGTCGTCCTTGTTGTCGGTCTCGGCGATGAAGGCGACGGTGACGGCGTCGACCCAGACCGGGCTGAACACCCTCCCGAGCCCGGGCGCGATCGGCCGGTTGTACCAGCCGAGGACCCCTTCGGGGCCGAACCGGCCGAGGAAGAGCTGGCCGCCGCCGGGCTCGGGATCGCCGTGGTCGGCGACGGCGAGCACCCACGCCCCGTCGGGGCTGACGGCCAGGCTGGTCGGCCGCATGCCGCCCGGGAGCGTCGGGAGCTCGAGCTCGACGACGCCGAGCGTCCTCCTGGTGACCTCCACGAGCTGCGTCCCGCTCTGCGTCCTGTTGAGCACGTACAGGCGGGAGGAGTCCGCGCTCCACGAGGGCGGCGACAGCCGGCCGAGCAGCGAGGTGGGGAAGGCGGCGGAGCCCGGCTGCGCCAGCCACAGCACCTGGTCCTGCCCGCTGGTGGACAGAAACGCGATCCAGCGGTGGTCCGGCGACCAGGTGGGCGCGGCCTTGGGGCTGGGGGCGTTGAACCCGATGACCTTCGGTTCATGGTTGGGCTCTGGCGGGATGGTCCAGATCTCGCCGCCGCGCGCGAACAGCACCTGGTTGGCGTCGGTGACGCTGGACCGCTGGGGCCAGAGGTCGGCGATCGGTCGCCGGTTCCGTTGCCAGCGGCCGCCACCCTGGAAGCTGTCGAGGCCGATGCTGCCCAACTGCCGGCCCTCGACGAGGATGCGGACCTGCGCGGTCTGGATCAGCCGGTTGATGGTCCACACGAGCTGACCGACGCGGAGCTCGCCGGAGCCGCCGGCGCTGGTGTCGGTGAACCTGCTCGACAGGTCGACGGTGACGATGCCGCCGCCGTAGACGAGGCTGCGGAGCTTGGTGTTGAGCGGGATCGCCGAGGTCAGGTGCACGTAGCGGCCATCGGGCCCGTCGAGCAGGCAGACGACGGCGTCCCGTGCCCGCGCTTGGAGGACCTCCGGGGCCGGGGTACCCGCCGGGGCGCGGCGGACGAACACCGGCACGGGCGCCAGCCGCTTGCCGGCGGCGCCGCCGGCGGGGACCAGGAACACCTCGACGGGCGTGTGCAGCTTCTTGAAGTCGACGTCGCGGACCCACAGCTCCTTGCCGGGGTTGGCCACCCGCCACTCGGCGCCGGCCTTCTGCAGCTCCAGGCGGACGATGTCCTCGTCGCTGCGCGGCGTCCACTCGCGGCCGCGCTCGAGCCGGCCGACCATGTCGAGCCTGACCGGGACGATCCGTTTCCCGTTCTGGACCAGGGGCGGGTCGGGCTGGAAGGAGTGGTAGACGTTCACGGTGGTCCGCTCCGACCAGGTCCGCACCTGGTCGATGGCCTTGGGCATCACCCAGCGTTGGATCGTCTCCGGCTTGGTGGTGTTCATGGCCGACATGAACCCCTGCGCCACCAGGGTGTCGGAGAGCCCGGCGGCTGGGCCGCCGCCTTCCTCGATCGCGCCGGCGTCGGCCGCCGGTGGCGGCTGGATCGGGCTGACGGTCACCACCTCACCGGTCCGGGGGACCCCGGCGGTGCAGGAGGCCAGCGTCAGCGCGGCCAGCCCGGCGGCGAGCCGGGCGAGGCGGGTCCGGCGGCTAGCCACCGACGGTGACCTCCGGCGAGGGTGCCGGCTCCGGCTGCGGCTCGGCCGCGGCGGCCTGGTCGCCGCCCGGCTCCGCCTTGGGCTCGATGGCCGGCAGGGTGACGGTGAAGGTCGAGCCCTCGCCGACCTCGCTGCGGACGCTGATCGACCCGCGGTGCAGGTTCACGTTCTCCAGCGCGATGGCCAGGCCGAGCCCGGTGCCGCCAAGGGTCCTGGCGCGGTGCACGTCGGCCCGGTAGAAGCGCTCGAAGATGTGGGGCAGGTCCTCGGCCGGGATGCCCTCGCCGTCGTCGGCGACCGTGGCCACCACGTCCCGGCCGCGCCTGCCGACCCAGATGCGGACGCTGCCCTCGGCCGTGTGCTCGATGGCGTTCTTGACCAGGTTGGAGAACACCCGGTCCAGCCGGCGGGGGTCGGCGGCGACCAGCGGCGCGCCCCGGCCGCGCTCGACCTGCAGCCCGACGGCGACCTTGCGGCCGTGGGCGATCGGGTCCAGGGCGTCGACGACCTCGTCGAGCAGGCTGCCGAGGTCGACCTCGACCGGCTCGAGGTTGATCACGCCGGCGTCGAAGCGGCTGATCTCCAGCAGGTCCTCCAGCAGGTTCTCGAACCGCTCCAGCTCGCGTTCGAGCAGGACCGCGGCGCGCTGGGCGTCTGGCGGTAGGCCGGTGCGGGCCGCGTGGATGTAGTCGGCGGCCATCCGCACCGTGGCCAGCGGGGTGCGCAGCTCGTGGCTGACGTCGGAGACGAAGCGGGCCTGGAGGCTGCCGACGTGCTCCAGCTCGCCGATCTTCTGGGCGAGGTTGTCGGTCATCCGGTTGAACGACTCGGCCAGGCGGCCGAAGTCGTCGTGGCTGGTCGCCTGGGGGATGCGGGCGGCCAGGTTGCCGGCGGCGATCTCCTCGGCGACGTCCCTGGCGCGCTGGATCGGCCGCAGCACCCGGCCGATGGAGATGGCCGCCAGCACCACCACGGCGGCCAGCAGCCCGGCGCCGACGAGCAGCAGGAAGCGGGTGAGCCGGGTGAGGGTCTCCTCCTGGAACTTCAGGGGGTAGAAGAAGTAGGCCTCCTCGACACCCTGCTCGGTCTGGATCGGGGCGCCGACGATCAGCACCCGCCCGGGGTCGACGGGCGACCGCACGTACACGTAGGCGAGCTCCGACCGGGCGAGGACCCGGTCGACCAGCGCCTGCGGCACGTGCTCGATGCGGTAGTCGCGGTCGGACTCGGAGGCGGTGTCGGCGTTGCGCAGCACCAGGCCCTTGAAGCTTGGCTGTCCGCCACCCGAGCCCCTGGTGAGCCAGTTGTAGAGCCGCTCCTGGGTCTCCTTGCTGGTCAGGCCGGTGGAGTCGTTGAGCGCGGCGGTGGCGGCCTGGAGGGTGAGGCTGTGCACCTGCTGGACGGCGTCCTCGCTCTGCTGGCTGTACAGCGACTTGGCCAGCAGCGCGTGCAGCGCCGCGCCGAGCAGCAGCAGCGCCCCCACCACGATCGCCGAGGTGAACAGCACCACCCTGGCTCGCAGGTCGAGCCGGGCCAGGCGGAAGCGACCCCCTGCTATCCCTGATCACCCGCCTGCGCCGCGGCGTCGGCCGAGCCCCCGGGCCCCTCCGGCCCGATGCGGTAGCCGACACCTCGGACTGTCTGGACGACCCTGGGGTTCTCCGGGTCGTCCTCGATCTTGGCCCGCAGCCGCTGGACGTGGACGTTGACCAGCCGGGTGTCGCCGGCGTAGCGGTAGCCCCAGACCTGCTCGAGGAGCACCTCGCGGGTGAACACCTGGCGGGGCCGCCTGGCCAGGGTGGCCAGCAGCTCGAACTCCAGCGGCGTGAGGTTGACCGGCTTCTCGGCCTTGGTGACCTGGTGGGCCATGACGTCCATCTCGATGTCGTGGAACCGGAGCGTCTCGGCGCCTTCGGTGTCGCGGCGGCGCAGCCGCGCCCGGATCCGCGCCACCAGCTCCTTGGCCGAGAACGGCTTGGTGATGTAGTCGTCGGCTCCCGACTCCAGGCCGAGCACCACGTCGACGGTGTCGGTCTTGGCCGTCAGCATCACGATCGGCACGCCGGACTCCAGCCGCAGCTCGCGGCAGATCTCCAGGCCGTCCTTGCCGGGCAGCATGAGGTCCAGCAGCACCAGGTCGGGCTTGGCCTGGTGGAACGCGGCGATGGCCTGGTCGCCGGAGCGTACGAACACCGGCTCGAAGCCCTCCTGGCGCAGGACGATGCCGAGCATCTCCCCGAGCGACGGGTCGTCGTCGACGACCAGCACCCTCCCCTTCACGCCATCCCCCTCCTGCCTCGACACCGGTAACCGGGCAAGGATGTCACGTCGGCGGGCTCCAGTGGAGTCCCGGGTCCCGTCCCCAGCCGACCCGCATGGCGTTGCCCGGCCCGGTTGGCGTGTGACAATGCGCCCGAGCGCCGACGAAAGGAAGGTCGTGAGCAGCCCACCGCCACCGTGGGGACCGCCCACCGGGCCGCCGTACGGGCCGCCCGGCTGGGGGGCCCCGTCCCCCTACCCGCCGCTTCCCAAGGCGGGCTCGGCCCGGACCGGGCCGCTGCCGCTGCACCCGATGACCTTCGGCGACATCCTGGACGGCGCGTTCAAGCTGCTCAAGGCCAACGTGCGCACGATCGTGCTGGTCTCGGCCGTGTTCCTGATCCCGGTCAACCTGGTGGCGGGCTACTTCCAGCGCGACCTGCTCGGCGGCTACGGCCTGCTCCAGCTCGCCAACGACCCCTCCCTGGTCGACCAGGCGGCCAACACCGGGCCGTCCAACGCCCTGTTGCTCGGCACGCTGATCGCCGCGTTCGCCAGCTTCCTGATCACCCCGTTCATCGGCGGCGCCGTCTCCAGGGTCGTCGCCTCCAGCTACCTCGGCGAGGAGCTCGCCCCGGGCCCGGTCGTCCGGGCCACCGGGCGACGCTTCCTCGCCCTGCTCGGCGCGTTCTTCTTCGCGCTCCTGCTCAAGGTCGTCGGGGTGCTGTTCTGCTTCGTGGGGGTCTTGGTGCCGATGACCTTCTTCCTGGTCACCACCCCGGCGGTGATGGTCGAGGAGCTCGGCCCGATCCAGGCGATGGCCCGCTCGGTCACGCTGGTCCGGACGCGCTTCTGGGCGGTCATGGGCATCGGCGTCCTCAGCGGCCTGCTGGCGTCCGTCCTCGAATGGATCCTGTCCTGGCCGTTCGGGATCGTCGTGTCGGTGATCGGCTTCCGCTGGGGCTGGATCCTGGCCGCCATCGGCGAGATCCTGCCGGCGCTGGTCACCATGCCGCTGGTGGCGATCGTGGCCACGCTGGTCTACTTCGACCTGCGCATCCGCAACGAGGGCTTCGACCTGCAGATGATCGCCGCCGAGCTGGCCCGCGGTGCGCCTCGCTGACCGCTTGGCGGCGCTGCCATGGCTGCCGACGGCGGTCGCGGCCGGCGACCTGCCGGCGCCGACCCACGACCCCGACCGGGTCCGGGAGGCGGTCCGGGAGGTGCTGGCACGGCCGGAGTTCCGCCCGCCCGACCGGACGCTGCTCCAGCGGGCGTTCGACTGGCTGCTCGAGCAGGTCGGCCGGCTGCTCGCCGAGGTGGGCGCCAGCGGCGCCGGCGGGATCGTCGGCCTGGCGGTGCTGGTGTTGGCGCTGCTCGGCATCGGGCTGCTGGTGGCCCGCTTCTCGCGCGGCATGACCGCCAGCCCGGAGGTTCGCGCGGCCGTGCCCGGCGCGCCGCGCCGCCCGGCCGCCGACTGGCGGGCCGAGGCGGAGGCGCACGAGCGGGCCGGCGCGTGGCGGCCGGCGGTGCGCTGCCGCTACCGGGCGCTGGTGGCCGAGCTGGCCGCCCGCGGGCTGGTCGACGAGGTGCCGGGACGGACCGCCGGCGAGTACCGCGGGGAGGTGCGCCGCAGCCTGCCCGACGCCGCGGCCGACTTCGCCGGCGCCACCGAGCTGTTCGAGCTGGCCTGGTACGGCCGCGGGGAGACGGGCGCGCGGGAGGCGTCCCGCGTGCGCGAGCTGTCCGGCCGCGTCCTCCAGCGGGCACCCGCATGAGGCGGACGGGTCTGTCCCCCGGTGGGTCGGGGCCCAAGGGGGTGCCCCGGTGAGGCGGGTACTGCCGTGGGTGGCGCTGGTGCTCGGGGTGGTGCTGGTGGCGGTGGTGGGCGGGCGGCGCGCCGAGGAGGGCAACCCGCTGGACCCGGGCTCGCCGGCGCCCCTCGGCACCAAGGGGATCGTCGAGGTGCTGCGCGAGCTGGGCGCCACGGTCACGGTGTCGGGCGACCTGCCCGACACCGGCGTCGCGACCGCCCTGCTGCTCAGCGACGACCTCACCCCGCAGCGGCGGGACGGCCTGCTCGCCTGGGTGCGGCGGGGCGGCAACCTGGTGGTCGCCGACCCGAGCTCCGGCGTGACCGCGGCCAGGCCCGTCGGGACCACCCGCATCGGCCTGCTCGACGCGCAGCTCGAGCGGCGCTGCGACGTGGCGGCCCTGCGGGACGTGGGCCGGGTGTCCGCTCCCGGGGGCATGGTGTTCGAGGTGCCAAAGGGCGGCGGTGCCCGCGGCTGCTTCCCCCGAGGCGACGGCGCCTGGCTGCTGGTGCAGCCGCTCGGGGCCGGCAACGTCGTCCGCCTCGGCGGCGCCAGCGCGGTCGTCAACCAGGAGCTGGGCGAGGCCGACAACGCCGTGCTGCTCACCAGCCTGCTGGCTCCGTCGAAGGGGGCCGGCTCGGTGGTGTGGGTGCTGCGGCCGCCGCTGCCCGGTGGCGGCAGCGCCAGCCTCGGCGACCTGGTCGCCCCCAGGGTGCGGCTGGCGCTGTGGCAGCTCGCGGTCGCCTTCGTGGTGCTGGCGCTGTGGCGGGCGCGCCGGCTCGGCCGGCCGGTGGCGGAGCCGCAGCCGGTCCAGCTCCCCGGCTCCGAGCTGGTGGTCGCGGTCGGCAACCTGCTGCAGCGGGCCAGGGGCCGCCGCCAGGCGGCCGGGTTGCTCAGCGACGATCTGCGCCGCTCCCTGGCCGAGCGGCTCGGCCTGCCGCCCTCGACCCCCCCCGACCAGGTGGCGGACGCGGCCGCCCAGCGCACCGGGGTCCAGCGCGAGCGCGTGCTGCGGGCGCTGGCGCCCCAACCCCCCCGCGACGAGGCCGAGCTCGTCGCCTTCAGCCAAGCCGTCGACGCCGTCCGCCGGGAGGTCACCAGTGTCAGCGAGGAGCCTGCTGAACACGCCACCGAACAGTCGCCCGCCACTGCTGCTGGGCGTACTCGCGCTGGGAGGTGAAGTGTGGCGGTGAACGGCGAAAGGGCGGTTCAGCAGGCTCCTCGAGAGGCCGTGCTGAAGGTGCGGGAGGAGATCGCCAAGGCGGTCGTCGGCCAGGACGGCGCCGTCTCCGGTCTGGTCGCCGCGCTGCTGGTCCGCGGTCACGTGCTGCTGGAGGGGGTACCGGGGGTCGCCAAGACGCTGCTGGTGAAGACGCTGGCGCGCAGCCTGGACCTCGAGTTCAAGCGGGTCCAGTTCACCCCCGACCTGATGCCGTCCGACGTGACCGGGCAGATCATCTTCGAGCAGCGCGACGGCTCGTTCCGCTTCCGCCAGGGGCCGGTGTTCACCAACCTGCTGCTCGCCGACGAGATCAACCGGACCCCGCCCAAGACCCAGGCCGCGCTGCTGGAGGCGATGGAGGAGCGCCAGGTCTCGGTCGAGGGCCAGGCCCATCCGCTGCCGGAGCCGTTCCTGGTCGTCGCCACCCAGAACCCGGTCGAGTACGAGGGCACCTACCCGCTGCCCGAGGCGCAGCTCGACCGCTTCCTGTTCAAGCTGCTGGTCGCCTACCCCAGCGCCGAGCAGGAGCAGGCCGTGCTCGCCCGCCACGACGCCGGCATGGATCCCCACGACCTCGCCACGCTGGGGGTGACGGCGGTGGCCGGCCGCCAGGACCTGGCCGACGGCCGCAAGGAGGTGGCCGCGGTCCCGGTCGACCCGCGGGTGCAGGCCTACATCGTCGCGATCGCGCGCGCGACCAGGGAGTCGCCGTCGCTGGAGCTGGGCGTGTCGCCGCGCGGGGCGGCGATGCTGCTGCACGCCGCCAAGGCGTGGGCCTGGCTTGCCGGCAAGCCCTACGTCACCCCCGACGAGGTCAAGGCGGTGGCCAAGCCGACCCTGCGCCACCGGGTCGAGCTGCGCCCGGAGGTCGAGCTGGAGGGCGTGACCGCCGACGGGGTCCTGGACGGCGTGCTCGCCTCGGTCCCGGTGCCTCGGTAGGGGCGCCGGTCGTGCCCGTTCCCACCTGGCGCCTGGTCGTGGCGGCCGCTGCCGGCTCGCTGGTCGTGCTGCTGCTGCCGGTCGCCCCACCGGCGGGGCTGTGGCTGGTGAACGGCGCGCTGCTGCTTGCCGCCGCCGCGGACTGGTGGCTCGCCACCCGACCGGGCGACCTCGAGGTGGAGCGGGGCCTGCCCGGCATCGTGCCGCTGGGCGCCGAGGCCCGGGTGACCTGGCAGGTGGGTTGGCGCCGCCCGGGGCGGCTGGCGTCGCGGGCCGCTCGGGTGCGGCTGGCGGACGAGCTTGCGCCGTCGCTGCAGGCCACCACCAGGCGGGCCCGGCTGGTGGTGCCGCCTCGCGGGCGGGCGGCGGCGGCGACCACCATCCGCCCGCGACGGCGGGGCCGCTTCACCCCGACCGAGCTGGTGCTGCGGGTCGAGGGGCCGCTCGGGCTGGTCGCCCGGCAGGGCCGCCGCGGCCTGCCTGGCGTGCTCCGCGTCTACCCGCCGTTCCACTCCCGCGACGAGGCCGAGCTGCGGGTGAACAAGGCCCGGATCCTGGAGGTCGGGCTCCGCTCCGCGCAGGGCCGCGGCGGCGGGACCGAGTTCGACTCGCTGCGGGAGTACGGCGTCGACGACGAGTTCCGGCGCATCGACTGGGCGGCCACGGCCCGCTCGCGCACCACGATCGTCCGCACCTACCGCGCCGAGCGCAACCAGACCGTGCTGCTGCTGCTGGACGCCGGGCGGACCATGGCCGGCCGGGTCGCCGAGGTGCCGCGCCTGGACCACGCCATGGACGCGGTGATGATGCTGACCGCCCTGGCGACACGGCTGGGCGACCGGGCCGGGCTGGTCGCCTTCGACCGCGAGGTCCGCGCGGTGGTCGGCCCGGGTCACGCGCGCGACCAGCTCTCGCGGGTCACCGAGGCGATGTACGAGCTGGAGCCGCTGCTGGTCGAGTCCGACTACCGGGGCGCCTTCGCCGAGACCCTCGCCCGCTTCCGGCGCCGCGCCATGCTGGTGGTCCTCACCGAGCTGGCCGAGCAGGCGGTCACCGAGACGCTGCTGCCGGCCCTGCCCCTGATCGCCCGCGACCACCTGGTGGTGGTGGCCAGCGTCGCCGACCCGGAGGTGCGCGGCTGGGCGCGCGCCACCCCGGTCGAGCCGGGCGCCGCCTACCGCAAGGCGGCGGCGGTCGCCACCCTCGCCGACCGCCGCCGCACCGTCGCCCGTCTCCGCGGCCTGGGCGCGGTGGTGGTCGACGCGCCGCCCGGCCGGCTCGCCCCGGAGCTGGCCGACGCCTACCTGCGGGTGAAGGCGACCGGCAGGCTCTGAACCGGGCGGCTACCGGTCCCCTGGTTCAGGCGCGCCCGTAGACGGGGATCGCCGCGCCGCTGGTCGGGGCCGACTCCTTCCCGCACAGGAACCGGATCACGCCGGCGACCTGCTCCGGCGGCACCCAGCGGGAGTAGTCGGCGTCCGGCTGCGCGGCGCGGTTGGCGGGGGTGTCGATCACGCTGGGGAGCACGGCGTTGCAGCGCACCCCGTCGGCCCGGTACTCGACGGCGACCGCCTGGGCGAAGGCGAGCACCGCGGCCTTGGCGGCCGCGTAGCCCGCGCCCCCACGGAACGGCGCCACCGCCGACCGCGACGACATGCAGACCACCGCCCCGCCGCCGCCCGCCACTAGATGCGGCAGGACGGCCTTGGTGACCAGCCAGGTGGGACGGAGGTTGAGGGCGAGCTGCCGCTCCAGGTCCTCCACCGGCGTCTCGTGGACACGCCCACCCATGGCGAACCCGCCGACCAGGTTGACCAGCGCCCGCAGCGGCGCGCCGTCGTCCTGGGTGGCGGCTGCCACGGTCGCGGCCACGTCGGCCGGCTCGTCCAGGTCGGCGGCGACCACCCGCAGCCGGTCGCCCGCGGTGGCGGGCCCTTGCGGTCGACCGGACCGGGAGGCCGCCACCACCCGCCAGCCGTCGGCCAGGAACGCCTCGGTCACGGCGCCGCCGAGGCCACCGCTGGCGCCGGTCACCAGCACCGTGGCCGTCATGTGGCCCCCCGCTCCGCCAGGCGAGGTTCGGCCTCCCGCGCCGGACGGGGGACCGCCGGCGCGAACGGGCGCTCGCGGTCGGCCAGCCAGCCGCCGGCGTCCTCCTCGCCCAGCGCGCCGGTCAGGCCGGCGGCGGCGGCGCGGCGGCCGAGCACGACCACGTAGGCGAGGAAGGCGGCCTCGGCGGTCGCGCCGATCCCGACCCGCAGCCAGGTCGGCCATGGCCGGCCGGTGACGAAGCCTTCGATGGTGCCGGCGACCAGGAAGACGACGACCAGCCCGAGCACGATCACCACCGCCCGCCTGCCCTCCTCCGCCAGGGCGGTGCCCCGGGGCCGGTCGCCAGGGTCGATCAGCGTCCAGCCGAGCCGGAGCCCCGCCGCGCCGGCCACGAAGACCGCGGTCAGCTCCAGCATGCCGTGCGGCAGGATCAGGCCCCAGAACTTCGGTTGCTGGCCGACGGCGGCGAACAGCCCGGCCGCAAGCCCGAGGTTCGCGCCGTTGGCGACCAGGACGTACAGGGTGCCCACGCACAGCAGGATGCCGAGGGCGAACGCCTGGAAGGCGACCACGACGTTGTTGGCGAACACCTGGGAGGCGAACTGGGCGGCCGGGGCCGAGGAGTAGTAGGCCTCGAAGTCGTGGTTGACGTAGGCCTCGCGGACCGCCGCGGGCGCCGCCGCCTCGACCGCGACCGGCGAGTTGGCCAGCCAGATCCCGAAGCCGGCGGCGGGCAGCAGGCTCACCAGGGTGGCGACCAGCACGAAGTGGCGGGCGTGCCAGACGGCGGCGGGGAAGCTGACCGAGAAGAAGCGCGCCAGCGCCCGCAGGGTGCGCGGCCGGGTGCCGTACACGACCGCGCCGGCGCGGGCGACCAGCCCGCTGAGCTGCGCGGTCAAAGCCGGGTCGCGGTAGTAGGTGCGGGCGTAGGACAGGTGCCCGGCGACGCGCTGGTAGAGTCGCACCAGCTCGTCGAGCTCGGCGGCCCGCAGGCGGCCGACCCCCCGCTGCGCCCTGCCGCTCAGCTCGGCAAGGCGGGTCCAGACGGGTCCGTTGGTGGCGATGTAGCGGTCGATGTCCAAGCCATCCCCTCGCCGGCGACCCTACCACGGAGGAGACGCGACCGATGGGGCAGCCCGGGTCGGCCCGGATGGTGACGCCGGAGGCGGTGGCGCTGGAGTTCCAGACCGCCAACGTCGGCTCCCGCATCCTCGCCTACGTGATCGACATGGCGGTCGTGGTCGCCGGCATCTTCGCGGGCCTGTTCGCGGTCGCGCTGCTCGGCCAGGCCACCGACCTGGTGGTGCCGGACTGGGTGGCGATCACGATCGTGCTGGTGCTGCTGCCGAGCTGGTGGCTCGGCTACTTCATCGCCTTCGAGACCCTCTGGCGGGGCCGGACGCTCGGCAAGGCCGCGCTCGGGCTGCGGGTGGTCACCACCGAGGGCGCGCCGGTCCGCTTCCGCCACGCGGCCATCCGGGCGCTGCTCGGCCTGGTCGACTTCGCCATCGCCAGCGGCTTCTTCGCGGTCGTGTTCATCCTGCTGACCAGGGACAACCAGCGGCTCGGGGACCTGGTGGCCGGCACCCTGGTGCTGCGGGAACGCAGCGGCCTGGCCGCGCCGGCGCCGGTCAGCTTCGCCGCCCCCGCCGGGCTGGAGGCCTACACCGCCACCCTGGACACCAGCCGGCTCACCATCGAGGAGTACCAGGCGGTGCGGACCTACCTGCTGCGGGCCGCGAGCCTGCCGCC
>WNGB01011371.1_pt1 | contig 18765 bp, 20 predicted proteins | sample 5400681 | NCBI WGS metagenome assembly WNGB01 (sample SAMN13153367, study PRJNA577476) | soil metagenome | isolation source: 115 cm soil or saprolite under grassland replicate 2 | place: USA:California | collected 2016-06-15
GCACGGCCCGGCCTGAGCAGGGCCGTTCGGACGCAAGCGCCCGGGACCCCCTCCTCTCGGCGCCGACGACCTCGCGTCCTACGTTGGCATTGGTCCACTTCATCCATCCGAGGAGATGAGACCGATGGCAAGCTCGGCGGCCTATCCGGTCAGCGTGGAGGCGCGGCTCGACCCGCAGCTCTCCCGCTGGCTGTGGCTCGTCAAGTGGCTGCTCGCCGTTCCCCATTACGTCGTGCTGTTCTTCCTGTGGATCGCGTTCGGCGTGCTCAGCGTCGTCGCCTTCTTCGCCATCCTGATCACCGGCAGCTACCCGCGCTCGGTCTTCGAGTTCAATGTCGGCGTCCTGCGCTGGTCGTGGCGGGTCGCCTACTACGCCTATGCCGCGCTCGGCACCGACCGCTACCCGCCGTTCACCCTGGCGGAGGTGCCCGACTACCCGACCCACCTGGAGATCACCTACCCCGAACGGCTGTCGCGAGGGCTGGTGCTGGTCAAGTGGTGGCTGCTGGCGATCCCGCACTACCTGGTGGTGGGACTGCTGCTCGGCGGCGCCTCGGCCGGCTCGCGCAACGACGACTGGCAGTGGTCGACGGGCGCTGGGCTGATCACCGTGCTGGTGCTGATCGCCGCCGTCATCCTGACCTTCACCGGCCGCTATCCGAGCAGCCTGTTCGACCTGGTGCTGGGGCTGAACCGCTGGGTGCTGCGGGTCGCCGCCTACGTCGGCCTGATGACCGACGCCTACCCGCCGTTCCGGCTGGACCTCGGCGGCAGCGAGCCCGGCGGCACCCTGACCGTCCCGCCGGCACCCTCCGGCGGCCAGGCTGGCGCGGCAGCCACCGGGACGCCGGCCGGCGTCTCCCGGTCGGCGGGCACGTGGACGGCAGGCAGGGTGGTGGCCCTGGTGGCCGGCGCGCTGCTGGCGCTCACCGCCATCGGGCTGTTCACCGGCGGTGGGCTGGCGCTGTGGGCCGACCGCACCCAGCGGGACGCCGCCGGCTACCTGACCACCGACACCCAGCGGTTCGCCACCGGCACCTACGCCCTCGCCACCGAGGACATCGACCTGCGCGTCGACGGCCCGGACTGGCTGTACCCGACCGCAACCCTCGACACCGTCCGGATCCGCGTCACCGGCGCCGACCCGGCCACCCCGGTGTTCGTCGGCGTCGCGCGTGCGGGAGACGCGACCGCCTACCTGGCCGGGATCGGCTACGACACCGTCACCGGACCCGGCGACCGCTCCGCCTACCGGAGCCACGCCGGCGGCGCGCCAGAGGTCGCTCCGGCGCAGCAGCCGTTCTGGGTGGCCTCCAGCGTCGGGGCCGGCACGAGCACGCTGGTCTGGCCGGTCCGCGAGGGGTCCTGGACGGTGGTGGTGATGAACGCCGACGGCAGCCGGGGCGTGGACGTGCGCGCCGACCTTGGCGCCAAGGTCCCGGCACTTGGCTGGATCGCCACCGGACTGCTGGTCGGGGGGCTGGTGCTGCTGGCCGGCGGGACCGCGCTGCTGGTGGTCGCCGTCCGCCGCAGCGGACGCGCGAGCTGAACGACGCGGCGGCGGGACGGCCGGGCGTCAGGTCCCGGCGTGCGTGCCGCTTCCGCTGCTGCCGCCGCCCAGCTCGGACATGAGGAAGGCGAGCGCCGCGCCGATCATCGCACCACCCAACAGGCCGATCGAGGCGCCCGCATAGCCGAGGTCGGCGACCGGGCCCCATGCGGCCAGCGCGATCCCGATACCTGCCAGGGTGACGAAGACGACCAAGGTTCGCGTCAGGCTCATCGGCCATCCCCTCCGTTCGCCGTCGGCGCTGTGGGTCAGGCCGCCGACGTCGTCGCCGGCCGGCGCGGGGTCGTCGGCTCGTCGCTCTCGGGAACCTGCACCCAGCGCCACTCGCCGGGCACGCTGGTCTCCTGCCACACCCGACGGGTCTTCGCCTTCGAGTCGGCGCGCTCCAGCCGCGACCGCGCCTCCTCCAGGGCCGTCCGCCGCCAGAGTTGGTGCCGCGCCGTGCGCAGGCGGTGTCGCCGGTCGGCCTTGCGGGCGCCGACGATCACCCCCACCGCGGCGGCGGCGACCGCGGTGGCCCTCCAGCCGTCCTCACCGGTCATCGTCATCGACCTCCAGCCCTTCAGGAGCCTCGAGGCCAGCATGGCCCCTGGCATCCGGGCTCCCCAGGGCCGAAGGTCCTACACGCGACGGGCGCGACGGCCCGGACCGGCCCGGCTCAGCCCTCCACGCCGCTGCGCCGAGCCGACCGGCGACGCTGGTGCCGGTACGCCAGCCAGATGACCAGCGCCATGAGCCCCAGCACGTCGGCGAACCCGAGGATCGACGCCCACGGCAGGTCGACGTCGCCGGCTTCCAGGTTGTTGAACCAGGCGCCCAGCGGGGTCAGCAGCGGCCACAACACCAGGACGTTCTCGACCAGCCGGTAGGCGATGGCGTACACCACCCCGAGCGCGAACAGGAACCCCAGCTCGCCGGCGCCCATGCCGTAGCCGACGTGGTAGAGCGCGTACAGGGCGGCCGCGCCGGCCACCGCCGGGCCGGTCCCGAGGCTCACCTGCAGGCGTCCCTGCACGAAGCCGCGGAAGAAGACCGCCTCGAACAACCCCACGGTCAGCGACATGACCAGCAGCGGCACCCAGTCTTCCGGTGCCGGCAGCCGGTAGCCCCACAGCATGATCAGGGCCTGGACCCCTGCGAACAGCAGGCCCAGGGCGAGGGTTGGCTGCAGCCGGTGGGTGCCGAGCCCCAGTGAGCGCAGCGGCCGGCGGCGCAGCCACACCGTGTAGAGGACCGGGCCGGCAACGCCCAACACCAGCCCCCCGGCGAAGCTGAGGAACAGCCCCAGCAGCCGGTCGGTGGTGAAGACCACGAAGGCCAGCCGGAACAGCCCGACGACCGCCAGGTACAGCGCCGCCATCACGGCGAGGTCGCGCCGGTCCAGCGCACCGGGGCGGGTCATGGACGGCGACCGCCACCATCCGGTGCTACCCAGCCAGAGCGCCCCGGCGGTCAGCGGAACGGCGATGCTCCACACCGTCTGGTCCAGCACGTCCAGGGCCAGCAGCGAGACGACGACGAACCCGACCCACAGCGGCGGCACGCGGCGGGCTGGAACCTCGGCGGCCGGCCGCGTGAACGGCGTCGCCGGGCTGATGGTCGCGGGCATGGTGGTCCCCTGCGCGAGGTGTCCTCCGACGTCCTCCAGCGTCGCGCCGGCGATGACCGGTCGCCATGGCCGAACGACCCAGCCGTGCGGGGTCACGCGCCTCTACCTGCGCCGGAGCGGCCAGGGGACGCTGGATCCGTCCTGCAGTTCAGGTGCAACCGCTCGAGGTGAGCGCACCATGACCGAGATCACCCCTCCGGCCACGTCGTTGGGCCGGCGCCGCCCGCTTGGCGCGACGCTCTGGTTCCTGTGGATGGTCGCCATGTGGGCGGCGTTCTTCGTGCTCCTGTTCGCCGACAGGCTCGACGAGATCTGGGACGCGGTCCGGGACCTGCCGCTGCTCGGCGAGGTCGTCGCGTGGGTGGCGTTCCTGCCGTGGATGCTCGGAACGGCCGTGTGGACGAGCACCTGGCCGGCCGCGGTCCGCGTGCTGCTGGTCGCCTGCTTCGCCATCGGCTGGACGATCGTGTCGATCCCGCGGGAGAAGCCCACCCAGCGCCGTCGCTGAACGAGGCGCCGACAGCGCTAGAGGCCGGCGCCGCCGGCCTCTCGCGTGGTCCGAGCTGCTACGGACGTCCGACGCCGGTGCCGACCGGTACCTTGCCGTTGCCGCGCACGGCAGCGGCCGAGACCTGCTGGGCCTCCTTGGGAGCCTCGGCGGTTCGGCTCGCCATGAGCCAGCCGCCGAACACCGTCAGCCACAGCACCGCCGGGTAGGCGATCCACCGTTCGATGCCGCCCTCGCCGAGCTCGGCAACCGGGCCCCATTCCAGGAAGAGGTTGCCGAGGACGGTGCTGGCCAGGGTGATCGTCCCCAGCACCACCGAGAGCTGCCGAAGCGGCGGCGTCGCCACCTGGTAGGCCAGGATGGCCGCAAGGCCCGCGGCGACGAAGACGAACAGCGCCACGTACGGGTGCGGGGCGGTGTTGCCTGGGAACACGCCGATGCCGAAGACGCCGACCCCGTAGCACGCCAGGGAGATCGTGACCGCCCGGCGACGGAACGCGCGGTGCACCAGCCAGGCGGCGGCGACGATCATCGCGCCGGCCACCAGCATGGTGATGCCGAAGATCGCGGCCGATGGTTGCAGCACGACGCTGTCCGGCGGTCGCGTGCCGCCCAGGTCGCTGATGGCGTTCTCGAAGGTGCTGTAGGCGGCCGGATACAACGCTTCGGCGGTGATGATCCCCATCAGGATCCCGGCGCCCGCGGTGAACAGCAGCACACCCGCAAGCTTCAGCGGCGCCCGGCCCCAGATCCCTCGCACAGACATCTACCTCCACCTCCCTGCGGGCAGGCGGTGGCCTGCCCTCTCCTGGTCACGCTAGGGAGGTCGCCGCGGCCCGACGAGGGCCGATGGTCCCGGCAAGTTGGAGGCCAGCGCCTCGTCCGTTGTGGTTGCATGAGCCGACGCGGCTGTCGGAGGGGGAGGGCGTGACGGGCCAGAGGAGGCAGCGCGGCGCGGGCGCGCCGGAGGCCGGTGGTCGGACGCACCCGACCGGGGCCGCCGAGCGGGCGGCGCTGGTGCGGGCGGCACGGGGGGTCCTGGACCAGAACTGGACCGGCAGCGCGACGGTGGCCTCCCGGTCGCTGTACCCACACCAGTGGAGTTGGGACGCCGCCTTCATCGCGATCGGCCGGTCCTGGTTGGACCAGACGAAGGCGGAGCGGGAGTTGACGTCGCTGCTGGCCGGTCAGTGGGCCAACGGGATGGTCCCGCACATCGTGTTCGATCCCAACGTGCCCGGCGACGCCTACTTCCCCGGCCCGGACTTCTGGGACGCGGGGCGCGCCGCCGGCCGCCCCGGCGGGCCCCGGACCTCAGGGATCACCCAGCCACCGCTGCACGCCAGGGCCGCCCTGGAGATCTACCAGCAGGCCTCCGACCGGAGCGCCGCGCGGGCGTTCCTGGAGCGGCTGTACCCGAAGCTGGCCGCCCAGCACGACTACCTGGCGCGCCGCCGGGACCTGACGGGCCACGGCCTGGCCGCGATCGTGCACCCGTGGGAGTCGGGCACCGACAACTCCCCGCTGTGGGACCGTGACCTGCAGCTGGTCGTCCCGCCCGGTGCGCTGCCGGCCTACCGGCGGTTCGACCTGTTGCATGCCGACCCGTCCGACCGGCCCAGCGACGCCGCCTATGACCGGTTCGTGTACCTGGCCAGCACCTACCGGGACGCCGGCTACGACGACTCGAGGTTGCTGCAGACCAGCCCGTTCCTGGTCGAGGACCCGCTGTTCAACTCGATCTGGTGCTGGTCGGCGCACGCGCTGGCGGAGATCGCCGGCATCCTGGGCGCGGACCCCTCCCCGCACCAGGCACTGGCCGGTCGAATCCACCAGGGGCTGGTCGCCCACCTGTGGGACCGGCGGGACCGCCGCTTCCACGCCCACGACGTGCGTGGCGATCGGCCGATCCGCAAGCGGACGGTCAGCTCGCTGCTGCCGCTGCTCGACCCGGACCTGCCCGCCGAACAGGTGGCCGCGATCATCGCGCTGCTGGAGTCGGCGCACTTCCACCCGGGGAACCGGACCGAGCACTTCCTGGTCCCCAGCTACGACCTGGAGCGCCCGGACTTCGACCGCCGCCGCTACTGGCGCGGCCCGGTGTGGATCAACACCGACTGGCTGCTGTGGCGGGGGCTGGGCCAGCATGGCGCGCCACCGGTCACCGCCGAGGTCGCCACCAGCATGGTCGAGCTGGTGCAACGCTCGGGGTTCCGCGAGTACTTCGACCCGTTCACCGGCGCCGGCTACGGCAGCCACGACTTCAGCTGGACTGCCGCGCTGGTGGTCGACCTGCTGTGCCGGCAGGCGGCCTAGGAGAGCTGCAGGAACAGCTTCTCCAGCTCCTGCTCGGTGTAGCCGGCCCGCTCGGCAGCCTGCGGGTCGCTGGCGCAGACCCGCAGGCCGCAGGCGAGGATCTTGAACCCGACCTGGTCGAGGGCGCGCGAGGCGGCGGAGACCTGGCGGACCACGTCGCGGCATTCGCGGCCCGACTCCACCATGCGGATCAGCCCACCGAGCTGGCCCTCGATGCGGCGCAGGCGGGCGAGCACGTCGTCGACCACGCGGTCCTCGAGCTGCATCGCGGCCCCCTTTCCGGAGCTGTTGTAGCGCCGTGCCTACCCTACCCCCCAGGGTAGAAGGACCGTCCGTTTCCGGGACTGTTGCCCCTGAGCGGCGCCGCATGTCCCTGCGACGCTGGCGGCAGCAACCGCAAGGAGGCGGACATGGACGACGAGGGCACCCTATCGATTGCGCTGTTCTCGGGCACCGACGACAAGCTGTCGGCGGCGGCGCTGCTGGCCGCGGGCGCGGCGGCGATCGGCCGCAAGGTGGACATCCTGCTGCAGTACTGGGCGCTGGACGCCTTCCGCGCCGGCGAGCTGACCAAGGAGCACGGCCTGGCGCCGGAGGCCGGCTGGGATGGCGCCCAGGCCATGCGGCGCCTCCAGGAGGACGGCGGCGGCCAGCACTGGAGCGAGGTGCTCAGCCAGGCCAAGCAGCTCGGCGACGTGCACCTGCACGCCTGCTCGCTGTCGATGGACATGCTCGGCCTGAAGCAGGACGACCTTGACCCGATGGTCGACGACGTGGAGGGCGTGACCGCCTTCACGCTCGCCGCCGACGGCCAGCTGGTCTTCATCTGAACACGGAGGTGCTTTCGATGACCGAGATGACCGTGGACCGCGTGATCGACGCCCGCGGCATGGCCTGCCCGGGACCGCTGATGTCGCTGATCGGCGCCATCCGCCAGGCACAGGTCGGCGAGGTCCTTGAGGTGTGGTCGACCGACGCCGGCTCGGCCACCGACATCCCCGCCTGGGTCGCCAAGGCCCGCCACGAGCTGGTCGAGGTCGCCGACCACGGCGACCACACCCGCTTTGCGGTCCGCAAGGCGAGGTGAGGCGCCATGCCCGCACGCATCGTCGTCCTCGGCGGCGGCGTCGGCGGCACCCTTGCCGCCAACCTGCTGGCAAGGCGGCTCCGCCGGGACGCCCGGGTGACCGTCGTGGACCCCAGCGGCATGCACGTCTACCAGCCGGGCTTCCTGTACGCGGCGCTCGGCAAGGCCAACGGCCGCTGGCTGGCCCGCGACGAGCGCACCCTGCTCCGCGACGACGTCGAGCTGGTCGTGGAGGAGGCGACCCGGGTCGATGCCGACCAGGGCGTGGTGCGGCTCGGTCACGGGGGCAGCCTCGCCTGGGACTACCTGGTGCTGGCCACCGGCGCCCGGCTGGTCCCCGAGCAGGTGCCCGGCCTGGTCGAGGGCGCCCACGAGTTCTACTCGCTGGAGGGTGCGCTGCGGTTGCGGGAGGCGCTGCGCCGCTTCGACGGCGGCAGGATCCTGGTCGGGGTGGCCGGCATCCCCTACAAGTGCCCGCCGGCCCCGGTGGAGTTCACCCTCATGCTCGACCAGTACCTGCGCAGGCGCGGCATCCGCGACGCCAGCCAACTGGTGCTGCTGTCGCCGCTGAACCGCGCGTTCACCATCGAGTCGGCCTCGAAGCTCATCCAGCCGCTGCTGCAGCGGCGCGGCATCGGGCTGGAGACGTTCTTCAACGTGGAGTCGGTCGACCCGGCCGCCGGGACGGTCAGCTCGCTGGAAGGCGACAAGGCCGCCTACGACCTGCTGGTGCTGGTCCCACCGCACGCCGGCCAGGCCGTCATCCAGGCCTCCGGGCTGGGCGACGCCGGCGGCTGGGTGCCGACCGACCGCACCACTCTGCAGCACCAGCAGCAGGAGCGCATCTTCGCGCTGGGAGACGCCACCGACCTGCCGATCTCCAAGAGCGGCTCGACCGCGCACTTCGAGGCGCCGGTGATCGCCAGCCGCATCGCCTCCCTGGTCCGCGGCACCGCGCCGAAGGCCAACTACGGCGGCCGGGTGATGTGCTTCCTGGAGACCGGCGACGGCAAGGCGACCGCCCTGCGCTTCGACTACGAGCACCCGCCGGTCCCGCCGGCCCCCTCGCGGGTCTGGCACGCGGCCAAGTGGGCGTTCAACCGCCTGTACTGGGAGACCGTCCCGCAGGGCCGCATCCCCGACAACCCCCTCCCAAGGAGGACCCGATGAGCATCGCGATCGCAACCACGCTGGACTTCAAGGGGCTGTCCTGCCCGCTGCCGATCGTCAAGACGGCACAGGCGTTCAAGACGCTGCCATCCGGCGCGCTGGCGGAGGTGCTGGCCACCGACGCCGGCTCGGTCGCCGACTTCACCGCCTGGTGCGGCGCCACCGGCAACCAGCTGGTCGAGCACAGCGCCGACGGCGGCATCTACCGGTTCGTCATCAGAAGGAAGTGAGCGACATGAGCCAGGCCGCCACCGACGCCGTCCCCGGCGCGATCGCCGAGGCGGAGGCGCGGCGCAGGACCGACAAGCTGGTGATCTTCACCTGGGGCGGCGACCTCGACAAGGTGTGGCCCACCCTGATCCTGGCCACCACCGCGGCCGCGATGGGCATGGAGGTGCTGGTCTTCTTCACCTTCTGGGGCCTGTTCCCCCTGGTCCGCAACGACGTCCGCCTCACCGGCGACAACTGGATGCAGAAGGCGATGTCGCTGCTGCACCGCGGCGGCACCGAGCACCTGCGGCTGTCGCAGATGAACTTCGCCGGGATGGGCCCGGCGATGATGCGCAAGCTCGCCACCGAGCACCACGTCGCCAGCCCGCAGGAACTGCTCGAGCTGGCCCGCGACATGGGCGTGCGGCTGATCCCCTGCCAGATGACCATGGACCTGCTGGGACTCAAGCGGGAGGACCTGATCGACGGGGTCGGCGAGCCGGCCGGCGCCGCCACCGCGCTGGCGGAGGCCCAGGACGCCATCACCCTGTTCATCTGAGGAGCGCCCAATGAACGAGATGGAACTCTCCGTGCGGTGCTCCGGGGGCGACCGTTTCTCGATCTGCATCCGCGGGCACGAGCTGGTCGTCGACCAGCCGGTGACGGACGGCGGCGAGGACGACGGGCCGACCCCGACCGAGCTGTTCGTGGCCAGCCTCGCCGCCTGTGTCGGCTTCTACGCCGAACGGTTCCTGCGCCGGCATGGGCTGCCGGCCGACCGGCTCAGCATCGGCGCGCATGCGGCGATGAGCGCCGACCGCCCGGCCCGGGTCGCGACCGTCACCCTGCGGATCGACGGTGTCCCCGAGCTGCCCGAGCACCGCCGCAAGAGCCTGCTCGCCGTCGTCGAGCACTGCACCGTCCACAACTCCATCCGCCAGGCGCCGGCGATCGAGATCGACCTCGAGGCAGCGGCCGGCGCCGAAGGTCCCGCCGTTTCCGTGCCCGTCGGCCCATGACCGCGCGGCCGGCGACCGGCGAGGCTTGTCCGGTGCGGGCCCCGCATCCGCCCGCCGAGGAGGTGACCACGATGACCACCACGATCCTGCAGGGCGAGACGAGCCTCGAGCAGCTGCTCGGGACGGTCGGCGAGGCGATGAAGAGCGACGTGGTCCTGCTGGCGGCCGACATGCCGGCCCAGAGCGCCGTCCGCCGCCTGGAGCACAAGGCGGTCTCGGGGGCGCCGGTCGTCGACCGCGGCCGGGTGGTGGGCGTGGTCACCCGGCGCGACCTGCTCGTCCCGACCCTCCTGGACGACCCCGCCGGTCATCCGGACGGGCCGTTCCCGGTGCGGCGGGACCGCCTGGCCGGCCTGCGGGTCAGCGACCTGATGAGCGACGAGCCGGTGACCGCACGGCCCGACTGGCCGCTCCTGCAGGCGGTGCGGGCGATGATCGACAACGGTGTCAACCGGCTGCCGGTGGTCGACCAGAACGGCAGGCCACTCGGCATCCTGACCCGCGACAACGTGCTGCGGACCCTCGTACGGCGCGCGCAGTAGCGGGCACGGAGGGTGACCGGTTTGCTCTGAGAGGCCGACCCGGCTAGCTTGCATCGGCCTGAATGACCGGCGCTCCCAGGGAGAGCACGATGGCGGCACGCCGTCCGTGGCGGATGGTGACCCTCGTCCCAGCGCTCGTGCTCGCCGCCGGAGCCTGCGGACAGGATGCCGACCAGGAGACGTCATCCCAGCCCGGGCCAGCCACCGCCTCCTTCAGCACCGGCACGACCCGGGCGGCAACGGCCGTACCGGTCCCGGCCGGGCCGCCGACCCAAGCCGAGCTGGACCGGGTCGCGGTCCGGCTGGAGCGGCTGGCCCGGTTGCGCAACCCGGTGGCGATGGCGGTGGCCGGCGACGACACCACCCTCTACGTCGGCGAGCGGGCCGGTCTGGTGCGCGCCATCCGGACCGGCCGGCTGGAACCGCGGCCGCTGCTGGACCTGACCGACCAGGTGGTGGTCGAGGGCGAGGGCGGCCTGCTCGGCATCGCCGTGGCGCCTGCTGGCCAGCATCTGTACGTGAGCTTCACCGACCGGCGGCACGCGGTCCGGCTGGTCGAGGTCACCCTCCACGGAGACCGGGTCGATCCGGCCTCGCGCCGGGACATCCTCACCGTCCAGCAGCCCTCGACCCGGCACCACGGCGGCAACATCGTCTTCGGTCCCGACGGGCTGCTGTGGATGGGCATCGGCGACGGCAGCCCAGGTGGGGACCCGGACGGCGCGGCGCAGTCGCTGGCGGCCCTGTCCGGCAAGCTGCTGCGTCTGGATCCAACGCCGACCGGCGGCAAGGGCTACAAGGTGCCCACCGACAACCCGTTCGTGGGCCGGCGGGGCGCCCGCCCCGAGATCTGGGCGTTTGGCCTGCGCAACCCGTGGCGCTTCTCGTTCGACCGCGCCACCGGCGACCTTTGGATCGGCGACGTCGGCCAGTACGTCATGGAGGAGATCGACGCCGTCTCGCTGCGCCGGTCCGCCGGCGCCAACTTCGGCTGGAACCGGCTGGAAGGACGACGTCGCTTCAACGGCAGCCCGCCGCCTCGGGCGGTCCCGCCGGTCCACCAGTACAACCACGACGACGGCCGCTGCGCGGTGGTCGGTGGCCACGTCTATCGGGGCACCCAGATCCGCGGCCTGCAGGGCGCCTACCTCTACGGCGACGTGTGCGACGCCGCATCCGGGCGCTTGCCCGCGCCGGCGGCCGGAGCCTCCGCCACCGGGACCTGCCGCTACGGCTCCCCGGCCTGGTGTCGCTCGCCGAGGACCGGGCCGGCGAGCTGTACGCGCTCTCGCTGGCCGGCGGCATCTATCGCCTGGCGGCCGTGGGCTGAAGGGACGTTCGGTCGGCTCGATGCTCGCCCGGTGGCGCGTCAACTGCTGCCGGTCCCGCCGCCGGAGACGACCACCGAGGAGGCGACCGCAGCCGTGACCGCGGCCATCACCTCGTCCTGGACGCGCTTGACGGCCTCGCCAACCTCGTTCCCCGCGGCGATCTGCCTGGCCTGGCGCCGAGCGTGCCGGCGCTCGGCGTCGGGGACGCAGGCGTCGACCAGACCGCTCAGCTGGACCAGGGCGACCAGCGCGGCGGCGAGCTCGTCAGGCTCCTCGCGGCCGAGGAGCACCTCGCCGATGGCGGCCCGTGCCCCCTCGGCGGTGGCCGGATCGGCCACCCGGTGGGTGGCCACCGGGACCAGACCGAACACTCGCCGCTCGCCTTGTGCCAGCACGCCCCGTTGGGTGAGCTGGTCGATGAGCCGGTCGCGGACCGGCTTGCGGCCGCCGTGGCGCGACGCCAGGCGCTTCACCCACCACGTGAGCGTGCGCGGTCGCTGCTCACCACCGACCTCGACCAGGACGTCGTCCAGCAGGGTCTGGCCGGTCGGGGACGCCGTGGCCACGACCACCCGGCCCTCTTCGTGCCGCAGCCGCCCGGCCAGGAGCAGCTCCGTCAGCGCAGCGCCGGCAAGGGCGTGGCCGAGCGACGACTTGGGGTCGCGCAGCCTGCCGCGGTCGTCGACCGAGATCAGCAGTAGCCGTTCGGGCAAGATGAGCATCAGGCCCTCCGTGGTCGAGATGTCCCAGCACCAGCAACGCCAAACCGAAGGTAAGCCCGCCATCCGGCCGGCGGCAGAGTCCTCTGGCTCTGCCGTCCGGGAGGAAAGGCCCTGCTGTGGAAGCATCCAGATGACAGGGACGGGCCATGATGCAGGATGAGGGCCGGCTTGTGGTTGGCGCCGCGGCGCCTGGGGCGCCGGCTGCTGCGCGTCTGGCGTGGGTGGACAACCTCAAGATCGCCGTCATCGCCGGGGTCGTCGTCGTCCACGCCGCCGCGACCTACGTCCTCGACGTCGACTGGTACTACATGGAGCGCACGACCTCGGGACTGTGGGAGGTGCTGCTGGGTCTGCCGATGCTGGGCGCGCCGTTCGTGCTGGGACCGCTGTTCCTGCTCGGCGGGATGTTCGCGGCGGCATCGCTGGCGCGCAAGGGCCCCGGCCGGTTCGTCCACGGCCGGCTGCTGCGCCTTGGCGTGCCGCTGGTGGTGTTCGTCGCAGTCCTCAGCCCGCTGACCAACTACCTCGGCGACCTCGGCGAGGGCAGGCGTCCCCGTGTGTGGCCGTATCTCGCGCCTGGGGGCGACGAACAGGATTCCGGGCCGCTGTGGTTTGTGGCTGCGCTGCTGACCTTCAGCCTGGTGTACGCCGCCTGGCGATGGTTCCGTCCGGCCGGCAGCGGCGGGAGGACGGCGATCCCTCCCAGCCACCTGCTCATCGCGGCTGCGGTGATCGCCGCGGGCTCGTTCGCGGTGCGGCTGCGGTGGCCCTACGACACCAGCGCCGCATTCCTCGATCTCAGGTGGGCCGCGTGGCCGCAGGGCGCCGTGCTGTTCACCCTGGGGGTGCTGTGGGGCGAGCGCGGCGGGCTCGGTCGGGTTCCGGCGGCCTGGTCGGGTCGCTGTGGGCAGGTCGCGGCCGCCGGGCTGGCCGCCTTGAGCCTACTTGCAGTGGTGACGGTCATGGTCGAGGAGGAGCTTGATCGGCTGTTTGGCGGCTGGCATTGGCAGTCGCTTGGGTTCGCGGTCCTCGAGGGAGTCGTCGCCGTCTCGTTGTCGCTGTGGCTGGTGGGATGGTTCGGTCGCCAATGGGTCCATCAGGGTCGGCTGGCAAGGCGGGCCAGCCGCGGCGCGTACGCGGCGTATGTGCTGCACGCGCCGGTCCTGGTCCTGGTGTCCCTTGCGGCCCTGCCGCTGCCGCTGCCGCCGGAGGCCAAGTTCGTCCTGGTGGCCGCGGCCGGCGTGGCCGCGGCCTTCACCGTGGGATGGGCGGTCACCCGATCTGCACTCATCGCCCGCTTTGTGTGAGCCGACAGTGGACGTCCGGGCGCGCGTCGGACAGTGGGTCAGCCGTAGTAGCCGGCCCGCAGCAGGTCGGTGATCTCCTCGACGAGCGGCATCCGCGGGTTGGTGCGCATGCTCGGGTCGGCGAAGGACGCGAGCGCGAGCTCGGGCAGTGCGGCGAGGTACTCGTCCTCGCCCACCCCCGCCTCCTTCAAGGTGCGCGGCAGGTGCAGGTCGTTGAGCAGGTCGTCGACCGCGCGGAACAGCCGGCTCTGCGCGTCCTCGGGCCCGTGCCCGCCGAAGAGCACCCGGCCGAGCTCGGCGTACTTGTCGGGCGCGACGTACGACGAGGAGCCGGGCCCGGGCATGAACTTCATCGGCAGCGCCGCGTTGTATCGGAGCACGTGGGGCAGGAAGATCGCGTTCGCCCGCCCGTGCGCGATGTGGAACCGGGCCCCGACGGAGTGCGCGAGGGCGTGGTTGACCCCGACGAAGGCGTTCGCGAACGCCTGCCCGGCGATGTTGGCCGCGTCCGCCATCCCGGTCCGGGCCGCGACGTCCGACCCGTCGGCGTAGGCCTTCGGCAGCCACCGGAAGATCAGCCGGGCGGACTGCACCGCGAAGGCGTCGCTGAACGGTGAGGCGAAGACCGACACCAGCGCCTCGAACGCGTGGGTGAGCGCGTCGATCCCGGTGTCGGCGGTCATGCCGGGCGGCATCGACGTCATCAGCCGCGGGTCGATGATCGCGACGTCGGGGGTCAGCGTGTAGTCGACCAGCGTCGACTTGCGCCCCTCGACGGTGAGCACGGCCGCCGGGGTGGCCTCCGAGCCGGTGCCCGCCGTCGTGGGGACGCCGACGAGCCGGGCGCGGTGCGAGTCCTGGGGGAACCGCACGACCCGCTTGCGGGGGTCGAGGAACGGCAGCGACAGCTCGTCCATCGTCAGGTCGGGGTGCTCGTAGAACAGCCGCATCGCCTTGGCGGCGTCGATCACGGACCCGCCGCCGACGGCGACGATCAGGTCGGGCTCGCTGCGGCGCAGCAGCTCCACCCCGCGCACGACGACGTCCTCGCCCGGCTCCGGCACGACCTCGGAGAAGACCCGGACGTTCGGCGCGGTGAGGTGCCGCCGCACGTCGGCGAGCACACCGCGCTCCTCCGTCCACGAGTCGGTGACGATCACGGTCGTCTGGCTGGGCAGCTCTCGCAGGGCCTCGAGCGCGCCGACGTTGAAGAACGTCGCGGTCGGCACGCGGAACCACTGCGGCGGAGTGCGCCGGCGCGACACCTGCTTGATGTTGAGCAGGTTCCTGTAGTTCACGTTGTCGGTGGTGCTCGACCCTCCCCAGGTGCCGCAGCCGAGGGACAGGGTGGGCGTCATCGCGTTGTAGATCCCGCCGAGGGCACCGACCGCGGTCGGCGCGTTGACGAGGATGCGGCCGGTGCGGACCTCCTTTGCGTACGCGTCGATGACCTCGTCGTCGTTTGCGTAGATCGCCGAGGTGTGCCCGAGGCCGCCATGCTCGGTGACGAGCGCGGCCGCAGCGACGCCGTGCTCCACCGACGGCGAGCGCACCACGCCGAGCACCGGCATGAGCTTCTCCTGCACGAGCGGGTGCGCGCGCAGCGCGTCGAGGTCCGTCGGCAGCGGCGCGAGCAGCACCTTGGTGTGCGGCTCGACCGTGATGCCCGCCCGCTTCGCGAGCTCGGGTGCGGGCTGGCCGAGCGCGGCGAGGTTCACCTTGTCCCCGCACCCGAACGCGAAGTCGGCGAGGCGGCCCGCGTCCTGCTCGGACAGCACGTGACCGCCCATGTGCTCGAACTCGGCGATCACCTCGTCGTACACCGCCTCGTCGATGACGATGGTCTGCTCCGCCGGGCAGATCACGGAGGCGTCGAAGGTCTTGGAGATGAGCACGTCGACGACGGCGCCCTTGAGGTCGGCCGTGCGGTGGATGTAGATCGGCGCGTTGCCCGGCCCGACGCTGATGCCGGGCTTGCCCGACCGGTTGGCGAGCTGGACGATCTTCGGACCGCCGGTCGTCCACACGAAGTCGATGCTCGGGTGCCCGAACAGGTAGTGGGTGACCTCGCGCGCGGCGTCCGGGATCACCTGCAGCGCGCCGGGCGGCATGCCGGCCGCTTCCGCGGCCGCGGCGAGGATCTCGACGGTGCGCTCGGCGGAGCGCACGGCGTACGGCGACGGGCGGAACAGGACCGCGTTGCGGGTCTTCGCCGCGACGATCGCCTTGAACAGCACGGTCGACGTCGGGTTGGTGAGCGGGGTGATCGCCATGACCACGCCGATCGGTTCGGCGACGAAGTCGACGTCCCGCTCGCTGTCGCGGTCGATGACGCCGACGCTCTTCTTGTCCTTGAGGTAGTCGTAGAGGAACTCGGTCGCGATGAAGTTCTTGACGACCTTGTCCTCGAGCACGCCGAAGTGCGTCTCCTCCACCGCCAGGAGGGCGAGCTCGGTGGCGGCGTGCAGCCCGGCCTTGACCATCGCGAGAACGATGCGGTCAACCGCCTCCTGGTCCAGCTCGCGAAACGCACGGGCAGCGGCGGCTGCGCGCTGGACGACGGCGTCGACCTCCGCCTGACGGTCGCCGGTCAGAGGGGTCTGTGAGCCGCTCATGCGGCGCCTCCCGAATTGCGGGGTGGTTGCACCCACCCTCCCGGCAGCGATGGCGGGCGGTAAGGGTCAGCGGGCCCGCCCGGCGAGGGACGAACGGCCCACGACCCCGGACTGGGCCGAGGTGGCCGGGCGGAACAGGTCGGGTCGCGTGGGTCGACGGTCCCATCAAGGGAGGGCCGGAAGCCCGCTGACGGGCGTCTGGAGAGGGATGAAGCTGTCTGCGAAGCGGTGATTGGCGGGAGGGCGTGATGAATCCACCGAAGATCTTGCTCATCGGGTACAGCGGGGCCAACAACACGGGAGCGGAGGCGCTGCTGCAGGCCGACATCGAGGATCTCCGAGCGGTCTTCGGCGACGACGCGCCGCTCACCGTTCCTGCCCTCAAAGATCCCGCGAACCTGCGCCGCTACCTTCACGAGGGACCGAGCCTTCGCATCGTTCGGATGCCGTCGGTCTTCCTGGCCGCCACCCGGCGTCTGGTGCGCGAGCACGACCTGGTCGTGCTGGTCGAGGGCAGCGCCTACATGGACACGTGGACGTCGGCGCTCCTCTGGTACTTCCTGTGGGCCACACGATGCGCCCAGCAGGAAGGCAAACCCTGCCTCGCGTACGCGGTGGACGCCGGTCAGCTTCGGCCCCGCAACCAACGTCTCGTCCGCCGGTGGGCGAGCACGACGGACCTGATCGTCACGAGATCGGAGGCGGCCGCCGGGCGCCTCCGGGAGTGGGGGGTGACGGCGCCGATCGAGTGGACCGCCGACAACGCCTTCAACTTCGATCCGCGACCCGACGATCGGGATTGGGCTCGCGGCATCTGGCCCGAGGTCGAACGTCCTCCCGTGGGAATCGCGGCCGTCGACTTCCACCGGTGGCCTGTGGTGATCCGCCCCTGGGGCCACTCGCAGGACCGCTACCGCTGGCCGTACTACTTCTCCACCTCGCCCGCGCGCCGGCAGGCGAGCGCTGCGCTCGCCCGCGACTACGCCCGTCTCGCGGATCGCGTGGTCGAGCGCCACGACCGATCCGTCGCGCTGATCTGCATGGAGGAGCTGGACGAACCGATCGCCCGGGCGATCCACCTCGAGATGGCGAACCCGGATCGGGCGCGCGTGTTCTCGTCGCGGCAGCTCGATGCGTCGCGAATGACCGCGCTCCTGCGCAGCCTCGGCGTCCTGGTGACGTCCCGGTACCACGCGTCGGTGCTGTCGCTCGCGGACGCGGTGCCACAGGTCGCCGTCGGACACGACCTTCGTCTCCGGACCCTCTATGCGGAGCTCGGGCTCGAGCGCGACTACTTCCTCCCACCCGAGGGTCCGGAAGTGTTCGACCGGATGGCCGAAGCGGTCGACGAGCTCCTGTCGGATCCCGTCGAGGTGCGGAACAGGCTCCGCGCCGGTGACGGCGCGCATGTCGTATCGGCAAGGCGGAACCGCGAGCTGTTGCGGAGCTTCGCCGTCGAGCACGGGTGGGGGGTCCCGGCATGGGCGGCGTAGTCCTGCTCACGGGTGGCACCGGGTTCCTCGGGACGGAGGTCGCCGCCCGGCTCCTGGCGCGCGCCGACCTTGAGATCGTCTCGCTCGTGGCGGCAAGCACGGATGCCGACGCGACCGCCGCGTCGAGCCGCGCCTGGTGGCATCGGCCGGACCTGCGTTCGGCGCTCGGCATCCGCATCCGCGCGGTCGCGGGAGACGTGACGAAACCGCGGCTGGGTCTCGACCCACGCACCGACGCTGACCTCTGCGACCGGGTCACCCACATCGTCCACGCCGCCGCCGACCTGCGGGTCGAGGCGTCCGTCGAGGACCTGCGCAGGACGAACGTCGATGGCGTGGCCCGCGTGCTGGAGTTCGCGCGGTCGGTCCGCGGGCTCTCGCGGCTGGTGCACGTGTCCACGGCGTACGTGGCGGGTGGTCGGACAGGCGCGGTGGGCGAAGACGACCTGACCGACGCCTTCGGCTTCGAGAGCCCGTACGAGCAGACGAAGTACGAAGGCGAGCGGCTGGTCCGCGCGGCGTCGTCCGAGCTCCCGGTCTCGGTCGTGCGGCCCGCGATGATCGTGGGCGACTCCAGGACCGGGGACGTCAAGACGTTCAACACGTTCTACACTCCGCTGCGGTTGTTGCTGTCCGGCAAGCTCCGGATCATCCCCGCAAGCCGCAGGCTCCGCGTCAACATCGTGCCGGTGGACTATGTGGCGGACGCGATCGTCCGCTTGGCGTTCGAGCCGGCGGCCGAGGGGCTGACGTTCCATCTCACGACGCCCACCGGCCAGCTGCCCACGGCCGGGGAAGTCGTCGCCGTCGCCCGCCGGTGGGCACGCGATCGGCTCGGCATCCGGGTGCGTTCGCCCCTGTTCGCGCCGATCGGCATCGGTTCGGGCGGACGCAGCGGCCGCCTGCTCGCGCCGTACTTCCGGGAACGGCGTCGCTTCCGGCGGGACCACACGGACGCGCTGCTCGGTCGATCCGTGCCCGATTGGCATGCGTACCTGCCGATCCTGCTGGAGCACGCGATCGCGCACGGGTTCCTGCATCGTTCCGATCGCACCGTCCACGAGCAGGTTGTGTTCCGACTGGCCAGTCGCCATCGCCCCGTCCGCTTCACCGATCTCGACGCGGAGGGCGCCGCGACGGTTCGACCGGCGACCGCGGTTCGGGACGAGATATCGAGCGCGGCGGCGGCGCTTCGCGCGATGGGCGTCGGGCCGGGAACGCGGGTTGCGATCGTCGGATCGAACAGCACGCGCTACCTGGTGGTGG
>WNGB01005579.1_pt1 | contig 18761 bp, 21 predicted proteins | sample 5400681 | NCBI WGS metagenome assembly WNGB01 (sample SAMN13153367, study PRJNA577476) | soil metagenome | isolation source: 115 cm soil or saprolite under grassland replicate 2 | place: USA:California | collected 2016-06-15
CTTCGTCCCCAGAGCAAGACCTCCCACGGGCGCCTCTACCAGGCGAGCGAGAAGGGCTTCGCCTGGATCCTGAACGGGTACGAGAAGTCGCTCGGATGGGTGCTGCGGCACCAGCGCTTCACGATCCTGGTCACGCTAGCGACCATGGCGGCGACGATCTTCCTGTATGCCAGGGTTCCGAAGGGATTCTTTCCCCAGCAGGACTCCGGACGGCTCACGGGCACCATCCAGGCCGACCAGGACACTTCGTTCCAGGCGATGCAGAAGAAACTCGCCCAGTTCGTGGATACGGTCATGCAGGACCCCGACGTCGAGAGCGCCAACGGGTTCCTGGGCGGCGGGACTGTCAACTCAGGCCGGATGTTCATCTCGTTGAAGCCGAAGAATCAGCGCAAGCAGACCGCCGACCAGGTCATCGCGCAACTGCGGGGCAAGCTCGCGCACGTGCCGGGCGCCACGCTCGTCCTCCAACCGGTCCAGGACGTGCGCGTCGGGGGAAGATCTTCCGCCGCGCAGTACCAGTACACGCTCCGCGGAGACAACTCCGACGAGCTGCTCCAATGGGCGCCCCAGGTCCTCCAACGGTTGCGCAAGCTCCCCGAGCTGACCGACGTGAACAGCGATCAGCAGAACAAGGGCCTCCAGGCGTCGCTCGTCATCGACCGCGCCACCGCCACGCGCCTGGGCATCACGCCACAGATGATCGACGACACGCTCTACGATGCCTTCGGCCAGCGCCAGGTCTCGACCATGTACACGCAATTGAACCAGTACCACGTCGTCATGGAAGTCGAGCCGAAGTTCTGGCAGAACCCGGAAGGCTTGAAATACATCTACGTCCGCGGCAAGACAGGGGACCTCGTTCCGCTCGCGGCATTCACGCACTACCAGCCCTCGACCGCTCCTCTCGCGGTCAATCACCAGGGGCAGTTTCCCTCCGTGACGATCTCCTTCAACCTTCCTCCGGGGACCGCGCTGGGCACCGCGGTGGATGCGATCAACCGCGCCGAGGCGGAGATCCGGCTGCCGGCGACGATGCGCGGGAGCTTCCAGGGCACGGCGCAGGCCTTCCAGGCCTCGCTCGCCAACGAGCCGATCCTGATCGCCGCGGCGCTGCTGGCCGTCTACATCGTGCTCGGCATCCTTTACGAGAGCCTGATCCACCCGGTGACGATTCTTTCGACGCTCCCCTCCGCCGGGGTGGGTGCTCTCCTCGCGTTACTCCTGACCCGAAACGACCTGACCGTCATCGCGTTGATCGGGATCATTCTCTTGATCGGCATCGTGAAGAAGAACGCGATCCTGATGATCGACTTCGCGATCGAGGCGGAACGCAAGGAGAACAAGAGTCCCGAGGACGCAATCTTCCAGGCATGTATCCTGCGCTTCCGTCCCATCACGATGACGACGATGGCGGCCCTGCTCGGCGGGCTTCCTCTTGCCATCGGGCTCGGGACCGGCGCGGAGCTGCGGCGGCCGCTGGGGATCTCGATCGTCGGGGGACTCGTCTTTTCCCAGATGCTGACGCTGTACACGACGCCCGTCGTCTATCTCTATCTCGACCGGTTCCGGCTCCGCTGGGAGCGCTTCCGCCGAGGGCTCATGCGCCGCCCGGTGCCGGCCGGGGGGAAAGCGTGACGAGAGGTCGCCTCTTTTCAGCCTTCCTCGCGCTGCTCTCCGCGGCCTGTGCCGTGGGTCCCAATTACAAGCGGCCGTCGGTGCCGGTGCCGGCAGCGTACAAGGAGGAGCGCCCGCCCCCCGATGCCGCGGCCGAACCCCAGTGGAAGCCCGCGGAGCCGCGGGACGACGCCAGCCGCGGAAAGTGGTGGGAGCTCTTCGAAGATCCGGACTTGAACGCGCTCGAAGAGCAGATCGATGTTTCCAACCAGAACATCGCGCAGGCCGAGGCGCAGTTTCGAGGCGCCCGAGCCGCGGTCCGCGGGGCGCGCGCGGATTTCTTCCCGACCGTGACCGCGAGCGCGTCGGTGACGCGGTCTCAGGGCTCGGCGGGCCGTTCGACGGCGGACACTTCTACTCCGGCCTCGACCGCGGCCACGACCGTGTACGCGCTGCCCGTGGACCTCTCCTACGAAGTGGATGTCTGGGGACGCGTCCGGCACAACGTCGAATCGAGCGTGGCCGGCGCTCAGGCTTCCGCCGCGGATCTGGAGACCGTCCGGCTGACCATGCACGCGGAGCTGGCGCTCGATTACTTCGAGCTGCGCGGAATCGACACGCAGAGGCAGCTCCTGGATTCGAGTGTCGCCGCCTATGAGAAAGCGCTGCAGATGACGATGAACCGTTTCAACCAGGGAGTCGTCTCGGGCGTGGACGTGGCGCAGGCGCAGACGCTGCTCGAGACAACGCGCGCCCAGGCGACCGACCTGGGTGTCTCCCGGGCGCAGCTCGAGCACGCCATCGCGACTCTCATCGGAAAGCCGCCAGCCGACTTCACGTTCCGGCCGACTCCGGGTCTTCCCGGCCCTCCCGTCATCCCGGTGTCGTTGCCGTCAGAGCTTCTGGAGCGCCGTCCCGACATCGCGGCTGCCGAGCGTCGGGCGTCGGCGGCCAACGCGCAGATCGGCGTAGCGACGTCCGCCTTCTTTCCGAGGCTGCTCCTGGCCGCGACCGGCGGATACGAGAGCACAAGGCTCGCGGACTGGTTCTCTCTCCCGAGCTGGTTTTGGGCGATCGGGCCCTCAGTCGTCGCGACGATCTTCGACGGGGGCAAGCGCCGGGCCGGCGTGGAACAGGCGCGGGCCTCCTACGACGCCGCCGTCGCCGTCTATCGCCTCGACGTGCTGACCTCCTTCCAGCAGGTCGAAGACAACCTCGCGGCATTGCGCATCCTCTCCGAAGAGGCCGCGCAGCAGGCCGCGGCGGTGGCAGCCGCGGAGCGCTCACTCACGATCGCCAGGAACCGCTATCTCGCCGGCACGACGACATACCTGGAAGTCGTCACGGCTCAGACCGTCGCCCTGGCCAACGAGCGGACCGCCGTCGAGATCCAGATCCGTCGCATGACTGCCGCCGTCAACCTCATCAAAGCACTCGGCGGCGGCTGGCACGCTTCCGACCTCCCCTACGGCGGCGCCGTTACCGCCTCGGCCCCCCCGGACACCACCGAGCGTCCGAGCACCTCCGCGCCTGCTCCGGAACCCCGCGCTCCTGAGATTCCTGTCATCCCGAGCCAGAGGTTCCTGTCATCCTGAGCGCAGCGAAGGATCTGCCCCCGCGTTCATCCAGAGCACATCTCTTACGGCGCGGAACTGAGCCACGAGTTCATTCATAATTGCACCGCTGCCCGTAGCTCAGTTGGATAGAGCAACGGCCTTCTAAGCCGTAGGTCGGCGGTTCGAATCCGCCCGGGCAGGCCAACCGTCGCTTCGCCCGCTCCGCTTGGATGTCGCCCTTCGGGCTCATCAGCTCCGGGGCTACGCTCCCGCGGCCCGAGGCTCCTCCCCTCTGGGAGACTCCTCGCGCCGCGAGCGTAACCAGCATTGTGGTTGGGTATCGCCGCACCCTACTCAGCGGACCGGAGGAAGCGATACGCCAGCTGCGGGCCGCCCTTCCCCTCGTAGGCGAGGCGTGCGACGAGCAGCGCGAACGGCTCGGCATAACGGGCTGTGCGCAGCGGACCGGCGTCGACGGGATGGAAGCCGACGTCGCGAGCCAGTTGAGCCGCGACTCTCTTGGCGTTCCGATCGTCGCTGTAGTAGAGCATGTCCGGGGAGCTGCCCCCGCCCCGCCTTTCGAACACGCTGAAGAGCACCTCGCTGGGTATGGTGTTGAACGCGGCGACGACCCGAGCATCCGGAAGTCTCTTTGCGAGCTCCTCCGCGCCGGACGAGTTGTGGCCGACGACGAGATCGGTGTCGCCCGCGTTCATGGGAAGCGAGCAGGTCACGATGACCTTACCCGTCAGGTCGCCCGCCTGTCCCAACACGTCGTCGAACCGAGACCAGTGCACGGCCAGCAGCAGGGCACTCGCGTGCTGCGCGGCCTCGGCAGGGGTGCCCGCCCTCGCGTTCGCGCCCGCCTCGCGCGCGAGCGTCTTGAGCTTCGCCTGGCGGCGGGAGTAGCTGAAGATCACCTCGTGCCCGGCGCGGGCGAAGAGGGTCCCGAGCTTTCCGCCCATCAACCCCGAGCCCAGGATACCGATTCTCATGTGACGCCCTCAGATACCGGTCATTCGCTCCAGGTGCTCGGGGTAGCGAGCACCCTGGATCTCGACGCTCGAGACGGCGGTGTCGATCTCGCGGAGATCGTCGGACATGAGCTCGACCGCGACGGCTCCGATGTTCTCGTCCAGACGCTCCAGCTTCCGGGTGCCGGGAATAGGCACGATCCACGGCTTCTGAGCGAGCAGCCAGGCGAGCGCTATCTGCGCGGGTGTCGCTTTCTTCCGTGCTGCGATCTTGCCGAGCAGTTCGACCAATGCCTGATTCGCTTTCCTTGCCTCCGGCGTGAAGCGGGGGACGATGTTGCGAAAGTCGGTGCTGTCGAAGGTGGTGCTCTCGGTGATCTTTCCGGTAAGGAATCCCTTGCCAAGGGGGCTGAACGGGACGAAGCCGATCCCGAGCTCCACCAATGCCGGCAAGAGCTCCGCTTCGGGGCGTCTCCACCACAGCGAGTATTCGCTTTGAACCGCGGTAACCGGCTGGACCGCGTGGGCGCGGCGGATGGTCTGAGCTCCCGCCTCGGAAAGGCCGAATTGCCGGACCTTGCCTTGCCGGATGAGGTCCTTCACCGCTCCGGCCACGTCCTCGATCGGCACTTTCCTGTCCACGCGGTGCTGATAGAACAGGTCGATCGCATCGACCCGGAGCCGCTTGAGCGAGGCGTCGGCGACCTCCTTGATGTGCGCGGGCCGGCTGTCCACGCCCCGCTGCGCGCCTTGCTCGAACTTGAACCCGAACTTGGTGGCGATCACCACCTGCCCATGGAAAGGGGCGAGCGCCTCGCCGACGAGCTCTTCGTTCGTGAACGGACCGTAGGCCTCCGCGGTGTCGAAGAACGTGATCCCGCGATCCACGGCCGTCCGCAGAAGGGAGATCATTTCCTGCTTGTCGCTGGCCGGACCGTAGCCGAAGCTCATTCCCATGCAGCCGAGGCCGACCGCCGACACTTCCAATCCGCTGTTGCCGAGCGTGCGCTTCTGCATTTCGTCCTCTTATTCGGCGTTCGAGCCGGCCTGGTACTGCTCGTCGGTGACCTTTTCCATCCAGTCGACCGCCTTGCCGTCGAGCCGCTCCACGATGGCGATGTGCGTCATGGCCGTGATCGCCGTGGCGCCGTGCCAATGCTTCTCGCCCGGCGGGCACCAGACCACGTCGCCGGGGCGGATCTTTTCGATCGGGCCTCCCCAGCTCTGGACCAGCCCGCAGCCGGCCGTGACGATCAGGGTCTGCCCGAGCGGGTGCGTGTGCCACGCCGTCCGGGCGCCGGGCTCGAAAGTGACACTGGCGCCGAGCGCCCGCGCCGGCTCGGGTGATTGGAACAGCGGGTCGATGCGGACCGAGCCGGTGAAGGACTCGGCGGGCCCCTTTCCGGAGGGCTGAGTGCCGCTTCTCTTGATTTCCATAGGGCTTCCTTTCTTCACACCGCCGGCGCGGCGCTCCTCGCACGCGGCGACCCGGCGTGACGCGCGCGCCATTGCCCGGGCGAGCTGCCCTCCCAGCCGTGGAACGCCCGGAAGAAGGAATGGGCGTCCTCGTAACCCAGGAGATAGGCGGTCTGATTGAGCTCGAGCGAGGAGTGCAGCAGGTAGTGGCGGGCCAGCTCGCGGCGCGCCTCCTGCATCAGCTGCTGGAACGTGACGCCGGCTTCGGTCAGTCTCCGTTGCAGGGTCCGTGAACTGAGACGCAGCTCGCTCGCGACATTCTCGATCCCCGGCCGGCGGCCGGCCAGAAGCCGCTTCAGGACGCCCCTGACCTGTTCGGAGATCGATTTCGAAGCGAGCGCCTGCGCCAGCTCGGCCTCGAGCTGCGGCGCGACAGCCGCGAAGAGGTCCGCGTTGTGCGTGATGAAGGGTCGATCGAGGTCCGCCTTTCGGAAGACGATCGTGTTCCGGCGGGCGTCGAACCGCGCCGGGCAGCGGAAGTGCGCCTCGTACATCTTGCGGTTCTTCGTGGCTCCGCAAAACTCGAGCCGCTTCGGGTTGACGAGGGCGCCGGTCCCTCGGTGAGCGATGCGAACGACCGCGGCAAAGCAGAGGTCCACGAGCAGCGTCGGCTCCGTCTCCTCCGCGAGCAGCCATCGGAACTGCACCCGGCACTCGTCTCCCCGCTCGACCACGTCGAGCGCTTCGGGGCACGTGAGCTGCTTGTAGCGCGCCAGCCGCTGCAACGCGTCACGGAGCGACCGCGCCGACACGGCGGCGAGAGTGATCGGCTCGTACCGCTCCACGCGATCTTCAGTCCCGAGCTTCAACCCGATGGCCGGATCGCTGCTGGCCTCCGCGAGGCCCCGATAGAAGGCGAAGAGATCCTCGGTGCTCACCAGGATCTTCTCCTGGTCGAACAGGCCCGGCTGCAGGCCCGCCCGGCGCAACACGAGCGCAGGAGACACACCGAGCTCCTCGAGCTTGCGCGGGAGCGTCGTGGAGACGCGGAAGAGGCTCAGCATGGCTCTGGTCGCAGGATATCGCCGTGGGGCGTGGAATCCTCCCTCCGACGCCGCCTACTTCAGGGAGGCCATGTCGACGACGAAGCGGTACTTCACGTCCCCCTTCGCCAACCGGTCGTAGGCTTCGTTGACCTTCTGGATCGGAATCAACTCGACGTCGGCCGTGATCCCGTGCTCGGCGCAGAAGTCCAGCATCTCCTGGGTCTCTCGGAGGCCGCCGATCATCGAGCCCGCGAGCTGTCTCCGCCCGAACAAGAGGCTGAATGCCCCCACCGGCAGCGGAGTCTCCGGCGCTCCCACCAGGGTCAGGGTGCCGTCCCGCTTCAGAAGGTCGAGATAGGGGTTCAAGTCGTGCACGGCCGAAACCGTGTCCAGAATAAAGTCGAAGCTATTCAGGTGCTTCTGCATTTCCGCGGCATCGTTCGAGACCACCACGTCGCTGGCGCCCAACCGGGCTGCGTCTTGCGCCTTGCCGGGCGACGTCGTGAACACGACGACCCGGGCGCCGAACGCCTTGGCGATCTTCACGGCCACGTGCCCCAGCCCGCCGAGGCCGACGACGCCCACCTTCTGCCCTTTCCGGACGTTCCAGTGCCGCAGGGGCGAATAGGTGGTGATGCCGGCGCACAGGAGCGGCGCTGCCCCGGCTGGGTCCAGGCGGTCCGGCACCCGCAGGACGAAGGCCTCGTCCACGACGAGGCTGTCGGAGTACCCGCCGTAAGTGACGCCGCCGAGATGCTTGTCGGGGGCGTTGTAGGTGAAGGTCGCCGGGCCCTCACAGAACTGCTCCTGCCCTTCCCGGCACGCGGAGCAGGCGCGGCACGAGTCAACGAGGCAGCCCACCGCGGTCAGGTCTCCCTCCTTGAACTTGCGGACGGCGCCACCCACCTTCGTGACCCGGCCGACGATCTCGTGGCCCGGGACGCAGGGATAGACGGTCGGCATGGTGTTCTGCCACTCGTTCCGGACCTGATGCAGGTCCGAGTGGCAGATCCCGCAGAAGAGCACTTCGATCTGCACGTCCTGCGACCGCGGGGTGCGGCGCCGGATGGTTGCCGGCGCAAGCGGCGATCTCGCGCCCGGGGAGGCATAGGCTTTGGCCTCGTACGAATTTCCCGGGGGCACAGCGACTTCAGCCAACTTCGTTTTCGTCGTCTCGTTCATTCCTGGGCTCCTCTCGACGCGATTCAGGGTAGGACGTCGGGCGTCGCGGGTCATTAGCAGAACGCGCCAATGTAGTGGCCGAACGCGCCACGGCCAACCGTCGCTTCGCCCGCTCCGCTTGGATTTTGCCCTTCGGGCTCATCAGCTCCGGGGCTTCGCTCCCGCGGCGCGAGGCTCCTCCCCACTGGGAGACTCCTCGCGCCGCGAGCGTAACCACCATTCTGGTTTTTCGTATCGCCCCACCGGCGGTTCGAATCCGCCCGGCGGGAGCCGGCCGTGGGAGAATGGGTAACCGACCAGTGAAGGGGACGGCTTGGCACCACATGTGGGGATCATCGGCGCGGGCGTCATCGGATGCTCCATCGCCCTGGAGCTGCGGCGGCGCGGCTTCGACGTGAGCGTCATCGACCGGAACGGGGAAGTCGGCCACGGCACCACCTCGGCCTCCTGCGGCGTCGTACGCCGCTACTACTCCCAGCCCGGCATGATCGCGATGGCCCACGAGGCGGCTTCCATCTGGGCGGACTGGTCGGGATACCTCGGACCCGTCGAGGAGGACCTGGCCGTGTTCAGGCGGCCGGGCATGCTCTTCATCCTGCCCCGCGTCGACGAGACAGTGCACGCGCTTCTCGCCGAGATGCGGCGGGTCGGGATCAAGGCATCCCTGCTTACACCCGAGGAGGTGCGCGAGCGGTTCCCGTATTTCGACACCGCGTCGCATTTCCCGGCCCGGCCCGTTTCCGATCCCGCATTCCTCGAGCCGAGCGAGCGTCCGATCGCCGGCGCCGTCTTCGAGGAAGACTCGGGCTACGTCGTCTCTCCAGGCATTGCCACCAGCAACCTGCGGCGGGCCGGAGAGCGCGAGGGCGTGCGCTTCGTCCTGAACCGGCGAGTACGGAGCATCCGGCGGGGAGGCGACCGGCGCTTCCTCGTCGAGACCGAGACCCACGGCTCGATCGAGTGTGACGTCGTGGTCAACGCGGCGGGGCCGCATTCCGGCATCGTCAACCAAATGGCCGGGGTGAACCTTCCTCTGGAGACACGCCCGCTGCGCCGCGAGGTCCATGTCCTCTCGAACCCGCTCTTCGGCCAGCCGGAGGGCGCAACCGTTCCCGTGGTCGGTGACGTCGACGGAGGCGTCTATTTCCGCCCGGAGACGTGCGGCCGCGACATCGTCGTCGGTTCGACGGATCCTGAGTGCGACGCCAAGGATTTCGTAGCCGATCCCGACGACTTCGGCGACACCATCACGGACCTCTACCGTGAACGGCAGTGCCTTCGCGCGATGCAACGGTTCCCCGCCATGCGGCTCGGGCGTCCCCGCGGTGTCGCGTCGCTCTACGACGTCACCGTGCGTGACTGGTACCCGATCGTCGACCGGACTGACCTGCCGGGCTTCTACGTGTGCATCGGGACGAGCGGCTCCTCGTTCAAGACGGCGCCCGTGCTGGGCCGCCTCACGGCCGAGCTCATCGAGAGCGGGGAAGAAGGACGCGACACCGATCGAGAGCCCCTCGTCTTCGACCTGCCCCGCATCGGCGTGTCCGTCGATACCCGGTTCCTCTCTCGCCGCCGCGGCGAGCTGCAGACCACTGGCACTGTCATCGGATAGCGGGAGCCCGCAGCCGCGCGCCGCTGCGATCCGCGCCCGCACAGCATGACCGCGCCGGCCACCGGACCCACGACATGGTCGTCACGGTTTGCCTTCTACCTGGGCGTCGTGGGCGCGGCCGTCGGACTCGGCAGCATCTGGAGGTTCCCGTTTCTGGCCGGCACGTCGGGCGGCAGCGCGTTCATCCTCGTCTTCGTCCTGGCCATCGGCTTGATCGCGACGCCGCTGCTCGCGGCTGAGTTCATGATCGGGCGCCGCGCGAGAAGGAGCCCTCCCACGGCCGCGGGGGAGGTGGCGCGCCAATCAGGGCTCTCCCAGCGATGGAACGCCATCGGCCTCCTCGGGACGACCGCGGCCTTCCTTATCCTCTCGTACTACACGGTGGTCGCGGGCTGGGTCCTGGCCTATACGTGGAAGTGCGCGAGCGGCGCGCTCTCCGGCCTTCCTCGCGCGGAGGTAACCGTGCTCTGGCGCCGTTTCCTGTCGAGCCCCGTCGAGATGGGCGCCTGGCACCTGGCCTTCGTGGCGCTCGTGGCCTACTTTTCGGCGCGCGGCCTGCATCGGGGGATCGAGCTGGCCACCAAGATCCGGGGGCCCGCGCTCCTCGGCCTGCTCCTCGCGCTCGACGTCTACGCGCTGACGTCCGGCGAGACTCGCCGCGGCCTCGTCTTCGCGTTCGCGCCGAACTTCCGCGCGATCACGCCGGAGGTCGTGCTGGTCGCGATCGGACAAGCCTTCTACGCGACCGGCGTCGGCATGGCCATGATGCTCGCCTACGGCGCCTACGTCTCCCGCGGCACCTCACTCGTGCGGTCCTCCGCGATCATCAGCGGGTCGATCCTCCTGGTGTCGCTCCTCTCGACCCTTCTCGTGTTTCCCCTCGTGTTTCGTTACGGGATGAACCCTGCTCAAGGAACGGAGCTCGTGTTCGACGTCCTCCCCAAGGCTTTCGCCGAGATGCCCGCAGGGCGCCTCGTCGGGAGTTTGTTCTTCCTCCTCCTCGTCTTCGCGGCGCTCACGCCTTCCATCGCCGCGCTCGAGCCCACGATCGCGCACCTCTTGCAACGCACGCGTCTGCGCCGTGGCCCCGCCGTTCTGCTCTCGGCAGGCGCCGCATGGCTCCTGGGGATCGCGTCGGTCTTCTCCTTCAACCTCTGGGCGCATTGGCGGCCTTTGGCCTTCCTGCCGGGCTTCGGGCAGAGAACGTGGTTCGACGCCGCGGACTACGTCGCTTCGAACCTCCTCCTGCCGCTCGGCGCCGTGCTCACGAGTGTCCTCGTCGGCTGGCGTTTGGAACGCGCCGCGGTGACTGAGGAGCTGGCGGAGACGACGCCGCTCGCCCGGCGGGCCTGCGTCTTCCTCCTGCGCACGGTGTGCCCTGTCGCCATCGTCGTGGTGCTCATCGCCAAGCTCCTCGGATGAAACGTCGCTACGCGCCTGCGCTTGGATTTCGCCTTCGGGCTCATCAGCTCCGGCGCTTCGCTCCCGCGGCGCGAGGCTCCTCCCCACTGGGAGACTCCTCGCGCCGCAAGCAGGGGAAAGAGTGCCGCGTAATACGATCGGCTTCCTCTTCCGCAGGAGAAGCACCGCGAGTTCAGTGGAGTACAGTTCGAGCCGGGCACGAATCACGCATATTCCAATGCCGGATACATCCTGCTCGGCCTGATCATCGAGGCCGCCTCCGGTCAGGACTACTACGCGTACGTCCGGGAACACATCTTCCGGCCCGCCGGCATGGCGGACACGGATTTCTTCTTCGTTGACGAGATCGTTTCCAACCGCGCCGTCTCCTACACGAAGGAGGGCGGCCGGCTGCGCTCCGCGATGTTCGAGCATCCCGCTCGGGGAAGCTCCGCCGGCGGCGGATATTCGACGGCCCGTGACCTGATGAGATTCGCCGCCGCGCTCAAGGCCGGCCCTCTATCAGGGCCTGTCTCCGGCTCGCTCGGAATCGCGGGAGGAAGCCCCGGCGTCAACGCCGCCCTCGAGATCGCCGCCGATCGCGGTTTGACGGTCGTCGTCTTGTGTAACGCCGACCCTCCCTGCGCCGAGAAAGCGTCGCGGAAGATCCGAGGCCTCCTCCCCCGCGCGCTCGTTCCCGGGGCAGGCACCCCCTGAGCGCATCGTTCTAGGGGGCGGAGGGCGGCGGGACCCGGCGCTTGGTAGCCTGTTCGAAGGCGTAGGCGAGGGCTAGGAGACGCGGTTTGCTGCAGGACATGCCGGTGAAGCTGACGCCGAAGGGGGACGGCTTCGCGTTGAAGCCTTCCGGGAAGGGCGCGGCGGGCGCCGTCGGCGCGTTGGGGACCATGCCGAAGGGAACCATGACGGTCGGATAGCCGGGCCGCGCGGCGATGCCGGCACCGCTCCCGCCGGGGAAGAGGAGCGCGTGCAAGTTGTTCGCTTTCATCACCTCGTCGATGCCGTGCGTGCCGGCGAGCGCGATGTCCTTGGCCCGATCCGCTTCGTACCGCGCCTTGTCTGCCTGGACGTCCATCTCGTCGGAGATGTCGAGGTTCGATTGCCCGTATTTGATCGCGCTGGCCTTCGTGTGCGTCAGGTTCCACTGGCGAAGCTCGGTCAGAGTCTTGACCGGCGCGGAAGGGCCGAGCGACGCCAGCCACTTGTTGAAGTCGCGCTTCATTCCGTACTTGAAGGAGATGGAACAATCCGCGTCCTTCCCCTTCGCGTCGCTCCAGCCCGAGCAGATGTTCCACGACAGCGCGATCGCGTCGGCCATCACCTTCGCCTGATCGGCGTTCAAGCCGCCGCGGGGTTCCTTGCCGCCGGGAGGCGTGACCTTGTCATAGAAGAAGATCCGCGGAATGCCGATGCGCGCGCCCTTCAAGGCCCCGGTGTCGAGGAACTTCGTGTAGTCGCGGCCGGGCGGAGGCGTGCAGGTCTTTGTGGCTGGATCGTTGGGGTCCGGCGCCGCTCCCTCGAGCGCCCCGAGCAGGATGGCCGCGTCCGTAACGGTGCGCGCCATCCGGCCCAGCCGTGTCCTGGTCCGCCGTGATCGGGATGATGCCGTAGCGGCTGACGCGGCCCACCGTCGGCTTGACCGCCGCCAGCATGTTCTGGTTTGCGGGAGAAAGGATGGAGCCCGACGTCTCGGTTCCGACATTGCCCGCCCAGAAACTGGACGCGGTGCCGATCCCCGAGCTCGACCCGCCCGTCATGAGCGCGGGCCGCCCGTCCCCGGTCGCCTCGCGCGGATCCCGCCGCGGGTCGTACGGGTTGAAGCCGTAGCCGGCGACCGCGTTGTAATTGGTGGGCATGGGAGACGGCGACCCGGCCACCCAGTTGCCGAGCTCCGTCATGCCCGTCTTCGCGATGATGACCGCTCCGGCGTCGCGCAGGTTCTTCGTCACCGTCGCCTCGTACGGCGGCACGAACCCCTCGAAGACGAGGGCGCCCCCGGTCGTCGGCATGTTCGTCGTGTGGATGTTGTCCTTGAGCGCCACCGGGATGCCGTGCAGCGGCCCGCGGACTCGATGCTGCGCGCGCTCACGATCGAGGTCCTCGGCTTCCTTCAGAGCGTCGCGGTTGACCGTGATCGCCGCGTGGAGCTTGTCCTCATAGAACGCGATCCGCGCGAGGCTCTGCAGAACCAGCTCTCGCGAAGTGACCCGTCCCTGCTCCATCGCCGTCCGCATCTGCGGAATCGTGGCCTCGACGACAGTGAACGGAACCCGCGCGGGAGCGGCCGCGAGCAGCGCTGCCGCGAGCAAAACCAACAGCGGGACGATGGGAAATCGTTTGATGCGGACGAATTCTAGCAAGACCCGGCCGGAGGCTCGGGAGTCCCCGCTATGATTCCCCGCTGGAAGCTATCAGCTCGTGAGCCCAACACCCCGACCAGACGGACGAAACCCGTCGGAGATGCGTCCGGTCTCGATCGAGACCGCGACGCTCAAGCACGCGGAGGGATCGGCGCTGATCGCGCTCGGCTCGACGCGTGTCCTCTGCGCGGCCTCCGTCGAGGAACGGGTTCCGGCGTTCCTCAAGGGCAGCGGCAGCGGGTGGGTGACGGCCGAGTACGGCATGCTACCGCGCGCCACCCATACGCGCTCGGCGCGCGAAGCGGCGGCCGGCCGGCAGGGGGGACGCACGCACGAGATCCAGCGTCTGATCGGGCGGTCGCTGCGCAGCGTCACCGAGCTGCGCGGACTGGGAGAGCGCACGATTACGCTCGACTGCGACGTCCTCGAAGCCGACGGCGGCACGCGCTGCGCCGCGATCACGGGCGCCTGCGTGGCGCTCGCCATGGCTCTGGCGAAGCTCGCGCGCGGCGGACTGATCCTGCGCTGGCCTCTGCGGGAGACCGTCGCCGCGACATCGGTCGGCATCTGCGCCGGCCAGGCCGTCCTGGATCTCGCCTACGAAGAAGATTCCGAAGCGGACGTGGACTGCAACGTCGTCGGCACGGCCTCGGGCCTCTTCGTCGAGATCCAGGGCACCGCAGAGCGGCGCCCCTTCACGCAGGAGCGCTTGGACGAGCTCCTTGCTCTGGCGCGCCGCAGCCTCTCCGCGCTCTCCAGGCTCCAGGAGGAAGCCCTCGCGCCTCACCTGGAGGGCCTGGACCTGCGCTGAGGACGCGGACTTATCGTCGTTGCTATTTTGGGGGCCAGGCGATCAAGGTGGGGCCGCTCGGTGCCATGCCGCCGGTCTCGGGCTCGAGGGTGACTTCCAGGCGGTCGGGGCGCGACGCAAGCGCCGGGTGCTCGGCAATCCGGCGCGCATGGCCTGAGGCATCGGGGTGCACGTCGCCTAGCGGGACCCAGGCCGCCTCGCGGAGTGCCCAGGCCCGGTAGACGCGGCCGGCAGGCGCGGGCGGGAAGTTCGAGAGCGTGAAGACGGCGATCGGCGAGCCCGGACGGTGCCGATAGACGCCGTGGATGCGTGACTGCGAATCGCCCGGCGCCGTCATCCGCAGAGCCTCGGAGTCGCTCGATGTGAGCATGGTCAGCGCGCGCTCGTCGCGCGCGAGCTCCGTGCGGCCGGAGAGGAAGCGCAAGGCGAAGACGCCGAGGATCGCGATCCCCGCGAGCGTCGCGATGACCGGAGCCAACCGCAGACGCAAAGACCGGAGGCCCGCTCGGATGCGCGACTTGGCGGTACCCAGTGGGAGCTTCAAGGCCGAAGCGATCTCGTCGTGCGAAAGCTGCTCGAAAAAAGCCAGGCCGAGGGCCTGACGCTGCGGCGGCGGAAGCTCCTCCAGAGCGCGTCTCAGTGCCGAGTGCCGGTAGGCGTTCCAGACTTCCTCGGACTGACCGGGCCCGGGTTCCGGAAGGCTGGCGAGCCGCTCACCATCCGGGTCGGCCTGGATTTGCGGGCGCCGGGCTCGCCGCCGCAGTTCGTTGGCGATCCGATAGTGGGCGATCTGCAGCAGCCAGGGCCGAACGGGTCCGCGCTTCCGGTCGTAGGTGGGAGCGCTCTTCCAGACGGAGAGGAAGACGTCCTGCACGATGTCTTCGGCGGTCGGGCGGCCGAGCGCCTGCGCCGCCATACCGAGGATGGTCGGAGCGTAGCGGGCATAGAGAAGGCCGATCGCGTCCTGTTGCCCGGACGCGAGATCGCTCATCAGCGCCTCGTCGGAGACGTCCTTCTCGATAGCCGCGTCGACCATGTTAACGCGCGCTCCTGAGCATGTGGCGCTCCTCCGGGGAGAGCCGCGGCAGCTGGCGCAGGGCCATGACGAGCTGCCAGACCTCTTCCTCGCTCCTGGAGGCGCCGAAGGCGGGCATGCCGGTCATGCGGATTCCATTCGAAACAATCCATTTGAGCTCGCCGTCCGAGCGGGCCTGCACGCGCGCCAGGGTGAGGCCCGGGGCCGGAGGGTTCAGGCTCGCACCCCCCTCCGTTGGATCGACTCCCGGAGCGCCGTGGCAAGTGACGCAGTGAGTCCGGAACAGGGCGAGTCCCGCGGCGACAGCTTCAGGTGAGCGGGCGAGGGGGTTGGCCACCTTTGGCGCGTGGCGCTCGATCGAGCGGTTGAGCGCAAAGGTGGCCAACTTTTCCTCGAGCCGTCCCGGCGCTCTCATGGCCGAGAAGTCGATGAGCCCGGCCGTGAGAGCGATTCCCGCGCAGAGAGCGGCCAGAGCCGGGAGCAGAAGCAGCCTGCCGAGGGTCCGCACGTCTTACTCGACGACGACGGTCAGCTTCATGTTGCCGTGCCCCGCGCCGCAGAAGTGGTGACAGATGGCCGTGAACGTTCCGGCAGACTGCGGGGTGACGGTTAACTGCTGGGTCTCTCCCGGGGTCAGGTCGGTGTCGATCTTCAACGGCCGGATGAACAAGCCGTGGGTGACGTCCTCGCTCTTGACGACGAGCTTGACGGCCTCCCCTTTCTTCAACGTGATGATCGAGGGAACGAACTCGAAGCGCTTGGCGGTGATCGCGATCGTGCGGGGCTCTTCGGCGCCGTCAGCCGTTCTGGCTGTCACGACCAGGGCGGCAAGCAGGAGAGGAGCGAGGAAGCGGGCTGTTTTCATAGAGATACTCCTTCTTTCAGCAGTTGTTGGATGCCGACGGTGCCCGAGAATTCGCGCAGCGTCAGCTCGACGTCTTGGATTCGGGGCGGGCCTCCGGCCCGCCTTCCGGGCTCATTGACAACGCGCAGGCCGAGGTTCTGGAACGGCTTCTGCGGGTCGAAGGGGATCGGCTTCTTGGGAACACCCGCTTCGGGGTCCGGGAACGCGAAGATCAGGGAGCGGGCCGCGATGTGCGTCGCGTGCCCCTCCGTGTGCGTGTGCTCGCGATGAATGTGGCCGTACAGCACGGTCACGTTTTCGTAGGGGGCCAGAGCGTTCATCACCTCGTCTCCGTCTCCGGTGAACCACTCCCAGTCGGGACGCAGATCGAAGAGCGGACGGTGGGTGAAGACGACGATCGGCGCGGTCGTCGGGAAGCGCGCGAGATCCTTCTTGAGCCACGCGATCTGCTCGGGGCCGACGTTGGGCCGTGCCAGCGAGACGTTGTCGAGTGCGATGAAGTGCACGCCGCGGTGGTCGAAGGAGTAGTGCGTCTCCCCGAAGGCGTCCCGGAAAAGCTTGCCGCCGTCCAGGCCTGCATCGTGCTCGCCCGGTACGGACTTGATGAGAGGGACCTTCAGGCGATTGGCGATCTTCTGAAAGAGCCTCATCCGATCGGCGTGCTCTCCCGGGTTCTCGCTGTCGTGGGTCAGGTCCCCGGTGAAGAGCACGAGATCGGGGCGCTCTCGCAGACCGTTGATCAGGTCCACTGCGTTCTCGAAGGCTTGCGTGCCGAGCGGGTTGGGCGGCCCCGAGAAACCCACGTGCGTGTCGGAGAGCTGAATGAAGGAGAAGGGGGTCGGGGCCTCTCCGTTCTCCTTGCCGAGCAGCGCAGCGATCCGCCGGCCGCCGGGAGTGGCGCCCAGGAGCGGGGCCACGTGGAAGAGCGCGCCAACCCCAATCGAGGTGCCGGCGATCTTCATGAACGTTCTTCTGTTGACAGGGTCTTTCATTCTTCCTCCTTGATGGCGACCGCCCGTCTGAGCGGCGCGACCGGGTTTGGGGTTATTCGTCTGAATCCGCTCCTGTCACCGTGAGGCGAGCCTTGGCGTCGGGACAGCGGTGGCTTTCGCCGGCCGGCTCAGGACAGACGGCCCGGCCTTGGCCCAGGTCTCCCCGGAATCCGTCTGCGGCGACGTCGGCTTGGATGAAGCGCTTGAGGATGCGCAGGCAGCGGAGATCACGAGCGACGAAAGAGTCAGGACGAGGGCACCGAGCTTCTTCTTCATGGCAACTCCCTTTCAAAATCGAACCCGGCCTATCCGTGGTTCGGGGAGGAGTACACCGCCGCGCCCGCTTGGATTGAGGCTGCCCGGCTTCTTAAGGAATTGTTCAGATTCGCGCCGTGCAGGAAGAAGGAGCGCATTCGCCCTTGACGGCCGATCACCCTGGCCTTCGAGATGACGCGTTTCTGAAAACGAGATTAAGGCCGGAGACCGAGGACATCCATTCCTCACCCGCCGGTGAACTCCATGCCGAACGCGGGATGTCCCCGCTTCAGTGCATGAGGAGGCTCGCAATGACGAAGAAGCTCGATATGGCTCGTCCTCCTGGTCCGTGCGGCGGAAGCTGCCCGCGCGTCGTCGCGCGTCCCGTCACCGACGCCCCAGGCTCGGCCGAACTCAGGACAGAGGTGCTCGACGCGACGAGCGAAGCGACGCTGAACCGCGGTGATGCGTCGCTGGTCAAGATGTACGAGGTCGGATTCGTGAAGACGCTCGGTCTCTATCGCGAGCTGGTCGGCCTCGAGATCGGCAGGGCGTCGGAATACGGCGCGCGTTGGTGGAGTCGCCGGCTCGTCGAGGTGTACGAAGAGTCCGGGCTGGTGCGTCTTGACAAGTAGCCTTGCCTTCGCGAATCCCCCCGGTCCGCCGAAAGTCGCACTCGCATCGAAAGCACTGCAACCCCGAAGGGAGGTGATTCGCCATGTTTGAAGGTCTCCTTCAGCCGATGCACCTGGCCGTGATCTTCGTGATCGCCCTGCTCGTCTTTGGGCCAAGAAGGCTCCCGGACCTTGGCAAAGGGTTGGGTGAAGCGATCCTGGGATTCAAGAATTCGTTCACCGGTGGCGCGGCGACGCCGCCCACAGCAGCCGCCCGAGACGAAGATGCCCCACGGGCTTCGTCGGTCTAACCGCGATCGGCCCCGATATTCGTTGAACAAAGCGGCGCCGGAAATTGTTTATGCGGACGTACTCGAGGAGGCGCGCCAACGGTTGGGGATCGAGACCGTGTACACGCTCACCGATGCGAGCCGTGTTCCGCCTGGTTGGCAGGGCGGGATCGGGCGCGTGGATGCGGAGATGATCGCGAAGGCAGTTCCGGATTACCGCGAGAGGACGTTTTATCTTTCCGGCCCGCGCCCACTTGTGGTCGGCTTCAAGAAAGGCGTGAGAAATATCGGCATCCCATTTTGGTTGCCAGGCGATCAGGATGGGGCGCTCGCCGCGGCCGCCGAAGTCGTTCCGGCTTGTCCTCTTATCCCAGCACTTCCTTGCGGCCAGGCGTGGGATAATCGCCGGCTCTCATGAAACGGATTGGAGTGCTTTTCGGGATGGAGCGGACTTTTCCGCTGGCGCTGGTGGATCGGATCAACGGCGCCGGCGTGGACGGGGTCACGGCCGAGCCGGTCTCTGTCGGCGGCGTGAGCCTCGAGACGCCGAAGCGGTACGACCTGATTCTGGACCGCATCAGCCAGGACATCCCCTTCTACCGGGCGATCCTGAAGAAGTTCGCCGCCGACGGCACGATCGTCGTCAACAACCCCTTCTGGTGGTCGGCCGACGACAAGTTCTTCAATAACGTCATCGCCCGCGCCGTCGGCGTCGC
>WNGB01005580.1_pt1 | contig 18760 bp, 18 predicted proteins | sample 5400681 | NCBI WGS metagenome assembly WNGB01 (sample SAMN13153367, study PRJNA577476) | soil metagenome | isolation source: 115 cm soil or saprolite under grassland replicate 2 | place: USA:California | collected 2016-06-15
ATTACGCGCCAGAGCAAATCGAATCTCGCTCTCGCGTTTGTTTCCTTAGGGCGCGAGCGGAAACGCGATATCACAGTTTTCTACGCTTTCTGCCGTGTCATTGACGACATTGCTGATTCCCCAGAACTAAGCGCGGTCGAAAAGCGAGTGCGTCTGGCGAAATGGCGCCAGATGCTTCACGCGACGGCTCAGGACGAGCCGCCGCTTGCTCGCGACGTAAGACAGTTGATCGCCAAATACTCGCTGCCGATCGACATGCTGGAGGAAATCATTGCCGGTGTTGAAATGGACCTGAGCACGCTGCGATATCCCACTTTCGAAGAGCTCCGTATTTATTGCTATCGGGTTGCCAGCGCGGTCGGCCTGGTAAGCATCGAGATTTTTGGCTATCGGAACCAGCGCTGTAAACAATACGCAATCGAGTTGGGGCTAGCTTTACAGATGACAAACATCATCCGTGACGTCGGGAAGGATATGCAGAATGGCCGGATCTATCTTCCGCAGGAAGATCTGGCGCGGTTCAATTACTCTGAGACCGAGCTGATACAGCGGCATTACAACCAGCGCTTTGTTCAACTGATGGAATTCGAGACGCGGCGGGCGCGTCAGTTTTTCGCCAGCGCGGCCGAGGCTCTACCCGCCGAAGACCGGAGAGCCATGACGCCGGCGGAAATCATGGGCTCGGTTTACCGGGGTTTGCTCCGGCGAATTGAGCTAGACAAGTTTCATGTCTTTGAAAAAGATTACCAGCTAAGCAAGATGGAGAAGGCAGGTCGAATCGCCGCGCAGCTTTTCAAATCTTTTTTGAATGTGCCGAGGCGGACATCCGTCTGACTTCCCGATTGCGAAACTTAACTAACAATATGAAAGCAAATTCTCTGAAAATTCTGTCAGCGGTTGTAACTGCGCTCTTTGTGCTGAGCATGACTTTGCACGCGCAGGGGGGAAGGGATGCAGTTGATTCCCGAACGAGCCATCCAGTGATGACAGCGACAGCGATCACGAAAGCAGATGCTGAGAAGCAATACCCACCAAAGGGAGGCCACTATCCGCCTGGGACCCGTAGCCCGCATGATCCTTCGGGAGTTGTAACGAGCCCATATCCGCCATATCAACAATATGACTGCTCAAAAGTTGCGCATGGCGGGCTAGTCGTGGACGTACGCGCAAAGCACGTATTTGTATATCCCTAGCACCAGTCCGGGCAGACAAAGGCTGTCTTGAGACTGTCCCCGCAACATCCGGCGGGCTGCGCAGTTTAATGCGCGAACGGATTTTGTATTATGACAAGGGAAATTGTTGTAGTCACGTCCGCCGTCGCTCTGACCTTGTGTATTTTCACTTCATGTGACACACCGGTTGGTCAGGGCGCAGCATGGGGCGCTGCTACCGGGGCGATCATCGGTGGTGCGGCGACTGGTCATGTTCGGGCTGCATCAATTGGCGCAGCCGCGGGAGCCGCCGCCGGCGCCTTAACCGGCGCAATCATTCAGGAGAATCAAGCTGCGCGTTATGGCCCGCCGCCGCCGGGTGGCTTTCCATATGCGCGCTGGGCTGGGACGCCAGGTTTTTATTACAGTCCTTACACGGGACGCGTCTACGACCTTCGAGGAGTTCCACCTGGTGGTCTTACGCGCGACGTCGATACTGGCCGGCTTTTCCGCAAACCGTAACTGACTGCCAAAGATCGGGTCAGCGCACTTGCGCCTGGAGTGCATCTACCACGGCTCGCGCTTCATCAGTCATCTTCAACAACTCCGGCCACGAACGATGATAGTTTTCCCCAGGCAATTTGCGCGTCGCGTCAAACCCCATATGTGAGCCGATGTTCTGCTCGCTTGGGGCGTGATCAAGCGAATCACTGGGATTCTTGATGACGGTCGTGTCGCGCGCGGGATCGGTGTTGGCGCATAGCCGGAACAGCACTTCGCTTGTATTGTGCACGTCGCAATCTTCGTCCACGGCCACGATGTATTTGCTGAACATCATCTGGCCCATGCCCCACAGGCCGTGCATCACTTTGAAAGCCTGGTAAGGATACTGTTTCCGAATACTGACGAAGACCAGATTGTGAAATACACCTTCGGCCGGCAGCGTCATATCCACAATTTCGGGGAAATTCATTTTGAACACCGGTAGAAAAATGCGCACGCACGCGTCCCCGATGTAATAGTCTTCCATCGGCGGGATACCGACGATCGTGGTTGGATAAACTGCGTCACGTCGGTGCGTGATTGCCGTTAAGTGGAACACGGGGTAATCCTCGATGGCGGTGTAATAACCAGTGTGATCCCCGAAGGGCCCTTCCGGGCGCAGTTCGTCAGGTTGGACATACCCTTCCAGGACAAAATCAACGTCCGCTGGTACCTCAAGGTCGATCGTCTTGCAGCGAACAAGCTCGATTGACTTTCTTCGCAGAAAACCAGCGAACAGAAGTTCGTCCAACCCGTCCGGCAGCGGCGCAGTTGCAGCGAAGGTATATACGGGATCGCCACCCAGCGTGACTGCTACCGGCATACGCTCCCCGCGTTCGTAATAACGTTTGCCATGACGCGCGCCGACCTTGTGAAGCTGCCAGTGCATTCCAGTTGTGTGTCTATCGTAAACTTGCATCCGGTACAGTCCGACGTTGCGGGCTCCGCTCTCGGGGTCGCGCGTGTGCACATTTGCAAGCGTAATGAAGCGGCCGCCGTCTTTGGGCCAGCATTTGAGGATCGGCAGATCGTCCAGGGAAAAACTGTCGCCATTTTCGATACGGTGCACGACTTCCTGGCATGGCGCATCACGCACGGATTTTGGGCGCGCATGCAAAAGATGAATTCCCTGCTTGAGCAAATTCCAGCCTTCGCGGAGATCGGTAGGCGGTTTTGCTTTCAGAATGAGTTGAATTTCCTGGGCGACGTCTTCGATGTCTGGAACCTGTAGCGCGAGCGCCATTCGGCGGCGCGATCCCATCGTGTTGATTGCGACGGGGAATTCTGATTTTTTTCCATCGATGACAGGCTGTTCGAACAGAAGAGCCTTTCCACCACCAGGCGATTTCATTTCACGATCAGCCCATTCTGCGATGAGCAGATCGGTATCGACCGGGACAGCGATTCGCTTCAGCTCGCCTGCTTGATCAAGGGCGTCGAGGAAACTGCGGAATGAGCGGTAAGCCATTGCGAAAACGTGCCGCTAAACTCATTCGTTTGGCCACAGAATGCGAACGAAATTGTTTTACGAGCCTATGGCGGCGGCGACGGCAAATGGCGGAAGTAAACAACTCGGCCGTTGGCGAAAGTGACTCCCTTGGACGGGTAGGGGAACTTTGGCGGGATGTATGACCAGTCGAATGGCCCGTAATAGTACGGCCCGCCGTAGCTAGGAGGGGTTTCGTAGCGCAGATAGACCCACGTCTCCGTTGGACGACCACGGCCGGAGCCCGGGATCGTTTGCTCTGGGGTACCCCAAGCCAGCCATACCGCATCCATGGTCATACCAAGGCGAATCTGCCCCAGACTTACGAGCGCCTGGTCCCGCGGAGAGAGACGCTGGTAAACTTCGTGGCGTTGAGAGATGCGCGTCCCAGGCGTCCCGCAACTCGTGAAAAACAACGCGGCTGCTGCTATCCCGATTGTCAGCGCGATGCGTTTTAGTTCGCTCGCTTGTTCAGGAACTGCGATGAAATTTCGAAAATATGGGTAAGCCATTGGTTAGGCGTGCTGCGATAATGATTTGTTCGTAGGTGGAATGCGGCAGATTTTTTTTAAATTTCCTCTAGTTCGGCGCCAGGTACTGGAAGGACATAACCCTGCTGCCAACGAAAGTGACCACCTTGCCAGGATAGGGGAGACTCGGCGGGATGTACGACCAATAGAATGGATCGTAGAAGGGGCTGCCGAAAAACACGAACGTCCGGCCGCCGTGGTGATGCATATTTCCTCCTGCTACGCCGACTCCGGCGCGTCCCCCCGCCACGCCGACCCTGGTGTAGCCCAAGCTGTAGCCCGGGCCGGAATCATTAGAAGCCCACGGACCCCAAGGCCCAGGCCCGTAGTATGGATAATACGGGTAGGTAGCGTAATAAATATAGATCCAGGTTTCCGTCGGACGGCCCGCCATGTTGCCCACAATTTTTTGATCGGACGAACCCCATGCCAGCCATACCGCGCTTCGTGACATTCCCGAACGAATTTGCCCCTGGCTTACCAATGCCTGGTCGCGGCGCGAAAGACTTTGGTAAAGGTCGGGATGGTCGGAAATTCGCGTCTGTGGTGTTGAACAACTGGTGACGATCAAGACGATGGCCGCGATGCCCAGCACCGATGCGCCAGAAGAGAATCGACGCCTCATAATGCGGAGAAAATCATAGCGTCACAGAATTACGAGTCAAACCATGCGGTTTCTTGATTCAACATCGCCCTGCCGGTAACGTTCCCCTGCATGCAAGATCGCTACGGTCACCGGATTTCCTATCTGCGCGTCTCGATCACGGACCGTTGCAATGAGCGTTGCACGTATTGCATGCCGCAGGAGTTACAGGAATGGTTGCCGCGCGAGGAGATCCTGACTTTTGAAGAAACGCTGCGCCTCATTCGCGTCGCGACGGAGTTGGGCGTTTCGAAAGTGCGAATTACCGGTGGTGAGCCGCTGACGCGGCGCGATGTCATCGATTTTATCAGGCGAATTCCTGGAATCCCCGGCATCAGAAGCATCGGTCTTTCCACGAACGGAACCTTACTCGCGCGCGAAACCGCGCCGGGCAAAACAATGGCCAGTGCTTTGCGCGCCGCAGGTGTGGAATCAGTTAATATTTCACTCGATACATTGGATCGAGCGGTCTATTCGCAGATTACCGGCCGCGATTTCCATGAGCAGGTTCTGCGTGGGATCGACGCGGCCATCAGTGCAGGCTTCGAGCAGATCAAACTGAACACCGTTCTGATGCGCGGTCGAAATGAGGACCAGCTGATTCCACTGATAGAATTCGCGGCGGAGCGCGATTTGATTCTCCGTTTCATCGAGATGATGCCAGTTAGCACAACGGAGGTGCTCGATGATAAAAACTTCGTGCCGGTCAATGAGGCGAAGAGGATGATTGAATCGCGTTATGGGCACTTGATTCCTGAGACTGAGTTTAGAACGAACGGCCCAGCCACTTATTACCAGATCCCGGAACGCCGGCAGCGAGTTGGCTTTATCGGAGCAATGACCAACCTCCATTTCTGCGAGAGCTGCAACAAACTTCGTCTCACGTGCGACGGCAAGTTGCGTCCATGCCTTGGCAGCTATCTGGAGTTCGACATCATGAAACCGCTTCGGGCCGGAGCCAGCGATCAGGAGCTCAAGCAATTCTTCGTCGATGTGGTCGATCGAAAACCTGAGCAGCACGACTTTCGCCAAAACTACCAACCCAACCGCAAGATGATCGCCATCGGCGGCTGAATTGTGAAGCGCCTCACGCATGTCGACACGGATGGTCGTGCGCAGATGGTCGATGTATCGGCCAAGCCAATGAGTAAGAGAAGAGCTGTTGCGAGTGGAAAGATTCAGCTTCAACGCGAGACGATCGAGCTGATTACAAAAAATCGAATCGCAAAGGGGAACGTCTTGGCCACCGCGAGGATTGCTGGAATTCAAGCTGCGAAACAAACCGCGCAGCTGATTCCGCTCTGCCACACTCTGCCGCTCGGTGAAGTTAAAGTCGATATTGTTACGTCGAATGAGGGCGCAGAGGTCAAATGCACGGCGCAAACCGTTGCGCAGACCGGAGTGGAGATGGAAGCGCTCGTCGGCGCGACCGTTGCCCTGCTCGCGATTTACGATATGTGCAAAGCGGTCGATAAGGAGATGCAGATTTCCGGCGTCCGGCTACTCAGCAAAACTAAGCAAACCGTGCACTCCGCGGAAAGTGGAGCAGCGGAGTAGTGGAGTAATGAAACACAAGCAAGACTCCAATTCTCCAGTACTCCAACCCTCCAGGCAGATAACCGTTGGCATCATCACAATTTCGGATCGCGCCAGCGCTGGTGACTACGAGGATCTTGGCGGGCCAGCGCTGAGAGAAGCGGCGCAAAAGGCAGGATGGCAAGTCCTGTCGGAAGCGATTGTTCCCGACCACGCAGAACGTATTCAGCAAACGATTCGTTCGTTTTCGCAGCAAGGCTGCGGCTTAATTCTAACCACCGGCGGCACGGGCGCCGGACAGCGGGACGTTACCCCGGAAGCGATTCGCGCAATCATGCGCGTCGAGTTGCCCGGTTTCGGCGAAGTGATGCGCGCTGAATCCATGAAGGTCACCCCCAATTCCATTCTGTCGCGCAGCCTGGCAGCAGTCGTCGACCTTTCGCTCGTGATCGCCCTTCCGGGAAAGCCGAACGGCGCCCTGGAGTGCCTCGGGTTTGTGCAGGGAGCGATCCCGCATGGGGTCGCGCTCGCGCAACACACTCCTACCTCGTGTTGAGGCTCGCGTCAGTCAGGCCAAATCAGCAATCGCATTAGTTGCTTGCCGTAATCTGTGAGATGCGCATTTGCGCCGTGGCCGGAAATTATGTCGCGGGTCAGATGGGAATAATCGACCGAACTTTTTTTGACGTAACTCAGCTCAGGCTGCGTCACGCTCTTATCGCTCGATTCTATTCTCAGGGGCACACCGCACTGTGCAAACGAGACTTCCCACGAAGATTTTTCGTTTCGGCTCCCTGTCGTGAACATCCACGAATAAAGTTTTGGCAGCTCGAAATGCCGCGCCTTAGGGACCGTCACTTTGTAAAATGTCTCCTCGCGACCGAGAAATTCGGGAATAGTCAGTGAGGGATTTTTGTGCAGCGCGAGATACAACCGTGCGATATCGAGCCCGGCGAGATTCATGCCATTGTAAATACCGTTGTGATTGGGATCGTTCCTAAAGAATGTGTTGTACCACGACTCGAATTCAGGACTAAGCATGAGATTCAATTCCAGATGGAGATGCGCACGTTCCCTGTTTAGTCCTGTTCCGGTGTAGCCCATCACGGCGATGCGCTGGCCGCGTTTCACCGTGTCCCCTGGGTGGACTGCGATCGAGCTCAGATGTCCGTACAAGCTGTAGTAGTTTGAGCCGCCCCAGCGATGCTCAATGACTATGTATTTTCCATAGTTCGAGTAGCCGGGAACAGAGTTAACGTGCACGACTTTGCCATCGGCAATGGTGCGTACTTCATCGAGCGGCTCACCGCGCGCGTCGCGGTGCAGCGGGCGAATATCGATCCCTTCGTGAAAACGGGTATAAACAACGCCGCCCGCTGTGTCCGTTGGATCGCGGACAAAACCATATTGACCCCCTTCCCACGGCGTTGATTTCACGCCTTTGAAGTTGCGTTCGATGTACTGGTAGAATGCGGCGCCCCCGCCTGAAAACAGGGCGTCATTGTCGGTTGGAAGAACGAGATCGACAGTCGAATTCTGCGCGAGAATTGGAATGATCGAAAACACGAACAGCACATATCCAAGCAGAATTCCGCGCAGTGTTCCCATTTTCAAATTACCGCTTCCGTTGTCCGATCATGCGCCAGTCTTTTTTCATTAATTCGATGTCGGCCGGGGTTAGCCCGGAAGGGACGTAGACTTTTCCGTCAGAAACGCGCCTGTCGATTTCTAATTCGGTGATTGGCCGGCCGTTAATAAACACGAAAAGCAAGCTGCCGCGACGCTCAACGCTTAAGGTATCGAGCACGACTCGCCCGTGCTCGTCGAGTTGAAACAGCGCGCCATAAGTTCCGTTCGCAGCGGGATACGGAGAAAATGCTATGACGTCGCGCTCCGAAATCCACGGCGTCTTTTCGATTGCGACAGTTTTTCCGGACACCTGCGCCCGAACAGATGTCGCGAATACCTCCGTATCCCGAGGGTTCGCTTGTGCGTGCACCCGGAACGTGCAATGTCGTTGTTTTGCCACGCCTTCGGTCGCGGCGAAAACCAGGCAAAAAGCGAATGCACAGAGAGTTTTCATGCCGATTGGATAAAGGGTTTGACAGGGTTTTTGCAACCTCGAAAGCTTTCGGGTCTGTTTTAACCCGCTCATGAAGCGACGAGCAGTTCTGCACATTCTGATATTTTTCGTTGTCGGGAGCATGTTTGCTCAGGACGCCGTGCCGACATCTACACCCGCACGCAGGCGCGGTTGGTTGGGGCGCCTCCTCCATCCATTTTCTCCCGACGCAGTTCCCCAATACAAGGATGCCAGACTTCGCGGGCTCACGGTCGATCTGCAAATCACACCGCAGACCATCAAACTGTCGGAAGTCCGCCAACTTGGCATAAAATTGACGCTGGCAAACATATCCAAGCGCCCCGTGACGCTCGATTTTCCGACGAACCAGCGGATTGAAATTTATCTAACGAATTCCGAAGGGAATATTCTTACAAAGTGGTCCGACAACCACGCGATCGCAGAGAAACCCGCCACGATTTTGATTAACCCGCAGGAGCGGATCGAGTATAACGAAACAATCGCAACGCGCGACCTCGCGCCAAACAAGGTCTTTATCGCCGAGGTGTTTTTCCCTCAGTACCCGGAGTTGCGTGTCCGGCAAAAATTCCTGGCTGTGCCGTGAGTTCAAGCGGAGGAGCAGTGGAGTAATGGGTTCCAGCGCTACATCACTCCATCATTCCAACACTCCATTACTCCTTTTTTCCGATTACCATACTCATCCACAGGGACATCGGGTGCAGCGTTACACGCCAGCATTGCTCCAGCGTTGGGTAGATTCGGCGTGTAAGCTCGGGTTAACCGACATCGCCTTTACCGATCACGATCGTTATCACGCCGGAATCGACTTCGATGAAATCGATCATTTGCGGGAGAGAAATCCCGATCTGAGAATCCGCGCCGGCATTGAGCTCGATAACGATCCCATTCACTCGGCGGCCGGCCGACAATGGATTGAGAAGCATTGGGACAAACTCGATTTTGTTCTCGGCTCCGTGCACTTCCTTGACCGCGCCGATCGAATGTTCGACAGCGTGCCAGATGGCGCGGAACAATTCGAAGGCCATGACGTCGATGCGATTTACGCCGATTATTTTCGCCGCGTTCGCGAAATGGCGGCAACCGGGTTGGTCGATTGCCTCGCTCATCTTGATCTTGTTAAGATTCATGGTCATCGGCCCGGCGCGGAGATCAGCGCCATTGTCAATGAAACGCTCGATTTTATTCGAACGCGGGATCTCGCAATCGAACTTTCCACCGCTGGATGGCGCAAGCCGGTGAACGAACTCTATCCAAGCGATCGGATCATTGAACTGGCAATAGAGAAGGGGATTCCTTTTACGATTGCCTCCGACGCGCACTCGCATGCGCAACTGGGCGACAGTTACCCAAGGCTCGCGCAAAAGATGGCCGCCTTTGGAATTCGCCACGTCTGCACTTTCGACAAGCACCAGCGCGTCATGCGCGCTGTTTGTGCCGAACCACTGCTATAGCTGAAGATCGAGCTGCGACCGTCTCTGCGCTGAGATGGCTTGTTCCGTTTCCGAAGGCAGAATTACCTTAAGCTCCAAACGTTGGGCCAGGCGCTGGCAGGTTTCAGGCGCAAACCCCTCGAAGTGATTGCTCACGACTGCCCAGACACTGCGCACTTCGGAAAGATGCCGCTCAATCTTGAGCGACCAGCTTTCAAGTGCAGCTTCGCGTTTCCACAGCAACTTCTTGTAACGATGGACGTGCCCACCATCGACATCGTATTTGGTTGAATAATCGCCAAGCAGACGCAAATAGAGAAAATCAGAAGTGCGCGGCAGGAATTCGAAAGGTGCAAGATTTCGTTCGTTAAGTGGAGTGGTGTCCGCCCACACCCAGCAAATGCGATGCTTTTCCAAAAGCCGGATGAACTGTGGCCGGTGCCATCCGGCGTGGCGAAATTCAATCGCGAAGCGGAAATCCCTTGGTAGCTGACCAAGAAAATTGCGCAATGCCAGCTTGCCATCCTTCGGCGCGAAGGAAGGCGGAAGCTGGATCAGGATAACGCCGAGTTTTGCTCCAAGCGGTTCGATGGCGCGGAGAAACGAGTTTAGCTCGGCGGCGCAATCATGCAGCCGGGAAGCGTGAGTGATCTGTCGGGGAAGTTTACAGGCAAAACGGAAGTCAGTTGGGGTCATCTGGAGCCAACGCCGAACGCTATTTTCTGGTGGAACGGCATGAAACGTCGAATCCACTTCAACTGCCGTGAAATAGTTGGCATAAAATTCCAACCAGTGAGCTTCTGGCAAATCCGACGGGTAGAAAACGCCCCGCCAGTCTTCAAAGCTCCATGCGCACGAGCCGATGCGTATCTTCTGCTGATCGGTCAGATTCAAAACGAGATTGCAACGTTAGCCAGTCTTCTCTCCTTGGAAAAGGGTTCACTTCTGGAAATGTGGGGGAATATTCCAGGGGTGCGTTGGGGGCCGCCGAAACTTGACTGGACGCATAAGTCAACTACCCTGCCACACCCATGCAAATCGCTATTCGTGTGCTTCTAGTTTTCGCGGTTGCCGCATTTCTTTTGCTCGAATCCAGCAAGGCCTCTGTTGTCTTCAAACCGGGTAAAAAACCTGAGTACGTAGGCCCAGGCGGCGTAGAAGAAGAACTGAGCGGCGATGCTGTCGACCTATTCCAGATTGGCCAGGCTGCCGAAAAAGAAGGCAATTATAAGCGCGCGGTCAGAGCTTACAAAAGTCTCGTCAAACGCCATCCCAAAGACAAGGTTGCCCCGGAAGCGCTTTATCGTGCCGCTCAATTACAGGAGCAAGAGCATCTCTTTTTTCCGGCCGCGGATTCATTTTCACAGTTGGTAGAAAGATATCCCGGCAGTCCGCATTTCGAGGAAGCAATCGAGGCGCAGTTCCGAATCGGCGAAATTTATCTTAACGGGAAGAAGTTGAAGGTTCTTGGCATTCCGATTGCCTCGGCGTTGGATCGTGCTGTGACCGTTTTCGCCAACGTGGTTCGGACCGCGCCCTACGGAAAATATACCGCGCGGGCACAGTTTGATATTGGTCTTGCGCGCGAGAAACAAGGCGCCAACGATGCGGCCATTCAAGCATACCAGGCCGTCGTGGACAAGTTCCCTAACGAACCTGTCGCCGTGAATGCGCAATACCAAATCGGCTACATTTGGTTTACAGCCGCACAATTAGGCGCAAAGGACGCGGCTGCAGCAACGAACGCTAAGACTGGGTTTGAAGATTTCCTCTTCCATTATCCTAAAAGTGAGAAAGCAGCCCAGGCGCGCGCCAATCTCGAAATTCTCGAGCACAAGCAAACGACTAACTCTTACAGGGTCGCCAAATTTTACGACAAGCAAAAATATTATCGCGCCGCGGTTATCTACTACAACGAAGTGATTCGCCAGCAGCCGGGTTCTCAGGAAAGCAATGAGGCGAAGAAGCGGATTGATCAACTGCGGGCAAAATTTGGAGATGCGGCGCTTCAGCCGGCGCTTCCCATGGGGCAGGCCAGCAAGAAAAAGAGTGACATGCACGGCGCGCGAACTGCCGAAAGCGGGTCGGCGAAACCAGGCCCGGCAAACAACGAAGCGCCGTTGCCTGCGTCGGAGGGCGACAATTCGCTTCCGCCGCCTGCTTCGCTTGCGCCCGATACCACCACTGCGCCTGACTCCTTGCTGGCTCCGCCGGGCACAGGCACAAGCTCCAATACGTTGCCGAGTTCTGACCCATCGGCCTCTCCCGGAGCGTCCGCCTCACCGGCGCCTTGAAAGCCTTACTTGCCACCCTATTCTGCTTTGCCCTGGGTGGTTGCCTTGGCTATCACATCGGTCCAGTAAAGCCATATTATCTGCGCGATGTTCACACCATCGCAGTACCGACCTTCAAAAATCACACCCTCGTTCCTCGTATCGACGTGTTGGTTACCGATACTGTGATCAAGCAGTTACAACAAGATGGGACGTACCAGATTACCAATGGGGATAAGGCGGACGCTACTCTAACAGGTGAAATATCCCGGATCACCCGGGCACCGGCGCGCTCAGTGCGTGGCAACGTCCTGGCCACGACCGAATTTAGCCTCTGGCTAGTGGTAAAGTTCTCGCTGACTGGACGGGACGGTAAACAACTGGTCCCGCCTAACGACGTGATCGGAACAACGACCTTCTTTGTAAGCAGCGACGTGACTAGTGACGAGCGTCAGGCTCTGCCCCTTGCGACTGAGGACCTCGCCAGCCGACTAGTTACCCAAATAAGCGAGGGTTGGTGATGAGTAATGAAAGGTGAAGAACAGCTTTGGACCATCCTCAACGACAAACTCGATACCCTTCGCGCCACAAACCGGTTGCCCCAGGCGATTCGCGTTGCCGAAACAGCCCTTGAAATCGCCAAACGCGCTTTCCGCGGCACCGACCTTCCGCTGGCGACCAGCTTTGAGAAGCTAGGGCAGCTTCTCGATCAAAAGGGAGATCGCGCGGCGGCCAAAGGGTATTTGCTCAAGGCGCATGCGATTCTGGAAAAGGTAAACCCGCCAGACCCGCGTGCCATCTACCGTTCTGCGAGGCGCCTTGCCTTTCTATGCGATAGCCTCGGCCAGTCTGAAGAGGCCATTAATTTCTATCAGAAGGCAATCGCCGCAGGTACCGAAATTGAAGACATTCATTATTCGGATCTCGGTACCATGTTAAACAACGTTGCTCTGATTTTGCGTAAGTCGGGACGACAAAAGGCGGCTGAACCGTGCTATCTGCGCGCATTGCAGATTTACGAGAAACAACTCGGGCCGGACCATCCCGATGTCGCCTCAGTGTTGAATAACCTCGCCGTGTTTTACACGAATGAACGCCGTTTCACTGAGGCGGAGAAAATACATCTTCGCGCGCTGGCCATTCGTGAGAACTTAAACCCACCTCCGCTTGCCGACATTGCGCAGTCAAAATGCAATTTGGCGGTCGTCTATCATTCGCGCGGCGATTACGCCAAAGCGGCTGAGCTTTACCAGGCTTCGCTCAAGATTTGGGAACAGGTGAAGGATAAACCTTTGAAGGATTACGAGATTGTCGTATCCAATTATGCCGATCTTTTGCGCTCGCTTGGCCAGGTACGCAAAGCGCACCAATTGGAAGTTCGCGCACGGAAGAAACGTTCGAGCTAACTCCGAATATCTAGCATTCGTCCTTTGCGTTGCCCTGGTTTGACCTTGCAGGCCGCTGGCACGCGCGCATTGTAAGGGCCACTGGTTTTGCTCGCGTGGCGGAATTGGCAGACGCGTACGGCTCAGGACCGTATGGGGAAACCCGTGGAGGTTCGAGTCCTCTCGCGAGCAGTGTTTGGGTGTCCCAAGGACCGATTTCGGATGTATTGATCGACTACTTGCGCGCCGTTTTCCTGCGCGCCGCCCAGCGAGCCTTCATCAACTGCGAGAGCCTTCTTCGCCCGGCAGCTGTGAGTCCGCCTTTCTTTGCCGAAGGCGCAGCTTTCGTTCCTGCGGACTTTCTTCTTGCTGCCCAGCGGGCCTTCATTAGCTCGGAAAGCTTTCTCCGACCAGCAGCCGTAAGTGCGCCTTTTTTCTTGGCAGGGGCTGGTTTCGTCCCGCCTTTTAGTTTCGCCCAACGGGCCCTAGCTGCGGATGAAAGCTTCGCTCGGGTCGAGGGCGAAAAGTAACGCCGTGCCTGCGTGGAGGCTGCTGCTGCCGCGGGTCTGGCAGGTGCACCTCCCAGGATTGAGGAAAGACGTCTTTCCAGATTATCAATTTGTCGGCGTATTGAAACTGCTTCTTCTAAAGCTTTAACAGATATATCCATGCTTGTGACATAGCCGGAGTTTGCGGCATTCGCAATCCTTTTTTATAACAAACTTTATGCCTAACATTTCTGACACGTGGCTTTCACGCATTAGTTACATCCATGTGGTAAACAAGAAGTGAGTTATCATAAAATTGTGAGCTGATGTTTTATTGATCTTCAAATGACAAGATCCGGTACCGCAACAGAACCGACACGAGTTCGGCAAATGTTTGGCGCCATTGCCAGACGGTACGATCTGGCTAATCACACCCTTAGCTGCGGGACCGATTTTTATTGGCGAAAGTGCGCTGCGAACATAGTCGCCAGCTGGCGGCCGGGCAAAATTGTCGACCTTGCTACTGGCACAGGAGATTTGGCGATTGCGCTGCAGAAGAAACTGCCGGATGCGGAAGTCACAGGCGTGGATTTCCTGCCTGAAATGCTGGAGCTGGCGAAGAGGAAAGGTGTGCGTCAAACAATCCTCGCCGATGTCATGAAGCTGCCATTCGCTGATGCTTCATTTGATTGCGTTACCATCGCCTTCGGCTTGCGTAACATGGAGAATTGGAGAGGCGCGCTCGCTGAGATGTCGCGGGTGCTTAGGCGAGATGGCCATTTGTTAGTGCTTGAGTTCTCACTGCCAACAAGACCGATTGTGCGTACAATCTATCGTTTCTATTTGCATCGCTGCCTTCCATTGCTTGGCTCTTTTTTGACCAGAAAGAAAAGCGCCTACGACTATCTCGGGGACTCGATCGAAGAATTTCCCAGCGGGCATGCAATGATCGATTTAATCGAAGCGAGCGGCTTTCGGCACGCGACACTTCAGCCGTTGAGTTACGGCATCGTGACGATTTACACTGCACAGAGTGTCTAATAGCGAAAGCTGTCTACAGCATCAGGGGGTAAGGCTTGGTGTCGGACTTGGCGTTGGTGATGGTTGCGCCACAAGAGGCGACCTCAAGCTGTTCAGATCCGAATTGCTAATCACAAACGTACCTTCGCGGCCGTCTACATGCGCGCACCACGTTCCGTCATCAGCCGGTGCCCCGATGATCAACCTATGTGGTGCCTTGTTGTCAGGCGAAGTTGTGAATGCAAGAGTGAACTGCGGCTTTTCCAATCCATCTTGAGACTTCGTTGCTCCGAGCCAACGCACTGCATGCAAGCTCGACAACGTGTTGAGTAGCGATTGCACATTTGCCCTATCGATCTCACCAGTGCCTTTTACCCAGTGCCACTGGTTATTTTCACCGCGTTCCAGCGACAGCTCTTTGTCCGTCGTTATGCTCAGACGATGAATTTGGTCAGGTTTAAACTTAAAGATCGATAACTCCTGCCATTGCAAAGGATCGGCTGGAATCTGGTCCAGCAAACCGCGACGAACTGCCACGACAAATGGCTCATCTGTAAGTCTCGCGTAAACATTGTCTCCGTCTTCCTTTCCAAAGGCGAGTGTAGCAAACGGTTCCTCACCCGCCTTGGTCTCAGCAGTGTTCTCCGACGCGAACGAACTGAACGTTAGTTGCAGACGCGGTTTGTCCAGGCCGTATTTTGGCAAATTCGAAGCGACATCTTCTACGAATTTTGTCACCCGCTCGTTTTGCAATGTGTCAATCAAGCGGCGGACCGCGCGTGAATCTGCGGGCGCATTGTTTCGGCTAGCGATGGTCCAATTTCCATCTTTGCGCGCAAGCACGGTCTTACCTCTACCTGGAACATCGATCGTGATCCGATCGAGAACGTTTGTGTCGATCCGAGCCAAATGATAGTCACGCAGATCGGCTGGCTTAGTGTTCAGGGCCTCTTCAATCTTCTTGGGCAATGTGTAAACGGCCCCGCGAGGAGCAAATCGGACATAAACCTGGTCCTTTTGCTTTTCAGGCACACTGCCGATTTGCAGCATTTGGCCTTTGTCCTCCTGGCCAAAGACTTTGATCGAGTCAGCGATCTCGACCTTTTGATCCTTTCGTCCTTCCTGGCTAAACAGCGTGATCGACCCGCGCGGCTCCGCTAGCCCATAAGGTCGCAGGTCGCCGTGATCGTCGGCCACAAATTGTTGAATGCGCGCTGTTGTGATTTGTGCAATCAGGTCGCCGATTTTCTCGTCATCCGCACGAGCGCGAAGTGGTTTGACGATTTCCCAGTGCTCACCCTTCTTCTCCAACTCCATTTCACCACCAGGCGTCTTTAAGGCGATGCGGCGCACCTGCGCGGTCGTCACATCAGTTAATTTTTTGTCGCGGAATTCCTCCGCTTTTTTGTCAATGTCTTTCTTAACCGATTGTCTGGCTAGAAACGTTTCCTTGGAGTTCTCAAAGCGGACATACATCCTGCCTTCCAAGGCAGCATCTTTTCCAAACAAGATCTCAGGAGGTCTGTCAGAGCCGATCAATTTGAGCTTAAGCTTTGGTCGGTTCAGGCCGTATTCATTCAGTTTACTCTTATCGGCCTCAATATCTTTCGCCGGAATTGTTCCCTCCTTTTGCCAGGTCTCCAGGTCCGATAGCAAATTCTCGACCAATGCACCGTCTGCTTGATCTTTGATTGGGGTTTCAAGCCGCCATTTGTTGTCGCGGCGGCGTATTTCTATTTTTTCATCGCCGTTTTGAATGATGATGCCATCAACCTTGCTTCGTTCGAAATTGACCACGTTTTGCGACTGCCGCCTGGCCTCCTCCGTGCTCGGCTGTTTCATCTCAAAGAACCTGAGGTACGCGAACACAGCGAGCACAACGACAGCAAGGATTAGAGTAGTTCTCCAATTCATATCTTAACCGCGTCGCGCCAGAAGCCTTCGGCGTTGTCGAAAGTGTCAGACGACCGCTGCGCTCGCTCGAAGGAACAGATGTTATGGCGATGCTCTGGCGACATTCTGGGTGTTACACGCGCCGTTGCCACCAAACCACCGTGCCGATCACGGCAGGGATCAACGGCATAAAAATCAGAATGATCCAGCGCAGGCGAGACAGCGCATCTTGATCGAGAGTGAAGGTGAGAGGCTTTGAAACTTTTGGCGCGATACCGATTAGCTGTTCGCGGCTCAGCAACCAGTTCACACTGCCGGAAATGAAATCGAGGCCCTGTTGATCTTGCGTAATCGCATTGTCCTGAACGAATGTGGCATTGCTAACGACTACCAGGCGGGACGAGTTCACCTGCACCCGCTCATCTGCGCTGCCACCTTTTTCAATGGCTGCGCCTATTGTTAGTGGCGTATTGCTCTCCCGTTTCGCATCAGCCTGCAGTTTTGCTTGATTGTCCGTGTTGTAATCAGTCTCGGCAAAATAGCCTTTTTCCGCCTGAATTAGGGACTCGAGACGGGTGTTGGCAGCACGGACCCGGTCGGGCTCAAGCGTGAGCGAAGAAGTGCCACCCAAAAAGAGCGCCCGTACGTCGGCTAATCGTTTCGTGATTGGGCTGTCGCCCAGGAACCGCGCTTGAACATCCCTTGTTAAAGCCAACTCCTGGATCCCAGTTCGCAGAAAGACCATCAGTCTATCGTCATTCACCTTAACGCCCAACTCGTTGACAAACGCATCAAGCTTCGGCGTTTTCGCGGCCGGATCGAGGAGAAGCAAAATCCGCCCCTGTTTATCCCAGAAGTTGCGTAGCACTTTCATTTCGCGGTCTGAAAAATCGTACTGCGGTCCTACGATCATGACGGTTTTTACGTCCTCAGGAATCGCATCCAGATCGAGAAGGTTCAGCTCTTTGAACTGGATGTTTTCGTTTTCGATGAATGTTTTCAAGACGGAGATCGCGCTGCCTTCAGCAAGTGGCGGTTCCTTGTGACCGAGGACGTATCCAAGAGTCTTCTTTTTTCCTTCCACAAGGTCGATCATTGCGCTGGTGAGGGCTTGTTCGCCTTTGAATGCGGCTACGCGAGGGCCTTCACCCAAGGCCATTCCGCTCTGATCGATGTCGGCCATCTCGGACGCCTTGACAGTCTTGTTGCGTCCTTCGTAATCGACGATTAAGAGAGGCTCGTCGGTAACGACTTTGTATTTGTCGAACAATTCCTTTGCCCGGGAAAGATTACGCTCCGGATCAATCTGCTCGAGATCGACCTTTCCTTTACCGGCATACTGATATTCCGTGAGCAAATTCTGAACGTCCGTGGTAATCGGCGTGCTAGGCGGAAAGAAAACCGTGATACGCATCTTGCCCTTGAGTGTGTTAAGGAAACGTTTCGTTTTATCTGAGAGCGCATATTTTTGGTCGCGGGAAAAATCCCAACGCGCGTAGTGTTTGAAGGAGATGGAATTCACCATCGCGGCCAGAAACAAAACCAGCAGGATTTGCGCGAGAACGTTGAAACCGATTCGAACCCGGCGAATTTTTTTTCCGGAACGTCTTGGGCGCTGGTTTGTTTCGTTAGCCATCGCTCAAAGCCTCCATTTGCGGGATTGAAACGCTTGGTGCGTAAGCGTCAGCATCACGATGGTCATGCTCACGTAGAGAACGATTGGGCGTGTATCTATCACGCCGCGCGAGAACGTTCCCATGTGTTCGATGGCAGAGAAATAGCCCAGCAAATCGCGCGTTTCTGAGCTTACATCGAGCAGAATGAACTGAACCAGGCCGAGGAAAAACAACAGCGTAATCGCGCAGAAGGAAATGACCGCCGCGATGATCTGGTTCCGGGTCAGAACGGAGGTTAGACAACCAATCGAGAGATAAAACATGCCGAGCAATAAGAGCATCAGATAAGACCCGGCGTATGCTCCGGCAGAATGCGCAGCTGGCTCATTCGTGACCTTGAGAAAGATGGCAAAGTAAAGCAGCGTCGGGATCCAGAGAATTACGTAGAAGATCAGCGCGCCGAAAAATTTCGCGAGTACTACCTGCCAGTCGCGTACTGGGACAGTTGTGAGCGGCTCAATCGTGCCGAGCTTAAATTCTTCGGCAAACAGACGCATCGTGATGAGAGGGAAAATCAGAACAAAGGCAAACCAGAAGAAGACTGAGTTAAAAAATGCCTCCTGCACCGTGTATTGCACCTGGCGCTGGTTCATGAAGGAGAC
>WNGB01016143.1_pt1 | contig 18756 bp, 22 predicted proteins | sample 5400681 | NCBI WGS metagenome assembly WNGB01 (sample SAMN13153367, study PRJNA577476) | soil metagenome | isolation source: 115 cm soil or saprolite under grassland replicate 2 | place: USA:California | collected 2016-06-15
GCCGGCGTATCGAGGGTCGTGTGTACGATGGTGAAATCCCGCACCTTTCTCTGCAATGGCAGCGCGCTCAACCATTGCTTGTCCTCCTCCGTCAAATGGTCGCGGGTCCACTGGATGGCGCGCTCTGCCAACTCGTTGAAATCGCTGGTGGATAGGGGGAGCGACGCCTGCTCATCGTGGTTGCCTTTCACAACCGGGCAATCCAGTTCGCGAATACGCTCCACGCACTCGTGCGGATTCGCGTTATACCCGACAATGTCCCCCAGACAAACAAAATGCGTGCATTTGCGCTTGCGTGCGTCCGCCAGCACCGCTTCGAGCGCCTCCAGATTGGCATGGGTGTCACTGAAAATTGCGAAGCGCATGAGAGACGGTTAAAACGTTAAAATGGTTACAACGTTACAACGGGAAACGCTTCAACGCTTTAACCATTTATTTAACGATTGCTATCTGGAATTCGCTGATCCGGCGGGATATTGAGTTTGGTTTGGAGAAATTTCAGCCGCGTAATCAAAGTCGGCAGCCGTTCCTTTTCCCCTTCGTCATAGAGTTGGCGGAGACGCTGATATGCTTCGCGTTCGCGTCCTTCGCAGTAGGAGAGCTCGTAGGCGGAGAAACGCCTGTTGTAGGTCCGCGCTCCGGGCAAGGCCGCCGCCTGGGCGAAGAACTCCGAGGCGCGCTCATGATCTTTGTATTTCTCTTTGTAAAGACGAGCGAGCGCTTCGTACAGATCTGGGCGATCGGGATTATTTTTTATCCCGCGCTCAAGAAAATCTTTGCCGAGACCGAAATATTCGCGCTGTGCTTTGACCCGCAACGCCAGACGCGGCTGAGTCCGATCGTTCATCGCGGCCACGCTTGCGTTCCAGGCCATGTGCCACGCCGCCATGTCCCAAAAGAGGATCGCGCGCGGCTGCAGAGTGGTGACGTGCCGGAACAACAGCAGCACACGACCCCATTCCGTGCGCTCCCACGCGACATGCGCCTGGATGAAGAGCCCGTCGGCGACGATCGCTCGAAATCCGCTCAGGGCGGCTATGAAACCGAGCTGCCCGAGTTTTTCGCGAAGATCGAGATTAAACTCGACGCCCCGAAAATGTTCTTGTCGATGGCGTGCGGTGAGGTCGCGCTCGACTGGCAATTTGATCGCCCCGACCGCCAGCAGGACTGCCACCACCAGAGCGATCCGTATCATAATTCTTTCCCGTAGAACACTAAGGCGGCCAAAAATGTGTAGATGGTCGTATAGAAAATTCCGAGCGCGGCTGTCTTGAAAAAAAGTGCCATTGAAATGGCCGTACCGGCGACGATGTCATCCACCAAATTGAACGCCTGCAGATCGGGAAATAACAACGCTACCACTGCGAGAAAGACACGCGTGATCCAGGTGCTGCCGTGCTCCTGGAGCCAATATTCGCGCGCAGTTGCCTGCAAATGGCCGATAAAATAAATGAAAGCCATCACAACAATGGTGAAAATGTTTGTGGTGGCGAATGTGGAAACAAAGAGCGTTAACGCCGCCAGCAGGCATGCTTTCAGGTAAATGATGATAATCCCTGGGAAGATGTCGGCGTTGAGCGCTGAAGAGCGGATCGCGCGCATGGCATCATCGATTTGCTCGCGCGGCGCACCGGACATGTGCCTGAGTGTCGCGTGCAGCACGGTTTGTTCGCGCGCGTACAGCACGAGGAGAAACGCCGCGCCCATCACCAGTGTGCTGATCGCAAGCAGCAAAAGCACGCCGGCAATTTTCCCCAGCAAATATTCGAAACGCGGCACGGGCTTGGCGAGAATCGTGTAGACCGTACGGTCCTCGATGTCCTGAGGAATGAGTCGCGCGGTGGCGACAATCGCCAGCAACGAGGTGAAGATCGAGATTGCACCGAGCGAAACGTCTTTAAGGATTTGAAATTCCTGCTGAAAAGTGAACTGCGCCATGAACATCGAGCTGCCGATCAAAAGCAGCGCGAAAATCAGCAGGACATAAAAAACTTTCAGGCGGGTCAGCTCGGTCAACGTGTTGACCGTGATCGCGCTGATGCGAGCGAAAGAAAACGCGCGATGTGTAGTTCTCATTAACTCAGTAAATGATGAAGCTCGAATGCAAATGACGAAATCCGAATGACGAAGACAGAAATGGAGCGAAAGTCGCAGCAGAATCGATCGTCATTTGAGCTTCGTCATTCATTCGTCATTCGACATTCGAGCTTCGTCATTTTTCGTCGCCTCGAGGAACAATCTCTCAAGCGTGGTCGTAGATTTTCGACGCTCGATCAATTTCGCGTTTGACCGGTTAATGGACGATTCGATCTCGTTGATGAGCTGAGTGGAAGCATCCGCGATGACAAACTCGGTTTGATTTTCAATTGCGATTAATTCCTGCAAATGTCCTTCGCGCACGAGCACGCCATCGGCGAGAATGCCAACGCGATCGCAAATTTCCTGCGCTTGCGCGAGCAAATGCGACGAAAGCAGCACAGTGATTCCGCGTCGCCGTAGATCCAGAATCAGATCGCGGATCTCGCGTGAGCCTGCCGGGTCGACACCAGCGGTGGGTTCATCCAGCACAACCAGCCTGGGATCGTGAATTAGTGCTTGGGCAAGGCCGATGCGCTGCAACATCCCTTTCGAATAAGTGCCCAGCCGCCGTTTGCGTGCCTTGGTCAGTCCGACAAGGTCGAGCAATTCGTTTATGCGATTTTTTAATGGCGCGCCTCTGAGGCCGCATAGGCGCCCGAAAAAACGCAGTGTTTCTTCACCGGTGAGATATTTGTAGAAGTAGGGATTCTCTGGCAGAAACCCGACCGCTTCCCGGCTTTCGACTAGACGGCTATCGCGGCCGAAAATTTCCGTGCGGCCGCGCGTTGGAGAAACGAGCCCGAGGATGATTTTGAGAGTCGTGCTCTTGCCGGATCCATTCGGCCCGAGCAACCCGTAAACTTCGCCCGATTCAATGCGAAGATCGAGATCGCGCACCGCAACAATCGACTGTCGGTGCAAGGGAACAGGAAAAATTTTCGTCAGTCCCCGCACAGCGACGGCCGGATCACTCATGGCGAATTTCAAAACCGCGGGCGGTGACCGGGTTCTCCAATTTATTTTCGGTTTGCTTACGAATGAGGGCGCGAAGGTCGCTCTGTGCTATGCCCTCGAGGAACGCGCGCACCTCGTCTTCCTCTCCGTTGACCTGAAGTTCCACACGACCATCCGACAAGTTGCGCACCCAGCCCGTGACATCGAAGCCCTTGGCGATATGTCGCACCGACCAGCGGAAACCGACGCCCTGGACGTTACCTTCGTAAAACACCTGGAGCGAGATCATCGTTTACCGCAGATGCTGCATGCTTGCCGCTAGATGGCAATGCCAGCACCGACGAGAATCCTGCATCTAGAATCTAGAGTCCAGAATCGCCTCACCTCTCACTTATAAGAATATACGAGACAAAAGCTGCCCGTCTCACCTTCAACCAGATCGATCGAGACGAAGTACTGACCGCTGTTCGTCGGCGAGAAGCCGGCTGCAGCCTTTTCCCCCGAGTTGTACCCTTCGGTAGTAACTTGCTTTCCGGTCTCATCATAAACACTCACTGCGATTTTTTTCACCGATTCGGTTGCGCCAGCGGAGAACCAATACTGGTTTCCTGCGTAGAGATTCACCGCGATCAGGGTAGGATCGTTTCGCTTAACAGTCCCACACCAGTGGCCATCTCGAATCTTGAAACCCTCATTCGAAAATGCTCCGGCAAGATCGAGTGCGGTTTTGCGCGCTTCGACCTCAGCATCGGTCTCCGCACGCGCAGGGATCCTGGCGACCAGTACAAAGATCGATAGAAAAATTAGCAAGCGGCGTTTCATCTCGCGACCGCCTTGTTTTCTATCTTCTCCATCACCTTGCTAACCGCGTCTTTGACCTTCCGCACTTCATCGACAGTAGGTGCCTTACCGGCCGGGAAAGAAACAAGCTTTTCAATCCCGTTGAGTTCTTCGCTCACATCTTTGACCAGTGGCTCGCCGCGAAGTTCGGGTGAGATTTCGTCGATCTTCGTTTGCATGAACTTGACGAGCGCCGGCTGGCGCAGAACCTTCGCGCTTCGCTCGTCGTAATTTTGCGCGATCGCTCCGCTGACTACTTGCGTGCCGCGAATCCAACCACCGAGACTCACCAGAATCACCAGATCCTGGTCGCTGTGTGATTGCATCGAAGACTTCACTTCATTCTGTGTCGCCTCCAGTTCTTCCTGCAACGTGTCCCATTCATTGTTTTCGGCGAATTCGTTAATGCTATTGCCCCGTTTGAGCAGGTTCTCGCTTACTCCAAGCGCTTTCGCGAGTTTAATAATGTCCGAGCCGATGTTTTTGACCTGCTGGCTGTCCTTGGCTTCGACGGCAATAAATCCATCGGCGATCAACCCGCCGAGGTTGAGAGCAATTTGCGCACGATTGCGATACGTTATCGGCATCGGCCCGCGATATTGGCCCGACCAGTCTGTTTTGCCCGGCTTCTCAATCGCCGCGAAAAGTTCGCCCGGCGTCGGGATGCTAATCGAATCGGTTCTAACGGCTTTTGCCAATTGATCGGCTGGGAGACGTCCGGTCTCTGCGCCTGCGGCTGCGAAAATGCCGCCGACCAAGCCAATCATGCCCAATTTCTTCAAACAAATCATCAGCCAGATTATCCGTGCCCCGGCCAAATTGCCAATGGGAATCTCGACTGCAAGAAAGAACCTCAGGCGAGGTCGGGTTTTCGCCAATCACGAAGATTAGTTGAAGAACCCGTGTCCGATGGGCATGATTGCCGCGCGTAAGCGTTTTGCGCTGCGATATTCGACAATGTCAAAGACATCAATCCGCAAAATCATCGCACGCGAAATTCTGGATTCGCGCGGCAATCCGACAATCGAAGTCGATGTCCGGCTTGAAGGCGGCGCGCTTGGCCGCGCGGCGATTCCGAGCGGGGCGAGCACTGGCGAACATGAAGCATGGGAATTGCGCGATGGCGACAATAGCCGTTTCGGCGGAAAAGGTGTGAAGCATGCGGTCGCCAACGTTAATGCCAGGATCGCGCCAGCTCTCCAGGGATGGGACGCGCTGGACCAAAGAAAGATCGACAACAAATTGATCGAGATCGACGGCACGCCGAACAAAAAGAACCTGGGCGCAAATGCGCTGCTCGGAGTGTCACTGGCGGTGGCGCACGCCGCTGCGGCCGCGGCAAATCTCCCGCTCTTTCGGTACCTCGGCGGACCTGAAGCGAGAGTCTTGCCAGTGCCGATGATGAATATCCTGAACGGCGGCGCGCACTCGGACGCGCCGATCGATTTTCAGGAATTCATGATTGTGCCGCGCGGCGCGCCGACCTTTTCGGAAGCGCTACGTTATGGCGCGGAGGCTTTTCACGCGCTCAAATCTGTTTTGAAAGATCGACATCTTTCCACGGCGATCGGCGACGAAGGTGGATTTGCGCCGCAACTCAATTCCGCCGAGGACGCCCTGGAATCGATCTCGACTGCCGTTAAGAGGGCCGGCTACAAGCTCGGCGAGCAAATCTTTATCGCACTCGATCCAGCCGCCTCCGAATTCTACGATAGCGAAAATGAGGTTTACGTTTTCAAGAAATCGGGTGGTTCAAAAAAAACCGCCGGAGAACTGATCGAGTACTATGCCAATCTTTGCGCGCGGTTTCCTATCATTTCGATTGAGGACGGTTGCGCCGAAAATGATTGGGCCGGCTGGAAAAATCTGACCGCAAAACTCGGCGAGAAGATTCAACTCGTAGGTGACGATGTCTTTGTCACGAACGTCGAGTTTCTGCGCAGAGGAATTGCCGAACACGTGGCGAATTCGATTTTGATCAAAGTGAATCAGATCGGCACGCTTACCGAAACGCTGGCGACGATTGATCTCGCAAAGAAAAACGATTACGCCACCGTGATCAGTCATCGCTCAGGCGAAACGGAAGACGCGACCATTGCCGACATCGCGGTCGCGACGAATGCTGGTCAAATCAAAACTGGGTCGCTTTCCCGCAGCGATCGGATCGCGAAGTACAATCAGCTGTTGCGGATCGAAGAAGAACTTGGTGACAAAGCCGTTTACGACGCTACAATCCGCTAAGTGGATCACAGCTACGCTGATTTTCGCGCACGTCGCGAAGCCACAGTCTGGCAGCGACTTAACCGAATTCTTCGCGTCCTGCTGGTCCTTGCGATCTGGCTGGTGATCGTAAGCTTGTTCGTTCCGCCTTATAAAAAACTGATGCAGAGCCGCGCGGAGATCGACAACCAGCAACAACAAGTAAACGAACAACAAAATTTGCTGGCCCGTCAAACTCGTGAGGTCAATTTGCTCAAGACCGACGTGACTTATCTGGAAACGATTGCGCGCGATCGTCTCGATCTCATGAAAGAAGGCGAAACGATTTTTCGCCTTGAACCGGCGCGCGCGGCCAAACCGAAACCCAGCGATTCCGCGCGGCGGTAGGTTGCGTAGCGCGCGTTTTTCGTGGGAAGCACAGGCTGGCAGCCCGTTGTTGTCGGCAGCTTGCCGACGACTCCCGCGTGTTGCCGGAATTCCTTGTATCGAACGTTCGAAGAGCTTTTCGGCAAGCTGCCGAAAAGGACAGGCTGGCAGCCTGTGCTCCCCAAAGATCGCGAAACGCGCTCGCGCCAAAGGCCGCTACCGCTTTGCATAGCGCGCTCGTTGGATTAGATTTCTGTCATGCCAACGGAAATCTCCATCCCCGATGCCGAAGATCTAAAATCGCGCGTCCGCGAATTGCGGAGGTTTCTTTGACGTCGAAAGGCTCCAGAAAGATCTAGCAGCAATCGAAGGGCGCATGGCCGCGCCCGATTTCTGGTCGAACCGCGAGCGCGCTCAGACTGACGTCGAGGAAGTTTCCCGATTACGCTCGCTCATCAATCCGTTTCAAGAGCTGGAACGCGAGATCGAGGATTTTAGCGCATTGCAGCAGTTGGCCGCCGAAGAAAGCGATCCCGTTGGTCGCGCTCACGCGGAGAAAGAGGTCGCGGCCGATCATGACCGTCTGATTCATAAGTTGGAAGAATTCGAGTTACGCCAATTTCTTTCTGGCGAGAACGATCGCGCTAATGCATTTCTTACCATTCATTCTGGCGCAGGCGGCACAGAGTCGTGCGATTGGGCCGACATGTTGCTGCGGATGTATCAGCGCTGGATTGAGCGAAGCGGTTTGAAATCTCAGACCGTGGATATTCAACAGGGTGAAGAAGTCGGCATCAAATCCGTCACCTTGCTCGTGACGGGCGAATACGCCTACGGTCATCTGCAGGCTGAACGCGGCGTGCACCGGCTCGTGCGCATTTCGCCATTCGATGCAAACAAGCGGCGTCACACATCGTTCGCCAGCGTCGATATTGTCCCGGAAATTGCCGACACCGCTCCGATCGAAATCAATCCCGCCGATTTAGAGATCGATACATTTCGCAGCGGCGGCAAAGGCGGGCAAAACGTCAACAAAGTAGAAACTGCCGTGCGAATTTTGCATAAGCCCAGTGGAATCGTGGTCGCCTGCCAGGCCGAGCGCAGCCAGGGACGCAATCGCGAGCTGGCGATGAAAATGTTAAAAGCCAAGCTGTACGAAATCGAGCAGGACAAAAAGCGCGCCGAAATCGACCGGCAATACTCAGAAAAAGGCGACATCGCATGGGGAAGTCAAATTCGTTCCTATGTTTTCCAGCCGTACCAGATGGTGAAAGATCACCGCACCGGCGCGGAAACGAGCAGCGTGCAGGATGTCATGGACGGCAATATCGACATGTTTATCCAGGCGAAATTGCGCGGGAAGAAAGCCGACAAAAGCGAAGGGAACGGGAACGAAGCGTGAGTTTCGCCTAAGGATTCTTTCATTGTCATTCCGAGCGGAGTCGAGGAATCTCTAACCGTTTATTCTTAGCGTCGCTCGGCAAGATCAATAGTAAGAGATGTCTCGACTCCGCTCGACATGACATGTAGGTGAAATTGCGCGCGGCGAAAGCCGACAAAGAGGAGCGCGAAACCGCTGCCACCAATTGGACGGACTGGTCCAGTGGCGAGGTTGCGAATCAGAGAACCGCAAGCGGGGACGCTTGCGCTACTTCACCAATCGCAATCGAAACCGGGCATCGAACTCGCCGTTATTGTGCGCGCGGCAACAGACCAGACATGCGACTGCACGTTTGATCTGGCGCACGCGAGGAAAATCGCGCTGGCAATTTGGACATTTGTAAAGATACCGGCGGGCACGTTCGGCGACCGGGAACGGGAGATTATGACAACGCTTTTCATCAGCGATTCCCAAGTCGCGACAAGCCTGTCGCCAGTCGGCGCCATGGGGCAGGATCCGCTTTCGGCCAGCACGAAACTGCGCGAGAATGTGCGCAAGTTCATGGAGAAGCGTTCGATCGATCTCACTTGGATGATGAACAAGCTGCGAATTTAATGAGATTAATTTGGAGCGATAATCGGCGCGCCCGGCACACGTTTTCAGGCGCGCGTTCCATTCGACGCGAATAATCGTTGCGATTTTGCCCGCGCCGTTCATTCGCAAAAGCTCTCGCGCTTTTCCCTCAAGACCGGCAGCGCGGCTCGCACACCTGTAGCCGGGATCGGTGATCCCGGCTTGCAAACCGCAGCGCCTAGTTCCTGCGGGGCCGGGATCACCGATCCCGGCTACAGCTGTGCTCCGAAATGCGAATTCCAGCTGCCTAAGCAACGGCATACGCGCTGCTCATTTTCATCAGCCGCTCGGCGATCTGTTCGATTGCCTTCGCCGCATCGTCGATTTCCTCGGCAGTTGTTTGTTTGCCCAGTGAAAAGCGAACGGCCGAACTTGCTCCTTCAATTGGCAAACCCATTGCGAGCAATACATGGGACGCCACAACGGAACCGACCATGCAGGCCGAGCCACTCGACGCGCAAACGCCTTCCAAATCCAATGCCATCAACATCGTTTCCGAGTCGATGCCGGTGAAACTTGCGTTAAGCGTATTAGCAAGCCGATGAGTGAAGCCGCCATTTTGCTGCGCGTCAGGAAAAATGTTTGCAATTCGTCTCCACAATTCATCTCGCAATTGTCCTTCACGCTTCTGTTCGATCTGGCGATCGCGCAATGTCCGTTCCGCGGCGATCGCCATTCCAGTGATTGCCGCGACATTTTCAGTGCCTGGTCGCCGCTCATTTTCGTGTGCGCCGCCAAACATGATCGGCTGGACCGACAAACCACTGCGCAGGAAAAGGAGTCCCGCCCCCTTTGGCCCGTAAAATTTGTGCGCGGCGAAACTTGCGGCATCGACCAACGAGAGGTCGATGTCGATTTTGCCAAACGATTGGACCATATCGCTATGCAGGAGGACGCCTCGGTCCCGGCAAATCTGCGAAATCTCGCGCATCGGTTGAATCACGCCTGTCTCGTTGTTGGCGGTCATGATCGAGACCAGCCGCGTCTCAGTCCGAATCGCGCCGGCGAGCTGATCGAGATCGACAATTCCATCTCGCGAAACATTCAGCCACGTTACTTCGAAATTTTCGCGTTTCTCCAAGTGTTCAAGCGCATTGAAGACCGCATGATGTTCCGCTTTGTTTGAGATGACGTGAGCAACGCGTGACGATGGACATCGCGCTAGACCGAGAACAGCGAGATTGCATGACTCCGTTCCGCCGCTGGTGAAGATCAATTCGTGCGACTTGACGCGCAGAAGCGCGGCGAGCTTGTCCCGCGCATTATCGATGGCCGCGCGCGCTTCGCGGCCCGCGGCATGCACGCTCGATGGATTTCCAAAATGCCGGTCCAGGTACGGCAGCATCGCCTCGCGATTCTTACTCATACTCTTGCTCATGCTCGTAATTGTCGCCAGGCGAGACGCCCGGCTGCCCCACAGGCAAGATGCCTGTGCCACACTCGTGCCGCGCTTCATTCGCTAAATTCATCGCGAGTCGTGGCCGGCTTATGTTTTCGTTTTGGCACGATGCGCAACTGTTTTTCCTCGTAATAAACGAGCGAATCCGGTGGCACACTTTGCACGAGAAAAACATTACCGCCGATGGTGCTGCGCGCGCCGATTACGGTCTCGCCGCCAAGCACAGTTGAATTTGGATAAATCGTGACGTCATCTTCCACTGTCGGGTGACGCTTGCCGCCTTTTTTGATTTTTCCATGCTCGTCCTTCTGAAAACTGCGCGCGCCGAGCGTGACGCTATGGTACAATTTCACTCGCGAGCCAATCTCGCATGTCTCGCCAATCACCACGCCTGTGCCGTGATCGATAAAAAAGTGCGAGCCAATCTTTGCGCCGGGATGAATATCGATTCCGGTTCGGCTGTGCGCCCATTCGGTCATGATGCGCGGAATGAGCGGCACCTTGTCGTAGAGCAGGTGCGCCATTCGATAAATTGCGATGGCTTCCAATGCTGGATAAGCGAGAATGATTTCCTCGTAACTCTTCGCGGCCGGATCGCCTTCGTAAGCGGCGTCGACGTCCGTCCAAAGAATGCGACGCACTGACGGCAACTCTGCCAGGAACCCCGACACGCGCATGCAAATTTCTAATGCGAGTCCGGGTGGTTTCGGCCAAATCATGGGAACTCACCAACGCTTCGCTGCGAAATCCGGGGAACATCAAACTCATCAGCTCCGCGCAAGCGGCCTCGATGGCAAGACGCGAAGGGAGCGTAGCGGCAGCATCGAGGTAATTTATGCCGCCGGTTTCGCTGTAAGTCTGAAGCAGTTCATTAACTGCATCGCCAGTCGCCGAGTTCATCAGCGAAATATGCGCCGGCTTCTCAGGGAACAAAAGCGAAACTGTCGGGCAAGGCCCACTTGACCCGTTAAAAGATTAGCCTCTTGCGTCAGATTTACGCTTTAACGCTTCAATGCGTGATTATGTCCGATCACGTCCCATCTCCGTCTAAACATCACGCGCGTCGATCCACTGGACGGCGAAACGCACAACTTGTCGGGCGTTTTTCAACTGAAGTTTTTCTTTGATGTGCGCCCGGTGAGTTTCCACAGTTTTGGGGCTGAGATGCAAACGGTTCGTTGTGATGACCTGGGCGGCCATAGCCGGGCTGAGATAGGGACGCCCGCTAAAGACTTCGTGAATTGCCTGGATCACATTGGCCATCGCTTCGTGCTTCATCACGTAGCCTTCTGCCCCGGCGCGTAGAGCGCGCAATGCGTAGAGCGATTCATCGTGCATCGAGAGCACCAGTATTGGAAGCTTCGGAAATTCCGCGCGGATGTTTTTGATAAGCTCAATGCCGTTGGCGCCCGGCAGGCTAAGATCGACAATGACCAAATCTGGATCGAGTTTTCGAATCACGCCCATCGCTTCGGACGCATTGCCTGCTTCGCCGCAGACCGCGAACGCCCCATCGGAATGAATCAATTCCTCAAGACCTTTTCGAAATAGCGGATGATCATCAACGATCACGATGCGTTTCGCGTCCGGCGGATCGCATTTCGGATTCTTGTTGGTTGATCTGGCGCCTTTCATTCAAGTTGGTGGCCGTACTGGCACCTTGCAATTGGAATTTTGCACACCCAATTTCCAGCCCCGCCAGATTGCCCTACGGCGTATCATCTCGGTCCCCCTTTAACGATTCGCCGCTCAGCGGCTTGCCCGATGTAGGAAATTTAGATCAAGGCGGTTAATGCTTTCGTGATTTTCACAGGAACCGGCGCGGGCCGGGCGTTTTTTCTCTTCTGTGATGGGAGCGCTTTATCGGGCAAATAACAGGCCACCCGCGTGCCGCCTTTTTTTTGACATGTGATTTCCAAGCGGCCGCCGATCGCTCGCGCGCGATAGTTCATAATGTGGAAGCCGAGGCCTTCCTTCAACTTTGGCTCATTCTGAAATCCGACGCCGTCATCGGTTATACTCAGAACGAGTCCGTTTCGTGAATGGCCAAGGCCGACTACAATTTCGCGGGCTTGCGCATGTTTGTTGGCATTGATCACTGCTTCCCGCGCGATGCGATAGAGATGTGACGCGGCTGCGTCATCATCGATATGAAATGACTGCTTGATTTCCAGACGACACGGTGTTCTCCAGATTTCACGGTCAACCAAATCTTCTAGGACTGCTACCAGTCCGGCTGAATCGACGTCGACGCGATGCAAGGCGCGGGAAAAATTGCGTGTATCGGTGGCGGCGTCGTTCACTAGCTGCGCGATTTTTTCGATATCATTTACTTCGATGACGCGATGATTTTTCAATCGCAAGGCAACCGAGCGCGCCATGAAGGCAACCGCGGTGAGGTGCTGACAAAGCCCATCGTGCAATTCCTGCCCGAGACGCTGCTGTTCGCGATCGCTGACTTCAAGAATTTCGCCTTCAAGGCCTTTGCGTCGGGCGACCTCGTGTTGCAATTCTATATTTGCGGCGCGCAGCGCTTTGGTCCGCTGCTGCACGAGTTTTTCCAGCAGTTCCTTCGATCTTTGCAACGCGGCTTCCGCCTTTTTGCGCTGGGTGGCGTCGATGACCACAGCGACCGCCGACACCGGCTTCCCTGCGGCGTCGAGTACCGGCGTATCGCAGACGTCGACCCAAACGAGAGAGTGGTCCTTTCGCATGTACCGTTTCTCCATTTCGATTGGCTGCCTTGTTTCCACCATCTTCCTGAAGCGGCTTTTCGTGATATCAACATCGTCGGGATGCGTGATTGTGAAGATGGTCCTGACTGCCAGCTCCGAGTCCGTGTAACCGAGCATTGCGCGAAACTTCTGATTAGCGAATAAGAAACGACCATTTAAATCGCAACTGGCAATCCCGGCGTTGCTTTGATTAATAATCGCACGCAGCTGCTCCTCCGATTTGCGCAACGCTTCTTCTGCTCGTTTGCGCTCGCTCAAATCCAGAATGGCGGTCCGATAAAGCAGGGCGCGGTTTCTCGTCGTCGAAGTGATCGGCGTGCTGCAAAGTAGCGCCGGAATCCGCTCGCCTTTTCTCGGCTTCAACTGACAGCCGACTGATTTCTCTTGCGCTGTCGCTCTGTTAGAATGCGTTCGTGACTGTATGGGTCGGTAGGCGCGACGTCCGGTAGCTGCTGGAGCTCGACGGCGCACCGCGGCGTCTCGGCGTTTTGCTCTGCGTTTTGGTGCCATGTCCTTTGCGGAAATTAACGACTCTGTATATCCAAGCCCGGGATTGAATGTAGCGCGATCTCGCACAAATGCCTATTCCAACATTATTATGATCAACTGTCGCCAGGGTCAGAAAGAGACAACGCCGCGCGATTAACGAGACTGCGGGAAACAGCCGCGATCTCTCAACCGTTGTACGGAGAAGTCGCATAAATTCCTTTCCAACCGATTCATATTTGGGGCGGATATCGTTTGTATATTAAAATTTAGACTGGTCATCCAGATGGCGGCGCGCTGGCGCCGACTAATTCGGGTTCTTCGACTGGCGGGCGCTTGATCGCCATCTTCCGGTCGGGCCACTACCTTTTTGGAACAGGCTCAATGCGCACCGCGCGTCTGGTGTTCGCCGACTGGTAAATGGCGTTGATCACACGGACGTCGGCCAATCCTTCGTTACCTGAAGGTTCGGGCAAACGATCATTCAGAATGATAGATGCCGATGTCGTAGAGCGTCCCGCCGCCGAGGTCCTTGCGCACTCGGATGTTGCCGAACTTGACTTGCATCCCGAATAGCGAATTAAAGTAACGGAGTTCTCCCAGGTCTCCGGATTGCGCTAGTTCGACGGCGTGCAGATTTGCATCATTGAAGTGGAGACGATTAGCGATCATCAACTTTACTTGGTTCTCCTCGGCCGCGCGGATCATCGCTTCGCAATCCTCTTCGGTGGTGGCCATCGGTTTTTCGTAAAGCACATGGGCGCCTGCGCGCGTGGCGCGTTCGGTGTGTTCGCGGTGAAAAATGTTAGGCGTAGAAATGTAAACGGCATCGACCTTGCTGCTCATCTAGCGCGTTCTCAAGATCCTCATAAGTGTATGCGTTTATCCTGTAGCGCTCCGTCAGCTCGCGATCTTTCTCAGGGTTACTCGTGACCAGGGCCGCTAACTCAGAATTCTCAGCGTGTTCGAATGCCGGCAGCATCGCGTCTGCGCGATGTGGCCAAGCCCCACAACGACGTAACGAATTTTCTTTTTCATGGAATCCCTTTCGTTTGCTCTACGAAAAGGTTTCGCGCGCAACACGTCGCGCGCGCGTATCACGTTGCCATCGGAAAAAGGCAACTGATCTTGGTTCCGGGGGCGAACTCTTTATTACTATGACTAATCTACAATTCAAAGGTGGTTGGAACGAAGTGAAAGGTAAACTGAAACAAAAATACGGTCAGTTGACCGATGACGACCTCGCATTTGCCGAAGGAAAAGAGGACGAGCTTCTCGGACGTCTTCAACAAAAACTTGGCAAATCAAAGGAGGATCTTCGGAGAGAACTAGAGAGTCTCTAAATTTGAAATCTCGCCGCGTGTGCGATGGCGAATACGGCCGCGAATAAGATGCGTGTCACAGCGTCGTTTTAGTCGAGCTAACTTGAAGCCTTTTTTGAAGACTGAACAGGGCTCAGAGCAGATAAGTTAAGAACAACAGGAGGAAAATTGTATGCCTGCAAAATCAAAGAAACAGCAAATGGCCGCAGGCGCGGCCTTGGCTGCCAAGAGAGGCGAACGTAAGAAGTCTTCTCTCAGAGGCGCGTCCAAGGGTATGTACGGATCGATGAGCAAAGCTGAACTGCGCAGAATGGCCAAGACCAAGCGAAAAGGTAAGCCCACTAAGAAAGCGAAGAAGCGCTGAGGTCAGGAACAGAACGCGGAATCTAGCAGGAGCATTTTGTAATTTGTCGATCAATTACTCTGAAGAACTTCTTATCCTTTTGCAGGCGCTGGTGGCCATTGTGCTCGGAGGAATTATGGGCTGGGAGCGTGAAGCCGCCGGGAAATGGGCCGGTTTTCGCACGCACATGCTGGTCTGTCTCTCGGCGATGCTTTTCGTTCGCCTCGGACTCGCGCTCATCGGAGACGCAGCCGCGCGTTTTCCTACAGGCGCCCTCCGGGCCGATCCGACGCGGACAATTGAAGCGCTTGCCGTCGGGATTTCTTTTATCGGCGCCGGCACCATTTTCCGCGACCGCAGTGGCATCGCAATGCAGGGCCTCACCACTGCTGCTGGACTTCTAGCTGCTGCGTCTATCGGCATCGCAGTTGCGATAAATCGCTACATGGTGGCCTGCGGCATTACGCTGATCTGTCTTTTTATCCTCCGCACGCTGGGCCGCTTGGAAAAGCGATCGAGACTCAATCAACAACGAAAACTTGGTTGAATCTGAGCCGCGCGATTACGAGCGCGGTAAGCTGAATCGCGATTTTTCGTCGCTTCCGTCGCCGGTCCCAGGAACTCCAAATATTGCGTGTCGAAAGTCGTGGAGTGCCGCTTCTACGCTCGACCCAATCCCAACGATCCCTTTCTCCACAGTGGGCCCAAGGAGCGCAATCCAAAGATCGCCCCGCATTGACACCCGAGGCCGGCGCACCGCTGTGGGACTTCTGGGGTGGGCCCGGCAGTATGATCGCATTTCTTCCATCGCTGCCAGCGTTGGATCGCCGCGACGATAACCATTTAATGCAGTGTTCCGTTTCTTTCTCATTCTCCTCTCTAAACGCGCATGCACCGTCGTTGGATGTAGGCGTTTTGAGGAACAACCGCTTTGGGAGAGATCTGGCGCGTTTCATTTTGGCTGTGTAGGTAGGATCGTTTGATCCGCCGGACGATGCTAATTTTGACTATGAGAGATGTCTCGACTCTGCTTCATGCGTGACCGCTACTAAGATTTTGACTGATAAGGCAATCCGTCGTTCGCCCGATTGCGCGATCGACTGCACACGGGGCATACTCCTGAGGTGGTCCTATCTTCCCCGATCAACTTGTCCGATGTCGACAAACTAGAAGCGCTGCGAAGGCTCGATCAATTCCGGCCATGGCGCTCTCTGGATGAGAAACGCTTCTGCTTGGTTTGTGGCAAAATTATCACGGGCGAGCAGATCCAGGTGATCGGAGGTATGCGGGGAACAGGTCCGCAACGCATTATTTGCCCGACCCCCAATTGTCATTCAATACCAATGGATTGGGTTCTGCCAACCGACGAAGTTCTGGGAAATCTTGCGCTTCGGGAGGCTGGGCGCGGCAATGCGCGTATCGCGTTTTGATCGCGACAGCGCGAAAAATTCAATCGCACCGTAATTTCGCAAATTAGCAGTGCGATTTAAGCCATAAGTTTAGGACAATCTCGGTCCGCAAAACCTTCGGCACGGCGGAAGCTGTTTTTCCCGCGTGCAAGACGCTGCCGCCTCATAGGATTTTGCCTGACCGCACAATCATTCGGCGTCCCGATTGTGTCCTTCGGCGAAATGGGCAAGCTGTTTTTCACTCCACATGAACGCTCAGCTTAAGCCTGAAGATCGATTGTCGATTTTGCGTGCCGAAGACCAATTCAGACGCTGGAATTCGCTCGATGATGAGCGCTTTTGTATCCTTTGCGAGAAAAAGTTCAACGGATATAAAGTCGAGATCCGGCGCTTTGCCAGTGGTAACCATGAGTTGCACTGTCCGACCGAAGCGTGTGACTCAGGACCGCACCAATGGGTCTATCCGGGAACTCCGCTGATTTCCGACATCGTCAATCCAGATTGGTGGCGCGCTTTAGGAAAGGAACCTCCAGGATTGAGCGGCCAGGCTGGATTCCAAAGACAAGAACACGCATGATCGAAACCCTTGATAGAGCAGGCGCAGCGGATTCAACGGACGAGGCGCTGATGAACGATATTTCGCGCCGGCGGGACGACGCGCTCACGGAGTTATATGGACGCCACCGCCAAAGACTTAGGGCAATGGTTGATGGGGTGGTTCATGAAGACACCGAGACTGACGACGTTTTACAGGAAATTCTTCTCCAGATTTGGAGAGAGGCTGGGCGCTATTCGCCAAGGGCGGGCAGGCCGCTCGGGTGGTTAGTGACGATCGCTCGTCGTCGCGCCATCGACCGATTGCGCAGGCGTCAGGCATATTCTCGCGCGCGAGAACGATACGGCAACGGACTAGCGCAACAGTCGCGAAATCTGCGTCGTGAAGCCTACGATCCTTTTGTGTTGAACGATCTGCATCGCTTTCTCGAGAAATGCATGCGAGCGCTGCCGCGGCTTCAACGCGAAGCGGTCCAGCTCGCTTTCTTCGAGGGATTTAGTCATAGCGAAATTGCCGCCGCGACTCACGCTCCGCTTGGCACGGTAAAAACGCGCTTGGAACTGGGTCTGCGAAAACTGGCCCATGCGATAAGACCGCTGCGTCACAAAATCTAACCATTATTCGTGGTTAATTCCTGGACTGTAATTTTTTCCTTTTCATGCTAGCTTTTGTGCAAATGGAGACGCCTCAAATCATCGCTTACCTCAAGACTTACTGTGGCTGGAGCGCCGGCGTGCGCGCCGTTCTGGCCAAATACAATCTCGCCTACACGGAAAAAGACATCATTCAAAATCCCGCTCTTCGCTGGGAGATGGAAACTAAAAGCGGACAGCCGCTTTCGCCTTGTGTTGAAATCAATGGGCACATGCTCGCTGATGTTAGCGGCGAGGAAGTCGAGCAGTACTTGATCGACAGTAAGATTGTCCAGTCAAGCGACGCGGCGACGGAGGTTCCAACGAACGCACCGTGCCCGACCGAGCAACACGAAGGCGTGGTGAAGCTCAATTTGTAATCGGCCGCCTTGCAGAGGCCGCGCGGCGCGGCCAGGTGCCCCACGCGTCGTATGGGTCATATCTCTTGATCACCTGCGTCCTCCGGGTTTCGCGTACGCGAAATATGTGGCAAAGTTGCCTCTATATCTGGAATGAAATTGTTCGCGCGTCTCCGATCCAGAAAAAGGAAAAGTGGAAATCGCCTTTTCCGCTACGGCTGGAAGGTCGCGCTGCTCGTTGTGGTCGGCGCCAGTAGTCTCGCGGTTTTCCTGTTCTACGGCGCGTGGGCGCAGACCTTCGACATGAAAAAGGTCGACGAAATGCCGGAGCGAAATACCGTTTTCGATGTCGATGGAAAAATCTATAGTCGTCTGGCTGGCGCGAATCGTCTGAAGGTTTCGCTCAATCAAGTCTCACCACTCTTTATTGCCGCGGTGCTGGCCCGCGAAGACGCTCGTTTCTATGAGCATAAAGGGATTGATTGGAAGGGAATTCTTCGGGCTCTTGTCCACGATGTCATGAGCGGCTCAGCTAAGGAAGGCGCCAGCAGCATTACCCAGCAGCTTGCGCGCAACAGTCTTCCGCTCGGTGGCCGCACGATCAGCCGAAAATTACTGGAAGCCATGGTCGCTCTACGCATCGAGCATCAGTTCACCAAGCAGCAGATTCTCGAGCTCTACGTAAACCGCATTTATTTCGGCACCGGCTGTTACGGGGTTGAAACCGCCTCACAAGCGTATTTCGGCAAGAGCGCGTCGAAGCTGAACCTTCCTGAAGCCGCGCTGCTTGCTGGGTTAATCCGGAGTCCAAATCGTTTTTCGCCGTTAAAAAATCCGGAGGGCGCGAAGATGCAGCGCAACGTTGTTCTGAACCGGATGGTCGCATTGAAAAAACTCTCACCCGAGCAAGCGGAAGAGGCAAAGCGCGCGAAAATTACGCCGCACCCCAAACGTCTGCCTTTTATCCAGGAGAATTATGCGATGGACGCGGTTCAGCGCGATCTGAACCCGCTGTTGACACAAGACCAGATCGATAACGGCG
>WNGB01005583.1_pt1 | contig 18755 bp, 18 predicted proteins | sample 5400681 | NCBI WGS metagenome assembly WNGB01 (sample SAMN13153367, study PRJNA577476) | soil metagenome | isolation source: 115 cm soil or saprolite under grassland replicate 2 | place: USA:California | collected 2016-06-15
GGACCCCGACCGGCTGTCGTTTGTGGGCACGTTGCGGATCGTGCGTCGTCACCTGGCCAGCCACGTGGCGTTTTCCCCCTGACCAGGTCGCCAGGGCCACCCGGTGGGCGATCGCCGAGATCGTTACTGAGCGGGTCCCTGAGCGGCGGCTGCGTGCCTACCCGCGTGCGGTGAAACGAAAGATGAGCGGCTACAAGCTCAAACGCGCCCGTCATCGCGGCTGGTCCCAGCCGACCAAGCCGGTCGCTGACGCGGTCGTCGTCCTCAGCAAAGCAGGCTAACTGACCGGCATTGGCGCTAGCGGCACGTTGACCGAAGGGGAGATCGCTGCCGCCGTTGCCGCGCTCGGGAACTGCGCAACTCGTGTCCCGGCCCGGTCGTGGCCAGGTGGCCTGACCGGTCTCGACCATCCAGGGTTAGTCGCGATCGACCGGCACCCGTAGCACCCGGGATAACCCCTCGCGAAGCCGGCTGCTGGTGAGCTCCTGCTCGCGGCGGGCGACGGCGTCGGCCTGGTTGCGGCGCTTGGCGGTGCCGATGAAGCCGAGCTTCTGGCGAAGCTCCTCGTCGGCGACGTCGGCGGTCTTGGCGAACCCGACGGCGCGCATGGCCTTCAGCGGCGGCACCGGCTCCATGGTCACCGAGACGGTCCGCATGCAGCGGGTCTGCACCAGCAGCGGCGCCATGAAGTCGGGCCCGACCTCGATCCGCGGCCACTCGGCGATCCAGTAGGTCGAGTGGACGACGTCGTTGGTGCGGTAGTAGCTCCAGTGGGTCTGGGTGCGCTGGGGCCAGGCGTTGCGGGCGCTGACGCCGTCCTCGCGGCTGGGATCGTTGCTGGCCAGCCGGCCTGCCGCTGCGCCTTGTCCTCGGGGTCCAGCAGCACGAACGAGCGGACTCTGGCCTGGATCACGGCGGTGAAGGTGCCGTTGGAGCGGTCGGCCAGGACCCCAGCTCGACGCCCCTGAAAGGGGAATGCGAACAGCTCCAGAACGCTGCCTGGCCAGCGTTTCCCATGCGGCATGGGCTTCCCGTATCGTCCGCGCGCACTTCTGGGCAGTCATTTCATCGACGCGGATCGCTATGAGTGGTGGGGCACCCGGCACGCCAAGCGCATGTATAACGCGCCCACCAGGACAAACGCCCCGCAGGCTCAGCATCAGTGGCGGCTTCACGGTCATCGACCAGCTGCAACGCCGCCTCCACGATCATGCTCGTGCCCAGGGGTTCGCCGACCTTGGCAGCTATCTCCAAGCGCGGTGCGAGCAGCACGCCAGCCCAGCCCAGCTGGCCAGCGAACTCCACACCACCACCACGGTGGTTCGCCGCCTGCTGGACACCGCAGGCGTCACCCCGACACCCCGCCAGATGACCACCGCCCGCCGACGCCGCAGCAGCACCGACCGGCACCTCGCCGACCGAGCCGCAGAGCTGGGGTTCGCCTCGCTGCAGGCATACCTTGCCGACCGGGCGGTGACCCGGCGATGGCCAAGCACGAGCATCGCCACAGAGCTTCGGGTGCACCCCGGCACCGTGCGTGACCGGCTCGACCGGCACGGCTTGGCCTGCCGTCGGGCGACCATCCGGCCCCACCGGGCGATCCAGCGGCAGACGGACTGTTGGGCGGCCAAGCGCCAGGATCGCCTGGCCGGCCTGGGGTTCGCCGACGTGGAGGACTACCTGCGGGTGCGGCGGGTCGAGCAAGGCTGGTCGCTTCGGCACATCCTCGCCGAACTTCAGGTCGGCTCCGCATGGCTGAAGGACCAGATGCGTCGGCTCGACATCCCCTGACCTTGGTCGGCAGTGAGTCCAGCGGCGTGCGCACCTGGGTGACGTTGTCAGGGTTCCGGCCAGTGTTGCGTTGCGCCGACCAGCTCAAAACCCTCGAATACACTGGATAGGATCCTGCCAAGCTCTAGAGGAGATCCCCTCCAGTCGGAGGCTGCGCTCAAGTGACCGAAGTGATCTTGGCGATCGCCACAGTGCTGGGCACGCTCGGGACGCTAGTAGGACTTACGTTCGCGTACCTCGATTATCGTGAGCGCCATCGCACCCAACCTCCCGCGAGGCCAGCGCCCACTCCACAACAGGGTCCAACACCCCGACGGAAGCCACAGCCACCGTTCGGCGACGAGGCGCTGATCGACCCAGAACGGTTCGCTGTGGCCTGGGAGGGCACCTTTGCCTACCTGCTCGGGATCATTGGCGCCGTGGTGTTCTGGTTTTCCCGCCGACAGCCCGTCCGCTTCCATGCCTTGCAGTCCTTCGTGATCGACCTGCTCGCCGTGGCCTGGTTTATCGGCTCCGCCCTTGTAGCTGCGATCGTCCAAGGCATCCTCGGCCAACCCAAGACGCCAGATTTCATCCTCAATATTGTCCTTGGCGTCCTGTTGTCAATCGAGCTCGGCATCCGCGCACTGCTGATAATCCAAGTCGCCCGGGGCAAGCCCGGTCGATTGCTCGTACTGTGGAGGCCGTGCTGGACGATCTCGACCACCCACGGCCGGCGAAGCAAATAGGGTAACAAGCCCGGCCAGGAGAGCCGCCCCATCGCCATTCCCACTCCAGCAGGCCTACTGCACCCCAGCCGGGTCACCGCCACCTGGCGCCCCCAGGGTCCTGGCGTGTTCGTAGTTAGGGTGATGCTGCTGCTGTACCGCACCCGGTTCCTTGGACACGGACCTGCCTTATCTGAGCGATCGTAGACGGCCGCATCGCGATGGCGAAGGCGAAAGTCGGCCGTTTTGGAGGCGGGCGTCAAGAACCAGGCCACTGGGAACCCCGTACAGGCCCGTTGCCGAGCGGGTCGGCACCGCAGTCCAGCCGACCACGCCGCCTCCGAGCGCTCCAGCCAGGCGGCGGAGACCTTCCGCGGTGTGCGGTGCCCGTGGCGCTCGATCAGCCACTGGCAGTTGGAGCGCTCCACGAACGCCGCGATCGCCGCCCTGAGCGCATCGACGTCGGTGTACAGCTTGGCCCAAGGCGTCAGCCGCCGGCGGTGAGCTCCCGGCGCAGGAACTCGACCGTCCGGTCGAAGGCCAGATCGGCGGCCTGGGGTCGGTAGGCGTCACGGGACGGCTCCGCGAACCAGTGGCCGGTGCCCGGGTAGCGGTGGATCGTGACCTGGCGACCGGCGTCCCGGAGCCCCTGCTCGAACGCCGCGACGTTCTCGGCCGTCTCGTACGGATCCTCCTCGGCGAAGTGCCCGACGACCGCCGAGCGCGCCGCGGCCAGGGTCGGGCCGACGACCGAGCCGTAGTACACCACCGACGCGCCGACCTGGTCGCGGCGGCCTGCGGTCCAGACCGCCCAGGCTGCCCCGAACGAGAAGCCGACCGTCCCGATCCGGGTCGGCGCACCTGCGCGCTCGGCGAGCCGGTCGATCGCCGCCAGGGCGATCGCGTTCACGGCGTCCTGGTCGATCGATGACGACAGGCGGTCGGCCTGGTCGATCGACGCGGTGACTTTGCCGCGATACAGGTCCGGCGCCAGCACGTAGAACCCCGCCGCCGCCAGACGGTGGGCGAAGGCGATGACGTCGTCGTTCAGGCCCCACCACGCGTGGTACAGCGCGACGCCCGGGGCATCCTGGCCGGCCGCCTCGGCCACGTACAGCCGCACCGGCTCACCAGCGACCTCGAGCGTTCCCATCCCGGTCATGCGATCCTGCCTCCCTGCTGTCGAGCCTGCTGGGCTTGCTTGGAGACGATGCTGCCTGTGTGCCGATCGTTACGGTGCGAACGGGTCCCAGCTGCTCGCCGCGCGCAGCATGCCGCGGGCCAGATCGGGATGGGCGGCGGCCCACAGGTCGTCGAACAGCGCCCACGCTCGGTAGCCCAGATACTTGGTTATGTGCATCGCCAGCTGGGCCACATGCTCGCACTCGCGGATCTGGGACGCCGACGGGTCACGCCCGCGGTCCCGCCACCACAGCCGGCCGTCTTGCCGCAACCGGTCCACCACACGCGCATGGGCCAGCTCATGCGCGTCCAGCAGCCACCGCCGCTCCGGGCGGATGTAGTCGTCCCCCCAGGAGAAGTAGTCTGGCCAGCGGTTGCAGCGCTCCAGCGCTGGCCCCAGCCGCTCCTCCCCGGGCGCGACCAGCGCGCGCAGTAGCAGCAAGGCCTCGGGCCAGCCCTCGAAGCGGTGCGGGTCAAGGATCTGGTCTGGCTGGTTGACCTCGCTGACCTGGGGGACAAGCGTACGCAACCAGTCGGCAAGCCCGGGCAGCCGGACTCCGGGGACCACCCACGGCCGCGACCGCTGGTACCACAGCACGTCATCGTCAACCGGCAGCACCACGTAGGTGGCACCCTCACCTGTTGTCGCGGGCAGTAGCGGTCGGACCGGCGCCGCAGGGTCGAACGGCTCGCCTGATGCGACACCGTCGGGCAGCTCCCAGGTGGGGTGGAGCAGCCCACGCGACCCGGTCGGCACGGATGCCGGCGAGGGTGTCGTCGAAGAAGTAGTAGGCGAGATAGATGGTGTCGTCGTCGGTGCTGGCGCGCACGCTGTGGGCATCGACGCGGACCTCGTGCTCGACATACAACGCCTGGTGGAGCACATCGCGTAGCTGCTGCCAGCTGGTCGGCATGGCAAGGCCACGCTCACGGGCGCTGACAAAGACCGAGCCCAGCCCGTAGACCTCGCCGTCGAGCTCGGCGGCGATCCGCTCCTCGGCCCAGGCCCATCTGTCGTCAGTGTCGAGGTCGACCACACCGGCGGTGGCTGCCCACATGCGCTGGAACCACGCGAGCACGGTCGCGTCCGGGAGCCGGCGGATCCGCTTGCCTGCCATGCCCTCGTACAAGCTGCGGTAGACGAACCAGATCCCGGATCGGGGGCTTGTGACGCTGCTCATCTGCACTCCCGCCAGGCATCATCATGACCTGGGTGGGAGCGTACGTACCGGCTGTGACACCCATCTGTGCAGCGTGAAGGTAGTCTGCTGCGGCACTGACTCCAGGCCCAGCAGGACGAGCGCGCGGGTCTCGTCTCGGCCGACCCAGCGCAACGCCTGGGCGATGTTGGCGTGCCCGGCACGGCGCAGCAGGCCGATGGCGAGGTTGCGCAAGCAGGCCATCGCTTGCGGACCGTGGCCGGCGCGGATCTGGCTGTGGTCCTCGCCGAAGGTGACGTCACGGACCCAGTGCAGCCGGTTCTCGATCTGCCACTGGCCCCGGGCCAGCGCGGCCAGGCGGGTGGGGCCGGCCCTGGCGGCGTCCAGGCTGGTGATGCCGTAGGCCACCTCGGTGCGCAAGACGTCGCCTGAAAGATCGGTGGTGTGCCGCTGCAGCTCCAGCACCTGCGCCGCGTGCGGGAACCGGACGCTTGAAGGCACCGGGGCAGTGCGGACCGTGCGATGCTCGATGCGGCCGTGGCCGCGGTCAGTCTCGGTGCGCGGAGGGGGAAAACGCGTCCTGGGGCAGCCGCGCGATCGCCTCGACCAGGCCAGGCTGGTTGTCTTTCACGGTGAACAGGTAGTCGGCGTGGCGATCAGCGACCAGGTAGCGGGCGTGGGCGGCCTGCGTGTGCAGCGCGTCGGCGGTGACGACCCGCGCGGCCAGGTCCACCTGATCCAGCAGCGGCTGGAACCCGGTGATCTCGTTGGTCTTGGCCTCCACCCGGCGTTGCGCCACGACCGTCCCCGAACCGTGGGCCAGCGCTGCCAGCAGGTGCACCTGCCGGCCGTCGGGTCCCACCGCACCGCGCAGCGTCTTGCCGTCTACGGCGACCGCGCCAGGCGTATCCTGCGACGCACCATCCGCGGCGTCATCCTGCGAGCCCTTGCCAGACGACGCCTGCTGCTCGGCCAGCCAGCCGCCCACCACCCGGTCCAGCTCGTCGGCGTCGACCTGCTGGAGCACCCGCCGCAGCGTCGTCTCGCTCGGCGCGATGTAGCAGTCCGAGTACGGCCGCTGCCAGATCCCCAGCCGCGCCAGCGTGGCCTGTGGCACCTCCCGCGCGAACTCGGAGATCGCCTGATAGCTGCGGGCTCTGGCCAGCACCGCCGCAGCCGCGATCGCCAACACCCCGGCCAGGGCGTGCCGCCTGCCGTGCCGCGACCGGGGGTCAGTCAGCGCCCCGAGTCGTTCCAGCAGCCCACCCGGTCCGGTGACCCCCATATCGTCCAGTTCCACATCCACCAGCACGCTCCCCACGCCGGCCAGGACCGCCCGTCCGACCGTGCAGCCACGACCATCCATTCGGCATGGTCTACCAGAGCCGTCACCACACCAACAGCCAGCAAGAGCCGTCATCAGCGCAAACACAGCCCATCAGCGAACGCGGCGGAGCCCTGCTGGCGCCCCCGACCCCGATGTCCTACAGACCCAGCGACCTGAACCGTCAACGGCAAAGGGGTCCACGTCACTCCTGGCAGCCCTAATCGGTAGAGCAATCCGGACCTGCTCAACGGCGACTCGTCATCGAACGGCATGGCGGACCCCAGTGGACGAATGATGCTGCGCGGCGGCTGACAGGGCCCTTCGCGTTGCCCAGCTCACTCAAGCCCCGCTGCAGCTCGACGAGCCCTACAGGAGCACTCTGGTCGCGCGTCTGCGCAAGGAGCACGTCACGGTCGCCGGCGAGACGGTCACGATCACCGACGTTGGCCGCCAGCACTTGCCGACTTCCTGGTCAGGAGGCGCAAGTGTGCTGGTAAGGCATGCCTGGGAGGTAGTTGGCCCACTCCGTAGGGTTGAGCCCTCGCTCAGCGATCATGCATGCCTGATCAAGCGGGTGGGAGACACTATTAGCCCAGTCGATAACACTCCACAGGACCTTCGCCGTGCCGATGGTGGCCGCATACAGGATGCGCCCATCCGGGCTGAACGCGACCAGCTCGGGAAGGCCAAGGTTCGGCAGGCTCGCCAGCCGATGAGGATGCACCCGATCCGCCACATCCCACACCACTACCGGGGCAGGAGGTGAATCACCAGTTGCAAGGGTCCGCCCGTCCCGGCTGAGCGCGACCAACCGATTGGAACCACCACCGGGCAGGGTCGCCAGCCGACGGGGATGCACCCGATCCGCCACATCCCACAGCACCACCGCGCTGGCGTCGGGAACGGCGATGGCAAGGAGCCGCCCGTCCCGGCTGAATGCCGCATCGCTTGTGAACATACCGCTAGCACCGGGCAGGGTCCCCAACTCATGGGGATGCACCCGATCCGCCACATCCCATAGCACCACGGCATGAATGTTGTGAGCTGCGGTCGTGGCAAGCACCCGCCCGTTCGGGCTGAACAGAGCAAACCGCACGTCACCATTGCTGGGCACCGTTGCCAGCTGATGGGGATGCACCCGATCCGCCACATCCCACAGCACCACGCTGCCCTTAAAAGTGACCGTGGCAAGGATCTGCCCGTTGGGGCTGAATGCTGCCGGGCCTGCGGAATCTCTGCCGGGCAAGCTCACCAGCCGACGAGGATGCACCGCGTCCTTCAGATCCCACAGCACAACCGGCGCGTTCACCTCATTAGCGGCAGCAGCGAGGATCAGCCCGTCCGGGCTGAAGGTGGCTGCGCCCGCAAAATTGGTGAGTTCGGGCAGGATTCCCAGTCGATGCGGGTGTGCTATGTCCGATACATCCCATAGTACAGCTGGCCGCTGGCCATTGCTGGCGATAAGCAGAATGCGTCGTGATGGGCTGAATACCAATCCGCCGATATCCCCGAAGTTAGCAACGGCGAGGGTGTCCGCCTTGCGGGTTCCAAGCAGCGTACTGATGAGGCTCGTGCGGGTCTGGGGAGTGGGGTTGATGGTCATAGCGGCGATGCTGAGCCGCAAGGAAGTGGCGGGGTGGCTATCCCGCAGGAACTCGGCCTGGAAGATCAGGTCCCGGCTGGTCGCGACCAGTCGTTGAGCTTCCGCGTTCCGACGTTGGCCCTCGGCAATGCGACGCTGATCGGAGGCGCTGCGCCACGCGACCGCGACGAGCACGAGCAAGACACCAAGGGCAGCTGTGAGCCCCATCCACACGCGAGTCCGGCGGCGAGTGGCCTGCTGCTGCTTGCGGTCATGTTCGATGCTCTTGTCAAGGAAGGCTCTTGCGAGGGAGCCGAGGCTGTCACGATGGCGCTGGTCGGAAGCCCACTCCCGAGGAACCAGCAGCCGGCTGCCCCGGTACAGACTAGCGTCATCGCGCCCGTCCCTATCCCAGGCACGGGCGGCATCGACCAACTGCTGCTCGACTAACAGCCCGGCGCGGTCGGTGTCGATCCAAGCCCGCAGGGTCGGCCATTCGCGCAGCAGCGCATCATGTGTAATAACGACTTCGCCCTGGTCCACCGTCACCAGTCGGGCAGCATCGGTGGCAAAGGCGTCGAGTATCTTAGCGGCACGGCTTGGATCGGAAAGTTCGGCGAGAAGGCTCATGCGGTCGACACGACGCCGAGTGTCCTCAGTGCCGTCGCCGATATGAACGAGGCGAAGCAGCAGCTCCCGGGCCATCCGCCGCTCGATATGGTCGAACTGGGCCATGACCGTGTCGGCGGTGACGGCGAGCGCTCCGTGGATACCGCCAGTCTCCCGATACCCGGCCACGGTGAGCGTCGGCCCCATACGCTGCTGCCAGGTGGCGAGCAAGGCATGAGCCAGCAGCGGCAGCCGACCCGCCTCATAGGCAATGGTGAGATCACCATTGACGCTTCCCTCACCCTCACCGCCCCCAGCAACGTTGTGGGGAGAAACGCGGACGCCCAAGTCGGCGAGTAGCACCTCGACCAGCCCGGGTTCCACCGCGATACCCGCCGCTGCCGCAGGCTTCTCGATCGCCGCCTGCAGCTCGCTGCTGGTCATCGGCCCGACCACCACCTGCCGCCTCTCCATCGCCGCCACAAGCTCCGGGTAGCCGGCGCACTGGCCATAGAAGTCGGCCCGGACGCCGAGGAGGACCAGTGCCACAGTCGCGCCCCCATCCCCATCGGCGGCGGCGCAGAGCGCGCGGATGAACCCTCGCCGCTCTCGCTCGTCGTCGCAGAGGGTGAAGGTTTCCTCGAACTGGTCGACCACCAGAACCGCCCGCGCGCTGGCCAGATCACGCCCATTCGCCTGTAGCTGCAACGCTCGGCGCAGTATGCCGACAAGCCGGTATGGGTCGGTGCGGATCTCGTCGGCGACTTGGTCGGCTGGAAGCCCGGCCAATTCCCCCACCTTGGCGGCCAGCGCCCCTACAGGACCGGCAGTCGGGGTGAGCAAGAGGCGCGGCCAGCTCACCGACCCAGCAAGCCCCAGGTCTCCCCGACTGATCGCAGGGAGCAACCCAGCACGCAACAGTGACGACTTGCCTGACCCCGACGCCCCGGTCACCAGCAGCGGGCGAGCGTCGTCGTATCGCTCGGCAAGCCGACGCGCAACGACCGCCGTCAGCCGCTCCCGACCGAAGAACCACTGGGCATCTCCGACCTCAAACGCGGCCAACCCCTTGTAGGGGCACGCATCAACCAATACACCCTCGTCGCGCGGCCCAAAGGCCTGCTGGGGACGGGGAGCTGCCGAAGGCGCCACAGCGTACAGCATGGGCCGGTAAGCCGGGTTCGGCGCCAGCACCAGCTCATCCAACGGGCCGGTCGACCGGTAGCGCGGCCGGGGAAACCCAGCCGCCGGCAAATCCCTCGCCAAGCATCGACAGACGTCACGAAGCGTCAACTCGGCAGGCCCGTCCGCATCACCCATGACAAGCAGCCGCAGCAATGCTCCGCTGAACGCTGTGTGGCGCTCCCCTACCGGCGCCATCGCCAACTCTTCCCGACCCGCTGAAGTCAGCACGAACCCACCGGCAATATCGGCGAGGCTGGCGATCTCCTCATCGGGATCGCCGAGGAAGCCGAACGCCCGCCCAGAAAAGCAGCAGTCGAGCACGACCACACACGGCCCTGACCGCTCCAGCAGGTACCGGCGCACCGTGGAGTAGGCCATCGCGGTGTGCTGCAGGCGAGTCGGGCGAGGATCAGTCGCCCTCGTCGCCAGGTGCAGCGCCCCCTCCGTGCTGACCAGCCCATGGCCGATGAAGTAGACGACGAGCAATCCGGCGGCCTGTTCGGCCTCGGCCGCGACCGTCTCACCCAGCTCCATCGGTGTGGCCGGATCCAGCTCCACCCGGACAGCATCACGGGCCAGCCCGCACCGCTCGACCAAAACAGCTTTCAGGTCAGCGAGGGTATGCGCAACCGCCGGGAGATCCGGAAGGCCCGAAGCGGCATCGTGCATGCCAGTCCCAAGCAAGAGCGCCCGCGCCACAGACAGCTTCGACATGACCGGCTCGCTAGCTGGCGCCGTCATGAGCCGGATGATTCGCTGTCGATACCCACCGTGCCGCCAGGATCGCTGAGCGAAGCGGCCAGGTCATTGACCATCGCCTGCACCGATGCCGCGTCCAGGCCGCGCACCCTTTGAGCAGATACCTCCACCTGAGCGCCGTCCGGCCGCTTGACCACGACCTGCGTATCTGCGGTGCGATGCCGAATCCAGGAGATCAGCGCAGCAGCGAACACCGTCGCCGCCCCGCCCGGCCCGAGGCTGACCATCAGCGTGTCCGTGAGCGCGCCGAGCGACCCTGGCTGTGGCATAAGCTCGGCCAGCCAGACATGGCCGTGCAGTTCCTCTTCAGCGGCCAGCCAGCGCCGAAGCTCCCGCGCCTCTCTTCCAGGATTCGCCGCCATCACCGTCACACTCATGTCCATCAGCATCCCCGCGGCTTCCGAAGTCCAGTCTGTGACGTTCGTGTTGCTGTTTGATTTAACCTCTATCGGATGTGTTTACGCCAATTTAGGGGGAGATACTTTGTGATGGCCGATAGGGAGTTCTACCGCTTTAGGATAAACGAGTGAATATGGTCCGAGCTCACCGATCAAACGACCGGACGCGCTGGCCAGCCCTCCACCTGCGTGCAACTGCGCGGCAGCGAATGTCGGTACGACAGGGTCGCGCGTGGCCGCTGACAGCCGTCGCCCGCAGAGACGGCATGGCGACCACACAGCAGGGCGACATCCAGGGGCTGCCCTGCCCCGCCGACGTTGTCCATGCGCACGGGCTCGCCCAGTAGCCGGTGCGCACGATACCAGGGCGCCCTGGTCGTCGCGGATGTTCCGGAGTGGTGGGGCGCCCGGTACCACGAAAGCATGGGTAACCCCACGACCAGCACCAACGTCCTGCCAGCTGGTCATCCATGGCGGGTTCGCGGTCCTTGACCAGCAGCAACGCCGCCTCCGCGATCATGCTCGTGCCCGGGGGTTCGCCGACCTTGGCAGCTATCTCCAAGCACGCTGCCAGCAGCAGGCCAGCCCCGCCCAGCTGGCCAGCGAGCTCAACACCACCACCAAGGTCGTCGGTCGGCTGCTCGACCGGGCGGGCATCAATCCGCCTCCCCGCCAGGTGAGCGCTGCCCGCCGGCGGCGCACCAGCACCGACTACCGCCTCGCCGCCCGCGCCGCGGAGCTTGGCTTCACTTCGTTTCAGGACTACCTGACCGACCGGGCGATGGCCCGGCGATGGGCGAGCACCAGCATCGCCTGCGAGCTTGGTGCGCACGCGGCCACGGTGCGTGACCGGCTCGACCAGCACGGGCTGCCACGTCGGCGGGCGACCATCCGGCCCCATCGGGCGATCCAGCGGCAGACGGAGTGTTGGGTGGCCAAGCGGCAGATCCGGCTGGCCGGGCTGGGGTTCGCCGATGTGGAGGAGTACTTGCGGGTGCGGCGGGTCGAGCAGGGCTGGTCGCTTCGGCGCATGCTCGCCGAGCTGCAGGTCGGCTCCGCATGGCTGAAGGACCAGATGGACCAGCTCCACATCCCCTGACCATTGGGGGACGGCGGCCCTCTTACACCGCGCCGCGGGACGTCACCCCTGGTTGTGACCGCCGGCACGCTGTGGCGGTGATGGGTGGCACAGACCCTCGCGCGCCCAGGCTCCATGCTGATGGGGCACCTCGGCCCAGGGTGCCTGCCGACCCTGCCGCCGCGGCCTACCGTTCTGCGTCAGTCAGGGGAGGCTGATGAACGGATCGGACGCCGGACCCGAGATCCGGATCAACGCTCCCGCAGCCCTCGCGCTGGTGATCGCCGCACCTGCCACGTGGGTACCGCGGCGTGGGGCACTGTTTGCGCCTGCACGGAAGGCGTCCCCGACGAGTACCTCGGTGGAGGCTGGTTCCCCCTCTGAGCGCCGCGAGAACGGCTCAACCAGACCGATCGTGAATGCCACGTGAGCCCTTCCAGCCTCCAAGTGGAGGACACCCAGGGTGCTGATCGCCAGATGCAACATGCCCACCGAGCGTCCCGCTCACCGAGTCGCAGGAGATCAAGATGAACGTATGGCTGTCCAGTCAGGCGGTCGTTCGGATTACCGAGCTGTTGGCTGTCGTGGCTGCCGCACCCCACAGCAGCGACCAGCACCGCTCCCAGCTCGACTCCTGCCGCAGCCAAGTTCGGGAGCTGATGCCGACCAGCGAGGTGCTCGTGCTGGCTGGGGTCTTGCGCGAGGCAACCGATCGGCCGGGCCTGTCGGCGGCGACACGGACAGACTGCTGGTCGTGGAGCTCGTACCTTGCGCCCCTGCTGGTTGCCAGCCCAACCGCGACCGCCGCCACCAACCCGCCGGTTGTGCACGCGCGCCCTGCGCGGAACGCCGTGCTGGTTCCAAGCGTTGATCGCGGCCCGGTCGCGGTCGTTTCGCGCCGGCCGCGGCGCTCCCCCCTCGTCATGTCATGATCCCTCCAGGTCACGCTGCAGCCCTGGACCAGCAAGGTTCCGCTGCATCAGGGAAGGTCGCTCTGCGACCAGTCCGGACCATCACCGCGGTTCGTGTTCGCTGGCGTGCCCGTCACCGGCTGTACCGGCCACTCCAACCGCCGTCCACCCAGCCCAGCGCCCACCAGCCAGTGACCGCAGCGCCACCCACCAGGGCAATGTCGCATCTGGCGATCAGCACCCTCGGCGCCCCCCCACTTGGAGTCTGGAACGCCTCACGTGGCATTCACGATCGGCCTCTTGGAGCCCTTCTCGCGGCCCTCGGAGCGGAACCAGCCCCCGCCCAGGGCACTCATCGGTGACGCCTGTCAGCGGCCGGTCGCTGCGCCGCATGTTCGCCGAGCCGCAGGTGGGTTCCGCATTGTCAACGGCGGCCGAAAACCACGCATGGCTGAAGCGCCAGATGAACCGACTCCTCGTGCCCTGACCACTGGGGACGGCCGGCCCTCTACACCACGCCACGGGACGTCACCCTCGGCGTGGACGCGGCTGCGATGAAGGTGGCCGAGCAGGCTGCTCCCGCCGGGTCCTGTGGAATGCCACCGGAAAGCGCATCGAACTGCTTGCTTTTCATCCTTTCGGATGACCGCCGGGGTGGAGATCGCACGTTTGGCTGATGGCGGCGACTTCTCGCGACCCTAGGCTTGCTCGCCTGACCCGTGAGAAGGAGAGGTCACGTGCGAAGGATCAGCCTCATGGTCGCGGTCGTGCTCGTCGCGCTGGCCGCTGCCGCCTGCACCGGTGCCCGTGCCCCCACCACCAACGGCTTGGAGAGCAAGCCCGCCGCCCAGGTGCAGCGCGCCGCCGCCGCGGCGCTCAAGGGCGCCAAGAGCGTCCACGTGAAGGGAACGGCCACCGGCGCCGGCGAGCCTGGCCGGCTGGACCTGAGGGTCGAGGACGGCGCCACGCGCGGGACCATCGAGATGCGGGGCACAAGCTTCGAGATCACCACTATCGCCGATGACACCTACGTCAAGGCCGATCAGCGGGCCTGGCGGGTGCTCGGCGCACCAGGATCGGTCCAGCAGCTCGCCGGTAAGTGGGTGAAGCTTTCGCCAGGACAGGTGACAGCGTTCGAGGGGTTCTCGCTCGACTCCCTCGCCGCCCAGTTGACCACCGCCGGCAGCCCCCTGGAGCCCAGGGTGGAACAGGCGGTCCTCCACGGCACCGGCGCAAGGGTCGTGATCGTGCGCCAGCGGGACGGCTCGAAGCTCTACGTGGCCAACACCGGCCCGCCGTACCCGCTGCGCACAGAGCGCGCGGGAAAGGACCCCGGCGAGGCCGACTTCAGCGAGTACGGTGCCGACTTCCATATCGCCGCGCCCAGCGACCCCATTGACGTCGAGCAGGATTGGCTGGAAGCGATCAGCAAGCTGCACAGCCAGCTCGACAGCTATCTCGGGCAAGGCTCGAACGTCAACGTCACCTCGCGGCTCATGCTCCAGTATGCGAAGACACTGCGCGGCTGCAGTCGGGAGCTGGCCCGCCTGGGTCCGCCCGGCGACCGGCTGCGGCCCGTCTACGCGCTGGTCAAGCAGGCATGTGCAGCGTACGACAAGGCGGCGCAGTGCTATGTGACCGCAGCGAGCATCGGTGGCGTGACCACCAGTTCAGCCGACGAACGAAAGCTCGAGCAGGCGATTGACTGCGGCTTTTCCGCTCCGAACAATGGCACCAAGTTGCTCGCCGCCGCCGAGGTAAAGGGCTTCGAGATCACGACAACCGGCTGATGGTGACGCGTGCGCGCCGCCGGCGGTCGGCGGCGCGCACTGATGCCGCGAGGACGGAGAGCCGAAGGTGCGACGCTGGATGGTCCTTCCGTGGCCCCTGCCGGGCGACATCGCCATCGCGATGGTGCTGTCGCTGCCGGTGGTCGGCGATGCCGTCACCGAGGGGCGGCGCCAGGCCGCTCTGGCGATCGTCGTGCCGGTCGCCCTGCTGCAGACGCTGCCGCTGGCGTGGCGACGCGTGCGGCCGCTGGCGGTGCTGGCCGTCATCGTGGCCGCCACGATCGGGCTCTTCGCCTCGACGGGCCGGTACGAATGGGCCGGGCTCGTGATCGCCCTCTACACCGTCGCCGGGCACTGCGAACGGGTGGTCGCGGTGAAGGCGGGGCTGGCGACGCTGCTGGCGCTGGCGGTGCCGATCGCGCTCAACAGCGACCTGCGGGCGGGGACGATCGTCGAGAGCATGCTGATGCTCGCGCTGGTCTGGGTGGTCGGTGCCTACCTCGGCGAGCTGCGCTCCAGGACCAGGCGCGCCGAGAGCGAGCGGCAGGCCGAGGCGCGCCGCGCGGTCGCCGAGGAGCAGGCGCGCATCGCCCGCGAGCTGCATGACGTGATCGCCCACAACGTCAGCGTCATGGTGGTGCAGGCCGCCGCGGGCGAGGACGTGTTCGACGTGCGCCCCGAGCGCGCCCGTGAGGCACTGGCCGCCATCGAGGCCGCCGGCCGCGAAGCCCTCACCGAGCTGCGCCATCTGCTCAACGCCGAGGCCGCGGGCGGGGAGGGCCCGCCGCTGGCACCGCAGCCACGGCTGGACCGGCTCGAGTGGCTCATCGGCCAGGTCCGCGCCGCCGGTCTGGCGGTCGACCTGCGCATCGAGGGGAAGCCGTTCCAGCTCCCCTCCGGCGTGGACCTGGCCGCCTACCGGATCGTGCAGGAGGCGCTGACCAATACCCTGAAGCACGCCGACGCCTCCAAGGCGAGCGTCCTGCTCCGGTACGGCCTCCGCAAGCTCGAGCTGGAGGTGTCGAACGACGGCCGCAACGCGACCACGCTCGGCGAGGGCGCCGGCGGCCGTGGGATCATCGGCATGCGCGAGCGGGCCGCCCTGTACCGCGGCAGCCTGTGGGCGGGCCCGGCGCCCAGCGGCGGCTTCCTCGTGAGCGCGCGCTTCCCGGTCGAACGCTCACCCTCATGAGCGCCAAGATCAGGGTGCTGCTCTGCGACGACCAGGCGCTGGTGCGCAGCGGCTTCCGAATGATCCTAGAGGCCCGGCCGGACCTGGAGGTGGTCGGCGAGGCCGAGGACGGCGTCCAGGCCATCACGCTCGGCCGCAGGCTCACGCCCGACGTGATCCTGATGGACGTGCGTATGCCCAACCTCGACGGCGTCCAGGCGACCCGATCGCTGGTCGCCGCCGGGTCGCGCGCCCGTATCGTGATCCTCACCACCTACGACCTGGACGAGTACGTCCATGAGGCGATCCGCGCCGGCGCCAGCGGCTTCCTGCTGAAGGACGTCCGCCCGGCGCAGCTCGTGGAGGCGATCCGGGTCGTCGCCGCCGGCGACGCGCTGCTGGCGCCCTCGGTGACCCGCCGGCTGCTGCAGCGGTTCGCCGCCACCCTGCCGCGCCAGGACAGCGGCCCGCCGCCCACCCTGGCAGCGCTGACCCGGCGTGAGCTGGAAGTCCTCAAGCTGCTCGCGAGCGGCTGCTCCAACCTCGAGCTGGCCATGCGGCTGTTCCTCAGCGAGGCCACCGTCAAGACGCACGTCTCCAGCATCTTGCGCAAGCTCGGCCTGCGGGACCGCGTCCAAGCAGTGATCCTCGCCTACGACGCCGGCCTGATCCAACCTCGTGGCTGACATGGGCGACCAGATGACCCTCGACCAGGTCGCCGACCAGCTCGCGATCGCGGTCGGCCGCCAGTGGGAGGCTGAGGCGCGCCTCCACCGGCTGAACGACCCCTCCCCGCTCCCGGTCGCGTGGCAGCCAGCCGACGCAAGCCTGGTCGAGGGCTGGCACGAGCTGGTCGCCACCGCCAGCGGCTGGCGCGGCGGTCGCCGAAGCGACCCGGCCGGCTGGGCGGCCAGCCCGGCCGACCTCGCCGGGACCGGCAACGACCTCGCCGACGTCCTGGCGAGGGTGCCCACTGGCCGGCTGATCGTGCTCGGCGAGCCCGGCGCCGGCAAGACGACGCTGCTGATCCGGCTGCTGCTGGACCTGCTCGCCCGCCGTGCCCTGGGGGGACCGGTCCCGCTGCTGGTGTCGCTGGCGACCTGGAACCCCCAGGACGACAATCTGGCTACGTGGCTGGGCGGCCGGCTCACCCTGGATCACCCCGCACTGGCAGAGAACGCGCCCGCCGCCGAGGCGACCACCCGCGTGGAGGCGCTGCTGGAGCGGCAGCTCCTGCTCCCTATCCTGGATGGCCTGGACGAGCTGCCCGAGCAGATGCCCGCCTGGGCGATCGTCCGCCTCAACGATGCGCTGGTGCCATGTCAAGCGCTGGTCCTGGCCAGCCGCACGGGCGCGTACCGCCACACCGCCACCCCACGCATCCCGGCCACTGCATCCAGCTTGGCCGCCGCCTACGCGACCGGCCGGCCCGTGCCGGCCAGTCTGCGCGCCACGCCGCCTGCCACGGCGTCGAGACGACTGCGGGGCGCCGCCGGGATCACCCTGCAACCGCTCGCCCCCGTCGACGTCCGCGCCCACCTCTGCCGCGACGCGGCCGACTCGACGACAGCAGCCCGCTGGGACCGGGCCTTGATGGCCCTCGGCACTAACGCCCCCATCGCCCAGGCCCTGACCACTCCGCTGCTGGTGGCGCTTGCCCGCACGATCCACAACCCCCGCCCTGGCGAGCAAAGCGACACCCTCCCCGACCCGACCGACCTGTGCGATCAGGCTCGATTCCCCACCCGCACCGCCATCGAGCAGCACCTGCTCGACGCCTTCATCCCGGCCGTCTACCGGCCCCACCCCGACCCGCGCCGCCGCGGCCGCTGGACCGCGGCCCAGGCCGAGCGGTGGCTGGCCTTTCTCGCCCGCCACTTGCACCACGACCTGGACACCCTCGACATCGCCTGGTGGCAGCTTCACCGCAGCATCCCGCGCCCAGCGCTCGGGCTCGTGGTGGGGTCCATGGCCGGCCTTGCGGTCGGCCTCGTGGTCGGCGTCGCGATCGGCCTCGTGGTCGGCGCCGCGGTCGGGCTCCTGGCCGGGCTGCTGGCCGGGCTCGTGGGCGGCCTGGCGGCCGGCATTGCGACCGGGATCACCGACCTGTCGGAGGAATCTCCGGATGGGGGGCTGCGTTGCCCGCCACGTGGCCTCGCGAGCGCCCTCGCGGTTGCGCTGGTGGTAGGACTGGTGACTGGGCGCTCGGCCGGGCTCGCGGCTGGGCTCGTGATCGGGCCCATGTTCGGGTACCTGCCCTTGGTCTTCATCGGGCTCAACCGCGTTCCTGAAGATCTGACCATCGCGGCCAATCCACCAGCCGTGCTGGCACGCGACCGCGGCAGCCTGTCGATCCTCGCTCCTGTGAGCGGGCTCGCGATTGGCTTGCTGGCCGGGCGCGCGGCAGCGTTCGTGGCCGCGCTCCTGTTCGGCCCCACGGTCGGCTACGAGGTCTGGATCGCCGTCGGGATCGTCGCCTTGCCTCTGGGCGGGCTCGCCTTCTCTGCTTGGGGTTGGTTCGGCGTTGCCCGGTGCTACCTGGCGCTCCACCGTCGCCTCCCATGGCACCTGATGACCTTCCTCGCCGACGCGCACCAGCGGGGCGTGCTCCGGCAAGCCGGCGCGGTCTACCAGTTCCGCCACGCCGAACTCCAGCGCCGGCTCGGGAGCCGGTCGCTGTGACGGGGCGCTCCCACACGGTCAGGGTGCCGGTCACGGCGGCCTTGCTGGTGCGCAGCTGGCGGTATCCGGCGTGGGCGTTGATCATCGTCATCAGGAACACGGCGCCTTGGACGAGCTGGCCTTGGCGGTCTGATCTGCGGCGGGGGTCCTAGCTTCAACGTGCGCTGGGTCGGCGCAACGCAACAGCGGCACTCAATCCGCCTGGAGCATGCCGACGAGCCGCACTGCGGACGCATCACCGGGGCCGAGAAGCAGCTCATGCGCTCGCATCTCCACCGGATCAATAAGTGCCTGTTTCTGAACCTGTGGGCTGGGCGGCCTTGGCGGAGGGTTGCACGGTTGCGGTGACGGCGGGGTGCCTGGCGGTTTGCGCCGCAAACAGGGCTCCTGGTAGCGACTTGGGCAACCAAACCAACAAGTCGA
>WNGB01006432.1_pt1 | contig 18752 bp, 20 predicted proteins | sample 5400681 | NCBI WGS metagenome assembly WNGB01 (sample SAMN13153367, study PRJNA577476) | soil metagenome | isolation source: 115 cm soil or saprolite under grassland replicate 2 | place: USA:California | collected 2016-06-15
GCGATGCCAAGGTCGGCGCTGGCCAGCGCCGGGGCGTCGTTGACGCCGTCGCCGACCATGGCCACCCTGCGGCCAGATCGCTGCAGCTCGGCGACCCTGGCGGCCTTGTCGCCGGGCAGCACCTCGGCGATCACGGAATCGATGCCGAGCTCGGCGGCGATCCGCTCGGCGGTGGCGCGGTTGTCGCCGGTCAGCATCACCACCTCCACCCCCGCCTCGTGCAACGCATCCACCGCCGCCCTGGCGGTCGGCCGGGCGGCGTCGGCGATCGCGACCAGACCCGCCGCCCGCCCGTCGATCGCCGCCACGACCACCGTCCGCCCGCCGGCGGCCAGCTCCTCGCGGCGGGCGGCGAGCCCGTCCAGCTCGACCCCGTCGCGCTGCATCAGCCGCGGGTTGCCGACCGCGACCCGCCGGCCCTCCACGGTCGCGACCGCCCCGTGGCCGGGCACGTTCTCGAACCCGCCGGCCGCCACCACGGGGATCCCGGCGTCATCGGCGCGGCGCACGATCGCCTCGGCGAGCGGATGCTCCGAGCTGCGCTCCACCGCCGCGACCAGGCGCAGCAGCTCCGCCTCGCCGACGCCATCGGCACAGACCACGTCGGTGACCTCCGGCTCGCCCTTGGTCAGCGTGCCGGTCTTGTCCATCACCACCACCTGGATCCGCGCCGAGGTCTCCAGGGCGACGGCGTTCTTGAACAGCACGCCCCGCTGTGCGCCGAGACCGCTCCCGACCATGATCGCGGTCGGGGTGGCCAGCCCCAGCGCGTCCGGGCAGGTGATCACCACCACCGTGATCGCAAATAGCACCGCGTCGCTGAGCGGCCGGTCGGTGGCCAGCGCCCACACCGCGAACGTCAGCCCACCCCCCAGCAGCGCGACCAGCACCAGCCAGAACGCGGCGCGGTCGGCCAAGCGCTGCCCCGGGGCCTTGGAGTTCTGCGCCTCCTGGACGAGCCTGACGATCTGGGCCAGCGCGGTGGCGGCGCCCACCTTGGTGGCCCGCGCCCGCAGGGTGCCGTTGCGGTTGATGGTCGCGCCGATCACCTGCGAGCCGGGTTGCTTGTGGACCGGCAGGCTCTCGCCGGTGACCATCGACTCGTCGACCTCGCTGTCGCCGTCTTCGACGACGCCGTCCACGGCGATCTTGGCGCCGGGACGCACCAGCAGCACCTCGCCCACCCCCACCTCGGCGGTGGGCACCTCGACCGCCTCGCCGTCGCGCAGCACCAGCGCCCGGGGCGGGGCCAGGTCCAGCAGCGTGCGGATGGCGTCGTTGGCGCCGCCGCGGGCGCGCATCTCGAACCAGTGGCCCAGCAGCACGAACGCCGCCAGCACCGTAGCGGCCTCGTAGAACACGTCCCCGCCGCCGGTCAGCGTCACAGCCAGCGAGTACAGCCAGCCGGCGCCCACCGCCACGGCGACCAGCACCATCATGTCCAGGGTGCGGGCGCGCAGCGCGCGGACCGCGCCGTCGAAGAAGATCCAGCACGAGTAGAAGATCACCGGCAGGCTCAACAGCAACATCCAGACGTCGTCGCGCAGCCCGAACGGGGCGGCCACGGTGAAGCCGAGCACGTCCCGGCCGATCGGCGACCACAACAGGATCGGGACCGAGAAGACCGCGGCGACCAGGAACCGGTTGCGCATGTCGGCGACCATCGCCGCCATCGACATCCCGGCGTGCCCGCCGTGGCCCATCACCTCCTCCGGAGCGCGCACCTGCTCGGCCGGGGCGTGGCCCGCATGATCGGCGTGGGCGACCGCCGCCTGCGGGGCCGGTCCGGCCAGCGCCGCCGCGGCCGCTCCGCCGTGCCCGTCGTGCGGCGGGTCGGGCTCGATCATGGGGTCGCAGATGTGGGCCGGGACCGACTGACCAGCACAGTGGTAGCCACACTCAGTGACCCACCGACGCAGCTCGGCAAGCGACGTCACCCGCGGGTCGAACTCGACCGTCGCGGTCTGCGCGACCGGGTTCGCCTCCACCCACCGCACCCCCAGCCGGCGGCCCAGCACCGCCTCGATGACGTTCTTCTCACTCGCCCAGTTCAGACCACGCACATCAAGCACAGCCCTGCTCTGCTCCTTGCTGGTCTCCATGGCTCCCCTCCCACCCTGCGGGCCATCGGATCCACCTTCGCGGTGGTCCTACTCGATGTCGTAGCCGGGCAACACCCTACGCCGCGCCCACCCGGGTCGGTCGCGCATGCAACCGCCACCGTGACCCGGCCAGCACCCAGACGGCAAGCAGCACTCGGAGGATCCCCGACCTGCTGGAGCGGTAAGGAGCCGGGATCATCGGACAGCGGCGGTGGAGGTGAGGTCCATGTTCGGGACCATTGTGCTGGCCGTCGACCGGTCAACCATGCCGAGCGCGCCGCCACGGTCGCCGCCGGGTGGCCGCCGCCACCGGTGACAAGGTGGTCGTCGCGCACGTCGTTGAGCTGCTGGCCGCGCCAGGAGCCACTGCCTGGTGCTGATCGCACGCTGACCGTCCTTCGTCACCGCTGCGCGAAGCACCGATCCGCTTCTCCGGCCGGCCGGTCTACGTGTGGATGTGCTGGCGGTCCAGCTATGGATGGGCGTGCGGGCAATCAAGCCCACGCGCCATCGCGCTGACGCACGCTCCGAACTCCGCTCCATGCGCGATGGCATGCTCCGGCGTCATGCCGGCCACATGCTGCCCGAACGCGTTCCCCCCGCCAGGGGCCACGTCCTGGGCGAGGCCAGGAGCGGCCGCGCCGAGCAACAGCCCCGCCGTGAGCATGGCTACACCGACGGCTCGTCGTAGCATCGCGTACCCCCATCTCAGTCGTGGGCGGCTCCGTGACTCACGCACCCTACCCACATGGCAGCCATTCCGATAGCCCCTCGACGGCGAGAGGGACCGAGGCGACCGTGGCGGGTGGCCTACCGCCTACCGTCCTCCCGGCCGCGCCGCTTGAGCCGCCCGACGACGAACACGATCCGCGCGGCGACCAGCGACGCGGCAGCCAGCCCAGCGCTCGCAACCGCCAGCAGCACCTCATCTTCGATGCTGGCGGCGCCGGCGCCCACCCGGTCGGCAAGCGTCCAGGCCACCCCGAGCAGCACCACCGCGACGATGGTGGCCGACCAGAACACGACCTGGACGCGACCGGGCATCGTCGTCACATCTCGATATGGCTGACGACCGGCTGCACCGCCGCATAGACGATCAGGGCGACGATGAACCCCACCACCACCCCGGCGGCGATCACCACCGGCAGCCGCCGACGAGCAAGGGGGTGACGCTCAGGGGAGCGGTCCACCAGCGGCACCAGCAGCAGCGCCGCGAAGATCGCCAGGGTGGCCCACAGGATCCCGGACACGCCGACCCAGTCCTCCACCGGATAGACCCACAGCAGCGGCCATGGCGGCTTGGTCACCTCGATGCCCTCGATCGGCGCCGGCCCGTGCGAAGGCGGCAACAGGACCGCCAGCAGCATCAGCACGCCCACCAGCAGCAGCCCCAGCGCGCCCAGCTCGGCCAGGTGGCGGGTGAACGGGCGAGTGGGCTCGGGCCCGGTGTCCTTGGTGGTGTCGCGGCGGAACGGGGAGGGCGCCATGCCGTGGCGCTTGACCAGCAGCAGGTGGACCACGACCGCCAGCGAAAACAGCGCCGGCAGCACGCTGATGTGGACCACGTACAGGCGGGTCAGCAGCGCGAGGCCGCCGAAGGTGTCGGAGAACCAGAAGCCGAACCTGCCGAGCAGCTTGCCGACCTCGATGTTGTGCTCCAGCGCCTCCAGCGACTCCTGGTCCCATTTGAGCACGCTGCCGGTGAAGAACAGCCCGGCGGTGATCGCCGCCAACAGCACGCCGATGACCCAATTGCCCTCGCGGGGCCGCTTGAACGAGGCGCTGGCGAACACCCGCAGCAGGTGCAGGCCGACCAGCACGATCATGGCCATCGCGCCCCAGTAATGGAACGCGCGGATGAAGCTACCGAGGGTGACGCCGGTGATGATCTGCCGGACGCTCTCGTGGGCTGCTGCTGGGTCGGGGTTGTAGTACTGGGTCAGGAAGATCCCGGTGGCGACCATGAGCACGAAGCTGATCAGCGCCAGCCCACCCAGCGAGTAGGCCAACGTGTTGGCGTGGGCGGGCACCGGGTACTGGAGTGCCTTGAGCCCCAGCCGCTCGTCCAACGCGTCAACCAAGCGCCTGCCCCACCCGACCGGCGGCTGCTCGGCCACGCGGCGGTCCATGGTGGCGTCGCTCATCGGATCCTCCAGGAAAGCGCCAGGCCACCCAGCGCCAGCACCGCACCGATCCCAAGCAGCACCGGCTTGGTCGTCCCGTGGAGGGGCACGCGGCCCAGTGCCAGCTCATGGGCAGGCGTCGGGCAGGGGGTCTGGGGCAGCTTGGTGCGCACGCCCGTGGGGCTGGTGACCGGCTGGCCCGGGCAGGCGCCAAGCGCCTGCTCCAGCAGCAGCTGGGTCTTGAGCATGTCGCCGGCTGCCAGCGCCTCCTTGGCCTGCTTGACGCGGTCTAGGTCGACACCCTCGTGGTCTTCGGCTTCCAGCGCGTCGTTGATCCGGTCGGCGGCCAACTCCACCTGCTCGGGCTGGGTGCGCAGAATCGCGTCCGCGACAGCCACCTGTGTCCGCGCGGGAACCTCCTCCTCACCCTCATGCGCCAGCGCCGGGGCAGCCAGCGCGACCACCCCGAACCAGGCCAGCACGATGCCGCTCAACAGCCGGGGCACCCTTCGCGGTGGGCGTGTCATACCACCTCTCCCTTTGGAGCAGGTCCGGCCACGACCGCTCAGCCCACTGCAAGGGAACCAAACGGGCAGCAGGGATTCTACCGGCATTGTCCCAACCCGCGACAGCTACGATCTAACGACACCCTGTCGCATGGCCCGGTCGTCCAAACGCCACCTTCAGGCTTGTCGACCGGGCGTGTGCTGTGGCTGCTGCCCCCACGCCGCTCCCGTGGTGGCTCTCGGCCCGGCCACGGGAGCATCCTGGGCACTCATCGGTGGTGGCTCTTGCCGTCCTCGTCGCCGTGGGACATGCCGCCCATCATCATGGCCATCATCGCCGTGCAGGCGACCGCGACCAGCAGGAAGCCGATGCCGGCGCCGCTCAGCCAGACGATCACGGCGATCACCAGCATCGGCACGCAGCAGGCCAGCATCATCAGGCGGCCGTGGCCGCCCTTGCGGCCCTGCTCCTTCCCGCTTGAGGGGTCGCGATGCTCGTCCAGGGCGCTCATGCCGGCCTCCGCAGCGACGGTGGGACATACCCCAGCCGGCGGTACAGCGGGCAGTGCCCGAGCGCGCCGGTGACGATCAGGTCGAGCCCGGCCAGCACCAGCAGCACCTCCAAGGCGACCAGCAGGGGCCCGCTCGCCGAAGCGAGCAGGACCACGCCGCCGACCACGCCGACCAGGCCCACCAGCACGCGGCCCAGGCGCTCGGCCAGGGTGATGTTGACAGCGGGTCGCTTCATTTGCTCAGCCTCCTTCAGTGGTTCGACGGCTCGAAGCTAGCCCAGCGCCTGCGCGGGCGCGTCCGCTGCTACCACCGACCTCTGCTGAGGAAACTACGGATATCCGAGGCCAGGCGTCGGTGCCACGCCCCAATTCGATGCAGGTGGCTCGAACGGCCGAAGCGGCGGCGCCGGTACCCGCAGCGACCTCAGAACGGGCTGAACCGGATGAGCCCTAACCGGCTGTGGCGTCGGTACCGTGATCACTGAGCTGCCGGTCGAACCAGGCGTGCAGCGCTGCCACCAGCGCCGGCTCCTTGGAGGAATACACGATCCGAGCTCCATTGGGCAGCGGTTCGTAGCGCACGGCGACGCGGCTGGCACCGGCCTCCAGCTCAGTCACACCAGGCATGTCCATACCGTGAATCCTGGCCGGATCGGAGTAGTCGCCCTTACGGAAGCTCACCGCCTCGGTTTGCAGATGCGACCGGATCAGCCCGATGTTGCGCAGGTCGCCAGGATCCTTGGCCAGCACCGACTCGATCCCCCCGTCGTCGGTCCTGGCGAACATGTGGGTGGTCCTGGCAAGGTCGAACGGCATGACCTGTGCGCCGTGCTCCTCGACAAGCGCCTGCCGGGACGGCTGGCTCTCGTGCCCACGAACGGCCAGAGCAAGCCGGCCACAAGCACGCCGACGGCTGCGACAGCGATGACGCCAGCCCACCACAAGCGGCGACGCCGGGACGAGGGCGGTCGGGGGTCAACGATCCTCGATGCAGTGCCTCCACCAGTCGGTTGAGGGCGGCCAGAATGGTGTCGCGCTCGCCTTCGGGGATGGCGTCGAGCAGCCGGGCGAACTTCGTGGAGCGGGCGGCCGCCAGCTCGGCGGCCGCATCGCGTCCCCGCTCGGTGAGCGTGAGCAGGTTGACCCGTCCATCGCCGTTGGATCGGCCGCGGCGCACCCAGCCACGGCCCTCCAACTGCCTGACCAGCCGGCTGACGGTGCTCTTCTCGAGTACCGGCAACGCGGGTCCTCTTGGGGGCTGACCGCTGTCGCTGCGGCCGCTGTGGTGCTCGTGCTGGTCGCGCGAGGGCCGGGCCGGTGAGCGGGGTCAGCGCCTCGGCGGCGTCAGGCCAACCAGAGATCAGCGGGGAGACGGTAACGGCCTGCGAGGCTGGCGTGCCGATGACGAGGGAGGAGGGCTGACGTACGATCTACGACACGATGTCGTCGCCACCGTCTCCAGAGTCGTGCGGCCGGCCACGGCCGTCCCGGTCGGCTGTGCTGCTGGAGGCGGCGTTGGCGCTGGGGACCGAGCACGAGCTCGAGCCGGTCCTGCAGCGCATCGTCGACAGCGCGGCCACGGTCGCCGACTCGCGCTACAGCGCGCTGGGTCGCTACGACGAGCACGGCCAGATCCGTTGCTTCGTGCACCACGGCGTGGACCCCGACACGGTTGCCCGGATCGGGCGCCTGCCGCGTGGGCGCGGGCTGCTGGGCGAGGTCATCGTCGCGCGCGGGCCGATCCGGCTCGACGACCTGCGCGCCGACCCTCGCGCCGGCGGCTTTCCGCCGCACCACCCGCCGATGCGGTCGTTCCTGGGCGTGCCGCTGGTCAGCGGCAGCCGGCGCTACGGCAACCTGTATCTGGCCGAGAAGCGCGGTGGGGGGTCGTTCGACGAGGAGGACGAGCGGCTGATCGTTACCCTGGCCGCGTTCGCCGCCGCCGCGATTGAGAACGCCCTGTTGGTCGAGGCCGAGCGGGAGCGCGCCGGCGCGCGGGCCGAGCTGGCCGCGGCCCGCGCGCGCGAGCGGCTGCGCGAGGAGATGCTGGCAAAGGTGATCGGCGCGCAGGAGGCGGAGCGGGCCAGGGTCGCCCGCGACCTGCACGACGAGATCGGCCAGGACCTGACCTCGGTGCTGCTGGGGCTGCGGCTGGTGGAGACCTCCCTTGCGGGCGAGCCACCCGACCTGGACGGTGCCCGCAAGCACGGCGCGGAGCTGCGCGAGCTGGTCACCGACGCTCTCGGCGATGTGCGGCGGCTGGCGTTCGAGCTGCGCCCGACCGTGCTGGACGACGTCGGGCTGCTGGCCGCCGTGCAGCGGCTGGCCGCCGATGTCGCCGCCCGCCACGGCCTCGCCTACCAGCTCGAGGTGGACGGGCTGGGCGAGGCCGAGCGCTTGGCGGCCGAGGTCGAGACGGTCGCCTACCGCGTGATCCAGGAGGCCGTCACCAACGTGGTCCGCCACGCGCGGGCGGCATCGGTGCGCATCGCCGTGACCCGCTCCGCCGCTGGCCTGCGCGTGAGCGTCACCGACGACGGCGTGGGCTTCGACCCCGCGGCGGCCGGGTCGGGGTCGCTGGGGCTGCGGGGCATGCACGAGCGGGCCGCCCTGGCCGGTGGCCACGTCGGCGTCACCTCGGCGTCCGGCCACGGCACAACGGTGGTGCTGGAGGTGCCGCTTGGCTGAGGCGATCCGCACGGCGCTGTGCGACGACCACCGGGTGGTGCGTAGCGGGCTGCGGCGGCTGCTGGCCGACGAGCCCGACATCGAGGTGGTCGGCGAGGCCGGTACCGCCGACGAGGCCGTCGCGCTCGCCCAGGCCGAGCGCCCCGACGTGTTCATCATGGACCAAGGGCTGCCCGGCGCCAGCGGGATCGAGGCGACCCGCCGGCTGCGCCTGGTGAGCCCGGCCACCCGGGTGCTGATGCTGACCGTCCACGACGATGTCGCCTACCTGCGCGCGGCGTTTCAGGCGGGTGCGGTCGGCTACCTGGTCAAGGATGCCGCCGATGTGGAGTTGGTCGAGGCGGTGCGGGCGCTGGCCGCCGGCCGCCAGTACGTGCACCCATCCCTGGGCGCCGCGCTGCTGGCCCCCGAGGCTGCCCCGGCGCGGCCGCAGGGACCGGGTGGGGTGCTGTCGGAGCGGGAGATGAAGGTGCTGCGGCTGGTGGCCCGCGGCATGACCAGCGCCCAGATCGCCGAGCGGCTGGTGGTGTCGATCCGCACCGTGGAGACCCACCGGGCGCACATCCAACACAAGCTCGGGGTTGGTTCTCGCGCAGAGCTGTTCGGCTTCGCGCAGGAGCACGGCCTGCTGGACGAGGGCGACGCCGCTCCGTAGTCGCCCGCAGCAGCCGATCCGTAGCCAGACCGGATGGCAGCGCCCGGGCGCAGGCGCAGCATCGGCGCGAAGGAGGTGCCGACATGGGCAGAGATCGCGCGGTGCGTCGGGTCGAGGGGGCCAACAGCGGCCTGGCCGGGGGCGATCTGGACCGCACGTGCACGCTGCTGGAGCAGTCGATCGGTGCCCGCCCGCATCTGGACACCGGTGACGTGCCGGCGGCCCGGGAGACCTCGATGCTTGGATCGGGTGGACTGGCTCTGGTGCTGGTGGCGCTGGTGATGCTGACCGCGCTGACGGCGTTCGGGACAGCCGCAGAGCACGTGGAATGAGGCGAGTGGTGTGGAGATGTTGGATCCTGGTCATCCTCGCCGTCAGCGCCATGGCCGTGCTGTCGGCCGCACTCGGCGCCCGGCCGAGCCCGGCGACCGCGATCACGATCGCCGCCGACGAGATCGTGCTGGCCTGCTCGATCGCGCTGGCCCTGCCGATCTGGCTGGTATTGGGCGGCCGGCGCCGCTGAGCCCCTGCCCGGTGTGCGACGGGCACCCGCTGGTCCTGGTGGCGCTGCGCCACCCCGCGATGCGCCGCTTCACCCGCGAGCTGCTGGAGCGCGAGTGCCGCTGCTGGGTCGCCACCCACACCCGTGCGGGCGCCGAGCTGCGACTGCAACTGGAACGGCTCGCCCCCGACCTGCTGGTGATCGACGCCGCCGACCTCCCCGCCTGCTGCCCGCGCCAAGAGGCCGGGTTCCCGCCATCACGGGCGGTGGTGATCGGACCGGAACCCGACCACGCCTACCAGCAGGCCGCACAGGCCCGCGGGGCCGGCGCGTGGATCCCACGCGAGCGCGTCGGCGAGGAGCTGGGCCCGGCGATGCGGCGACTGCTCGGCTGCACCCACCAGCCCTGCCCGCCGATACCCTACGTACACTCCCGCTGAGGATCCCACCAGGGGAGGATGCGCCCGTGGAAGCTGCACCCGCACCGCAGCGGGTTGGCGTGCTCCGGCGACTCGGGGTCGAGCGGGTCGGCTGGAGCCGCGCCGACCGGCACCCCGGCCTGGGATGGGTGGCCGCGGCCGGCCTGCTGGCCGCCGTGGTCCTGAGCATCGTGGGCCCGCCGCCGATCGATCTGCACGGCCCACTGCATCGCTGGCTTGGGATCATGGACCCGGCCTGCGGCATGACCCGCGGGGTCGTCCCCGCCCTGCGCGGCCACCCATGGCCACCGACCCGGTCTGTGGCATGACCGTCGCCCAGCACGACCAGCCCCACCTGCAACTGGACGGCACCCTGTGGTGGTTCTGCTCGACCGCCTGCCGCCAGGAGCTCGCCGCCAACCCCAACCGGTACACCCGTCGTCCCCTCGACCGACAGCCCGCCGCTGCGGCGGGGAGGCGATGACTGTCGACCGGATGGCGTGGCCGTGTCAGCGTGGCGCGTGGTGCCCGAAGCGGCGCAGGCGCAGCGAGTTGCCCACGACGCTGACGCTGGAGGCGGCCATGGCGGCCCCGGCGATGACCGGGTTGAGCAGCCCGGCGACGGCCAGCGGGATCGCCACGGTGTTGTAGCCGAACGCCCACCCCAGGTTCTCCACGATCGTCCGGTAAGTACGCCGCGACAGCCGGATCGCGGTGGCCACGCCCTCCAGGTCGCCGCGGAGCAGGGTGAGGTCGCTGGACTCGATGGCGACGCCGGTGCCGCTGCCGATGGCGATCCCGAGGTCGGCCTGGACCAGCGCCGGAGCGTCGTTGACGCCGTCGCCGACCATCGCCACGGTCCTGCCCTGGCCTTGCAGGCGGCTGATCTCGCCGGCCTTGTCGGCGGGCATGACCTCCGCCAGCGCCCGGTCGATGCCGACGCCGGCCGCGATCGCCGCCGCGGTGGCGTGATTGTCGCCGGTGAGCATGGCGACCTCCAGGCCCATGGCGTGCAGGCGCTCGACCGCCTCGCGGGCGCCGGGCTTGAGCGTGTCGGCCACGGCCAGCACCCCCCGGACCTCACCCCGCCAGCCGGCCCACACCACCGTCCTGCCCTGCCGCTCCAGCTCCCCGGCGGCGGCCTCCAGCGCCTCCGGCACCAACAGCCCGGCCTCGGCCGCCAGCTTGCGCCGCCCGACCCAGACCGTAACCGGCCGCTCACGCGGCGTGGCCTCCACGTCGGCCCGCACACCTGCCCCGGCCAGCGCCCGGAACCCCTGGACCGGCGGCAGCTCGCCGCCCTGCTCGCGCGCGGCGGCGGCGATGGCGGCGCCGATCGGGTGCTCGCTGGAGGCCTCGGCGGCGCCGGCGAGCCGCAGCAACTCGTCTGTGGTGGTGGCCTGGCCGGGCACGGCGTCGGTCAGGACCATCCGCCCCTGGGTGAGGGTGCCGGTCTTGTCGAACACCACCGTGGTGATCCGGCGGGTCCGCTCCAGCACCTCCACGCTCTTGATCAGCACGCCAAGCTCCGCGCCCCGGCCGGTGCCGACCATGATCGCGGTCGGGGTGGCAAGCCCCAGCGCGCAGGGGCAGGCGATGATCAGCACGGCCACCGCCGCGGTCACCGCCTTGACCGGGTCGCCCCCAAGCCACCACCAGCCGGCGAACGTCAGCGCCGCGATGGCGATCACAGCGGGGACGAACACCGCCGAGATCCGGTCGGCCAGCCGCTGCGCCTGGCCCTTGCCGGCCTGGGCCCGCTCGACCAGGCGCACGATCTGCGAAAGCGCCGTGTCGGCGCCGACCGCGGTCGCCCGCGCGGTGAGCACCCCGCTGGTGTTCAGGGTGGCGCCGACCACCCGGTCGCCCGGGCCCTTGTCGACCGGGACGCTCTCGCCCGAGAGCATGGACTCGTCGACCGCGCTGGCCCCCTCGGTCACCTCGCCGTCGACCGGGATCTTCTCCCCGGGCCGCACCCGCACCACGTCGGCGACCGCGACCTGCTCGATGGGGACCATGACCTCGCCGTCGTCACGGACCAGCCGGGCCTGCCTGGCGCCCAGCTCCAGCAGCGCGCGGATCGCCAGGCCGGCGCGGCCCCGGGCGCGTGCCTCCAGCCAACGGCCCAGGCTGAGGAAGGCGATCAGCAGGATGGCGGTCTCCAAGTACACCCGCATCCCACCGCTGGCCAGCTGCCACACGCTGAAGCCGTAGGCGGCCAGGGTCCCGACCGCGATCAGGGTGTCCATGTTGGCCGTCAGGTGCCGGGCCCGCCGGGCGGCCTCGCGCAGGAACGGCCAGCCGATCACGAACTCCACCACCGTGGCCACCACCAGCGCGGCCACCCGCCAGCCGGTCTGCTCCATCAGCCCCGGCCGGACCATCGTCGCCAGGGCGAACAGCGCGGCGGGGACCACGGCGACCACCCGGTACCCCCAGGCGCGGGCGGCGTCCTCACCATTGCCGACGGCGTCCCGCGCCTGGTCGGCCATGGGGGCCAGGGTGTAGCCGATCCTGGCCACCCGCGCCTGCAGCTCCCTGACCGGCACCGGCTCCGCCAGCGTCACCCGCGCCCGGCTGGTGGCCAGATTGACCACGGCCCCTGCCACGCCCCCGGTCCGCGCCAGGGTCCGCTGCACCCGCGCCGCGCAGGAGCCGCAGGTCATCCCACCGACGACGAACTCGACGGTCGCATCGGGAGACGCGGTGTCCGCGCGAGTAGCGTGTCGCTGGGTCGTCATGCGGTGCTCCTGGGGCCTGGTTGCTGGTCAGGCGGGCACGTCGTAGCCCTGCTCCTCGATCACGGCGACCAACTGGCCCCGGTCCACGCGCGTCTGGTCGACCTCCACGGTCACCGTGCGCGCGTCGACGTCCACCCGCGCCGAGCGCACCCCGGGCAGCGGCGCCAGCGCGCCCTCGATCGAGTGCTTGCAGTGGTCGCAGTGGATCTCCGGGACCGAGATGGTCATCGTCGTCACGGCGCTCTCCTCCGGCACGGGTCAGCTCTTGAGCAGACGGTCGATCGCGGCGGTGGCCTCGGTGACGATCGCATCGCCGCGGTCGCCGTCGCTGGCCGCGTCGCGGACGCAGTGGCGCAGATGGTCGTCGAGCAGCGCGACCGCCACCTTACGCAGCGCGGCATTGACGGCCGAGATCTGGGTCAGCACGTCGATGCAGTAGGTGTCGGAGTCCACCAGCCGCTGCAGCCCACGGACCTGCCCCTCGACCCGCCGCAGGCGCGCCTGCAGCTCATCCTTGCTCTGCGAATACCCGACCATCCGCCCCTCCAAGGCCATATCATGAACGCAGTGACGGTACCCCAGTACGGTATCTGGAGCAAGCGGGCTGCTCACGTCGGATGCTGGGACACGCCTGCGTCCCGGCCGGCCAGTGCACGCTGACGCGCGATCGCAAGCGTCGCCAGCAGCAACGCTACGCCGACCAGGTACAGCGCCACGCCGCCGAGTAGTTCGACGGCGTGAAGCGTGGCGGGCCGGGCTGGCCTGCTGTACAGCTCCCGGACCGCGCCCGCGGTGTGCCGGCCGTCCGCCTGCACCGCCAGCCAGGTCTCCACCGGTCCCTCAGGCCCGGTGAGCCTGGCGTACACGAACCAGCGGCCCCGGTCGGGCAGGCCGATCGCGCCGCTGAACGTGCAGGCCTGCCCGGCCGACAGCGGCGCGCGGCGGGTCTGCCCGGCGCGCGGGGCGAGCAGCCCCACCGGGTCGAGATCGCCGCAGGCGCCACGGTCCAGGTCGAGCACGCGGACCCGCACCCGCGCCGTGGGGCCGTCAGCACCGATGTCCACCGCGGCGTGGCCGCGCACGGGCCCCTGTCCGGGATCATGCGCCCACGCTGGCGTGGCGGCGGCCACCACCAGGGCCACCAGCGCCAGCCCGGCGGTCGCCCTGGCGGCAGGGCCGGGCCGGCGACCATCGGCGAGCAGTCCCGCGAGCCACGCCGCCAGCGTGCCCACCAGCAGGCTCGCGGGCACCTCGCCCAGCGGGACCTGGGTGCCATGCGGCACCAGCCACACCCACGGCAGGTAGGCCACGTGGACGGCCAGCGTCACCGCCAGTGCCCGCCGCCACGGCGCCCATCCCCGCTGGGCGGCGATGTCGGCGAGCAGGGCGGGGACAAGCACCGGCGGGACGATCGGGGTCGAGCGGCCAAGCAGCGCCAGCGCACCGACCACCAGCAGCCGCAGCAGCGTGTAGGCCAGCGCGACCCGCGTGAGCGGCCAGCGCCCCCCGAGCGCGGCGCGCGCGATCGGCGCGGCGAGCACCACCGCGACGCCGACCAGCGGCAGGTACCACAGCGGCGCGAACTGGGGCACGTCGCTGTCGTACTCCATGACCGGCACCAGCAGGGCGGCCAGCGCCAAGGCCGCACCCACCGTCCGCACCGCCGCCGCGCCGCGGCCTCCGCCCGACGCCAGGCCGGTGAGCAGGCCGGTCACCAGCGCCAGCGTGGCGAACACGCCGAGCAGGTGCGGCGGGCTCCACAACACCGCGTCGCGGCCGAACAGCCGGTGCCAGGCGTCGTCCACCGGCGCGGACGCAAGCGTCCCGGCTAGGCCGGCCAACGCGAGGGCGAGTGGCCGGTCGGCGGCCAGCCCGTGCGCGCCGACCACCGTCCAGCGCCGCGCGGCCCAGATGAGCGCGACCGCGCCGGCCACCAGCACCACCCCGGCCGGGCGCGGAGTGGCGGCCCACACGGCCAGCAGCGCCGCCAGGCCGACGACCAGCGCGACCGCGGACTCCAGCAACTGCACAGGGATGCGGCGCATCCCAAGGCGCGGTCCGACGACCACAAGCCCCACCGGGACCTGGTCGGGCGGCCCGCGCAGCAGCCGCCGAAGAAGCAACCGAACCGCCCGATCGTCATTCCGAACAGCAGTCCGGCCGCGGAGACGTCCAGCGGTCACGTGCCACTTGCCGGGCGCCAGGTCAACACCCGGGCCGTCATCGCGATCGGGCCGCTGCCCGGCACGATGTCGTCGACCGTTCGAGCACGCTGAAGCTGTCGCGCGAGCGCGGCTTGCCCTTCACGCCGATGCGACGCCCGGCGAACCGGATCGTCACCTGGTAGGCACGCCATCGGCGACTGGCTCGAACCAGTAGGTCAGCCCGATCGCCTGTGGCTCCAGGTCGGCGAGCGGGTCGCAGCCGAACGTCGCCACCTGCAGCGGCCGCGCCTGCAAGTCGGCGACGTGTCGGGCGTTGGCGCGGCGGGCGCGCCCGAAGCGAGAGCGCCGAGACTCCACCCTCTCGGCTTGGAGCTGGCCGGGACTCGATCTGCCGTGCATGACTCTTGACACTACACGATGTAGTAGAAGATCGCAGCAGCTGTGCGGACAGCTCCGAGGCAGCGATCCGGTCCGCCAAGGATGCTACCGGTTCAGAGGCGAGGGCCAAGGTCCCGACCAGAACATGCCGTTCGGCCCTGGGGTCAAGGCCTCAGATCTAGATACCCTACCAGGGTACAGCACCACACTAGAGGAAGGAGATGAGGGCCATGGAGACCGCGACAGCGATCCGGGTCGAGGGCCTGTCCAAGCGCTTCGGCGACCTGGAGGCCCTGGCCCCACTGGACCTCCAAGTCGAGGCGGGCGAGGTCCTAGGCTACCTGGGACCCAACGGGGCGGGAAAGACCACCACCATCCGGCTGCTGCTGGGGCTGCTGCGGCCGACGTCCGGCAGGGCCGAGATCTTCGGCCTGGACGCCCAGCGCGACACGGTGGCGGCCCACCAGCGGCTGGCCTATGTGGCGGGCGAGACCAGCCTGTGGCCCTCGCTCACCGGCATGGAGACGCTGCACCTGCTGGGCCGTGTGCAGGGCCGGGTCGATGGCCCCTACCGCGGCGAGCTCATCGAGCGGTTCAAGCTTGACCCGTCCAAGAAGGTCCGCAGCTACTCCAAGGGCAACCGCCAGAAGCTCGGCCTGATCGCGGGGCTGGTCAGCCGCGCCGACCTGCTGCTGCTGGACGAGCCGACCAGCGGGCTGGACCCGCTGATGGAGCGCGAGTTCCGCCGCTGCGTGGCCGAGGCGAAAGCCGCTGGTCAAACGGTGTTCTTGTCCTCGCACATCCTCAGCGAGGTGGAGGCGCTGTGCGACCGGGTGGCGATCCTGCGCGGCGGCCACCTGGTGGAGGTCGGCACCCTGGCCGACCTGCGCCACCTGTCGGCGCTCCAGGTGGAGGCGACCTTCACCCAGCCACCGCCGGACCTGTCGGTGGTGCCGGGCGTGAGCGACATCGAGGTCGACGGCAACCGCGTGCGTCTGCGGGTGCACGGCCCGGTCGAGCCGCTGCTTGAGCGGCTGACCGCGGTGGGCGTCACCCAACTGCTGAGCCGGGAGCCGTCGCTGGAGGAGCTGTTCCTTGCCCAGTACGGCGCCGAACCGACCACCAGGACCCAGGAGGTGACCCCAAGTGACCGTTGAGACGATCCCAGTCCGCCACCCCGTGCCGGCCGCCCGCTTCCTCGGCCTTGCGCCGGTTGGTGTCGTCGCCCGCCGGCTGTGGCGGGGCGCCCTGCTGTGGGGCGGGGTCTTCGCCCTGATGGTGTGGGCGCTGGTGTCGCAGTTCGCCAAGGAGTACCCCACCGCCGCCGACCGGGCGCAGCTGGTGGCCACCATGGGCGCCGATGCCGGCTCCCAGGCCATCTTCGGCCCGGCGCACCACCTGGACACCGTCGCCGGCTACACCGCCTACCACGTCGTCGGCATCCTCGGGCTCGTCGTCGCGGTGTGGGGCCTGTTGGCCGCCACCCGCCTGCTGCGCGGCGAGGAGCAGGCCGGCCGCTGGGAGCTGCTGCTGGCCGGCCAGACGACCAGGCGGCGCGCGGCAGCCGGCGCCATCGCCGGGCTCGGCATCGGCCTGCTCGTCCTGTGGACGGTGACCGCAGCCGCCGCCGTGGCGATCGGCCGCGGCGCCGACCCCCCATTCTCCGCTCGCGCAAGCCTGTTCATGGCCATCGCCGCGGTGGCCGCCACCGCGATGTTCATGGCCGTGGGCGCGCTGTGCAGCCAGCTCGCCGCCACCCGCCGCCACGCGGCCGCCCTGGCCGCAGGCCTGTTCGGGGCCGCCTACCTGCTGCGCGCCGTCGCCGCCAGCGGCACTTCGCTGCGGTGGCTGCGCTGGGCCAGCCCGCTGGGCTGGGTCGATGAGCTGCGCCCCCTCACCGACAGCCGCCCGCTGGCGTTGCTGCCGATCCTCGGCACCACCGTCGTGCTGGCCACGCTCGCGGTCGTGCTGGCCGGCAGGCGTGACCTGGGCGCCAGCCTCCTGCCCACCAGCGACACCGCAGCCCCCCGAACCCGCCTGCTCGCCAGCCCGCTGGGCCTGGCCTGGCGGCTGGGCCGGGGCACGGCGCTCGGCTGGCTCGCCGGGCTTGGCGCCGGTGGTCTCATCCTGGGGCTGAGCACCAAGACCATGCAGGACGTGTGGGCCAACCAGTCCGGCGGGGTCTTCGCGCGCCTTGGCGGCGCAAGCGGCGGTGCCACCTATCTCGGCCTGGTCTTCCTCATCATCACGCTACTGGTCGGCATGGCCGCCGCCGGCCAGGTCGCCGCCACCCGCGAGGAGGAGGCCGAGGGCTACCTCGACCACCTGCTCGCCCGGCCCGTGGCCCGGCTGTCGTGGCTGGCCGGCCGCCTGGCCGTGGCCGTCGCGGTGCTGGCCGGCGCCGGTGTCCTCACCGGGCTGCTCACCTGGGTGGGCGCCACCAGCACCGGCGCGGACGTGCGCCTTACGACGTGGCTGGCCGGCCGCCTGGCCGTGGCCGTCGCGGTGCTGGCCGGCGCCGGTGTCCTCACCGGGCTGCTCACCTGGGTGGGCGCCACCAGCACCGGCGCGGACGTGCGCCTTACGACCGTGCTGGCCGCCGGGGTCAACGTCATCCCGGCGGGCATCTTCGTCCTCGGAATCGGCACGCTGCTCCACGGCCTGGCCCCCCGCCTGGCCACGCCGGTCGCCTACGGCCTGGTGGCGTGGTCGTTCCTGGTCGAGATCGTCGGTGCCGCCCTCGGCGCCAGCCGCTGGCTGCTGGACACCTCGCTGCTGCACCACCTCGCCCGCGCGCCCGCGGCCCCGGTGCGCTGGGACAGCGCCGCCATCCTGGTGGCCATCGGCCTGGTCGCCGCCGTCATCGGGGCGATCGCCTTCGCCCGCCGCGACCTCAAGGGCGCCTGAACACTCGGCGTGCCAGTGGGGTGCCGGCAGGCTGCCGGCACCCCACTGGCACGACACGTCCGGAAGGCTCTCCTGGACGCATGCTCCGGGCACCGGGCCGCGGGCCGAGGTCCGTTGTGCGCCAGGGCGTCGGCATCGACCTCCAGATGACACCAACAACCTCGCCCACCCCGGGTCGCTTTTCGTACATCCAGTAGTAACATGCCCGACGGCTGCGACCAGCCTGGACAGGAAGGAGATGCGGCGACGGGACGACCTGTTGGGAGGAGCTGGCTGGCAGGGGTGACCAGCGGCTGGCTGCGGCGCTGCGAGCAGCATGCCAGGCGCCTGGGGGCAGCGGCTGGCCGGGTGCCGGGGCGCCGGCCCGCCGCGCTGGCGGTCGAGGTGCTGGCGGGCGTCGTGCTGGTGCTTGTCGTGGCGGCCGCCGCCGAGCGGCTCGCCGCCGGTGGCCGGGTGCTTGCGGGGGTGCGCCTTGCCGGCGTCCAGGTCGCCGGACGGCCGGCGGGCGAGGTGCGGGCGACGATCGCCACGGCCGCCGAGCGCCACCAAGCCGAGCCGGTCGTCGCCACGGCAGGCACCGCGCGGTTCAGCCTGTCGCCGCGGGCGGTCGGCCTGCGGGTGGACGCGGCCGCAACGGCCGACAGGGTGCTTCTTGCCGGCCGGCAGCGCAACCCGCTCGGCTGGCTGGTCGGTCCGCTCGCGCGGCGGGTCCGCCCGGTCGAGGTCGGCTGGGTGGTGCGCTACGACCGCGCCGCGGTGGCCCACACTGTCGACCACTGGGCCGCCCGGGTGGACCGCCCCGCCGTCGACGGGCAGGTCCGCCTGGACGGCGCCCGGGTGACCACGGTGGCACCCCGAGCTGGCAGGATGGTCGAGCGCGCCGGGGCGGTCGACGCGGTCGTCGGCGCCCTGGCCGGACCGGGACCCCGCCAGGTGCGCCTGCCTGTCCGCGAGGTCGCGCCCCGGACCCAGGCCACGGTCGTGGAGCGGGTGGCCTCGCAGGCCCGGTTGGCGCTGGCCGCGCCGGTGGAGCTTCCCACACCCCGTGGCCCGT
>WNGB01005589.1_pt1 | contig 18750 bp, 16 predicted proteins | sample 5400681 | NCBI WGS metagenome assembly WNGB01 (sample SAMN13153367, study PRJNA577476) | soil metagenome | isolation source: 115 cm soil or saprolite under grassland replicate 2 | place: USA:California | collected 2016-06-15
TCACCACTATTTCTTTATTTCTTTCGGAAACAGCGCGACGCGATGGACATTGTAGCGCTCAATCAACAGATGCTTATTAGATCGGAAGAACGCAACGGCCCGCTGGTCTATGCCTGCTTTGGTGAACCGATCCTGGCGCCTTCCGATGGGCAAGTAATGGTCGTCGCGAACGACGTACCGGACGCGCCTACGAATAAGAGGCATTCGAAGGACGGCCTCGGGAATCATATCGTCGTGCGAATGCCTGACAACAATTTTCTGCTGCTCGCCCATCTAAAACAGGGCAGCGTGAATGTTCGGGTAGGACAAGCAATCCGCTGCGGTCAGCCTATCGCGCGGTGCGGCAGCTCGGGTCGCACGACGATGCCCCACCTGCACCTGCAGGTACAGAGCGTTCCCGATTTTAACGACTCGAATCTGCAAACCGTTCCCTTCGCGTTCCGCAACGTCACTCTGAACGGGCTAGTCCAGCTGGAACGCGACGCTAGCGGGCCACGGCGGGCATCGTATTCGAGGTCTGGACCAAGCCGAGCTGGTGAAGCGTTGGTGGGCGCCCAAGTCGCGCTGCGTGTTGGTCGCGGGCTGCGATGCCGCCATCCAAGTCGGAGGTAACTACCGCTACGTCCCTGCCCGCGCGACACCGGCGACGAATCGCGTTCTCGGGGGCATGGAGCACGGCATGCGCGAGACGATGGACCAGCTCGACGAGCTCGTCGCGTCGCTTCGTTGAGCACGGCGTGCCTAGGAGGATGACCGATTCGACGACGAAGGAGCCACCATCGCCCTTCGCGCGATGGTAGGCTTCCGTCGAGGTACTTGAATGCGATCGGGATCGCGCCTGCTTCGTGCGGCCATCGTCGTTGCACTCCTTCTGCATGCCTCAGCCGTCGTGGCAGTGCAGGAACCGCCGCAGGAAGCCGCGACCAGGGAACCATGGCAAGAGTTGAGCGCGTTGCTCGGGGCGGGCGACTTCGCTGCGGCGATCGCCCGGATCGAAGTCTGGCCCGAGGCACGGCGAACGGCGAGCGCGGCGCTACTCGCGCGGCTCCGGTTGGCAGCGAGCACGCTCGCAACGGCGGACGAATACCTGGCGAGTCGGCGTTTCCAGCGCGCAACGAGCATCGTGGAGGATCTGCGTGGGTCGCTCGGTGGCGACGAAAACCTGCTCTTGCGTGCCGGGCTCGACCAGAAGCTGCGGGCGATCGACCAGAAGGCTTCGGCTGCGGAGGAGGCGCTGACGAAAGAGATCCTTGCCGGCGCCCGAGCGCTCGCCGACAAAGAGCAGTTCGTCGAGGCGATCGCTCTTTATGATCAGGTGCTCGTCCGGCCGCAACCGTTGTTGTCCGAGCCGACGCTGGCCGAAGCGCGGAGGGGAAAGCTCGACGTCGAGGTTGCGAGAGCTCAGGCTGCCGAATTTTGGCCCAAAACATGGCTCGTCCTGCGTGACGGCGTGCGCACCCTCGGAATATGGGTGCTGCTTCTGCTCGGCGCGGTGCTCGGCGTTTCGCTATGGCAGCGCGCGTTGCGGCTTCTCGGCACCAGGAAGGTGACCGCGATCGAAGGCGAGGATCTCTCCGCGACGGCGAGCGATCGGCGTGCGTTCGGGTGGTCGCTCACACAGCAGCTCAAGCAGCGGCTGGAGACCAACCGGCAGCCCAAGGGCGATCTCGCGGTGATCGATCCCGGCGAGGACTTCGATCGCTCCGGGCTGGCGAACGTTCAGCTCGACACAGCTCCGCTCGGAGGCCTCGAGGAGCTGACGTCCGTCTCCGATCCGGTTCGCCTGGGCCCGTTCACGGCGACGCCGCGGCAGGTGGCCACACTGCTCGGCAGTGCGTTTCGCCGTCCGTGCGATCGCAAGGTCGTCGCAGTGTTGGCGGCGCAAGCGGGAAGCTGGGAACTCACGCTGACGCTCGAGCACGCCGGCCACAAGACGTCGGCTTCGTTCACGGCCGCTCAGCGCGCGGAGGTGCTGGACGAAGCCGCCGACTATTTGGCCTTTCAGCTGGCTGCGTGGCGGCTGACGTCATCCTGGGTCAGCTACCGCAACGTCCGGTGCGCGGAGCGGCTGCTCATGAACGACGGTCCGACCACGAAGGAGACCCTCTGTCTTGCCCTCGAGCTCTTGCAGCAGTCGCTCGGTCAGGATTCCCGGAACTGGACCGCGCAGTTTCACCTGGCGATCGTGCTGCGAAAGCTGGGTCGAAATGCCGAAGCCGCCGAACTCTTACGCGCACTGGAGGAGGACCTCGGGGCACCCCCGCAGGATGGTCGCGCGCGCTTCCTGGGCGAAAATCCGACTTTTCCGTTCATCGTGCGTTACTCGTTGGCGGTGACGCTGTCCAAAATCGACGGGTGGGAAGAACGAAGAGAGGCAAAGGCTCTCTTCCAATCGATAGGCAATGAGGTGCGGGCGGCCGGGGAGAAGTGCTCGGGCGAGAAGGACCTGCCCGCTGCGCGGCGCTGGGCGCGGCTCGAGATGCTGGCCAAGGCGGGCCTCGCAGCGGTGCTGACCGGAGAAATGGAAGCCCTCCGGTTCACCCACGCGCGCACCCGCGCAGAGCTGCGGCAGCACCTCGGCGAGATCGCTCATGAGATCGCCCAACTCAAAAGCGAGCTCCAAACCAGCATGCCCGTTCATCGCACCCGGGATCCTTTGGCACACGGAATCGCGCTCGCTGTGGCACTGAACGCGCACGGCCGCGCGAGCTTTTTGACCGACGACCTCGACGAGGCAGAGGAAGCGCTCGTGGCCGCACGGGCCCGCAATCCTCGACTCGCGTGCGCCCTCATCAATCTGGCCCAGGTGTACGAGAAGCAGCTAAAACGGCGCCCCGAATGTTTCGAGGCAATGGAGGAGCTGCTTGGCGAAGCGATTCGCTTGAGTCCCGACAACCGAAAGGCGCACCATCTATTGGGCAAGCTGTACACCTTTGGTGGCCGGTTGGACTTCGACCGTGCGCGCGAACACTATCTGAAGGCGGGCCGCAACCCGAGCACGGATCTCGTGCACGCGCAGCTGCTCGCGACGCGAGAGGCGGCCTCCGCCGTTCTCCTCCTTTCCAGCTCCCTCAGGCGGTTTCAGAAACCCGTGGACTACCGTCTCCAGCTTTTTCTCGAGCTCCTTCTACGGATGCCGGCACAGGACTTGTCTCCGGCGCTGCTCGAGCAAGCGCGCTTGGTGATGAGGCGGATTGACGACGACCCCGACGCGTTCTCCGAGCGGGAACGCAGCAAGGCGACGACTCAGCTCGCGCAGCTGGAGCAGCGAGCGAAGGGCGCGGCGGCACCAGCCGGCCCGAGCAAGCCGCTGCCCGCGTCGCCGTCTGGATGACGTCATCGACGCGCATGATTTCGCGTTCTGCCGCGTTTGGATAGTATGGATGGCGATGATCCATTCTCGAACTCCATCGGCGGCAGCGGCGTTCATCGATTCGTCGCGCCTCGATGCGCTGCTCGCCGAGGTGGTGCCCGACGACCAAGATCGGGCCTTCGTCGTGCGGTGCATCCTCGGCGAGGGGCCGGCGCATCATCGTGGCGCGAACTACGTTCTTCTGCTGCTCCTCGGGATGCTCACCGAAGGGATGGGCGGCGCGGACATGGCAGCGGTTCGAGCGCGAGGCACGCTGCCCGTTCCGATGAAGGTATCGCCGCATCTGGCACGACCCGGCTCACTCATGGCGTATCCGCTCGATCTGCCGATGGCTCCGCTCGAGAGGCTCGCGCCCGCCGGATCATCGGAGCAGTCCGCGATGGCCGCGTGCCTTTCCGACGGTCCGCCCCAGCATGCCCTCGCGAACGCGGCGATGCTCTGGCTGATCGGCGCGGCGCTCGATCGGCTGGAAGAGCGGGGGCGCGGCGCCAAGCGTCCGAGCGCGCGACCCCGTTCGCGCCCGCCGAGCGGCGCGAAGCGATGAGCGAGACTCTTGTCGATCTCCCCGGCGGCCTCGACCAGGCCTTTACCGCGGTGGCCGGCGAGCTCGGGATGGCCACGGCGTCGTGGCTCTTCGTGCGTGCGGTCGCGCGCTCTTCGGGCGATCGAGGCGTTGGCTTACTCGCCGATCAGGTGGGCGGCGCATTCACCGTGCTCGATGCCGTCGCACGTGGTTGGCTCGCTGGATCGCGCGAGCCGCGCACCGATCCGGACCCAGCGCTCGAAGCACTGGGCAAGGTGAACCGCCTGGTCATCGTCGGCGTCGAGGCGAGCTTTTTGGACTTGCTGGTTGCGCGTCTTCACGCGAGCGTGAAGATCGCGATGGTCGCACACAGCCCGTTCTCGGTCGATTGGGGTCGAGTGCTCGACAACTACGGAGGCCGCGTCGAGCGAGTCGATCTCGACACGTTTCAGAATTGGGCTGGCGGAAGGAGCGCTCTTCTCACGTTCGCGTACGGACGCCAACAATCCCGCACCGCCGTGCTCCCCCTGTGGCTGCGCGCCTGTGGCGCCGACGTGCGTTCGCAGTTCCACGCGCTCGTCGCATGGGACGTCCTCGGTACTCCGCTCGAGCTCTACCCTCGCTGGCTCGTCGAAACTGAGATCGAATCGTTCACTCACTTCGTCCCCTGATGCGACTCGGCCAGGCCATCCTGCCGTTGCTGCTCGTCGTGACCCTGGTGTTCCAGGCGGTGTTGCCGCGCTATCGCCTCCTCATCGTGTTGTCCGGCGCTGCGGCATCCTGCCTCGCCACTTCGGTGCTCGGCCTCGGTCACGCATCGCAGCTCCTGGCGGAGGTGCCCTGGGACGTGCTCGTGATCTTGGTCGGGCTCGGGCTGCTGTCGGAGGTGTTCGTCGAATCGCGCCTCTTCGGCGTGCTCGCGATGCGGGCATGCCGTTGGAGCGGCGCCGACCCGCGCAAGATCTCCCTGTTGTTTGCCGTCGGTATGTATTCGCACGGCGGGCTCGTGAACAATCTCACGGCCCTGCTTCTCATCATGCCGATGCTGCTCGGACTCTACAAGTTGGTCGGTGTCACGCAGCGTTACGTGACATGGTCGATCGGTCTCTTGCTCGTTGCGTGCAACCTCGGCGGAGCGGCAACGCCGATCGGCGACTTTCCTGCGGTGCTTCTGCTCGGCCAAGGAAAAATGGGATTCACTGCCTACCTCGTTCGCGCATTGCCGGCGACCCTCATCGGGCTCGTCGTCATCGTGACCTTGATCGTTTACGGCGTGCGACCCGAGCGCGGTCTCTCCAAGAGTCCCATCTCCGCAGCGATCACCATCGACACGATGAGCGCGCTCTACCGCAGCGTACGGGTCGATCGCGGCATCCTCATACCCGCCGCCCTCTCGCTCGGCGCGATGATTGTGGCCTGGATGACGCTTCCGCCGGAGAAGGGGGCGACACCGGAGCTCGTCTGCTGGATCGGCGCGGCCGTAGCTTTGGCGACGCATCCGTCGCTCGGTGAGCGGCTCATCCGCCGCAAAGTCGACGTCGAGGCGACGCTCTTCTTGCTCGCGCTCTTCGTCATGGTGGTGGCGGTTCGACGGAGCGGCGTCTTCGCGTCGGTCGCGCGCGAGCTGGTCGCGCTGCCGATCTCACCGCTGGGGCAGCTCGTCGTCTTCGTGATTGCAGCCGGTGCCCTCACATCGGTCTTCTCGGCAGGTCCGAGCATGGCGGCGCTCCTCGAAGTCGGCGACGCCCTCGCTCGTGTGCACCCCCCGAACGCAGTGTACGTCGGCCTCGCGTTGGGCGTCTGCGCCGGAAGCTCCCTCTTCACGACCGCGGCGACGTCGGGACCTCTCGCTCAAGCCCTCACCGAACGCGCGGATCTGCGCGACGCCGAGGGACGGCAACTTCGCTTCGGATTCGTCGAATTCCTGCCGGTCGGCATCCTGAGCTTCGTCGTCATCGAGGCCGTCGCCATTGGATACTGTCTGGTCACCGTCCGCTATGGATTGTGAATCGATAACGTGTGGTCCCTTCAGGTCGGGCGCCGTCGCCGTGATCTACCGCGCAGCCCACCAAGTAGCGGACTTGCGCTCGCGCGAAGCCGTGGGACTCTTCCTCCGGTTCGAGCGCGCCTTCGGCCGCTTCGCAGGGTCGAGCGGTGCCTGCAGCGTGTCTTTCAGCATGGCGGCGACCATTCGTGCGTAGCGGCGAACCGAGATTCGCCTGTCGACGACCAGAAGGTCGTACGTCGCCACCGAGGTAACCGCCCATAACAAGGCCGTCGCGTCGCGACGGGACCACCCCTTGCCAAGGACGCCGTCCTGCTCGAGCCAGCCGGCCAGCCGGCGATAGCGCGCCAGCTGACTCCGCATGCGACCGCTCCAAGCGGCTCGAAAATCGGGGTCCCAGCGGCGGGTGCTGTCGAGGGCCATCGCAATCCGGTGAACCTCCCCGTTGGTCTCGGCGGCGAGCTCCGCCGCAACCTCTACGCCGGCGAGCGCGCTTTTGGCCGCCCAAAGGCGCTTCACCCGTTGGTGGACGTCGCGGCTTCGATCGACGTGCTCGACGAGAGCCAGCAGGAGACCGTGCTTCGAGCGGAAATGGAGGTAGACCGCCTGCCGGCTGACGCCTGCAGCCCGCGCGATCTCATCCATTCCGACGGCGAAGGGACCGCGTTCTTCGAGGAGCGCTCGCGCTTCGTTCAGCAGCCGGATTCGGGTGGACGAAGCTGCTATATTTACACTATGTAAAGTCATCTATGTACAAAGTGTAAAGCACATAATTGACACAGTGTAAAGTTCAGCTGGCCACTTTCTTGACTGTGTCCCAGGTGCGCGTGGTGACTTTTTGCCCGAACGTCTTTTCGATGAGACTCATGAACACGGGTCCGCGCGCCGTGGGAACGTAGGCGCTGAACACCTCGCCGCTCGTCATGCGGAGGATGCGCGAGCCATCGAGCTCGATGGGAAGCGTGAGCTTCGCCTCGTGCGTCCCGCGCAAGAACGTGACCACCCGCTTCGTGCCCGGCCGGAGCCGGAACGCTGCAAAGGGGTCGGACCCGAGCATCGTGCGAAGCGCATCGATGGGACGCACGATCGTGAGGAACGCACGGCCAAGCTGCTTCTTCATTGCAGCCTCCGCTTTGCGCTCGAGCGACGCCTCGGACGCCGGGCGCGCGCTGAACACCACGTTGCCGCTGGAGAGGACCGTCCTCACGTCCGTGAAGCCGGCCGATTCGAAACACCTCTTCAGCTCCGGCATCTTCGCGTTCATCGGACTGACGCCGCGGAGGAACGCCGCGTAGCGCCGGGTCGTCGCTGCTCTCGCTGCGCCCATAAAGATCGACGCCGCTAGCGCCGCTCCGCGTCGACGCGGACGACGAAGAGGTAGAGCGCCACGCACGCAGCGAAGAGAACGCCCGACACGATGGCGCCCGGAAGCGCGGCTTCGTCATGACCGGCAAGATACGATTCGAGCGATGCCGTCAGCAGCCATATACCAGCAAGGGCACCATCCGTTTTCAACCTGACCGACCTCTGCCCGCAGCGCTCGTGCGAAAGCTCGTCAGGGCTCGGCTGCCGGAGAACGCGGCTCGAAGTCGAAAATCGAAATAGGTGAGGCGGGAGGTCGAGCAATTCCGGCGGCTTGGGCGCCGCGGAAAAATATCGACCGAAATGTCGATTCCCGGGGAGGTCATTCGACGCCCTAGTGAGGCGGGTTCCAATCCGATCGCTCGGTCGAGGAGATCGCCTTCCAACCAGAACCAAGGAGAAACGACAATGCGATTCATGGTGCTCGTGAAGGGAAACAAGGATTCAGAGGCGGGGGTCCTGCCGGACCAGAAGGTCCTCGGCGAAATGGGCAAATTCAACGAAGAGCTGGTCAAGGCGGGCGTGATGCTGGCGGGCGAGGGACTTCACCCGAGCTCGAAAGGGGCGCGGGTGAGGTTCGAAGGCTCGAAGCGCACGGTCATCGATGGGCCCTTCACCGAGACGAAGGAGCTCGTCGCGGGATTCTGGCTTTGGCAGGTGAAATCCAGGGAAGAGGCTCTCGAATGGTTGAAGCGAGCGCCGTTCCAAGAGGGCGAGGTCGAGATTCGCCAGGTGTTCGAGACAGCGGACTTCGCTGCCAGCGATCCCACCGGCGAACTCATGAAAAAGGAAGAACAGCTCCGAAAGAGCATCGAAGCGCAACGTCGCTAGCGTCGCGATCATCGGCGGACAAAGGTGTGCTGATGGGAGGCCTTGATGGCCTCCCATCAGCGCCGTCCCGACCGCCTTTTCATTGCATTCGAGCGGGAACCATCGGCATGTGGCCGACACTCTGGAAGGACATCGCCGCGACACACGTGTTCGCTGGCCCGCCGGCCATCGAGCTCGTGACCGAAGCGGATCTCGAGGCGCTGCCGCTGGCGGCTCGTGTTTACATGAACGCTTTTCGGATCACGAGAGTGCCGGGCGCCCGTGCCGCGTGATGGAGCCAGTCGCTCCGCCGGCCGCCCGACGTTCGTCAGCGCTCGACCGTGAGGCCGTACTTTCGTAACTGCGAAAGGACCACCTTCGTGCTCATGCGAGCGAACCGTTCGGGCATGAACCGTTTGAATCGCCACAGCCAGCGTGCATCGGACATCGGAACTGCGTAGAGCCGTCCCGCTTCGGCCGCATCGAGCGCGAAGCGCGCGACGTCCTCGGCGGACCACTTGCCCTGCGCCATCTGCTTTTCGGCGAATGCGCGCAGTTGCTCGACCTTGTCACCGGAGCCCCGCCCCGACTGGACAATGTTGGTCGGAAAATAGGTCGGGCAAAGCACGGTGACGCCGATGCCGTGCGACTCCCCCTCGGCTGCCAGTGTCTCCGATAGCGAGATCACCGCCGCCTTGCTGGCGCAGTAGGGATCCATGAGCGCCATGCCCGCGAATCCCGCCGCCGACGCGACATTGATGACGTGGCCACTCTTCTGCTCGCGCATGCGTGGCACGAACACCTGAAGGCCATGAATTACACCCCATAGATTGATGCCGAGCAACCACTGCCAATCCTCGGGCGGGATCTCGTCGATACGTCCGCTCACCCCCACGCCGGCATTGTTGATCAAGAGATCCACGCCGCCGAGGAGCCTATCGACGTCGTTGCCGAGTGTCTCGACATCGGCGAGCCTGGAAACATCGCACCTCACGGCTTGGCCGCCGCACGCGTCTGCGGTCTTCTCGGCCGACCCGAGATCGATGTCGCTCGCCACGATGCGAGCACCCCGACGCCCGAGTTCGAGGCAGAAAGCGCGGCCGAGACCGCTGCCGGCTCCGGTGACGACGGCACGCATGCTGTTGGGGAGCGCCATGACGTCGAAGGTATCACGGTCGATCATTCGGCATACTCGCCGATTGAGGTAGCCGGTAAGATGAATCGAATTCATGAAGATCGTGATTCCCGGCGGCAGCGGCCAGGTGGGTGCAGTTCTCAGCCGTGCGTTTCGCGCTCGCGGTGACGACGTCGTCGTCCTCAGCCGGCGGGGAACGCGCGATCGGCGCATCGTGGAGTGGGACGGGCGCACGCTGGGCCCCTGGGCCGACGCGATCGAGGGAGCGGACGTCGTCATCAACCTCGCCGGACGCAGCGTGAACTGCCGTTATACGGCTGCGAATCTCGAGACGATGATGAATTCGCGCGTGGATTCGACACGCGTCGTCGGCCTCGCGATCGAGAAGGCGGCGCGACCTCCGAGCGTTTGGTTGCAAATGAGCACGGCCACCATCTACGCCCATCGGTTCGACGCGCCCAACGACGAAGCGACGGGCCACATCGGTGGGCACGAACCCGATGTCCCCGCCTATTGGAAATTCAGCATCGACATCGCGATGGCCTGGGAGCGCACCCAAAAGGAGGCGAAAACGCCGCGCACGCGCCGGGTGGCGCTGCGCACGGCGATGGTGATGAGCCCTGATCGTGGCGGCATCTTCGACGTGCTGCTCGGCCTCACCCGCGCGGGACTGGGCGGCCCGATCGCGGGCGGGCATCAGTTCATGTCCTGGATCCACGAGCGCGACTTCGCTCGTGCCGTCGAATTCCTCGTTGGCCGCGACGACATCGTTGGTGTGGTGAATCTCGCTGCGCCGAACCCCGTGCCTCAGCGGGAGTTCATGGCCACGCTGCGGTCGGCGTGGGGAACGCGTGTTGGACTGCCAGCGACGAAGTGGATGGTCGAAATCGGCGCTTTCTTTTTGAGAACCGATAGCGAGCTCACCCTGAAGAGCCGTCGAGTCGTCCCCGCGCGCCTGCTCGATGCAGGGTTCACTTTCGAATTTCCCGAATGGCCGGGCGCAGCGCGAGATCTCGTGGAGCGATGGCGGGCGCAGGCCCGCTGATAGCGCTACTTCGGCATCTCGCTGGGCAGTGGGATGAACTCGTGCTCGTCGCCCGGCACCGTCGGAAAGTGCCTGTCTTTCCAGGCGAGCCTCGCCTGCTCGATTCGATCTTTGGAGCTGGAGACGAAGTTCCACCAAACGTGGCGCTCGCCATCGACGGGGGCGCCGCCGAGCAGCATCACCCGCGCCGCGTCGACGGCAGCGATGCGTGCTTCGAGTCCCTCTCGAAAAACGATCATCGTGCCTGCGCCGTACCGGCTCTCCTCGCACGAAACCGAGCCATCGATCACGTACGCCGCGCGCCCGGCGTACGCGTCGGGCACGCAGAGCTCGGCTGCTGCTTCGAGCTGCGCATCCACATAAAACAGCTCGGAAAGGGTCTCGACGGGCGACGTCACGCCGAACGCCGAACCAGCGACCACGCGCAGGCGTGCGCCTTCGAGCTCGACGTTGGGGATCTCTGTCTCGGCGTAATGGCGAAAGGAGGGGGCGATCTCCTCGAAGGCGGTCGGCAAAGCCACCCAAAGCTGCAGGCCGTGCATCCGGGCTCCGTCCCTGCGCGCAGCAGCGGGCGAGCGTTCGGAGTGAACAATCCCTCGCCCAGCGGTCATCCAGTTGACCGCATGAGGGGTGATGAGCTGCTCCGAACCGAGGCTGTCTCGATGCAGAATCTCTCCATCGAAGAGGTAGGTGACGGTCGCCAGATTGATGTGTGGATGCGGCCGCACGTCCAGCCCCTTGCCGGGAGACAATTGCACCGGCCCGAAGTGATCGAAGAAGATGAAGGGGCCCACCATCCGGCGCGCGGCCGACGGGAGCAGTCTCTGGACGGTGAATCCATCGCCGAGCTCGCGCGCGCGACCCTGGAGGACGACCTCGATGCTCGAACGGGCGACGTTGGTGTACTCAGGTTGGGAATGCGGCATCACGCTCATACACGCTATCCTCCCCGATACTGGACCGCATGCAAACCCATGTCCTGATCCAAAGGCGTCAATCAATCGTTTCCGAGCTATAGTCGCGGGCTCGTCACACGAGGTGGAGGCAAGATGGCAAAGCTCGATGGCGCGGACCCTGGAACGGTGGCGTGGGTCGATCTGCAGACGCCGGATCTCGACACGGTGCGGAAATTCTACGGCGAGCTACTGGGTTGGTCGTTCGCCGGCGCCGACAATGCGAACGCCGGCTTTTACGTCATGGCGCAACTCGGCGGCCGCAATGTCGCCGGAATGGTGAAGCTCTCGAGTGAATCGCGGTTTCCCCCGATGTGGAGCGTCTACATCGCAACCGAAAGCGCCGACGCCATCGCCACCAAGGTGCGCGAAGCGGGCGGCAAGATCGTCATGCCGCCGATGGACGTCATGGACCAGGGGACGATGGCCTATTTCGCTGATCCGACCGGCGCGTACTTCGGCGTGTGGCAGGGCAACCGGCACAAGGGGGCGCAGGTCGTCGCGGAGCCGGGCGCGATGACCTTTCACGAGGTCTACACTCGCGACGCGACCAAGGCGCGCGCGTTCTACGCCAGCGTGTTCGGACTCGAGTCGAAGCGGCTCGACGAGCCGAACATCGAGTACTGGACCCTGAGCAAAGGAACGAAGACCGCGTTCGGCGTGATGCAGATGAGCGATCAGTTCGGCAAGGACGTCCCCTCGCACTGGAATACCTACTTCGCCGTGACCGACGTGGACGCGTCCGCGAAGACGGTCACATCGCTTGGGGGACAAGTCGCTGCGCCCCCCTTCGACACCCCTTACGGGCGGATAGCGGTCGTGGTCGATCCGCTCGGCGCTGCGTTTTGCTTGATGACGCCCACGGCCGTCGTTTGACGTCGGCGAGAGACGCTACGTTTTCTCTCCCTCGGGCGGGTCGGGTGGGGGCAGGGGAGCCTGCTCTTCTTCGACCGGTGCGGCCGCGTCTTTCGTGCGTCGCTTGCGGCCTTTACCGCCTCGTTTCTTGCGGCTCGGGGGCGCTTTCGATTCGGGGGCGGTGCTGAGAGGTTCTTCGTCGGTCGTGCCGTCGTCTTCATCTTCCACCGTCGAGCTCGGCTCTGCTTTTACTGGCGGTTCCTTGGCCGCCGGTTCTGCGGGCGCTTCTCGCAAGATCTCGTCGAGCTCGGAAGATTCTTCTTCGTCTTTGAAGTCGGTCACTTCGTCGTCGCCGAGCCACTGGGCGCTCGGCTCCGGCGCGCTCGGACGAGTCTCGGGTACGGGCGGCGGGGGAACCGGGGTCGGCAAGCCGGCCATGATGCGTCGAAACGCGCCCGCCGCGGCACGCCACGCGTGGACGACGCTGTCGGCCACCGGAGCGCCCCGGCGTCCCCGGGGCGAGTAGTGCAGGGCGGCAAGTAGCGCTGCCCAAAGGGCACGCACGGTCGCGAAACGCTTGGCCGGCTCGATGGCGAGGGCTTGCTGAACCCAACGATCCAGTTCCTTGTTCTTGGGAAGATCGGGACGGAACGCCAAGAGGCTCGGACGCGGAGCGCTCGTCGTTTGAATGAACTTGTCGTGCAGCGTCTTCCCTTCGAATGGCAGCCGACCGGTGAGCACTCGAAAGAGAATGACGGCAAGCGAATAAACGTCGACACGCCGGTCGAGCAGGTCGGTCTTGCCCTTCCAGACCTCCGGAGCAATGTAGCTTGGCGAACCCAAAATCGTGCCGGTGGCCGTGAGCGGAGAGGCCGACTTCATCCGGGAGAGCCCGAAGTCGAGAAGCCTGACGCCTCCGCCCTTTTCTGCGGAGAGCAGGTAGATGTTGGCGGGCTTCAGGTCGCGGTGCAGGATGCCCGCGCCGTGGGCACGTTCCAGCGTCTCGACGATGGGATCGACGATGTCGAACATCCGGTCGAGCGACATGCGCTCGCCACGATCCTCGAGCTCACGCAGCTGCTGCTCGAGATCTCTACCCTCGAGCAACTCCATCACCAGACAGGGCGCGCCGCTCGGTGCTCGGCAGAGGTCGAGCACGGCCACGGCGCTCGTGCCTGCCAGCGCGATCATGGCCTCTTGCTCGCGTGCCAAGCGCTGCACGAATTCGGGATTCTGCGCAGCGAGCGACGTCAGCAGCTTCACCGCGACGAGTTGTCCGGTTTGCCGATCCCGCGCGCGGCAAATCATCGCTTGGCCACCCTCGGCGATGAGACCCAGGAGCTCGTAGCGATGACCGACGACGGTGCCTCTGAGCCTGGACATGATCGCGCGCGCGAGTCCGATTATAGCGAGGAAGGCCCGGCCGCACGATGGGCCAGAGGACAGCTCGAGTCGTCCATGGTAGGCATTCGACTCTACCTTCGATGTGGCGCCGTCTCGTACCCTGGGGGGTGATTCTTGCCTCGAGCCTGGCGCTGGTCGCTGTCTCGAACGCCGCGCGCGCGAATGGGCGCTACCCGCTCGCGAACCAGCTCGCGACCGATCCCCGCGACCCGGCGCACCTGGCTCTGCTCGCGACGTTCGGCCTCGTTCACACCACCGACGGGCAGCACTGGCAATGGATCTGCGAGCAAGCGGTCGGGTACGTCGATGACTACGAACCGGCGGTTACGATCGGCGACGACGGGGCGGTCATCGTGGGTGGTAGTCAGGGCGTGAGCCGAAGCCGGGACGGGTGCGGCTGGTCGAGCGTCGCTCCCGCGCCGCAAATCGAAGTCTTCGACCTGGATCGCGATCGAGTGAAGGCGGGCCGGATCGTTGCGGTCGGGCGTGCGCCGATGCAAACGACCAGTTCGTTGTTCGAGAGCCTCGACAGCGGCGCGATGTGGACGCCGCTCGGAAACCCCCTCGCCAATGGCTTCATCGTCGAAACGGTCGCGCTCACGCCCGCCAACTCTCAACGCATCTACGTCGCCGGCCGCGACACCGTCGCTCAACAAGGAGCGCTGGAGCGATCGGACGACGGCGGAATGCATTGGACACGGTTGTCGATCGACTTGCAGGGCGGAACGGTGGCGTTTCTCGCGGCTGTCGACCCGACCAATGCCGATCGCGTCTACGTGCGCGCCGGAGACGGCAGTGTCGACAATCTCTTCGTTTCCGAGGATGGGGGCATGCAGTGGAAATCCATTTTCACCGCGCCCGGCGGCCTGCTGGGGTTCGCTCTTTCTCCCGATGGAGCCTCGGTTGCGGTGGGAGGCCCGGACGTCGGCATTCACGTGGCGAGTGCGGCCGACTACATGTTCAATCAGATGAACGTCGCCGGAGCGACCTGTCTGACCTGGACGACCGCCGGCCTCTACGCCTGCGCCAAAGAAGCCATCGATGGATTCACGGTGGCGCTGTCCAACGATCAGGGCAACAGCTTCGAGGTTCTCTTGAGTCTGCCGGACATTACCCCGCTCGGCTGCCAGGCGGGAACGCCCACCGGCGATCGGTGCGCGGCCGTCTGGCCATCGGTCGCCACGCTCATCGGCGCCGATCCCGGTTCGATCGATGCCGGCGCTGTTCCGGAGTCGGGCACCGAAGGGGGCGCGCCGTCCGAAGCCGGTGCCGCCGGGCGACCGCCTCCGGAATCGCTTCGGTCGTCGTGCCTTTGTCGGTTCGGCACGACGCGAACGTCTCGCTCGTTTCTGCCGCTTGCTCTCGCTGCGGCGGGCTTGGCGTGCGCCACCCGAAGGCGGAGCCGGGCAGCTCGATCCCGCTATTGTCGAGCCGTTACGTCGAGCGAGCCGGCGGGCACCGAGCAGCTCGCCGCATCGCATCGTTCATTGGGGTGGGCGTCAGCTCGCAATGAGCCCGCGTGGTAGGGTGCGACGCGATGGGAAATCGCGGGCCCTGCCTGGGGGCGTTGTGGGCGGCCGCGGTTCTCTCCTCCACGACGGCAGCTCTCGGCAACGGGCGCTTTCCGAGGGCGGAGCGCCTGATCGAGAATCCGATCGACTCCCACCAACTCGCGATTGCGGGCACCTATGGAATCCTCACGACGAGCGACCGTGGCCGTAATTGGTATCACATCTGCGAAGCTTCTTTTTCGCTGCAGGACGCCTACCTCGGCGATCCGCTTTTGGATCTCACCGCCGACCAGAGCTTTTGGGTCGGGGTGCAAACGAGCTTGAACGTGTCCCACGACCACGGTTGCCACTGGGATCCAGTTTGGCGTGGCGACTCGGCATTCATTCTCGATGACACTTTTGCGTTTGCCAGATCCGAGCCTTCGACCGTGTTCGCGCTGCTCGCCAACTACGAGGGGGGCGGTATCAAATATTCACTTCAAGCATCGACCGACCACGGCGCGACCTGGACGGCCCTGGGCGGCCAATTGCCAGCCGATATCGTTTACACGATCGATGTCGATCCCGGCGACGGCACGCACCTCTACGCAACGGCACTCCTCGACGACGTCGGTCGATTGTTGACGTCGACCGATGGCGGCACGACCTGGACCTCGCAGGTCATTCCCAACACCAACGTGAGCGACGCGCCGTACTTGGCCGGCTTGCACCCGCGTGATCCCGACAAGATCTTCGTGCGCACCGATGCTTGGGTGACGATCGACGGGGCACTCACGGCGAATGACGCGCTTCTCTATTCGCCCGACGGCGGGCAAAGTTGGAGCGAGCTCTTTCGCAGCAGGGCCAAACTGTATGGATTCGCGCTGTCTCCCGACGGATCGACGGTCTTGATTGGCTACGGCGATCCACGAGAGGGCGCCGGGCAAGTCGTCAGCGGGCCGTTCGGCGTTTTCAAGAGCTCGACCGATGCATTCGCGTTCCGCCGAACGTTCGCCGGACGGGTCGGCTGCTTGGCGTGGACGAAGACCGGTGTCTACGTATGCGGTTCGCAGTCTTTCGATGGATTCGAGCTCGCCTTTTCGCCGGATGCCGATTTCGATCTGGACGCCGGCTGTCTCACGCCTCTCCTCGTTCTCGATCAGGTGCGGGGACCGCTCGCGTGCGGTGCAGGTGGCACGAGCGACGTTTGCGGCGCGGCGTGGGACCTATCCTGCGCGACGTTCGGTGCATGTGCCGCCGATGCCGCAGCCCCTCCAGAGGGCTGCATCGGAGCGTCGCGAGTGGCGAAGACCCCGGACGCGGGGGAAGGAGCCAAGCCCGGCCCGAGTGCGCCGACGATCACGGCGTCCGGTGGCGCAGGTTGTGCCTGCAGCCAGGTGCCGGCACGCGAGAGCCCCGGGCCTGCAGTTCTCGGCCTCTGGGGACTCGTTCTGTTTCGCCGCCCTGGTCATCGAGCGCGAAGAGCTAGGGCGCTCAGCGGGGCGGGGGAGGGGGCTTGTCGTCCGGTGTGACGCACGACGAGAGATCGAAGAGCATGAATTCGAGTGCCTTTTCTTGGGCCGAGAGATCGCCCTTCACGCAGCTCGCAGGAAAGGGCGTGCCGGGCGTGTCACCGGTGGTGGACGACACGTGGAGATCGCTGTAGATGGCCCGCCCGCATAGCATGTCGTCGGCGGCGCCGAGCGGAGCGTTGAACGAGAGAAATTCGACGGTCTGGCCCACGTTCTGGAGTTTGATCCACTCGGTCGCCATCGTGGCATTGACCCGCGTGACATTGTCTCTCGGCGCATGAATCTCGAGCTGCCCGGGCATCGTCGAGGCGCCGACGTTGACGAGCCACTCGCTCATCGCTTGGCCTTTGGGAAAGGTCGTATTGATGATGCCGATGCTGGGGTCGATCGGGTCACGGAGATCGCGCCAGGTGGCGATCTGGGGGACGGGAGCGGGGCCACCCGAAAACCACAGATGATGCCAGTGCGACGCGAAGACACGGCCACCTGCCGACGCATAATCGTAAAGGGCCTGTCGCGCCGGCGGCAGCTTCTCTTGTGGATTGAGGGCTCCCTCGCACGACAAGATGACGATGTCGTATTTTTTCATCGTATCGACACTGTTCCAGAGGGCGGGCGCCTGGCTGAGCATGGCCCCACCGTTGAGCGTCGCGTCGAAGCTCTTCGTCGAGATGTCGACCGTGCTGTCCTGACCGAAGTAGAGGTGGAGGCGACCATTGCCGGTTTCGGTCGTGAACTCGGCAGGATCGATGCCCATGCGCAGCGGCAGACACTCCATGGAATCTGCGCCGCCGGTGGTGATGGCGATGAGCGGGATGTCACCCTCGGCCTTGTTGCGCGGTAGGTGCGTCAGCGCGGCCTCGACGGGGGTATCGACACAGCGCGCCACGCTGGGGAGCTTGACCTGTCGCCGCCATTTTCCGATCTGAATCACCAGCGGAATATCGCTTCCGACCGGCACGTCGTTGAGGACGAAGTGGCCGTGCGTATCGGTGAGCGCCGCCGCCACGGAATTGAGGCTGTTCGTCGAGCATCGGTCGCAGGTCGCACCCGCGGCGAAAGGGGCCGGCTCCGCGTTGGGAACATAGACGATGACGTTGTAGAGGGGGACCTTGCCGGCGGGGTCATACACGATCCCGCTGAGGGTCGTTTTGGCTCCGTTGGCGCACGGCATCTGCTGGCACGCTCCCAGCGTGCAATTCGTTTTCTGGCATTCCAAATTCACGCAGGGATGGGGTGTGCCGCTTCCGCTGCCGCCCGCCCCCGTCGTTCCTCCCGGGATGCCAATCATGCCCGTGAGGGTGCCGCCGGCCGGGGCGCTGCCACCGGCGCCGGGGGAGCCGCTGCTGCTTCCTGCGGTGCCCGAGCCGGTGCCGCTGTCGAACGTCGACACGCGGCCGCTCGAGCAAGCGCCGACGATGCTGAAGCCGATGGCCATCGAGAGTACGGACGCTGCCGGCGTATTGGGGATCTTCATAGTGTCTCCTCGCGATGGGTTCGCGACCAAGGTTCAAGCGCGCGCTGCCGTCTCCGGACGGGTATTGGGATGAGCAAGTTCGAAATCCCGAAGAAAGCACACATATGACGGTCTAAGTCGGCCCACGAGGAGCTTGAGGTCCACCTTTCCGCTTCGATCGTGTTACTCGGCGCCGCCTGCGGCGCGCCTGCGTCCGCGGCGCTGCAGGGCATGGATCAGCGCGCCGCAGCTGAGCACGACGGCGCCGCCGATGACCGAAGCCGCCGGCAAGCTGACCGCCAGCACGAGGCAGCCGAGGAAGCCGGCGACGGCCCACGCGCGTGGCCACCGCCGCTGGTGACGTTCGAGCGTCCAGGCGGCGGCGTTCGCTATCGCGTAATACAGTAAGATGGCGAAGGAGCTGAAACCGATGGCGGACCGGATGTCCCCCACCAGGGTGATGGCCGCGACGACGACCCCGACGGCGAGCTCGGCGCGATGGGGGATCCGGTAGCGGGGGTGGACGGCCGAGAAAAACAACGGGAGATCGCGATTCGCCGCCATCGCGAACAGGGTCCGGCTCACGCCGACGATCAGAGAGAGCAGCACGCCGAGCGACGCGACGGTCGCGCCGATGCGCGCCGCCACGGAAAGCCACGCGAGTCGGCCTCCTTCGACGGCTGTCGCCAGGGGCGCGGCCGATGTCGCAATGGCCGGGGCGCCGGCCCCGGCCAGCACGCTCACGGCGACCGCCGCGTAGACGAGAAGCGTGATGCCGAGAGCGATCGGGATCGCCCGCGGGATCGT
>WNGB01007208.1_pt1 | contig 18750 bp, 14 predicted proteins | sample 5400681 | NCBI WGS metagenome assembly WNGB01 (sample SAMN13153367, study PRJNA577476) | soil metagenome | isolation source: 115 cm soil or saprolite under grassland replicate 2 | place: USA:California | collected 2016-06-15
TCCCGACTGTCCGCAGTCTACTGCCCGCAGTGCCGGCTTGCGTTACGTGCGCGACGACTGTCCCGGTATCCGCCGCGTCCGCTGCGGCAAGAGTTTTCGCTACCTTGACTCTTCCGGTCAGCCACTTCGCGACGAGGTGACCCTCGCTCGGATCCGCTCTCTGGCTATCCCGCCCGCCTGGACCGACGTCTGGATTTGTGCGCTCGCCAACGGTCATCTCCAGGCCACCGGACGCGATGCCCACGGCCGCAAGCAGTATCGTTATCACCCGCGCTGGCGAACTGTCCGCGATGAGACCAAGTACGACCGTATGATCGCCTTCGGCCAGGCTCTGCCCAGGCTGCGGGCTCGCGTCGAGGCGGACCTCGCCCTGCCCGGCCTGCCGCGTCCCAAGGTGCTGGCCACCGTGGTCCGCCTGCTGGCAACTACCCTGATCCGCGTCGGTAACGAGGAGTACGCCCGCGCCAACGGCTCGTTCGGCCTCACCACACTGCGCAACCACCACGTCAAGGTGGCGGGGGAGACGGTCCACTTCGCCTTTCGGGGCAAAAGCGGCGTGCGCCACCGCATCGACGTTCACGACCGCCGCCTCGCCCGTGTCGTCCGCCGCTGCCGCGATTTGCCCGGACACGAGTTGTTTCAGTACCTCGACGAGCAAGGCAGGACTCGTGCCATCGACTCGGCCGACGTCAACGACTATCTCCGCGAGGCCGCTGGGGAGGAATTCACCGCCAAGGACTTCCGCACCTGGGCCGGCACGGTTCTGGCCGCTCACGCCCTGCAAGAGTTTGCCAAGTTCGATTCGCAGGCCCAGGCGAAGCATCATGTGGTCGCCGCTATCGAGGTGGTGGCGAAGCGACTCGGCAACACGGTCTCCGTTTGCCGCAAGTGCTACGTTCACCCCGCTGTCGTGGAAGCCTATCTCGACGGTTCGCTCGTGGATGCGCTACGCCCTCGCGTCACGAAGGAGCGGACCGTCACGTTGCACGACCTCGACCCGGAGGAGGAGGCTGTCTTGGCTTTTCTCCAAGAGCTTGCGCTGTTGAAACCCTCTACCCCGTAGCAGCGAGGAGCGTCTGGTTGTGGGTGAGCACACGGAGGTAGCACTCGCGCTCACGGGACGCCTCTGCTGCCCCAATCTCAAAGGAGCACTGCAGCGTCGGCTCCGTTTGGCAGCGCTGTTGCACGTCATTTCTTTCCGGTCCGCACGCCCCGCCGACAACGCTGCGCATCACGACGGTGCGCGATCCTTTCACCGCCTTCCCGTGTCCATCAGCGATACCAACCAGCCGGAGAAGGCCATGCGCAAACTTGCCAGCATCCAGACGGTAAATGCCGTCGAGCCCATCCTCAACGCCGACGCCATCGAGAAGATCCGCGTCCTCGGCTGGTGGGTCGTCGTCAAGAAGGGGGAGCACCAGCCCGGCGACAGGGTTGTCTACTGTGAGATCGACTCCCTCTTGCCCGAGCGGCCGGAGTTCGAGTTCCTGCGCCCCAGCAGTTTCAAGCCGGCCCAGACGGACGCGACCGGCTCCACCGTCCTGCCGGCCGGCTTTCGCATCAAGACTGTGAAACTCCGCGGGCAGGTATCGCAGGGCATCTGCTTCCCGCTGTCCATCCTGCCGTCCGGCGCTCCGACTGGCGAGGGGACCGACGTCACCGAGTTGCTCGGCATTCTGAAGTGGGAGCCGCCGGTGCCGGTCGGCATGGGCGGAAAAGTAAAGGGCGGCTTCCCAGGTTTCCTGCCGAAGACCGACGAGACCCGCGTCCAGGTGTTGGAGCCGGTGCTGCAGCGGCACCGCGGCAAGACCTTCTACGTGACTGAGAAACTGGACGGCACGTCGTTCACGGCGTTCCTGCGTCAGGGCGAGTTCGGCATCTGCAGCCGCAATCTGTGGATGGACGAGGCCGACGAATCGAATGTCGTGGTGCGCGTCACGCGCGGGCTGAAACTGGAGGCGAAATTGAAAAAGGCCCGTGAACGTCTTGGGTTCGACCTCGCGCTCCAGGCCGAGGTGATCGGTCCAGGCATCCAGAAGAACAAGTATGCCCTGCCCGCCGTTACCCTCCGGGTGTTTAACGTACTGAACGTGGACGCCTACCGACTGCTGGACCACGGGGCCATGTTGGCGGTGCTGGCCGACCTGCAACTCGACCCGGTTCCGCAACTCGGGACGCTGGTACTCAACCACACGGTAGACGAACTGGTCGTCTTCGCCGAAGGGACGAGCGTGCTCAACCCGAAGGTTCAGCGGGAAGGCGTGGTGCTGCGCCCACTCGTGGAGGAACATGACGAGGACATCGGCGGCCGACTCAGTTTCAAGGCCATCAACCCGAAGTTCCTGCTGAAGTACGACGAATAGGGTGTGTGCAATGACAAGTCCGGCAACCCGACGATGCAGAGGCAAACGACGTTTTGTTTGTAGTTCCGCCTTTAGGCGGCTTCACGTCTAACCGCCTCAGGAGTGTTGCTAACCAAGTTCGGTAGTCAGAGCCCGAGCGCCAGCGAGGGCCGTAGCAGACTTCCACGTAGCGGTCCGCTACCCCCCTCGCTGGCGCTCGGGCTCTGACCAGAGACGCTTACCGCTCTTGCTGGTCAACACTCATGAGGCGGTCAGCGGTCAGACGTGAAGCCGCCTAAAGGCGGAACTACAAACAAAACGTCGTTTGCCTCTGCACTAAACGGGATCACCGAAGGCCGTAGAGTTCGCTGATCGACCGCCCTGTGGTGAGCGGGAGCGGCCGCCCGGTGACGTCCTGGTAATGCGTGCCAGGATCCACACCGAGGGAGGCGAACATGGTGGCGGCCACGTCCCAGGGGCCGACCGGCGGCGTCCGCGGATAGGCCGCGATGCGGTCGGAACCACCGACCACGCCGCCGCCTGTGACGCCAGCGCCGGCCATCACCAGCGAGTACACCGCAGCCCAGTGTTTGCGGCCCGGCGACGATCCCGCAAACCGCGTTTCCAGCGCCACCCGCGGCTCCCGACCGAACTCGCCCATGCAGACCACGAGTGTCTCGTCGAGGAGCCCGCGTTGCTCCAGGTCCAGCAACAGGGCGGAAAAACTCTGGTCGAAGCGTGGCAGCAAATGGTCCCTTAATGCCTCGAAAATATCGTTGTGCGTGTCCCAGCCGTACCAGTCGGTCTGTCCTGGCTCGCGGTCCTGGCCACGGTTCGTGTGGTTCCAGACGACCGTGATCCACGGCACGCCCGCCTCGACCAGTCGCCGGGCTAACAGACACGCTTGCCCCGAGCGGTTGCGGCCGTAGCGGTCGCGCACGGCGCGCGGCTCCTGGTTCAGGTCGAACGCCCGCCGAAACTCTGGCGCGGACAACAGTTCGTAGGCGCGCCGATAGACCGTGTCCATGTCCAGCAAGGGCCGCTCCTGTCCGAGTCGCCTGCGGTAACCCTCGAGCGATTGCAGCAAGGAGCGCCGGGCTTCGGTACGCACGGGCGGCAGTTCCGCCAGCGGGTCCAGGCCACGGAGAGCGACCGGTTCCGCGCTCGCGTCGCCGACCAACAGCGGCTCACAACCGCGGCCGAGGAAGCCCGCGTACTGGCCGGGGGCGGTCTGTTCGGGGACCAGCGCCGGGCCGTTGACGTGGACTGCCGTGTACGGGTGGCGCGTGGCGGGGCGGACCCGATGCAGCAGCGCGCCGTAGGTGGGCTGATCGGTCGGTTGCGGCGGCGGGTTCCCCGACTTGCGCGCATGAAAATGTCCCGTCAAGGCCAGATAGGTGGCCGAGCCGTGGTCGAGATCGTCATGCGAGACGTTGCGCACGATGCTGTACAAGTGGGCCAAGCGGGCGAGACGCGGCAAGTGTTCGCAAACGAGGGTGCCGGGTACGGCCGTTCGGATTGGGCGAAAGTCGCCCCGAATCTCGACGGGGGCCTCTGGCTTCGGATCCCAGGTGTCGAGTTGGCTCTGGCCGCCACTGGTGTAGACCAGGATGACGGAGCGGGCGCGGCCGAAACCGGCTCTGCGCTGCGGTGCAACCGGCGATGCCGCGAGCGAGCGCGGCGACCACGCGGCGAGCCCCAGTCCTGCCAGCCCGCCGAGGCGCAGCCACTCGCGCCGGGTGATCGAGCCGCTGGCGGATTGCCGATCGCAGACGAAGCGCAGCATGCGATGCTCCTGAGAACGTCGTTGAGATGAGCATACCCATGGCAAGGAGGAGTCGTCAAGCACCGGAGTGAGGCACCTGCCTGATGCCTCTTCCGTCATGGTGTTCATCTTTTGCAGTTGCGCCCTTTCTCCGCGACAAACAACTACCGCGTGAGGTTTGCTTCAATCACCCGCTCCACGATGATCACGTCGCGCCAGACACCCTCCAACTGACCGTGCTTCTCGTAGGTGCCCACCTCGCGAAACCCCAACGACCGTAGCAGCGCCCGACTCGCCACGTTCTCCGGAAAGACTCGTGACAACAACTTCCAGAAGCCCGCCGCCTCCGCTGCGTCAAGTAGCGCTTGCAGAGCGACCTTCCCGGCGCCGCGACCGCGCCAGCGCCGGCCGACGTAGACCGAACACTCCGCAATGCCCGCATAGCACGCGCGCGGCCGATATGTCGAGGTCGAGCCGAAGGCGACCACCTCACCATCCTGCTCCACAACGATGATGGGATGCGTCCCATCAAACCAGGCCCGCACCTCCTCGGCCGACCGCGGCCGTGTCTCGAAGGTAGCCGTGCGATCCTCGATGCCCTCGTTGTAAATGCGGGCGATGGCGGCCGCATCGTCGGGCGCGGCGGCGCGTGTCTGCATGGCGGAAGCCCTCGATGCAGCTGGAGCGTTTTTCCCTTCCCACTTATCTGTAAAAATGTCTACATAACATCATAAGCACTTCTATGACAGGCTCTTGGGGACAAATCGTAAAGTGTACTCTTGACCACTAAGAGAAAGTCGGGTAAGCTCTTTTTGACATCTCGGGGATGTCGGCGCCGAGGCCGCCCAGGCTGGGACATTTGGGGGCGGCCTCGGTTTGCTTTTTCCTCAAACGAGCAGCGGCCGCATCTCTCCCGCCAGGAACACTGACCCCGTCACGCAGATCAAATCGTCCGGACCCGCCGCGGCGCGAGCGCTGCGCAGGGCCTCCTCGGGATGATCGCACAAGGTACAAGGGAGATCGGCAACGTCGCGCACTAGCTCCGCCAGGCGCTGCGGCGGGACCGCGCGAGGGTTGCTCACGAAGCGTGTCAGATAAACGTGGGCGAAGTGCGGCGCGAACAGGCGCAGCATCCCGGCGAGATCCTTGTCGGCGCTGCCGGCAAACACCAGCAAGCGCCGCGCCGATCCTTGCAGCGGAAACGACTCGCGCAACGTATCCACTAGCGCCTGCGCCGATGCCAGGTTGTGGGCACAGTCGAGGACCACCAACGGCCGCCGCGCGACCACTTCCAGGCGTGCCGGCCACTGCACTTCTGCCAGCGCCGCCACAGCCGCATCGGGGATGTGCAGGCCCGCCGCGCGCAACTCTTCAACCGTGGCGACCGCGACGGCTGCGTTCGCCGCCTGATGCTCGCCCAGCAGCCCCAGTTCCATCGCCGGCCAGGTGTGGCGTGCCGTTATGACGCGCACGCGCGGCAACTGTTCCGTCTCCGCCGTGACGCGGCCCGGCTCGTGCGTGAAATGAAAATCGACGCCCAGCTGCCGCAGCGGGGAGGATCGCCGGCGGCAAACCTCTTCAATCACCGCGCGCGGCTCCGGAAGACGAACGCCGCTGACCGTGGGGCGACCCGACTTGACGATGCCAGCCTTCTCGCGCGCGATGCTGGCGAGGGTACTACCGAGCTGCGGTTGATGATCGTAACTGATGCTCGTGATGACGGCGACCAGCGGCCGGCAGACATTGGTGGCGTCGAAACGGCCGCCCAGGCCCACCTCCAACACGACGGCCTCGGCGCGGCGGCGGACGAAGTGCAGCAGGCCCAGCGCCGTCACGATCTCGAAAAACGTCACACCCACCGACCCGGCGGGCCGTCGCGCGTCCAGCGCCTCGACCGCCGGCTTGACGTCCTCCATCAGCGCCGTCAGCTCTGCGGCGCTGATCGGCACGCCATCGAGTTGGATGCGCTCCTCGACGCGGCAGAGGTGCGGCGAGGTGTACAGGCCGGTGCGATAGCCGGCGCGGCGGAGAATGGCTGCCAGCATCGCCGACGTCGATCCCTTGCCCTTGCTCCCGGCGACGTGGACGACGCGCAGATACTGCTGCGGATCGCCCAGGCGCGCCAGCAGACTCCGCATCCGGTCGAGCTTGAGATCGCTCGGCTTGGGCGAGCGCTGCTCGTAGTTCACGCGGTCGAACCAGAAACGAAGTGCCTGCTCGTACGTCATGAGTCGGTGGCCAGTCGAGAGTAACGAGTACGAAGTACAGAGTACGGAGCAAGAAACGCTTGCCTTCCTCGTACTCCGTACTTTGTACTCGGTACTCTGTACTTCGTACTCGTCACCCGTCGCCGGTGATTCGCTTCAACTGCTGCAAGATCTCTTCGAGGCGACGCCGCCAGGCGTCGGGTTGACACAGCAGTTCCTTCGCAAGGACGAAGTTCGCCCCCGCTTCGAGACCCGTTTTGATGTCCTCCGCCTCAGCTCCGCCGCTGAACAGGGCGATCGGCAGACCGGCGTGTTCCGGAGCGGCCCGCAGTTTGCGACACAGCTCGATACCGTCCATGCCAGGCAGGTGAATGTCGAGCAGCACCAACTCGGGCCGATGCTCTTGCAGATACGCCCACGCCTCCTCGGCACGGGTGACCCACTCCAGGCTGTGGCCAGCGTGCTTCGCCAACCGCTGCACAATGCGGCCGACCTCGTCCATGTCTTCCACCAGCAGCAGACGCGGCCCATTTTCTGAGGGGCGAGGGGCGAGGGGCGAGGGGCGAGGGGCGACCGGTGGAGGTTGAGGAGGGGCCTGCCTTTCGTGTTGGCGACGCTCGACGCGCTTCCCGTTTTCCGCTTCCCGCTTGCTTCCCGCGCCCCGCGTTCCGCGGAGGGCGCGCGGCAGCGTGAAGTAAAAGGTGGCGCCCTTGTCGGGTTCGGACTCGACCCAGATGCGCCCCTCATGGGCCTCGACGATCCGTTTGCAGATCGTCAGGCCGGCGCCGGTGCCCTCGTACTCGCCCTCGCGATGGAGCCGGCGGAAGGGGTCGAAGATCTGCTTGTGGTGGGCCGGATCGATGCCGATGCCGTTGTCGCGCACATACAGGATCGCGAATTCTGGACCAACGGCACCACCGTTCGCCCCGTTCTGCTGGTCTCCCTGGCGCAACTCGCCAATGACGATGCGGGGAGTAGGGTTTTGATTGTATTTCAGGCCGTTGGCGACCAGATTGGCCAGCAGTTGCGTGACGCGCTCGGAGTCGCCGCGAATGGCCGGCAACGACCCCTCGGTCAGGACGGTGGCCCGCTTGTCGCTGATCGTGGTGCCCAGGAGAGTGCGCACCGCGGCGACCACTTGCATCAGGTCGAACGGCCGCGGTGCCGTCGTGATGCGTCCGGCCCGCGAAAGTGTCCGCAGTTCCTCGATCATCCGGCGCAGGCGGCGGCTCGCGCGCCGCAGATGCGTCACGTACTCGAACCCGTCGGCCCCCAACTTGCCGGAGAACTCCTCGGCGAGGGAGTTGCTGGTGGCGTCGATCGTCAACAAGCCAGCCCGGAGGTCGTGCGAAATCACGCTCGTGAAGTCGTCCAGTTCCTTGTTGATCCGGCGCAGATCGACGTTGGCGCGCTCCAGTTCGTCGCGGCGACGACGCAGCTCATCGGCCAGGCGGTTGCGTTCGGTCACGTCCTGGGCGACGCTGCGCGAGCGGACAAAATGCCCCTGCTCGTCCTGCACCGGCACGCTGCGAATCCACACGTCAATGACGGTCCCGTCGTGTTTGAGCCAGCGCGTCTCGACCTCGCCTTGCTGCTGATACGCGCCGGTGTCCTTGAGGTAGTGCTCGCGACTCTCCGGCGGCAGCAGGCGCGTGTACAGCTGCTGATGCAACTCCTCACGGGCGTAGCCCAGGATCTGGCAGAGCGTTTCGTTGAAGGTGACGAGGCGGCCGGCATCGTCGAGGCTGAAGTACATGACCGGGGCGTGATGATACAGGTCGAAGTAGCTTTGCTGGAGGCGCTTGAGATCCTGATTGATGCGCACGAGTTGCTCGTTGGTCCGGGCGAGTTCGTCGCTGCGCCGCCGCAATTCGCGTTCCGCGCGTACGCGATCGGTAATATCCACAAAGAAGCAGCGAAAGTGCAGGGGCGTGCCGTCGTCGCCGTAGCGCGTGAGGACGTCCATCTGCACGTGCCGGACGCGCGGCGACACCTCCTCGGAGGGTGTGGTTTCCTGCGGGATGCCGGTGGCGGTTTCGGCGTTTGCCGGCAGCGCCCGACAAAGGACGCGGAAGGTGATGTTGTGGGCTTCGCCCGTTTCCAGCGCCTCGCGGAAGACTTGAGGCAGTGGCGCGAAATCCTCGGCGGGGACCAATTCGGCGAAGGGACGGCCGTTGAGGTCGGCCAGGGAATGGCCCAGGAAATGCTTCAGGGCCGGCGTGGCGGTGATCCAGAACAGGTTTGGCGTGAGGCGCGCGACCATGTTGCGACTGGAGCCGCTGCCGCGCTGGATGATGGTGCGGCTCTTATCGCCCTCGGCACGGTTGACTTGCCCGCGCAGGGATTCCAGGGAATCTCGCTGCTGGATGAGGTCGGCGAGGGCCTTGTGATGGCTGGTGCAGAGAGCTTCGAGTTGATCGGCGAAGGGGCCAAGCAGGCGTAGCAGTTCCGGCGTCGCGAGGGGGTGAGCGGCGGGATGTTTGCGAAAGGCGGCGAGTTGGTCGCCGATCTCGGCGAGAGCACGGCGGTAGCGGCGGCGCGCCGCCCAGGCGGCGAGCAGCAGGGCGAGCCATACCAGGCCAGCGACGAGCAGGAGGTTATCCCAGGCGTCGCGGAGTGCGTCCAGGCCGGGCCCGCTGCGGACAGCCAGGAATACCGCGAACGGCGCCGTCAGCAGAAGCGTCCCGGCCGCGCTCCAGATCCAGGCACGTCGCGACAGGATGAGCATGGTCGATGGTCCGTGGTCTTGGGAGGAATTACCTCACACCCCACTATACTACGCAGGTGGGGCGCTTACCACGGACTCGATTACCGGCCGCTTGCGGCTTCGCGAAGAACGCGAAGCCGCAAGCGGCCAGAACACCTCAGCCGCCCTGGACCGGCAGGCACACTTGCTCCAAGAGTTTCTCACAACGCTCCTGGAGCAGGTCGGCCAGGTTGGGGAGCGGTTGACCGGCCGGCAGTGTCTCGCCGAGAGCGGCCAGGAAACGCGGGAAGCCGTACAGCGCAGCGAAACTCTCCAGGCTGACCGCCTCCAGACGCGCGTGACGGTTGCGCCTCGCCGCGTCTTGCCAGAGCGTTTTGCTCTTGCCCGTCAGCGACAGGTCGTCCTCCGGCCGCAGCAGAATCAGGTGATCGATGACCGACGGCGTCGCCTCCAACGAGGCGAGTTTGGTCTCCAGGTCGCGCGGCTTGCCGGCGCCGCGGCCGAGGAAAAGGCCGATACCGACCTTCCACGGCTGGCCGTCCTTGCACACCCAATGTGCGATTGTCACGACCCCATAAGTAGGATGATCGCCGAATGTCAGTTCGCCGACGACGTGCTGTAGCCGCCACGGGCCGACCTTGACGCCATGCTCGTGACAGATCTGCAGGAAGGATCCCAGGCCCGCCTGCAGTTCACGCGTGGCGCCGGTCAGGGCGCCCTCCGGCTCCAGCTTGCGGCGTGCCGTGCGCAGCTCCTGCTCCCACAACTCGCCGAGGTTGGCCCGCGGGGCCTCGACGGCTGGCAGCGAAGAGACAGGCGACTGACGCTCCGCTGTCACTGTGACCGGCGCCGGCGTGGTCGCAACAGGCGTCGCCGGCGTTTCCACGATCACCACCGACTTCACCTGGGGCGGCGCTGCCGGCGCCGGCAACGTGCGCACCTCGGGCAGCACCGCAGGAGCTTCCGGCGCTGGGGTGGGAAGCACTTCCGCCGTGGTAATCGGGCTCGCGGCCTCGCCGTAGACGAGATGGTCGAAGAGATGGCGGAATTGCTGGAGCATGTCGCGCAGGGTCGGCTCGGTGCGGGCAACGCGGCTGACCTGCTCCTCGGTGAACGGGAAAATCGCTGACAACTCACTGGCCTCCGGCACTTCCTCCAGGCACGACCGCAGCCGCGCTTCGACCACGCGCCGCACGAGTTCCGGCGGCGGCGCTTCGAGCCGTAGCGCCTTGATGGTGCCGTGGCCGGGCACATGAACCGGATTATTTAAGCGATCCTGAATATAGCCATCCAGCGACGGTACGAAGCGGTTCCACAGGCCGCGCTCAGCAAAGACGAGAAAACAGATACCGTCGATCTGGTGCATCGTCTGGACGATGCCGGCGAAGAACGCCTCGGCGACGCGATGGCCGTCGTCGGCGCGGCGTGCGAGCAGCAAATCTTCGAGCTGATCGAAGGCGACCACGACCGGGATTTTCAGGCCGAGGAAGACCTCCATCAGCACCTTGAACAGCGCCAGCACGAGATCCTGCCGGCTGGGCCGCACCTTGAAGTCCAGTTCCGCGAAGCCGTAGGTCAGGAAGTTCGCCAGTTCGCTCTCATCGCCCAGGAGGGCGGCGCGCGCGAAGCCCTGATGGATGTAGCGCCGCATCAGGCCGGCGGTGTTGTGGGCCTCCGTGCGTTCGACGTGGCGGGCGACGACCTCATAGGCGCTCTCGAACGCGACGCCGCTTTCCGTGCAGACACGGCGCAGACCACCCTGCGGCAGCGAGCGTGTCAGGCTGTCGATCAGCCATTGCGTCCGCTCTTGTGCCTGGGACGTTCCCAGGCCGAGTCGCCGCGCCCAGCGCGCCAGAGCGGGGGCCGGGAACAGGTTGAACTGCTCGTCGGGCGGCAGGGCCGCAAGGCCCTTCTGGAGTAGCCGTCGTGTCAGTTCCTCGCTGACGAACTCCAGCGGCCGCGCCCCCTTCTGCCGGCCGCCGCCGAGGAGTGTGTCGATCACCTGAAACAGCAGATATTCGAGAAATTCGCTATCCTTTTGGTAGACGCCCGGGGTGACGAGCATCTGCCAGCCGTCTTCCTGACCGTGCTTGATGGAGTGCAGCAAATGCGTCTTGCCGGCGCCCTTGTTGCCGAGGATCGGCACAATCTCGGAGTGCGTGGTCGGATCGTAGCGATACAGGTCCACCACGCCGAACAATTGCTGCCGCTGCAACGCGAACAGCTCGGTGACGTGATAACGAGCGCAGACCTCGTCATCGGGATTGCGGGCGAAGTAGTTACGGAAGGGGTTGCCGGCCCGGCGAAAGACTTCCAGGGCCCGCTCCTGCAGCGATGGCGTCACCGCCAGGGTCATGGGGAACCTCCTTGCAGGAGTGGTGGGTGGTGAGTGGTGAGTGGTGAGTGAAGAACAGCCATTTTCTTGTCTTCACTCACCACGCACCACTCACCACTCACCACTACTCAGATTTCCACGAACGGCCCGCCGCGGTACGGGTGGCCGCCCGGACACATCGGACTATTCAACGGCGAATAGTGGTAATGAAGCACGGGATCGAGGAACCGCTCCGGCGTCGCCAGTTCGTCGCGCACGAAGAAGGCGTTGACGCCGGTGGAGTCCGTCGCGACGAGGGTATAGCCTTTCTTGCGGCCCAGCGCGACCAGCGACGCGAGACTGGCCCCGTAGTAGCTTGTCTGGTCCCAGCGATGTTGCGGGTTCTCGCGCATCACCCATTTTGTCGTCGGTTCGTGGGCGGCGTTGTACTCGATCACGACCAGACGCGGCCGCCAGGACTCGACCGCCGCCCACACCCAGTAATCGTTGCCGTCGATGTCGATTGACAGCACGTCGAAGTCGCGCGGCACCTTGTTCGCCTGCAGCAGTTCCTCGATGTTCGTCGAGGCGACCGTGGCGTGGACGCAGCGCACGCCGGCACGACCGCGATAGCGCTCGGCGAGGGCGACGAAATGACCATCGTCCGCCTCGCAGAATACTCCCCTCCATTGCTCCTCAAGAACGAGGCGGGCACAGTTGCATTCGCGCCCCGACTCGACGCCGACCTCGACAAAGACGGCGTTCAGCACACCGATACGGGCGAGGATTTCCTGGATAATGCCGTCCTCACCATTCTGGGAGTAAACACGTCGCTCATAGGCGCGCAGGTCGCCAGCCGCGCGCCAGCGCCGCCGCTGTTCTTGTTGGAGCAAGCGCTGCAGGTGCTCGCGCAGCCCGCCGGCCCGCACCAGCCACAGGGCGCCGCGCGCCGCCGACGCCAGGCTCCGCATCACGCTCATGGTGTCCCTCCGTGAGTCGCTTCTCAGGCCGGCGAGCGGGGGGGCGTAAGCCCCCCGGTGGAGAACGCTTACTCCACCGGGGGGCTTACGCCCCCCCGCTCGCCAAGGTCGTCAGCGCAGGCTCGCATAATAATCCACCTCGTGCCCAATCAAGAGCGCGTAAGGCGGTTCGGGCAGGTCATAGAGGGGGCCGGTCCACGGATGCAAGTAGATGCGGCCCTCGTCATGGAGGCGGCGCAACCCATCATGGAACTGGCCAATGGTGAGCCTGGGATACGCCTGACGGACGGCATGAAATAGTTCCGGCAACGGGCAATCCTGCGAGGCGCCCGCCTGCCGCTGTCCCAGGTGCGCCAGTGCCGCCGTCTCCCACGTCGCAGCCCCGTTGGTCCCCGGAGGCGTGCCGTTTGCCTGGCCATTTCCCTGCCGGGCGACCTGCTGCAGGATGGTCGCGGCCATTGCCTTGAACGCCTCCAGGCTGCTCTGCGCCTGCCGGGCCGCCGTCACCAACTCGCTAAGTTGTGCCTGCCGCGACTCCAGGGCACGGACGAGATCTTCGAGCACCTGCCGCGGGTTCGCCTGTGTGAGCAGGTAGGCCAGTCCCTTCTCGGTGATGGCACACATTTCCTGGACGGCTTTGCCGCGGTTCTCGGTGCGGACCACCTTCACGAATTGCTCGTCCTTGCAGCGCTGGGCCGCCGGGCGCGCGGCGGGCGTGGCGGGGAACAGGCCGGGGACGGACTTGCTCGCGTACAGGGGAACGCCGGCGGGGTCGGCGACGGCGCGACTCAGGGCGTCCAGCAAGAGTTGTGTGGTGCGATCGGCCATGAACCCTCCTTGGCTTGGCCCCTGGGGACTGTGGTCGAGGCGTCCTGTCCTGGTTTCCTGTGCCGCCCTATTATCCGCGCCTCCGCAAATGATGCAAGGTCAGGAAAAAGTCCTTTCCGTGTTCGCCCATCCTCTCTAATATCTCCGCACAGTCGCCGTAAACTTTGCCATCGCGCCGCCCGAGGATGGCGCCCGCCTCACCCGGCGCCGCAACAGCAAAGCACACACTCTGACGGGAGATGGCCATGCGTACGTCGTTTCGCTCTTCGGGCCTGCCGTTCCTGACGGCAGGCATCCTGGTGTTCGCCTTCACGGGCACCTTCCACGCCCAGGAGGGAGTCGGCAACGGGGACCGCAAGCCGCAGGACAAGATGCTTCGCGATGCCCTGCGCACCGTCATCAACCGCGGCGCCGACCTCTACAACCAGAACCGCGATTATCTGGGCTGCTACCGCCTCTACCACGGCGCCCTGCTCGCGGTGCGGCCACTGCTCGAGCAGTACCCCGACCTGCAAGCAGTCATTGACGCAGGGGTGCAGAAGGCCGAAATGGTTCCCGTGCCCTGGCAGCGGGCTTTTGCGCTCCGTGAAGTCCTCGATCGGGTCCGTGAACGGCTCGGCGGCGCACCAGCCGTCACCGACGACAAAAAAGGGGACGACAAGGGCAAGACCGACAAGGACAAGGGCAAGACCGACAAGAAGGGCGCCGAGAAATTGCCGGCGCCTCCCAGGCTCTCCGGCAAGGTCACGATCAAGGGCGAACCCTTGACGAGCGGGTACGTGACCCTGATTGCTGCGGACCAGCAGCGCTTTAGCGCGTCGATCCGGCCGGATGGTACTTACACGTTCCGCAGCGCGTCCTTGAAGCCGGGGCGCTATCGCGTCCTGGTGGAGGAGAGCCCGGGCGAGAAGGCGCGTCAGATCATTCCGCAGGAGTTTCGCGACGCTGCGACCTCCTCCTTGATGGTGGAGCTGGAGAAGGGCACGACCATCCACGATATCAATATCCGGGTGGAATAGGCGAACGGCCGGCGTAAGCCGGCTGGTACTGGCCCACCAGCCAGCGTAAGCTGGCCGTTCGCCAGTTTTGTCCGCCCGCTCTCGAAGCGAACGCTCCTGCTCTGCTCGATCGTCGTGGGCCGCCCAGATGCGGCGGCCCACAGTGTTTCCGGAGGCCGTGTGGCGGAGCAGCCCCAGGGGCCGCTTCTCGCGCGGTCGCGCTCTCGATACAACAGGGGCGAGCGGAAGACGCTTCCGACAATCGAGAGACAAGCACGAGGGGAATTATCCATGCAATTGTTCGGACATCACATCGCGGTGGAGATCTTCGACTATGAGTTCTCCCCGCAAACGACGCTCGAGCACGTGATGGCGTTCGGCATCATGGGAGTGGTGCTGGCGCTGATGGGATACGGAGCCTACGCGGCGGTCCGGGATTTCCGCCGCTGGCGGCGCCGGGAGCGGCAACAGCCGCTCGCGCCGCAAAACTAACAAGAGGCGAGGTCAGCTCCCGCCGAGAGTTGACCTCGCCTCTTTGCCAGGAGCGTCGTTTTTCGTGAAGCCCCAAGGCACTCAGGGGCAACAAGCGCGCTATTTCTTCTTGGGAACCAGTTCGATGTTGATGGTGTTATCTCCGACCTTGACCTCGACCTCGGCCTCTTTCGGTGCCAGACCCATGTACTTGGGCGGCGGCGGATCGACGTTCGGCACCTCGCTGGGTTTTACTTGGGGAGGAGTGTACGAGACGCGATGACGACCCACAAGCGCACCGTCCCCTGGGCTGTGGGTTTGGAGAGTGAAGGAGCCATCCGATTTCACGTCGCCTTGGGCTGGCTTGCCCGGGTTCTTCTCCCCGACTGGGCTGAAGATGAGCGAGCCTCCCTCGACGGTGTTTCCCTTGTACGTCACCTTGCCCGACACGGGAGCAACTGCTGGTCCGCCGCCACAGCCCACGAGTGCCGCCGAGACTGTCAGGGAGAGAATGGCGCCTTGCCAGGGCAACAACCAGCGGCGGTCGGCTGTGCAACCGTTCTTTGTCATGTTCTTCCTCGAAACGCCCGGAAAGGAGGGAGAGACAGACGCTCCCCCTTCAGCCGGAATTCATCGAGCAGGGTTGTCAGAGGCTTGTATCGGAGGAGAGACGCTGTAAGTCGAGCCGGACCTGTGAACGTGTCCGACTCGACTCGCAGCATCTCCTTCAGCGGGGCGGTCTGGGTGGCACCGCCAACTTCATTCTTCTTCGGAAGCGAGGGAGTTGAATCCACGGGTTGTTACCCGTGGATTCAACTCCCTCGCGATGGACTGCTTCAAGCAAACACCTGAAATGCCGGGCGAGAGCGATTTCAGAAGTTCGTCAGGGAGACGGGTTCCCTGCCATTGCGGGTGCCAGCGGCCTGGTAAACCGGGCCGGCGACCCCCTCGGAAATGAAACGCACCGAGCCATCGGCGAAGACGAAATTAGCGCCGTTGGTGTGTTGACTGCCGAAGCAGCGGTCCGCGTTGGCCCCGGTCTTCAGATTGAGGGGATAGTTGACGTCCATCAGACGGAAGTAGTTGTGTTGGGCGCCCTGTCCCTGGTGCGACGGATTGCCGCCTGCCCAGATCGGAATCCAGCCCCCATTGCTTTCGAGGTAGTTGTTGAGGTTGGCCGTCACCTCGCCCACAATGACCGTGTTACTCGTGCCGTCCGAGATCTGGGTGATGCTGGTGGTCCAGGTCTGGTTGTTGTTGTTCGACTGCCGCAGGATCCCGTTCATCGTACCGCCGTTGGGATTCGTCCAACTCGCCCAGTTGCCGCCACTGGTGTCGCTGCCCATGCAGGCGAGATAATTCGTCTTGGCCATCCCGTTGTCATTGTTCTTGTTCCACACATCGGAGGGGCACATGAAGAGTTGAATGACAGTCGTGGCCGCGCCGCCGCCTGCGGTGGTGTTGACGATGCAGCCGCCAGGAGTGCCGCCAGTCGAACGTGTTCAGACCACCGCCGGGAATGAACAGCAAGAACGTGGTCCCTTGCCCGGCCATCAGCAGGTCGTAAAGGGGCTTTTGATCCATGTACGGCAGGATCGCGCACATCCAGCCCCAGTTGCGATTGTCGTCGTTGTATTGACCGACGGGAAACGCCTTGTAGGTATCGTGGTAACTATGCAAGGCCAGGCAGATTTGCTTGAGGTTGTTCTGACAGGTGCTGCGGGCGGCGGCCTGGCGCACCTGCTGGACGGCGGGGACAAGTAGACCAATCAAGATGGCGATGATCGCAATCACGACCAACAACTCGATCAGGGTAAAGCCGACGCGACGTTTGTTCGGCGGGAGAGACACCTTGACCATTTCACCAGCTCCAAAAAAAAGGAAAAAAGAGGAGAGGACAACGTAGTAATTTAGCATGTTCGGGCGTTCAGACTGAAACAGCCTCCCCATCCCGACAGAAGACGACCTTGAAGGCGTAACTCAACGAATCCTGTTTGGCTCCTCGTGGTTCCAGATCCTCCGGGAAGAGGTGACCCAGAGCCGGCGAGTTGGCTGGAGAAGAGACTCAAAGAATACTTGGCTTTTGTCCATCGTGGAGAGTTAAAGTGCGCCAAAGACCGGAATATGCGCCAACGACTACGACATCAGTAACTATTAATGAGTATAAGCACCCAGGGATGAGAATTCAATGAAAAAATGCCAAAAGTTCGGCACTTCGGCACTTTGGGATAGCGAGAGGGGACGCAGTGAAGTGAGAGGGCATCAGGGCGTTGCCCGCTGTTGGTGCCAGGCGGCGCGGGGCTGGTCGCGCTGCTGGCGGTAGTGTTGCGCGAGATACTGGTGGACTTGCACCAGCCCGGGCTTGATCCGCACCGCCATTTCCAGAGCTTGCACGAACCCCGCACGGTTGCCCAGCGCTTTCTCGCACTCGGCCAGCACCAGCCAGTCGTCGGGATGGCGGCGCAAGCCCACGAGCTCCTGCAAGGCGGCCCGAGCCTCCTTGGGCTGGTTGCGTTTGAGGCGTTCCCCAGCGAGCACGAAGAGGGCCGCACAGCGGTCCACTCCCGTCGTTTCCGGGTGCCGCAGAGCGCTTTCCGCAAGCGGCAGAGCCTGCTTCTGTTCCATCTCGAAATACAGGCGGCTAAGTTTGGCTTCGAGCACAGGATCCGGCAAACCGGCGGCATGGGCTGCGGCCATTCGCTGAAGGGCCTGGCTGCGGTACGCCGCTGCTCGGGCGGGCTGCTTTTCCTCCTTGGCCGCGTGCAGAAAGGCCAGTCCGAGGGACCGTTCCCTGTCCACCTCGCCGAGCCGAGGATCGTGCAGAAACGGCCGGAGCGTCCCAGCTGCGAGCCCCAACGCAGCTGGCTCCGGCTGGTCCTTCGGAAGCCTGTCGTGAACCGCGATGCGGTGATGGGTGAAGGAGACGTGCGGCACGTCCGTCGGCGCACTCGGCATGTGGCACTGGACACAGTCGTTGTCGGGGCTCTCGCGCCGCCGGCGTTCGTGCGGCACCGTACAGCGCTCCGGCTGATGGCAGCGCACGCAAATGGCCCGGTGATGCGCGACGCGCTCGTCCGGGCGCGGAAACGCATGCGGGTTGTGGCAGGTCGTGCAGGTCAGCGTCCTGGATTCCTTGTAGCAGCGACTGAGGTGCATCTGCTCCACGTGCCCGACCACGGTCATCAGCTTGCTGTCCACTTCGAGCCCGTAATCCTGCCGAAAGTCTTGCAGCGGCAGGCCGGGACGATAATCCGTCATGCTGCGGCCGCGGCCCAGCACCGTGGCCGCGCTGTGCAAGTGGCACTGCTGACAAACCGCCTCGGCCAGCTCGCGCGGCAGGTGTTTGGGATTGACGATTGTGTAATCGACGTCCCTGGGCTGGTTGTCCGGCCCGTTCGGGTGCCCCCGGTGCTGCTCGACGTGCAGCGAGCCGGGGCCGTGGCAGCGCTCGCAACCAATGGCCGCTTCCTTGATCGTTATTCGATGCAGGCTTTTGCCGACCGCTTGCGCGCGCCCCGCATGGCAGACCAGGCAGCCCTCGCCGATGCCGCGCTCAAATCCCTGATGGTTGGCCTGGTCGTAGCCGGGCGACATGCCCCACTCCTTGCGCGACGCGTACCACGTCACCGGCGATTCCACCAGAAAGCCCTCCGCCTCGGCCACGTAGGTGCGCGCGTGCCGTCCCGAGCCGACGACGTACCGAAGCGGATACTCCGACAGCACGACCTCCTCGCGACCGCCGCTCAGCAGCAGCTCGCGGTGCCAGAGTTGACCGTCCTTGCGTGTCACCTGGTAACGCCGCTTCGACAACACATGGTCGAAGACCGCATCGGCAGGCTCGCGCATCGGGTCGATCTCGGCCATCGAACAACCCATGCCGGTACGGCGGAACGAGGCCGTGCGGGCCTGATGGCAGGACTTGCAGCTTTCGCTGCCGACGTAGTGAGCCTCGGCCCCGGTATTTCGGAATGGGCTGGACGAGAGAGGAGGCAACGGGAACCTATCTGGCGGTACGGAAGGCCCCCGTGAGCCCCTGAGCCACAGCAGGCCGCTCGCTGTGAGAACAATGAACAGTAACCCTATCCCAACCAGCCAGCGACGGCCTCGCCAACGAGTGGCAGCGCGGACGACGGGAGCA
>WNGB01006778.1_pt1 | contig 18744 bp, 17 predicted proteins | sample 5400681 | NCBI WGS metagenome assembly WNGB01 (sample SAMN13153367, study PRJNA577476) | soil metagenome | isolation source: 115 cm soil or saprolite under grassland replicate 2 | place: USA:California | collected 2016-06-15
CGCTGACGCCGGGCCTCCCCACCGAAAGGAACAGCGATTCCTCTTGTATGATAACGCCGTCCTTCCAGGATTCCATTCCCTTGACCTGGTGACACGAGCCGGCCGGTTTGCACGCAGCCCTTCAGGGCTGCTACGCTCCGCCAGAATCGATCGGACGGCGACCCGCCGCCCCGGCGGATGAAGACGCGCGCAACAGACGCCGGCCCCGTTCCCCCCCGCGAGGGGCGAAGGATCGCAGTCAGCGGGACGGTCCAGGGCGTGGGCTTCCGGCCGTTCGTGTACCGGGTCGCCCGCGAGATCGGCGTCGCAGGCCGCGTCCGCAATGACGCCGCCGGCGTCACGATCGAAGCGTTCGGCCCCGCCGCCGCCCTCGACGCGTTCGTGGCCCGGCTGCGCGCCGATGCTCCGCCCGCGTCCGCGATCGACGAGCTGCGCGAGGAGCGGATCACGCCCGAGCCGGTGCAGGGCTTCGAGATCGCCCCGAGCGAGGGCGCCGCCGAGCGCCGCGCCGCGATTCCCCCGGACCTCGCCACCTGCGACGATTGCCGCCGCGAGGTGGCCGACCCCCTCGACCGCCGCCACCGCTATCCGTTCACGAACTGCACGAGCTGCGGCCCGCGCTTCACCATCGCCCTCGGCGCGCCCTACGACCGACCGGCCACGACGATGGCGGGCTTCCGGATGTGCCCGGCCTGCGCTCGCGAGTACGGCGACCCCCTCGACCGCCGCTTCCACGCGCAGCCGAACGCGTGCCCCGCCTGCGGTCCCCGCGTCGGACTCCTGAGCGCGGCCGGAGGCCCGGTCGATGCGGCCGACCCGATCGCCAGCCTCGGCGCGGCGCTGGCGCAGGGCCGGATCGCCGCGGTGAAGGGGATCGGCGGCTACCACCTCGCCTGCGACGCGACGTCGCCCGCCGCGGTGGGGACGCTCCGCGAGCGCAAGCGGCGCGAGGAGAAGCCGCTCGCGGTGATGGTGCGCGATCTCGAGGCCGCGCGCGGCCTCGCCCACCTCGGCGCGGCGGAGGAGGCGCTCCTCGCGTCGATCGAGCGGCCCGTCGTCCTCTGCCGGCGCAAGGATCCCTCGCCGCTCGCGCCGGAGATCGCGCCGGGGAGCCCGCTCGTCGGGCTCCTCCTCCCTTACACGCCGCTCCACCACCTTCTCCTCTCCGCGGCCGGCCGACCGCTCGTCATGACGAGCGGGAACCTCTCCGACGAGCCGATCGCGTTCGAGGACGACGACGCCCTCCGCCGGCTCGGCGGGATCGCCGACCTCTTCCTCGTCCACGATCGGCCCATCGCCTCGCGCTGCGACGACTCGGTGGCGCGGGTGGTCGCCGGGCGCCCGCTGGTGCTGCGGCGCGCGCGCGGGTTCGTGCCGCGCCCGGTGCGGCTCGCGCCCCGCTTCCGCCGCGCCGTCCTCGGCGTCGGGGCGCAGCTCAAGAACGCCTGCTGCCTCGCGCGCGGGGACGAGGCCGTGCTCGGGCCGCACGTCGGCGACCTCGACGGCCTCGAGACCTACGGCGCCTTCGAGGCGGCGGTGGCGCGCCTCGAGGCGTTCCTCGCGCTGCGTCCCGAGGCGATCGCCTGCGACCTCCACCCGCTCTACCTCTCGACCCGCTACGCGCGCGAGCGCGCCGCCGCGCTCGGCGTGCCCCTCGTCGAGGTGCAGCACCACCACGCCCACGCGGCGGCCGCGATGGCCGAGCACGGCCTGGATGGACCCGCGCTCGCGCTCGTCTGGGACGGGACCGGCCTCGGACCCGACGGTGCGGCGTGGGGCGGCGAGCTCCTCCTCGCCGAGCGCGGCCGCTTCGAGCGGCTCGCGACGTTCCGGCCGATCCCGCTCGCCGGCGGCGACCGCGCCATCCGCGAGCCGTGGCGCATCGCGCTCGCCGTCCTCGAGGACGCGCTCGGCGCGAACGCGCCGCTCGAGCGGTTCGAGGCGTTCCGCGCGGTGCCGGCGCACGAGATCGAGGTCGTGCGCCGCATGCTCGCGAGCGGCCTCAACAGCCCGCCCGCCCACGGCGCCGGGCGCACCTTCGACGCCGCCGCCGCTCCCGCTTCGAGGGCCAGGTCGCGATGGTCCTGGAGAGCGCCGCCGAGGGGCCTCCTCCTCCCCCCTACCCGTACGACGTCGACGCGTCCGCCGCCGTCGAGCAGCTCGATCTCCGCCCCGCGTGGCGCGCGCTCGCCGAGGACGTCCTCGCCGCGCGCCCGGTGGCCGGGATCGCCGCGCGCTTCCACGCGACGCTCGCCCGCGCCGGCGCGGAGCTCGTGCGCCGGGCCGCTCGCCGGGTGGGGACGCTGCCGGTCGTCCTCACGGGCGGCTGCCTGCAGAACGCCCGACTCGCCGAGGGGCTCCTGGGCGAGCTTTCGGGTGCTTTTCCGGTATACCTGCACGGGCAGGTTCCACCCGGTGACGGAGGCCTCGCGCTCGGCCAGGCGATCGTCGCCGACGCGACGCTCGGCTGACGGCGGAGGTGACGCGCATGTGTCTCGGTGTCCCAGGCAAGGTCCTCGCCATCGACGGGCTCAACGCGACCGTGGACTTCTTCGGCGTCCGGAAGGAGCTCCGGCTCGACATCGTCGACGAGCCGGTGCAGGTCGGGGACTACGTCCTGAACCACGTCGGGTTCGCGATCCGGCGGATCCCGCCGGAGGAGGTGAAGGAGACGCTCGCGCTGTTCGACCAGATCCTCGACGTCAGCGGCGCGAAGGAAGACCTCATGGCCGCCGACGTGCGGGCGGAGATCGCCGCGGGGAAGGACAAGTCGTGACCGATCCGGTCCAGCGCATCGGGCTGAAGCACGGCTCGGGCGGGCGCGCGATGCGCCAGCTCGTCGAGGACGTCTTCCTGAAGCTCGCCTCGCCGGTGGACGGCATCGGCCTCGCTGCGCTCGACGACGGCGCGGCGCTCCGCGTCGGCGACCGCTGGCTCGTCATCACGACCGACTCCCACGTCGTCCAGCCGATCTTCTTCCCGGGCGGCGACATCGGGCGCCTGTCCGTGTCGGGGACGGTGAACGACCTCGCGATGATGGGGGCGACCGAGCCGCTCGCCCTCACCTGCGCGGTGATCCTGGAGGACGGCTTCCCGCGCGCGGACCTCGAGCGGATCGTCCTCTCGATGCGCGACACCGCGCGCGAGGCCGGCGCCGCCATCGTGACCGGCGACACGAAGGTGATGGGCAAGGGCGAAGTGGACGGCATCGTCCTCAACACCGCCGGCGTCGCGCTCACCGAGCGCGTCGTCACCGACGCCGGCCTGCGCGCCGGCGACCGGCTCATCGTCACCGGCACGGTGGGCGATCACGGGATGGCGATCATGTCGCGCCGCCACGACCTCAGGCTCGAGGGCGATCTCCGCTCCGACGTGGCGCCGGTGAATGGCCTCGTGCGCGAGGCGCTCCGCGCCGGCGGCGAGGACGTCGTCGCCATGAAGGACCCGACCCGCGGCGGCGTGGCGGGGGTGCTGCACGAGATGGCGGCGAAGGGGAAGGTGGGCGTCCTCGTCGACGAGGCGGCGGTGCCGCTGCGCGACGAGGTGCGCGCCGCGGCCGAGATGATCGGGATCGACCCGCTCGTCGTCGCGAACGAGGGGAAGGCGATCATCGCGGTGCGCGCCCGCTCCGCCGAGAAGGTGCTCGCGGCGCTCCGCGCCCACCCGCTCGGCAGGGAGGCAGTCATCTTCGCGACCGCCATCGCCGAGCGGCCCGGGTCGGTGGTGCTCGACACCGGGTTCGGAAAGCGACTGCTGTCGGAGCCCGAGGGTGAGCTCCTCCCGAGGATCTGCTGATGGCCGCCCCCTCCCACGTCCGCATCGAGCGCGACGGCGCGGCCGCGTTCCTCCTCCTCGATCGCCCCGAGCGCTTCAACGCGCTCGACGTCACGATGGCCCGCGACCTCCGCGCCGCCGGGCTGAAGCTCGCGCGCGACGAGTCGGTGCGGGCGGTCGTCTTGCGCGGCACGGGCGGGAAGACCTTCTGCTCCGGCGCGGACCTGAAGTACATCCGCGGCGGCGGCGCGCCGGACGACCTCGGCTACCTCGCGCCGGGCGCCCGGCCCACCCCGCACGGCTTCGGCGCGGTGTTCAAGCAGATCCTCGAGTACCTCCACTCGACCATCTCGGAGATCCGGCGCTCCCCGAAGCCGTGGGTTGCGGCGGTGGACGGGGTCGCGGCCGCGGGCGGGCTCGGGCTCGCCATGGCCTGCGACCTCGTCGTCTGCTCGGAGCGCTCCTCCTTCGAGTGGGCGTACGCGAAGACCGCCCTCTGCGGGGCGGAGAGCTCGACGTTCTTCCTCCCGCGCCTCGTCGGCTTCCGGCGGGCGATGGGGATGGCGCTCCTGAACCCACGCCTCGACGCGCGGACCGCCCTCGCCTGGGGGCTCGTGAACGAGGTCCACCCGGACGGGCGGTTCGACGAGGAGGTCGCGGCGGTGGCGCGCCGCCTCGCCGACCTGCCGACGGGCTCGATCGCGATGACGAAGGCGCTCATGAACCAGGCGGCGGGCGTCGACCGACTCGACTGGCACCTCGACCAGGAGCTCGAGAACCTGGCGCGCAGCGCCGACTCGGCCGACTTCGCGGAGGGGATCGACGCGTTCTTCGAGAAGCGCGCGCCGCGCTTCTCCGGGAAGTAGCGGGAGCGGATAAAGGCGGACCTCACCGCGAAGATGCAGTTCCGCGACCCGGCGCGCGCGAAGGCCCTCGCCCACGCGCTCGCCAAGATCGTGGACGAGATCGGCCGGCCGGTGTCGGTCATGCACGTGTGCGGCAGCCACGAGCAGGCCATCGCCCGCTTCGGCCTGCGCGCCGCGTTCCCGAAGGCGCTCACGGTGATCATGGGGCCGGGCTGTCCGGTGTGCGTCACCGACTGCCCGGAGATCGACGAGGCGATCGCGCTCGCCCGCCAGGGCGTCCGCGTCGCGACCTACGGCGACATGCTGCGCGTCCCCGGCACGTCGCGCTCGCTCGCCGACGCGGTCGCAGAGGGCGCCCGGATCGACAGCGTCTACTCGGTGACCCAGGCGGTCGAGCTCGCCCAGGCGCACCCGGACGAGGAGGTGGTCTTCTTCGCGTCGGGCTTCGAGACCACTGCCGTCGCGACCGCGGCGGTCGTCCTCGCCGGCGTGCCGAAGAACTTCTCCGTGCTCTCGGCGCACAAGTACATCCCGCCCGCGATGGAGATCGTGGCGGAGATGCCGGAGAGCAAGGTCGAGGGTTTCCTCGCGGCGGGGCACGCCGCGGCGATCACCGGCTCGGACGTGTTCCTTTCCTTCGTCGAGCGCCACCGGCTCCCGGTGGTCGTCGCCGGGTTCGAGCCGCTCGACGTGCTCGCGGCGCTCGTCCGCCTCGTCGAGCTCGTGAAGGAGCGGCGGCCCGCCGTCGAGAACCTGTACCCGCGCTGCGTCACCGCGAAGGGGAACGGCCCGGCCCAGGAGAAGCTCTGGAAGGTGTTCCGCCTCCACGGAGGGCGCTGGCGCGGCATCGCCCACATCCCGAACGGCAACCTGCGCCTCAAGGACGAGTGGGCGCACGTCGACGCGCGCCGCCGCTTCACGATCGACCTCGCCGCGCTCTGGGATCACGCGCCGTCGGCGCTCGCGCAGCGCTGCGTGTGCGGCGACATCATGGCCGGCCTCAAGAACCCGACCGACTGCGCGCTCTACGGCAAGGAGTGCACGCCCGAGGCGCCGGTCGGCGCGTGCATGGTCTCGACCGAGGGCGCCTGCCGGATCTGGCACACCTACGGCGGCGTGCCCGATCTGCGCGGGGTGGGCTAGATGCACGAGTACTCGCTCGTCGAGGCGCTGGTCCGGCGCGTCGAGGAGGAGGCGCGGCGGCGGGGCGCGCTCGCCGTCCACGCGCTCGCGGTACGCATCGGCGAGCTGTCCGGGGTCGACCCCGAGCTGTTCCAGACGGCCTACGAGACGTTCCGCGCGGGGACGATCTGCGCGTCGGCCTCGCTCGCCGTGCGGCGCGTCGAGGCGACCTGGTCCTGCCCGCGCTGCCGGCGCCCCGTGAAGCGCGGCGCGGTCCTCGCGTGCCCGGACTGCCGCGAGCCTGCGCGGCTCGACGACGGCGGCGACGCGCTCACCCTCGACCGGATCGAGATGGAGGTGCCCTGATGTGCACGACCTGCGGCTGCGGCGACAAGCTCGTCCCGGTGGAGCTGCACGAGAAGATCCTCGCCGGGAACGATCGCGCCGCCCGCCACAACCGGGAGCACTTCGTCGAGGCAGGCGTCCTCGCCCTGAACCTCATGGGCTCGCCGGGCGCCGGGAAGACCGCGGTGCTCGAGGCGACCGCGAAGGCGGCCGCGGCGAAGGGCTGGAGGCTCGGCGCCGTGTCCGCCGACCTCGCCACCGACAACGACGCGCGCCGGCTGGAGAAGGCCGGCATCCCGTCGAAGGCCATCACGACCGGCCAGGCCTGCCACCTCGACGCGGAGCTCGTCCACCGCGCGCTCCACGACTTCCCCTGGCGCGAGACGGACGTCTTCTTCATCGAGAACGTCGGGAACCTCGTGTGCCCCGCCATCTACGACCTCGGCCAGGCCGCGAACGTCGTCGTCCTGTCGGTGACCGAGGGCGAGGACAAGCCGCTAAAGTACCCGGTGATGTTCAAGGCGGCCGATCTCGTGCTCCTCACGAAGTGCGATCTCGTCCCTCACCTCGACGTGGAGCTCGCGAAGGTGCACGACGCGCTCGCGCGCGTCATGCCGCGGCCGGAGGCGATCGAGGTCTCGGCCAGGAGCGGGCAGGGGCTCGAAGCGTGGGTCGCGTGGATCGACGAGCTGCGGCGGCCGCTCGCGCGCGGGCCCCGGGACGCGCGCGGCCACGGGCACGAGCACCCCCACGTTCACGGCCATGACGGCGGCCACGCGCACGGGCGCCCTGATCGCGACCACGATCACGAGCGCTGACGGGGTCTCGGCGCCCACCGGAGGACCCGATTCGCCGTCGGGGCGACACTGCGGGCGATCGCGCGCAAGGCGACGCGTCGAGCGGAGTGGGCCGGCAACTTGATTCGGCCGATATGGTCACAGCCCTCGCGATGTCGGCCGTGGCCTGGTGCCACGAGCGGCTCGAGCGGCGGCGTCTCACCCCTCGGCGGACTCGAACGCGGACGCGGGCTTCCCGTCCACCTCGACGAGATGCGTCTCGTGCTCCTCGAGGTCGCGGAACGAGAGCCGCATCTGCTTCCCGAGCGCCACACACACTTTGCCGAGCATCTCCCAGTGCGGTGCGCGCTGCTCGATGCCCTTTTCGATCTTCGCGATCATCGGCTGAGTCACACCGACGATTCCGGCGAGCTGCGCCTGCGTCATTCCAGCCTGCTTGCGCATGGCGCGCACCGCCACCGCGACCTCATGAACGAGCTTGCGCTGCTCGTAGTGATACCGAAACTCCGGGTCCTTCATCTGCCGGGCGAGCACCGCCCCGTGGCGTGCCCCAGAGACCTTCTTGCCGCTCCGTGCCTTGCTCATCGGTCACCTCTCCAACACCATGCGCATGCGATCGTCCGCGACATCGATCCCCCGACGCTGATCGTCCTTCTTGCAGCAGTGCAGGATCCACATCGCGTCCCGGTCCACGACGAAGAACGTGCGGTATCCGCCGGTGCGGATCTCGAACATCGGGGAGTGCCCCTTGATGCTCTTGATCGAAACGGGCGACTTGAGCCCGTACTCCGCCACGCGCTCGATGTCGGACAGAATCGCGGCACGAAACCGGGCGGGGATCTGCTCGATGATGCTACGACCGGGCTCTCGTCCTGACCCTCGAGCGCGAAGTACAGGATCGCGAACGCCACCCGCTGAATATAACTCCTGAGTTATACTGCGTCAACCCGCGTGCCGCGTCCCCTCGGACCCGCCATGCCCGTCCGCTCGCCGCACCGTCGGCCTCCGGCGGCGCCCCGGTGCGCAGCTCCTCGAGCGACCGCCGCTCAACTCATTCCAACGCGCCGGGGCACCACATCTCCCGCATCCGGAACGATGAGCGCGTCGAGGACCGGCGCGCCCGCCCGCTCCCGCGCGCGGGCGAGCGCCGCCTCGACGCTCGGCGCGAAGCGCGCGTAGGTCGTCGCCACCGTCGCCTCGTCCATGGCGGAGACGAGGAGCAGCTCGTACCGTGCCGGCAGGTAGCGCCGGACCCCGAGCGCGAAGATCTTCTCGTTCACGACCTCTAGCGGCCCGGTGCCGTCCGGGCACTCCGCCGCGAGGATCACCGTCCCGCCGTCGCGCAGGAGGATGCCGGCGGGTGGGACGAGCTTCGAGGCCTGGTACAGGCTCGACGACACGGGGAGCGGCGCGGAGACCACCACGCAGTCGGCGGCGGGCGCCTCGACCTCGCACCACGGGCGCGCCATCCGCACGCCCTCGCGGTGCGCGTAGACGAGGTCGCCGGCCACGGCGCCCACCACCGCGCCGGAGACCTCGACCACGTTCAGCATGTACGTGTCCCGTCCGATGCGGCGAACCGCCTCCTCGAGGTCCTCGCGGCAGGGGTTCCCGTCGGCTTGGCCGAGCGCGGACGCGGGATCCGCCTTGAGCTCGTGGTTCTTGCGCACGTCCTCGTCGTGGCCGAGGCCAGGGAAGATCCCCTTCGCGCCGCCGCCCCAGCCCGCGAAGTAGTGGGGCTTCACGCGCCCGGTGGTGACGACGAGATCCGCCTCCGCGACGCAGCGGTTGACGCGGATCCGGGTCCCGCGGCTGGTCTTGCCCATCTCGACCATCGAGCCCTCGTCCCGCGCGTCGTGGTTCACGACGCGGTGGCGGCGCAGCACGTCGTCGGGCAGCCCGAGCCGCTCGAGCCGCGCCGGGCCGTGGGTGCCGTTCGCGACTGCGACGGTGAGGTGATCGTCCCGCACCGCGGCGAGAGCCTGGCGCACGGCGGCGAACAACTCGGCGCGCGGCTCCTCCCGCGAGGCGTCGGAGACGATCACGACGACGCGGCTCCGCGAGGAGGCGACCTCCGCGAGCGGGCGAGCGCCGACCGGGTGCGCGAGGGCGGCGTCGAGCGCGGCGCGGAGGTCCGGGACGGGCCGCGCCGCGGGGGGCGCGAGGACGCGCAGCCGGACGCCGGGGGGCGGCGCCACCGCGAGCGGACGCGCACCGAAGCCGAGGAGGATCTCCGTCACGCGTGCTGCCCTCCTGACGGGGGGACACTCGCCTTCGGCTCGCGCCCCCCCGAGCCCCCCGCTCGCTCCGGGGCAGCCTCATCCGGCTGCCCCTTCGCTCGCCTGTCGGCCGCCGCGCGTTCCCGCTCGGCAGGCAGCTCCGCGGCGATTCGCCGGCGCACCTCGTCGCGCAGCGCCACCGTCGCCTCCACTCCCCGGCCCGCCGTCTCCACCGGCTCGAGGATCCTCGCGAACGCGCGGCACGGCCGCACCCACGGCCCGCCCTTCGGCATGCCCTCCGCCGTCCCGTGGACCGCGACCGGCAAGACCGGGACCCCTGCCTCGAGCGCGAGCCGGAAAGCGCCCGACTTGAACGGCAGGAGCGTCCCCTTCGCGCTGCGCGTCCCCTCCGGGAACATCATCACGTTCATGCCGCGCGCGAGGTACTCCTTCGCGCGCCCGAGCGCCTCGCCGCCGCTCTCCGCGTCGCCGCGGCGGATCGGGATGTCACCGCTCATCCGCAGCATCCAGCCGACCCACGGGACCTTGAAGAGCGACTCCTTCGCCACCCACTTCATCTCGCGGGGCAGCCGCGAGAGCATGAGGATGTCGAGGATCGACTGGTGGTTCGCCACGACGACGTACGGGCCCTTCCCCGGCCAGCGCCCCTCGACGCGCAGGCGCCAGGGCGGGAACGTCGCCGCGATGAGCACCCCCACGATGCGGAGGAACCGGCCCGGGATGCGGCGGTTCCGGTCGAACGGCGCCGTCAAGACGAGCAGCAGCGCCTGGAGCGGCAGCGCCACGAAGATGAGCGCCATGGCGACGGGGTAGCCGATGATCGCGAGGACGACGTACACGGGCAGAGGCTCCACTTCCGAGGTCAAGGCCTCGTCACGGAGGCGACCTCGGCCGGGACTGCAGCCCCGGGAGGACGATGCAGGTGATGCGACGTGCGCGCCTGCAGCGCCAGCACCGCGGAGAGCAGGCGCGCCTCCTCGAGCGGCGGCGCGACGAGGGTGGCGGCGAGCGGCCGCGCGCCCGCGAGCCCCATCGGGAACGACAGCGCCGGGACGCCGCCGAGCGCGATGGCGGCGGCCAAGGCTTCCGAGGAGGCCCCCGGCCGCGGCGCCGGGGCGAGCAGGAGATCGTGACGCTCGAGGAGCCGCGCGAGCGCGCGCTGCGCCTCGCTCCGCCCCCGCGCCGCGCGAACGTAGTCGGCCGCGCTCGCGGCGGATGCCGCACCCGCCGTCGCGCCCGGGACCGCGATGCCGAGGACGTCCTCGCACAGCACGGTGGCCTCGGCGCCCGCGAGGACGCCGGCGATCGACGCCCAGGGCAGCTCGGGTAGAGACGCGGGCTGGAGAAGCGCCCCCGCCGCCCGGAGCGCCTCCTGCACGCCAGCCCAGGCCTCGCGCGCCTCGGGTCCCGGCGCCGGCTGCTCGACGATCCCGATCCGCAGGCCCTTCGGCAGCTCGGCCGCGAGCCGCCCGATGCCGCGCGGCGCGCCGATCGACGACGGATCGCGCGGGTCGGAGCCCGCGAGCGCGTCGAGCACGAGCGCGCAGTCCTCCGCCGATCGAGCCACCAGCCCGAGCGCAGCGAGCGTGAACGAGCCCAGCACCGCGCCGCTGCGCGGCAGGACACCGTAGGTCGGGCGGAGCGCGGTCACGCCGCACTCCCCCGCCGCGGTGTCAGGCTCGGTCCCGTGGACGCCGATCGCGAAGGGCACGAGACCGGCCGCCACGGCCGCGGCGGGCCCCGGCGACGGGGCGCCGGCGGGCAGGGCGGGATCCCACGGGCTGCGGACCGCGCCGGCGGGCGCGCCGCCCGCACCGTGCGCCGCCGCGGGCGGAAAGATCTGAAGCTTCCCGACGAGCACCGCGCCCTGATCGGCGAGCCGCGAGGCGACGGTCGCGTCGCGCTCCGGAACGCGGCCGGCGAGCGCGGCGACGCCGAGCCCGGTGGGGACCGCCCGCGCGTCGATCGCGTCGGCGAGCCCGAAGGGGATGCCGTGGAGCGGTCCGCGCCAGCGTCCGGCGGAGAGCTCCGCCGCGGCCGCCCGCGCCTCCGCGCGGGCACGCTCGGCGGCGAGCGCCGCGAAGCACCCGAGCCTCGAGAACGCCGCGATGCGGGCGAGGCAGGCCTCGGTGAGGTCCAGCGGGGAGAGCTCCCCCGCGCGGAGCCGCCGAGAGAGCGCCGCGATCGACGCGAAGGCGAGATCCGCTGCGCCGTCGATCGGCGTCATCCGCGCTGCGGCTCCCCCGGGCGCGCCGCCGCCGCCGCCGCCCGGAACACGAAGGCCGGCTCGACATCCGCCGGGACGCGGAAGGCGCGGACCTCCGCGAGCGCCGCAGCGGATGGGCCCGCGCCGCTCGCTCCGGCCCCAGCACCTGCCCGCGCGTCCGCACCGGGAGCGGTGCGCTCCGCCCGCGGCGCCGCGCAGCCGGCCACCGCGGCCGGCGCGAGCGCGAGCGCCTTCAGCATCCCGCGGCGCGGGATCACCGCACCCCTTCCCCCACGTCCGTGCATGGATCATTACTACTACGTGCCGGAGCTCCCCGACATCGAGGTCTACGTCGAGGCGATCTCCGCCCGCGCGCTCGGCGCACCCCTCGAACGCGTCCGGCTGGGGAGCCCCTTCCTGCTGCGCTCGGCGGACCCGCCGATCGGGGCGGCGGAGGGGCGCCGGCTGACGGGCGTCCGCCGGCTCGGGAAGCGGATCGTGCTCGCGCTCGAGCCCCGCCCCGCCGAGGACGGGGCGCTCTTTCTCGTCCTCCACCTCATGATCGCGGGTCGCCTCCACTGGAAGGAGCGCGGGGCAAAGCTGCCGGGCCGCGTCGGCCTCGCCGCCTTCGACTTCCCCGCGGGCTCGCTCCTCCTCACCGAGGCGGGCACGAAGCGTCGCGCGGCGCTCCACCTCGTCCGCGGCGAGGCGGCCCTCGCCGCGCTCGACCGCGGGGGGATCGAGCCGCTCGGGGCGCCGCTCGCCGCGTTCCGCGAGACGCTCCTGCGCGAAAATCACACCCTGAAGCGCGCCCTCACCGACCCGACCCTGTTCTCCGGGATCGGGAACGCCTACTCGGACGAGATCCTCCACCGCGCCCGCCTCTCACCCGTGAAGCTCACGTCCCGGCTCGACGACGACGAGATCGCGCGCCTCCATGCGGCGACGCGCGCGGTGCTCTCCGAATGGCTCGAGCGGCTCCGGCGCGACGCGGCCGGGGACTTCCCGGAGGGCGTCACCGCCTTCCGCGAGGAGATGGCGGTCCACGGGCGGCACCGGCAGCCGTGCCCCACCTGCGGCACCGCCATCCAGCGGATCGTGCGGGCCGAGAACGAGGTGAACTACTGCCCGCGCTGCCAGACCGGCGGGCAGATCCTGTCCGACCGGTCGCTCGCCCGGCTCCTCAAGAATGATTGGCCGCGCACGATCGAGGAGCTCGAGCGGAATCCGGTGCTCGGTGCCCGCGCCGTGCCGAAGACCTGACGGCGCGGCTGGGGATCGCCCTGGCCCGGGGCTTCCCACGCGCGCGACGCCTGCGCACCTACCCCTGGATGGCCGCGGCCTCGCAGGGCTTCCACGAGGACGAGCGCTCGCTCTCCTCCCGCACGAAGGATCTCCACCGCGCGATCGTCTCGCTCCAGGAGGAGCTCGAGGCGATCGACTGGTACCAGCAGCGGGCCGACGCGACCGACGACCCCGAGCTGCGCCAGATCCTCGAGCACAACCGGGACGAGGAGAAGGAGCACGCGATGATGCTCCTCGAGTGGCTGCGCCGGAAGGATGTCGCCCTCGCGCGCATGATCAAGCTGCACGTCGGCCGCTCGGGTCCCATCGTGACGGAGGAGGAGAAGGCCGAGGCCTCCGGCGAGGCGGATCTCGAGGGACGCGTCGCGGAAAGGGAGTGATGAGCTGGCAGGATCGCGCCACGGCGCCGTTCGGGCAGGAGGTCTGGGACCAGATCGACGCGACCACGCGGGCGGCCGCCGACGAGGTGCGCGCGGCCCGCCGCCTCGTCGACGTCCTCGGTCCGCTCGGGTTCGCCGCCCGCGCGGGCGTCGCTGAGGACGAGCCGGTCGTCTCCGACGAGGCCGAGACGCAGGCGCACGTCCACGTGCCGCGCGTGCGAGCCCTCCCCGTCCTCCACCGTACGTTCGCGCTCGGGGCCCGCTCGATCGCGGCGCGCGAGGCGTTCCGTGAGCCGCTCGTGCTGTCCGAGGCGGCCGAGGCGGCCCGCCAGATCGCGCGGGCCGAGGACAGGCTCCTCTTCGGCGGCAACGCCGCCGCGGGCGTCCGAGGGCTCATCGCGCACGAGGGGGCGATCGAGCTCGCCGCGGGGGATTGGAGCGATCCGGCCCGGGCGGCCGACGACCTCCTCGGCGCGCTCGCGCGGCTCGACCAGGCGGGGCGCCACGGCCCCTACGCGGTCGCGGTCTCCTCCGCCCGCTTCTACCAGCTCCTCCGGCCGTACCCGGGAAGCGCGCTCACGCCCCACGCGCAGCTCCTCCCCGCCTTCACGGGGGGGATCGTGAAGGCGCCGGCGCTCGCGGACGGCGCGCTCGTGGTGGTGCGGAGCGCCTCCGGCCCGCGGGCCGTCATTGGACAGGACCTCGCCGCCGCCTACGACGGGCGCGAGGGGATCTTCCACCGCATCTCGCTCGTCGAGTCGGTCACGCTCCTCCCCGGCATCCCCGCCTCGGTCGCGGTCCTGCGCGGGAAGGGGTGAACGAGCGCCACTGACCTGAACGGCACGTCCTCGTGGTCGTGGACGTGGACCTGGACGTGGTCGTGGTCCTCGACCTAAACGGGCGAGCACGATTCGCGATCACCAGAAACCGTTCGTGCTGAGCGTAGCGCCCGCGTAGCGGGCGCGAAGTCGAAGCACGCGCCTTGGGACGCATGGCGCCCTTCGACTTCGCCTGCCCTGAGCGTAGGGGCCACATCGTGGCCCCGAAGTCGAAGGACTCAGGGCGGAACGGAATCTTTCCGGTGTTTCCGAATCGCGACCGGTCGTTTAGTCCTCGACCTGGACCTGGACCTGGACCTCGACCTGCTCGAAGTCGAGGTCTAGGTCGAAGTCGAAGTCCACGTCCAGGTCCACGCTCACGGGGACTCGCGTCGGAATCACAGTCCCGTTATCCCGTTCGCATGCCCTTCTTCCAGGAGCCGCCTCGGCTCGGCAACACCTACGAGGGCGACCCGCTCCTGCGCGAGCACCTCGCCCGGACGTTCCCGCCCGGGGACCTCGCCGGGATCGAGCCCGAGCTCGTCCACCTCGGGGCGCTCGCGGGCGGACCCCTCTTCGAGCAGCAGCTCGCGGAGCGCGATCTCGAGCCGACCCTCGCTCCGTGGGACGCATGGGGCCGGCGGGTGGACCGGATCCGGCTCACGCCGCTCTGGCGCGAGGCGGCGGCGCTCGCCGTCCGCCACGGCCTCATCGCGACCGCCTACGAGCGCCGCCATGGAGCGCGCTCCCGCACGCACCAGCTCGCGCTCGCCTACGTCCTCGATCCCTCGACCGACGTCTACACCTGCCCGCTCGCGATGACCGACGGCGCCGCCCGCGCGCTCCTCGACTCCGGCAACCGCGCCCTCGTGGAGCGGGCGGTCCCGCGCCTCACCGCGCGCGATCCCGATCGCGCCTGGACGAGCGGGCAGTGGATGACCGAGCGGACCGGAGGCTCCGACGTCTCGGCGACGGAGACCGTCGCGCGCCCGGACGGCGCCGGCGGCTGGCGGCTCTTCGGGACGAAGTGGTTCAGCTCCGCGGCGACCGCCGAGATGGCGCTCGCGCTCGCGCGGCCCGAGGGAAACCCCGCCGGCGCTCGTGGGCTCGCGCTGTTCTACCTGGAGACTCGCCTCGCCGACGGCGCCTCGAACGGGGTCCTCGTGAACCGGCTCAAGGACAAGCTCGGGACGCGCAAGCTCCCCACCGCCGAGCTCACCCTCGACGGCGCGCGGGCCGTCCCGGTCGCGGGCCTCACGGACGGCGTCCGTCACGTCGCCCCGATGCTGAACGTCACCCGCATCTGGAACGCCGTCGCCGCCGCTGCCGGCATGCAGCGGGCGCTCTCGCTCGCCCGCGACTACGCGCGCCGACGGGTCGTGTTCGGCACGGCCCTCGCCGCGCGGCCGCTCCACGCCGACGGGCTCGCGGCGCTCGAGGCGGAGCGCGAGGGGGCCTTCGTGCTCGCGTTCCGCGCTGCCGCGCTCCTCGGGCGCGCGGAGGCGGGCGAGGCGAGCGCGGCGGAACGGGCGCTCTTCCGGGTCGTGACGCCGCTTGCGAAGCTCACCACCGCGCGCCAGGCGGTCACGGTCGCCTCCGAGGCCCTCGAGTCGTTCGGCGGCGCCGGCTACGTCGAGGACACCGGGCTGCCGCGGCTCCTGCGCGACGCGCAGGTCCTCCCGATCTGGGAGGGGACGACGAACGTCCTCGCCCTCGACGCCCTGCGCGCCCTCGGGACGGACGGGGCCGCGGCGGCGCTCGCCGCCGAGCTGGCGCGTCTCGCGGGGGAGGCCCGCGACCCCGCGCTGCGCGCGCCCGTCGAGGCGTCGCTCGCCGCCGCGGAGCGGGCCCGCGCGTTCCTCGACCGCGCCGGCGAGCCGGGGGTCCGCGAGGCGGGCGCACGCGGCGCGGCGCTCACGCTCGGCCGCGTCCTCGAGGTGCTCCTCCTCGCCTCGCACGCGCAGTGGTGCCTCGACGCAGGGCGCGGCCGGCGCGCGCTCGCGGCGGCGCGCCGGCTCGCGCGGAACGGCGTCGACCTCCTCGTGGAGCCGGCGCCCGACGAGACGGAGCTGCTCGTCCGCTGACGTCGAGGCCGGCGGCCGAACGCCCCGATCGAGCGCTCGGGATGCGTCGGGCGGTGCGCGCGAGGTGCGGCGCGTGCCACGCACTCGGAAGCTTGCGAGCGCCCGTCCAGCACCGTCAAGTGCGCGGAATCCCGCTCGCGCGCCATGACCGCCCTATTGAGGGCACGCCTCGCGCCGCGGGAATGCGCGGCACTTTGCAATTGTCATACCGCCCCGCCTCGGATGCTTGACACCGGGAGAGTTCTCGGGTTTTTTGCCGTCTCCCACTCACGCGAACCCGAAGTGCTCCAGCGGTCGCGAGGAGATTCCATGGCTAGCGATTTCAATCCCCCGCAGAATCCGCCGGGCAGCCCCGTCACGAAGAAGAAGATCCGGCGCGAGGACGCGCTCGCGTATCACTCCTCCGGCCGCAAGGGGAAGATCGAGGTCGTCCCCACGAAGCCTTGCGCGACCGCGCGCGACCTCTCCCTCGCGTACACCCCCGGCGTCGCCGAGCCCTGCCTCGAGATCGCGAAGGATCCCGACCTCTCGTACCTCTACACGGCGCGCGGGAACCTCGTCGCGGTCGTGTCGAACGGCACCGCCGTGCTCGGCCTCGGCGACATCGGCCCCGCCGCGGGCAAGCCGGTGATGGAGGGCAAGGGCGTCCTCTTCAAGCGCTTCGCCGACATCGACGTCTTCGACATCAACATCGACGCGAAGGAGATCGACGATGTCTGCAGGGTAGTGAAGGCGCTCGAGCCCACCTTCGGGGGCATCAACCTCGAGGACATCAAGGCTCCCGAGTGCTTCGTCATCGAGGAGCGGCTCAAGAAGGAGATGCAGATCCCGGTCTTCCACGACGACCAGCACGGGACCGCGATCATCTCGGGCGGCGCGCTCCTCAACGCGCTCGAGCTCGCCGGCAAAGACATCGCGAAGGTGAAGGTGGTGGTCTCGGGCGCGGGCGCGGCAGCGATCGCCTGCACCAAGTTCTACCTGACCCTCGGCGTGCGCCGCGAGAACGTCATCATGTGCGACACGAAGGGCGTCGTCTACAAGGGGCGCACCGACGGGATGAACCCCTGGAAGCAGGAGTTCGCCTGCGACACGAAGTTGCGCACCCTCGCCGAGGCGGTGAAGGGCGCGGACGTGCTCCTCGGCTGCTCGGTCAAGGGCATGGTGGACCAAGCGATGGTCCGCTCCATGGCGAAGGATCCGATCGTGTTCGCGCTCGCGAACCCCGACCCGGAGATCAGCTACCCGGAGGCGAAGGAGGCTCGCGAGGACGTCATCATGGCGACGGGCCGCTCGGACTACCCGAACCAGGTGAACAACGTCCTCGGCTTCCCGTACATCTTCCGCGGCGCGCTCGACGTCCGCGCGAAGGCGATCACCGAGGAGATGAAGATGGCAGCCGCGCGCGCGCTCGCGGCGCTCGCGAAGGAGGACGTGCCCGAGTCCGTCTCCCGCGCCTACAGCGGCGAGAAGTTCCGCTTCGGCCGCGACTACATCATCCCGAAGCCGCTCGACTCGCGCGTGCTGCTGTGGGTTGCCCCCGCCGTCGCCAAGGCCGCCATCGACGGCGGCGTCGCCCGCGTGAAGCTCGACATGGGCGAGTACCGCGAGCGGCTCCGCAAGATGCAGAGCCGGTCGCACGAGGTGATGGGCGCGATCTTCACGAAGGCGAAGCAGAAGCTCGTGAAGATCGTCTTCCCCGAGGGGCACCACCCGAAGATCCAGCAGGCCGCCGAGATCCTCCGTGAGGAGGCGATCTGCGAGCCGATCCTCCTCGGCCCGGTGGACGTCATCCGCCAGTCGATCAAGGAGCAGCGGCTCGACGAGCTCGACGGGATCACGATCGTGAACCCGGAGGAGAGCCCGGACTACCCGAAGTACGTGGGGCGGTTCTGGGAGCTCAGGAACCGGCGCGGCGTCACCTACGAGGAGGCGCGGCGTCGGATGCGGCTCCGCAGCTACTTCGCGGCGCTCATGCTCGAGCAGGGGGCCGCGGACGGCCTCGTCACCGGCCTCACCACCGGCTACGCCGACGCGGTGCGGCCGTCGCTCGAGGTGATCCACACGCGCGCCGGCAAGCGCGCTGCGGGCGTCTACATCGTGGTCACGAAGAACGACTTCAAGTTCTTCGCCGACTGCACGGTGAACATCGACCCGAACCCCGAGGAGATGGCGGAGATCGCGCTCACCACCGCCGACCTCGCCCGCTACTTCGACGTGGTCCCGCGGGTCGCGATGCTGAGCTACTCCAGCTTCGGCAGCGCCAGCGGTCCGTCCGCCAACAAGGTGCGCGAGGCGACCGAGATCGCGCGGCAGCGCCGTCCCGACCTCGAGATCGACGGCGAGATCCAGGTCTACCTCGCCACGAACGCCGAGACGCGCGTCCCCGAGTTCCCCTTCTCGACCCTGAAGGAGAACGCGAACGTGTTCGTGTTCCCGAACCTCGACGCGGCCAACATCGCGTACCAGCTCCTCGAGGCGATGGGCGGCGCCGAGGTCATCGGGCCGGTGCTCCTCGGCATGCACAAGCCCGTCAACGTGCTGCAGATGGGGACGAGCGTGCAGTCCATCGTGAACCTTGCCGCGATCACCGCGCTCCGCGCGCAGGGGGAGCAGTTCCTGTTCTGACCGCCCGGGCGGCCTGAGCCCCCTGCCGTAAACGCGCCCGAGTCCGTGCCCGATCTTCCGGGCGCGGGCGCGGGCGCGGGCACGTTCACGGGACGCGGCGTACGCGCTTCGTTTCCGCTACGCTCCCGTGACGGAGGAGACGACCGATGCCCGCCGACGCCCAGGAACACCTCTCGCGGATC